>Ga0105240_10011427_pt1 | contig 12368 bp, 11 predicted proteins | sample KBSC54metaG_FD_80426 | JGI IMG/M metagenome (GOLD analysis project Ga0105240, IMG submission 80426) | Corn rhizosphere microbial communities from Kellogg Biological Station, Michigan, USA - KBS C5-4 metaG | ecosystem: Host-associated > Plants > Roots > Rhizosphere > Soil | place: Michigan, USA... | reverse complement strand
GCCGTGGCCGGCACCTGTTTCAACATCACGGTGCGCTGCTGGGCGATCCGCTGGCCCACCCGGGTTCGATCCTTCACGTCGCCGGCCAGCTGGCCGCAGGCGGCGTCGATGTCGTCCCCTCTGGTTTTGCGCACAGTGGTGACGATACCAGCATCACCCAGTATTTTCGCGAACGCAAGCAGCTGTCTGTGGGGAGAACGCGTCAGCCCGGATTCCGGGAAAGGATTGAACGGGATCAGGTTCACCTTGCACGACACACCCCGGCCGCCATGCGTCTTGAGCAGGTGCGCGAGCTGCCGGGCGTGTTCGGGCTGGTCGTTCACGCCATCGAGCATCACGTATTCGAATGTGATGAAGTCACGCGGCGCGTGCTCGAGATAGCGATTGCAGGCGTCGAGCAGTTCGGCCAGATCGTGCTTGCGATTGAGCGGCACGAGGTTGTCGCGCAATTCGTCGGTGGGCGCGTGCAGCGACACCGCCAGGGCCACGGGACAGTCTCGTCCCAACCTGTCCATCATGCGCGTCATGCCGGACGTCGACACCGTCACGCGCCGGCGCGACAGGCCATATGCGTGGTCGTCCAGCATCGTGCGCAGCGCCGGCACCAGCGCCGAATAATTCTGCAGCGGCTCTCCCATGCCCATCATCACCACGTTGGAGATGACGCGTTCATCGCGCTTCAAATGCGCGCGCAGGAAGTGTTCGGCGAACCATAGCTGCGCCACGATCTCGCCCGTGGTGAGGTTGCGGGAGAATCCCTGGTGCCCGGTGGAACAGAAGCGGCAGCCCACGGCGCAGCCGGCCTGCGAAGACACGCATAAAGTGCCTCGATCATCCTCGGGGATGAACACCGCTTCGACGGCGTCGCCATTGCCCACGTCGAACAGCCACTTGATGGTGCCGTCCGCGGACTCGTGTTGGGAAATGACAGCCGGCGCCTCGATGCGCGCGCTGGTCTTGAGCTTTTCACGCAGCGACTTGGCCAGGTCGCTCATCGAATCGAAATCTCTCGCGCCGCGCTGGTGGATCCAGCGGAACAACTGCGTCGCGCGGAAACGCTTCTCTCCCAGGCTTTCGCAGAACGCGGCCATCCCCTCCAGGTCGAAGTCGAGAAGGTTGGCCGTCATCGCATTGGGGATTCCCGGTCAGCGGGAATAAATGTTCATGCCGGGGAAGAAGAAGCCCACTTCCACCTTGGCGGTTTCGGGGGCGTCGGAGCCGTGCACCGCGTTGGCGTCGATGCTGGCGGCGAAATCCGCGCGGATGGATCCGGGGGCGGCCTTCTTGGGATCCGTCGCGCCCATCAACTCGCGGTTCTTGGCAATCGCGTTCTCGCCTTCCAGCACCTGGATCATCACCGGCCCGGAAATCATGAACTCCACGAGGTCCTTGAAGAAGGGCCGCTCCCTGTGCACCGAATAGAACTGCTCGGCCTCGCCGCGCGACAGATGCGCCATCCGCGCGGCGATGATCTTCAGGCCCGCCGCCTCGAAGCGCGCGTAGATCTGGCCGATGACGTTCTTGGCCACCGCGTCGGGCTTGATGATGGAGAGGGTGCGTTCGATAGCCATTGAGAAGTTTCCTGAAGCTTGAATTATTGGATCGGCTGCCGCGCCGAAGGGCGTTGGCCGCAAGGCCGGTTAGTGATCCGCCGAGCTGGGAAGTTCGGCAAAGCCCATAATTTTAACGCCCGCGCCCACCGCGCCGCTGCCCACCGCCGGAGCCCCCACCGCCGCCATTGCCGCCGCCCCGTCCACCGCCGCCATTGCCGCCGCCCGGTCCGCCGCCGCCGCCGCCACCTCGACGCTGGCCCTGCCCTTGCCCCTGGCGTTGGCGGGTGAAGCTGTCGGCGCCGATATAGCCGAACGAGGTCTTCATCGGATCGGGCTGCGCACTGCCGCCGCCTTGCCGATCACCACGGTCGCCGCGGTCCTTGCGGCGTTGCTGTCCTTGTCCGCCGCCGCCCTGCCCGGGCAGGCCGTTGCCCGCTTGAGCTTGATTGCGCGGCTGCCCGTCGCGGTTGGCGCCATTGCCGCGGCCGCCGCTGCGTTTGCCGCGCCGCCGATTTCGGCCACCGCCGCCGCCCGTGTCACCTTCGGCGGCACCATCGCGCGGCTGCCGGCCGCCGCCGTTGTCGCCGGCTGCTTGCGCGAGCGCACGAATGTCGCGCTCATCGAGTTCCATCCATGCGCCGCGCTTGAGGCCGCGCGGCAACATCATCGCGCCGTAGCGGATGCGGATGAGGCGGCTGACGGCATGGCCCAGCGCCTCGAACAGGCGCCGCACTTCGCGATTGCGGCCTTCGGAAATGGTCACGCGATACCAGGTATTGGCGCCTTCGCCGCCGCCGTCTTCGATCGAGCCGAATTGCGCGCGGCCGTCCTCAAGATCGACGCCATCGAGCAGGCGCTGCTTTTCTTCGTTGCTGACCGCGCCCAGTACGCGTACGGCGTATTCGCGCTCGAGACCGAAACGCGGATGCATGAGCTTGTTCGCGAGTTCGCCTGAACTGGTGAACAGCAGCAAGCCCTCGGTGTTGAGGTCGAGCCGCCCCACCGACTGCCACTTGCCTTGCACGAGGCGCGGCAGCTTGCGAAACACCGTCGGGCGATTCTGCGGATCGTCATGGGTCACCACCTCCCCGGCCGGCTTGTGATACGCGATGACGCGGGCGGGAGGCGGCGCGATACGCACGCGAATGGGCCGGCCGTTGACCTTGATCTGGTCGCCGAACTGGATGCGCTGCCCGATGTGGGCAGGCTCGTTGTTCACCGAGATGCGGCCTTCGGTGATGAGCTGCTCCATCTCGAGCCGCGAACCCAGGCCGGCCTGCGCCAGCACCTTGTGCAGCTTGGGCGTCTCGGCTTGCGGCAGCAAGACACGCTTGGGCACCGGCACTTCGGCATCTTCGGCCTGAGCATCGAACTGGCCCGATACGACGTCGGCAAACAGGATGGGCGGGACTGGCGGCTCGTTGGCGGCGGCATCGATCGCGGCGCGGCGGGCGCGGTCCTCGTCGTCTTCGTCTTCGCGCTCCTCATCGAAGTCGCCGTCGATCTCTTCCTCGGTTCGCGCGCGGGGCGCAGGTTCTGCCGGAGCAACTGCCGCCGCGGCCGGGCCGTGTTCGGTATCGTCTTCGGACGGAGCGGAGACCGCGCCAGGCAAGGGTTCGTTCATGCTGTTAGCTCTCGACTACTTGAGCCGCATTGTCCGCGGCACCTTCTGGGGCAGGTTGGGCCGCATCGGCCGTCGCGGCAGCGGACTCGCCGCCGTTCGCATGGGATTCATTCGCCGGCTCGACGTCCATCGCGAGGCCCGGCAGGTCGCCCTCGATGGCCGGGCCGAGTGCCGACAGCAGATGGGCCTGCTGCCCCGGACTGTCCAGCACGGGCAGTTGGTCCAGCGATTGCAGCCCCAGATCGTCCAGGAACTGGCGCGTGGTCGCGAACAAGGCCGGCCGGCCGGCCGTTTCGCGATGCCCGATCACTTCCACCCAGCCGCGATCTTCCAGTTGCTTGATGATCAACGCGTTGATCGTGACGCCGCGGATATCTTCCATGTCGCCGCGCGTCACCGGTTGCCGGTAGGCGATGATGGCCAGCGTCTCGAGCACGGCACGCGTGTACTTGGGCGGCTTTTCCGGATGCAGGCGGTCCAGGTACTCGCGCATCTGCGGCCGGCTCTGGAACCGCCAGCCGCTGGCCACGTGCACCAGCTCGACGCCGCGCTGCGCCCATTCGTTCTGCAGGTCCTCGATCAATGACTTGATGGTGTCGGCGCCGAGTTCGTCGTTGAACAGGACGCGCAACTCCCGCAGCGGCAAGGGCTGCTGCGAGCAAATCAAGGCTGTTTCGAGGACGCGCTTCGCATCCGTCGTATTCATGGTCTTGCCGTTCCGGGAAAAGGCGCCACTGCGCGCGCAAATCTATGGGCTCAACAGAGGGACTCAGTGCATCGCTGGCAACCGGGTTGCGCGGTGCATGCCACCCAGGCTCAGGGGGCGTGGCTGGTCAGCCATTCGCGGTCATTGTAACGCAGGCCCCAATGGTCCAGCGCGGCCTTGAGATCCCGCGGCAAGGGCGCGTGAAATTCGAGCGCTTGCCCCGTCGCCGGATGGTCGAATGCCAGGCGGTAGGCGTGCAGCGCCTGGCGCGTGAGTGCAGCCGCGGGCGCGCCGCCATAGAGATCGTCGGCAACCAGCGCATGGCCGATGTGCGCCATGTGCACGCGGATCTGGTGGGTGCGGCCGGTTTCCAAAGTTGCTCGGACCCAACAGCCTTGCGCGCCATCCTGCAAGAGTTCCAGCTGCGTGGCCGCCGGCTTGCCGCTCTCGACCACCGCCATCCGCAATCGATTGCGCGGATCGCGGCCGATCGGCGCCTCGACGCGCCGCATCCGGGCGCCTCCCCACGAGCGATGCGCGAGCGCGACGTACTGGCGCGCCACCTTGCGTGCCGCGATGCTCAGCACCAGCGCGTCCATGGCCGCGCGCGTTCGCGCGACCACCATCAGGCCGCTGGTGTCCTTGTCCAGCCGGTGCACGATGCCGGCGCGCGGCAGCAACGCGGCACCTGCGTCGCGCGCGAGCAAGCCATTGAGCAAGGTGCCGCTCCAGTTGCCCGGCGCGGGATGCACCACCAGGCCGGCGGGCTTGTTCAGCACCAGCAGGTGTTCGTCTTCGAACAGCACGTCCAGTGGCATGGCCTCCGCGCGAAACGCCTGGCTTTGCGGAGTCGGCCGCAGCTCGATCACGCCCTGGTCGCCGGCTTTCACCCGGGCCGAGGACCGCGCGGCGGCCGAACCATTGAGCGTCACGGCGCCGGCCTCGATCAACTGCTGCAGGTAGCTGCGGGAAAATTCCGGCGCCAGGGCCGCCAGTGCGCGATCGAGCCGCTCGCCATGGCGCGCGGCTTCGATGGTGAAAGAACGCAGTTCGGCTTCCGGCCCGGCATCGGCCGCATCTTCGAGCGCGTGCAACGGATCGTGCTGCGGCCCGGTCGCCGCAGCTTGCGGCGGTCCCGCCTGGGACGCCGCGGCGAGACCCGCCGATATAATGGATTTGCCCTGTTTCAAGAAAGCTGCGAAGTGATGCTGCCAGTCAAATTATCGGCGGTCCCCGCGTTGGCGCTGCTGTGCGCCGCGGCGCTGTTGTCGGCCTGCTCCTCGCTGGACGACGACAAGACCGCCAACTGGAGCCCGAACAAGCTGTACGCGGAAGCCAGAGACGAAATGAATTCCGGCGGATATGACAAGGCGGTGCCGCTGTTCGAGAAGCTCGAAGGACGCGCCGCCGGCACCCCGCTGGCGCAGCAGGCGCAACTGGAAAAAGCGTACGCGCAATACAAGTCGGGCGACCAGGCCACGGCGCTGCAGACCATCGACCGCTTCATGAAGCTGCACCCCGCGAGCCCGGCGATCGACTACGCGCTCTACCTGAAGGGCATCGTCAACTTCAACGACAACCTGGGGATCTTCGCGTCGCTGTCGCGGCAAGACCTGTCCGAGCGCGACCAGAAGGCCGCCAAGGAATCGTTCGAGTCTTTCAAGGAACTCGTCACCCGTTTCCCGGACTCGCGTTACACCCCCGATGCGCGCGCGCGCATGACGTACATCGTCGATTCGCTGGCCCAGTATGAAGTGCACGTGGCGCGCTATTACTACAACCGCGGCGCTTACGTCGCCGCGATCAACCGAGCCCAGAACGCCCTCACCGATTACAAGGACGTGCCGGCGCTGGAAGAAGCCCTGTTCATCCTGCTGCGCTCATATGAAGCGCTGGGCATGACCCAGCTGGCTGCCGACACCCGCCGGGTGATGGAAAAGAACTATCCCCGAAGCGAATACCTCGCGCGCGGATTCAAGAAGTCCGACGAGCCCTGGTGGAAGGTGTGGTGACTCGACTTCATGCGTTCGCGCTGACCTGCCCCAGCTGATCCAGCAGCTCCAGAAATTCCTCCTGCGAGGCTAGCCGGCGCATCGGCGGCAGAGCCGCCATCAAGCGCCGGCCATAGCCCATGGTCGCCAGGCGCGTGTCGCACACGACCAGCACGCCGCGATCCGACTCGCGCCGGATCAGGCGGCCGGCGCCTTGCTTGAGCGCCACCGCCGCTTCGGGCACGAAGTAATCGTTGAAGGGGCTGCGGCCCTGCCCTTCCAACCGCTGAGCCCGCGCTTCCACCAGCGGATCACCCGGCGGCGGAAACGGCAGCTTGTCGATGACGACCAGCTGCAACGCGTCGCCCGGCACGTCGATGCCCTCCCAGAACGAAGCGGACGCCACCAAAAGACAACCCGGCCGCCCCTGCGACGCGCCTTCGCGGAACCGCTCGATCAGGCGACGCTTGGGCCATTGCCCTTGCGCAAGCACCTCGAGCTCGATGCTGCCATCGAAGCGCTGCTGCAAATCCTGCGCAATGGCCCGCAACGCGCGCAAGGTCGTCGTCAGCACCATCGTGCGGCCGCCCAATCGGCGCGCAGCTTGCGCGGCGAGCGCGGCCACCGCACCGCTGTGCGCCGGGTCACTCGGCTTGGGCAGTTGGCGAGGCACGTACACGGCCGCTTGCGTGCCGTAATCGAACGGGCTGCCCACCTTGAGCACTTGCGCCTCCTCCAGGCCGCAAGGCTCGGTGAACCACGACAGCCGAGCGTCGTCACCGAGTGTGGCGGAGGTGAAGATCCAGGCTCGCGTGGACGCTTCTTCGCCGTGGGTCAACAGCTTTTGCTGCACGGCTTGCGCGATGTCCAGCGGAGACTCGACCAGCCGCAGCTGATTTCCCACATCGATCCAGCGCACAGCGCCCGCCTCGCACGGACCGGAAAACTGCTGGATGCGCCGCGCCAGCTCTTCGGCCCGTTCGTGCAGCCGCACGAAATCCGGCGCGATTTCGCTCACCGTCGCAAGCCCGGTGATCGCTTGCGCCAACGCCGCGCCCAGTTCATCCATTGCTTCACGCCAGTCGCTCGCGGCAAGCTGGCCCGGCGCTTCGTCGACCCAACGCAGCCGCGCGCCCGGCGCGTGCTTGCCGACCACGAGGCGCAGATCGCGAGCCGCGCGCTCCACGGCGGAGGCGAGCTGTTGCCAATCGACCAGGCCGCGCGCCCATTGCAGGCCCGCGGCGAGCGAGTCGCGCGCGAAATCCAGCAATTGGCCGGTGGTCAGGTGCGCGCCCAAGAACTGCACGCCGGTTTCATTGAGCTGGTGCGCCTCGTCGAAGATCGCAACGCGCACCGTCGGCAGCAGTTCGGCCATGCCTGATTCGCGCACGGCAAGATCGGCGAAGAACAAATGATGGTTGATCACCACCACGTCCGCGGCGAGCGCTTCACGGCGCGCCAGATTCACGTGGCAGCTGCGGAATTTCGGGCACTGCGCGCCCAGGCAGTTGTCGCGGGTGGAGGTGACCAGCGGGATCAGCGGCGAACGCTCGTCCAGCCCGGGAAGCTCCGCGAGGTCACCGGTGCGCGTCACCTGCGCCCATTGCTCGATCTTCGCCAGCGATCGAACCGAGGCGCGGTCGGGCAGCATCGCGTCCTGCCGCGCCAGTTCGAGCCGGTGCAGGCACAGATAGCTGGCGCGTCCTTTGAGCAAGGCGGTGCGCACCGGCAGCCCGAGCGCTTGCACCAGCCGCGGCAGGTCCCGCCCGAACAACTGGTCCTGCAAGGTCTTGGTGGCGGTGGACAGCAATACGCGCTCGCCGGACAGCAGCGCCGGCACCAGATAGGAAAAAGTCTTGCCGACGCCGGTGCCGGCCTCCACCACGAGCGCGCCACCCGATTCGATCGTTCGCGCCACCGCCAGGGCCATTTCGATCTGCGCCGCGCGGGGAATGAATTGTTCGGCGGCGCGCGAGAGCACGCCGCCCTGCGCGAACGCATCGCGGACCGGAACTTCAAGCGTCATCAGGCGGGTTCTTTGGGATCGAGCACCAGTTCCAGGCGGGCGATCTGATCGCGCAGGCCCAGCCGGCGCTTCTTCAGCCTGCGCATCATGAGCTCGTCGATGGGGCTTTCCTGGCTGGCACGGTCGATCAGCGCATCGAGGTCGGCATGCTCCATCCGCAGCTCGATCAGCCGGCGTTCGGGGGAATGGAGGTTGGAATCCAACAGTTCTAGAAGCCGTGCGGCTGCCGCGGTCGGGTTCACTCGATAATACGTCTTTCGCAGGCAATAATCGAGCCGAACCGCCGACAGGGAACGGCACCGATTTTCCAGAACATGGCCACCAAGGGTTACCGACTCACCGCCTCGACCGGCATCCACAAGGGTGACCGCGAATACCAGCAAGACCAGGTCGCGCTGATCAGCCATCCGCGCGTGCCCGGCTGTGTGCTCGGCATGATCGCCGACGGGATGGGCGGCCGCAGCGGCGGCCGCAAGGCCTCCGACCAGGTGATGCTCACGGCCAAGCAACTGTTCGACCGCTATTCGCCCGACCACGATGACGCGGCCACGCTGCTCAAGCAGATGGTGCAAGAGGCGCACATCGTCATCAAGCTGACGGCGATCTCGGCCGAGCAGGAGCCGCACAGCACGCTGGCCGGTTTCATCATCAACCCGGCGGGCGATTGCCACTGGATCCACGCAGGCGACTCGCGCATCTATCATTTCCACGCGGGCAAGCTGGTCAAGCGCACGATGGATCACTCGTACGTGCAGACGCTGGTCGACCGCGGCGAGCTGACCGAGGAAGAAGCCAACGTCCATCCGCAGTCGAACATCCTGATGGGATGCCTGGGCGCGGAGGAAGATCCGCCGGCCGACCATCATTTCATTCCCCAGCTGCGCCCGGGCGACGTGTTGATGGCCTGCAGCGACGGGGTCTGGCACTACTTCAGCAGCAACGAACTCGGCTCTGTGCTGTCGTCGCTGTCGCCTCGTGAGGCCACCGAGTTCCTGATCGAGAAGGCCCGCTCGCGCGGCCGGGGCGGCGGGGACAACCTGTCGCTGGTGATCGTCAAGCTCGAGCCATTGGACAGCTGACGCTCGCTGGCAATGGCGCTATGGCGGCGTGGGCAGCGGCGCTGCCGGGGGCTTTTGCCGTTCCGCGAGTTTCTTCTCCAGTTTCGCCCGGCGTTCCTGGGCCTCCGCCTGCCGGCGCTCGTAGCGTTCGCGATTGCTTGCCTCTTGCGCCGCCCTTCGGCCGCGCGCCGCGTCCTGCTCGGCCTTGCGCCTTTCAAGCTGCTCTTGCCGCTGCGCAGCTTTCGCGGGGCGCGTCTCGTCTTCGGATGACCGGCTGGCTGCCTTGTCCGCGGCGTCGTGCTCGCGTTTCTTTTCACTCTCCACGGCCTTTGCGCGCTGGCTCTCTTCGCGTCGGCGTTCGGCGGCCGTGCGCTCTTCGTCATCACGAATCCGCTGCGCCGCCTTGCGCTTGCGCTCCGCGTCGTTCAGCGAGATCTCCTGGCGGCGCAGATCGGACATCGCCGTGCGCCGCCGCGCCTTGGCCGCGCTCAGGCAATCGGTCACGGCGAACTTGCCGTAGCAGGCCTTTTCCTCGGCCTTGAAAGCCGCGTCGACCGTGGCGCGCTCGGACTTCAAGCGTGCCCGCTCGGCCGCCGTGGCGGGATCGTCCTGAGCCCGGGCGGCAAGCGAGAAGCCCAACAGGGCGAGCATCGGCAGCAGTTGCTTCATGTGAGGCCAGTATCGACCAGGCGGCGTTCGCGTGCCAGGAATTGCGGGGATTGCATTTCGTACAGCCGCGACACCGTGCGCGGGAATTCGTGCGCCAGCGGCCCTTCGGTATACAACGCCTCCGGCGCAACCGCCGCCGACATGATCAGTTTGACGCGCCGGTCGTAAAGCACGTCGATGAGCCAGGTGAACCGGCGCGCCTCGGACGCCATGCGCACGGGCATGTAGGGAACATCGCTGAGCAGCACGGTGTGAAACTGCGTCGAGATTTCCAGGTAATCGTTCTGCGAGCGCGGGCCGCCGCACAAGGTCCTGAAGTCGAACCACACCACCCCGCCGGCCTTGCGGCGCGCGCGGATCTCGCGTTGTTCGATGCGCAGCACGGGATTTTCGTCGCGCGTCTCGGCCAGCCGGGTGAACGCTTCATCCATCGCGCGATCGGCCTGCTCTCCCAGCGGCGTGTGGTACGTGCGCATGTTCTGCATCATGCGGCCGCGGTAGTCCACGCCGTTATCCACCTGGACCACCTCGAGCTTGCGATTGAGCAGCGCGATCGCGGGCAGGATGCGATCGCGGTGCAGGCCGTCCGGGTACAGGTCATCGGGCCTGAAGTTCGAAGTGGCGACCAAGCCGACGCCGTTATCGAACAGCGCGGCCAGCAAGCGGTGCAGGATCAGTGCGTCCGTGATGTCGGCGACGTGGAATTCGTCGAAGCAGATCAGCTGGTGGCGCCGGGCCATGCGCGCGCCCAGCTCGTCCAGCGGATTCACCGTGCCCTGCAGGTCGGCGAGTTCGCGATGCACCTCCCGCATGAACTCGTGGAAATGAAGGCGCGTCTTGCGCTCGACATCCACTGCCGTGAAGAAGCAGTCCATGAGGAAGCTCTTGCCCCGTCCCACACCGCCGTGCAGGTACACGCCGCGCGGCACTTCCGGCGTGCTGAGCAGCATCTTGAACAGATGCGAGTTCTGCTGCTGATAGTCCAACCAGTCGCGCGCGCAGCGATCCAGCGCGCCGATACCTCGAAGCTGCGCCGGGTCGCTGTGGTAACCGCGCTGGTCCAGCTCGCGCTGGTATTGCTCCTTCACGCTCATGGACCTTTGCGAATCTGCCCGATCAGAAGTTCAGTGTCCGCTTGTCGACCGCCAGCGCGGCCTCCTTGGTCGCCTCCGACAGCGAAGGATGCGCGTGGCAGATGCGCGCGATGTCTTCCGACGAGGCACGGAACTCCATCGCCACCACGGCTTCGGAAATCAATTCGCTGGCCATCGGGCCGACGATGTGCACGCCCAGGATTTCGTCGCTCGCGGCGTCCGCCAGGAACTTCACCATGCCGGTCGTATCGCCCAGCGCGCGGGCGCGGCCGTTGGCCATGAACGGGAATGTGCCGGCTTTATATTTGACGCCGGCCGCCTTGAGCTGCTGTTCGGTCTGGCCCACCCACGCGATCTCCGGGCTGGTGTAGATCACCCAGGGAATCGTGTTGAAGTTGACGTGGCCGTGCTGGCCCGCGATGCGCTCTGCGACCGCGACGCCCTCTTCCTCGGCCTTGTGCGCCAGCATCGGGCCGCGAACGACGTCGCCGACCGCCCACACGTTCGGCAGGTTGGTCTTGCAATCGCCATCCACGACGATGGCTCCGCGCTCATCGAGCTTGAGCCCGACCGCTTCGGGATTCAATCCGATGGTGTTCGGCACGCGGCCGATCGACACGATCAGCTTGTCCACTTCAAGCGTCTGCGCCTCGCCCTTCGCATTGGTCCACGCGACCGACACGCCTTTCTTGCTCGATTTGACTTCCCCGACCTTCACGCCCAGCTCGACCTTCAAGCCCTGCTTGTCGAACGCCTTTTTTGCTTCACGCGCGATCTGTTCATCGACCGCGCCGAGGAACGTTGGCAGGGCTTCGAGCACGGTGACTTCCGAGCCGAGGCGACGCCACACCGAACCCATCTCCAGGCCGATCACGCCGGAGCCGATCAGTCCCATCTTCCTGGGCACGCCCTGGATTCGCAGCGCGCCGTCGTTGGACAGGATGTTCTCTTCGTCGAAAGGCGCGCCTGGCAGCGCGCGCGGATTGGACCCCGTCGCGACGATGACGTGCTTGCCGACGATGGTTTCTTCCGCCGCGCCGGACACCTTCAGCTCATAGCCCACTTCAGCCGCTTTGACGAACGAGGCGCGGGCGTGAAAGAACGTCACCTTGTTTTTCTTGAACAGGTACTGGATGCCATCGTTGTTCTGCTTGACCACGAGGTCCTTGCGCGCCAGCATCCTCGCCAGGTCCAGGCCCAGCCCTTTCACCTCGATGCCGTGATCGGCGAAGTGCTTGGCGGCATGCTCGTAGTGTTCGGACGACTGCAGCAGCGCTTTCGAAGGGATGCAGCCGATATTGGTACAGGTGCCCCCCAGCGCCGGGGCGCCCTGCGTGTTCTTCCACTCGTCGACGCAAGCGGTATTGAAGCCGAGCTGCGCGGCGCGAATCGCCGCGATGTAGCCGCCGGGGCCGCCGCCGATGACGACGACGTCGAATTGTTTGTTCGCCATAACGGACGATAACGAGGCCTCTTGCGAGGCCTCGTCCTTTTGATTTCCTAAATATCGAACAGTAAACGCGCGGGATCTTCCAGCGCTTCCTTCATCGCCACCAGCCCCAGCACGGCTTCGCGACCGTCGATGATGCGGTGGTCGTAGCTCATGGCCAGGTAGTTCATCGGCCGCACCACCACTTGCCCGTTCTC
>Ga0105240_10011424_pt1 | contig 12368 bp, 15 predicted proteins | sample KBSC54metaG_FD_80426 | JGI IMG/M metagenome (GOLD analysis project Ga0105240, IMG submission 80426) | Corn rhizosphere microbial communities from Kellogg Biological Station, Michigan, USA - KBS C5-4 metaG | ecosystem: Host-associated > Plants > Roots > Rhizosphere > Soil | place: Michigan, USA... | reverse complement strand
CGCTTCGAGCTGGTCGGCGGCGATTTTTCGCCGCACCGCACCGGCACGCAATAAGGCCTCGATTCGCGTTTTCAGCGACCCATCCGCCGACACAGGGCAATCCTCAGATTCTTATCAGTGTCGCCAATGCCGCAGGGCATCGGCGGGAAGCGCAGCGTCGCCCATGGCGCAGACCATCGGCGGGAAGCGCAGCGTCGCCAATGGCGCAGGCCATCGGCGGGCGATTCGCCCAAGGCTACCACTTTGTGGGGTATTACGCCCACCCGTTCAAGGCGCTACGGCCCAGTTCTCATGGGGTTCTTGAAGCTGAGCGGGGCGGCAGGGCGCGAGGGGTCGCAGCGGCGGCAAGGCCGCCGTTTTTCGGCATTCAGCCCGAGGTCACCACGGTATCGATGACGCGGTCGCGCTCGAAGAACACGGAGAAGCCGCTGTAGTCCCAGCGTGTGATGGGCGGCTGATGGGCGGTCCCTGGCGAGGACACTGTAGGATGGCGCTCCGTGGGGGCGCCGAAGCGCTTCTCGACGTCCGCCATGGTGCTGCCGCGCTTGGGCGTCTGGACGGAGCTCGGCTTCACGGCAACCTGGTCGTCGACCACGACGGTATCCGCGACCGCGAGACCGGTCACAGCGAGGCTGGCACAGAGCACTGCGAGCACCCGGAGTTGCATGGCACTACCTCCAAAACACCACGAGTCACTATAGCACCGCGGGAATTCTGTCAAAGCGCACCGCCGCCGGGAACTGCGCCACGCGTGGGGAATCTGTGACACAGGTCCCGCATTTGCGGCGCTCCGCTTGCCCCGCGATCCCTGCCGGGATTGCGGCTCACCGTCGGCCGATATGGTTAAATCGCGACGATGTTCCATCCCCTGTCGCTGTTCGTCGGATTGCGCTACGTCCGGGCTCGAACGCACAAGTTCTTCGTCTCCTTCATCACCTGGGCGTCAGTCGTCGGCGTGTGCGTCGGAGTTGCCGCGCTGATCGTCATCCTCTCGGTCATGAACGGCTTCGAGGACGAGCTGCGCGACCGGCTTCTGTCGCTCACCGCGCATGCACGTGTCGTCGCGCGTGATGACGCGCATCCTCCCTCGGAGGAGCAGTGGCGGCAGGCGGAGGCGACCATCCGGGCCTCCAAAGGAGTCGTCGGGGTGGCTCCGTATGCGGAGCTGGAGGCTCTGGCCGAGCGCACACCGGAAATGCTTCCCGTGCTGGTGCGCGGCATCGATCCCCAGGCGGAGCTGAGCGTTACCGACCTGGCGAGCGCCATCACCCAGGGCAGGCTCTCGGACCTCGTTCCGGGCGAGGACCGCGTGCTCGTCGGGCCGCTGGTCGCAGAGCGCCTGGCGCTCGGAGTCGGAGATACCCTGACGCTGCTGGTGCCGAGGGTGGCCCCGGATGGGACGCTCGACTCCAAGCTGCGCGAGGTGACCGTCGCCGGCTCGTTCGACGCCAGCCAGGCGGACACCGAGACGGGCCTGATATTCGCGCCGCTGGAGGATGTCAGAGCGCTCGCGCCGGAGGGCGATCATGGCCTGCGCGTGCGCTTCAATGACGCTCTGGCGGCTCCGGCGCTTGCCGCCGGACTGCGCGAGCGCCTGCCGCAACAGTTCCAGGTCATCGACTGGACACAGGATAACGCCAGCTATTTCCGGGCCATCCGCATCGAGAAGACCATGATGGCGCTCATCCTGATGCTCATCGTCGCGGTCGCGGCATTCAACATCGTCTCGATGCTCGTCATGGTGGTCACGGACAAGCGCACCGACATCGCGATCCTGCGCACGCTCGGAGCCTCGCCCCGCAGGGTGATGGGCATGTTCATGACCCAGGGTCTGGTGATCGGCTGGCTCGGAGTGGCCTCAGGGATCGCGCTCGGGCTCGCGATTGCCTTCAACGTCGCCACTATCGAGCCCTTTCTGGAGCACACCTTCGGCTTTCATATCCTGGATGCCGATGTCTACGTGAGCGCTGCGATCCCCTCGGACGTGAAGGCGTCCAATATCGTGGGCATCGGTCTCGTCGCCTTGGCGCTGACGGGCTTCGCGACCATCTATCCGGCCATCCGTGCATCGCGCACCGCACCCGCGGAAGCGCTGCGTTACGAGTAGCCGTGTCCTTCGCACCTTACGAATGGCTGATCGGCACGCGGTATCTGCGCTCGACGCACCGGCGTGGCTTCGTGTCCTTCGTCGCGCTGATGTCGGTGCTGGGCCTGATGCTGGGAGTGGCGACGCTGATCGTCGTTCTGTCGGTCATGAACGGATTCGAGCGAGAGCTGCGAAATCGCATGCTCAGCGTCACTTCCCACGCCACCCTGACCGGCCTGGATGAGACGTTGCCGGACTGGCACCTGGTGCAGCAGGCGGCCATGAAGCAGCCGGGGGTGCAGGCCGCGGTGCCCTACATCGAGGCGCAGGCGATGCTCTCACACGGCACGAAAATCGCCGCAGCCTCGCTGCGTGGCGTCATTCCTGAGGAGGAGCGCAAGGCAACCGGTATCGCCCACAATCTCAAGAGCGGGCGCATCGAGGATCTGGTGCCGGGGAAGTACCGGATCATCCTCGGAAGCGCGCTCGCGCGTGAGCTCAAGGCGAGCGTTGGGGATTCCGTGGTGGTGATTGCGCCCAGTGGAACCGCCACTCCGGCCGGTGTCATTCCACGGCAGCGGCGCTTCTCGGTCAGCGGCGTGTTCGAGTCTGGCATGTACGAATACGATCGCGGCCTCGCGCTCGTCGACATGAGGGATGCGGCGGTGCTGTACCGGATGGGGGATGAGGCGAGCGGCATCCGCCTGGCCGTGCAGGACCCGTTCCGTGCTCCAGGGATCGTGCGCCGCCTCGCGCTGGCGCTCGGTGGCAACTTCCTCGTCACCGACTGGACGATGCTCCACAGCAACTTTTTCAAGTCCATTCAGACGACCAAGACGATGATGTTCGTCATCCTGCTGATGATCGTCGCGGTCGCGGCCTTCAACATCGTGGCGACCCTGGTGATGATCGTGAAGGAGAAGCAGTCGGACATTGCGATCCTGCGCACCCTCGGCGCGGGTCCGCGCAACGTACTGGCGGCTTTTGCGATCCAGGGAGTGATGATCGGTCTGGCGGGCACGGCCGCCGGCGCCGCCCTCGGCACCGTGCTGTCCAACAACCTGGAGTCGCTGCTGGATTGGCTCCAGCGGCTGTTTGGCGTGCAGTTCATGGATGCCAGCGTGTACTTCATGAGTGAGTTGCCGGCGTACGTCGAGCGGGGCGATGTCCTGCGGATCTGCTCGGTGGCATTTCTGCTGTGCGTGCTGGCCACGATCTACCCCGCCTGGCGCGCCTCGCGCACCGCGCCCGCAGACGCTCTGCGTCACGAGTGAGCCCTCTATGAATGAAGTCGTTCTCGAAGCACGGGACGTCCACAAGAGCTTTCGCCAGGGTCCGGTCACCCTGGATGTCCTGCGGGGCATCAATCTGGCAGTGCGATCCGGCGAGCGCATCGCGATCGTCGGCGCGTCCGGCTCAGGCAAGACCACGCTGCTGCAACTGTTGGGTGGGCTGGACAAGCCAACCTCCGGCCATGTCATCGTGGATGGCCGGGACATCCACCAGCTCGGTGAGGAGGCGCGCGGCGACCTGCGCAACCGCTCGATCGGCTTCGTCTACCAGTTTCATCATCTGCTCCCGGAGTTCTCGGCGCTCGAGAACGTCGCGATGCCGCTGTTGGTGCGGCGGATGAAGGTCGCCGACGCTCGGGCGCGCGCTCGTGCTCTGCTGGAGCGGGTGGGATTGGGCGAACGCCTGGAACACCGACCGTACCAGCTCTCAGGAGGAGAGAGACAAAGAGCCGCGGTCGCCCGTGCCCTGGTGACCGAACCGAAGCTGGTCCTGGCCGATGAGCCGACGGGCAATCTGGACGGGACCAACGCAGAGTCGGTATTCACCCTGATGCTGGAGCTCAACCGGGAACGCCGCACCAGTCTGGTCGTGGTCACCCACGACCTCAGGCTCGCCGGCCGGATGGAGCGGCGGCTGGAGATCGAGCAGGGACTGCTCAGCGAGCGGGGGGCTTCAGCGGGGGCGCCGGGGCAGGCAACGGGGTCAGCCCAGGCGCCAGCGACGGCCCAGCCAGGGGGGAGTCACGCTCCGGGCGCGGCTCAGGCGACGGTGGAGGCCTCGCGCCGCGACCTGTAGCGGGCGGTCACGCGCCAGCGCCACAGCAGCTCGAGCCCCATCCAGCCCAGCACGCCGGACAGCGCGCCGCAGGTGAGGCAGCCCAGCAGAAAGGGCTTCCAGAGGGGTCCGAGGCCGTTCTGCAGCCAGTCCCAGCTCGGCTCGAAGCTGAAGAAATGCGGCTCCAGCCCCAGCAGCAGCGCGCCCACACGGTAGGCCGCGTAGTACACCGGGACCATCGTAAGGGGGTTCACCAGCAGGGGCGTCGCGAGGGCGACCGGAAGATTGATCCGGCAGATGATCGCGATGAGGCACGCCGTGAACATGTGCACGGGCAGGGGGATGAAACAGATCGCAAGTCCCACCCCGAAGGCAGCGGTCACGGCGCGGCGGTGCGGGGCCCACAGGCAGGGGTCTGCGATCCGGGTGCCGAACACCTTCAGATACCAGCGGTTCTGCAGTGAACCGGGGGTGACGGCCAGGCGTTTGAGCAGTCTGCGAGGCATGGGGGAGGGCACTTTACCAGAACGTAAGAGACTGTTCCGGGCGTGGGCACGGCCTGGACGCAACGGGGGCCACTGTGATGGCCGTCTCCGCTTCGCGGCGATCCCTTGTTTATTGCCGCTGGATCGGGTAGGCCGGTCCGCAAGGGGGGATCGGGCCCGCTCGAAGGGCGTTGCCTTGAGCACTTGGCCGGCTCCGGTATGATGCCTGCCGCTGAAGAAGTGTGGGGTCACTTGGATGTGGGAAATCGTGCGGGCCGGCGGCCCGCTGATGTGGCCGATCATTTTCTGCTCGATCGGCGCGGCCGCCATCGTGCTCGAGCGCTTGTGGACGCTGCAGGACCGTCGGGTCCTGCCTCCGGAGCTGACGCAGAAGGTGTGGCAGCTCGTGGAGACCAACCAGGTCACGGACAAGGTCATCGCGGCGCTCGAGCAGAACTCCCCGCTCGGCAAGCTGCTCGCCGCCGGGCTTGCCAATCGGCACCGCCCGCGGGAGATCATGATGGAGAGACTGGAGGATACCGGGCGGCATGTGGTGCATGAGCTCGAGCGCTTCCTCAACACGCTCGGCACCATCGCCGGGATCTCCCCGCTGCTGGGCCTGCTCGGGACCGTCACCGGCATCATCCGCTCCTTCAACGCGATCCAGGCCGGCGGCATGGGGGATCCCCGCGCGCTCTCCGGAGGTATCGCCGAGGCTTTGATCGCTACCGTCGCCGGGCTGTGCGTCGCGATTCCTTCGCTCATCGCCTATCGGTATCTGCGCGGCCGGGTCGACGGCATCGTCATCGAGATGGAAAAACACGCCATCCGCATCGCCGACGCGGTCGAGGCCGCGGGGCGCCGCGAGCGGTCCGCGGCCTGATGAATCTCAAGCCGCGCAAGCACGAGGAGCCCGAGATCAACGTCGTCTCGCTGATCGACGTCGTGCTGCTGCTGGTCGTGTTCTTCATGCTCTCCAGCCGATTCACCGACGAAGGCCGGCTGCGCGTGCACTTGCCGCAGGCCAGCGATGTGCCGACCGCAAAGCCCGCGAGCGAGCCGCTCGTGGTGGCCGTGACCCAGCAGGGCACCTACCGGGTCAACGATCGCGAGCTGATCAATTCCAGCCCGGAGACGCTGCGTGCCGCGCTGGTGAAGGAAGCGGGCGCGGCCCGCAACATGCCCGTGACACTCCGGGCCGACGGGCGCGCCACCCACCAGTCGGTCGTCACGGCGATGGACATTCTCGGCCGCCTCGGCTTCGTCGAGATCAACGTGGCCACCGTCCAGGAAGAGCCGGCGGGGAAGCATTGAACGCCAGTGGGTCCGCGACCGTGAGTGGGCAGGCCGCGGGCACGGCTGGGCCCGGAACCGCGGGGCCACCCACCGCGATGCAGACTTACCGGCGTCTGCTCACCTATCTCCGCCCGCACCGCACTCAGTTCGCGCTCGGCATTCTCGGTGGGGTGGTCTATTCACTCGCGATGGCGAGCTTGCCGGTGGCGGCGAAGTACTTTGTCTACGTTCTGAATCATCCCGATCCTCGCGCCGTGATCTGGATGCCGCTCGGGCTGCTCGCGATCTTCGTCAGTCGCGGAGCGGGGGACTTCGTTCAGACGTACTTCATGGGGTACGTAGGGCGGAAGATCGTCAAGCGCGTACGCGACCAGATCTTCGCCTGCACATTACGGCTCCCGGTCAGCTATTTCGACCGCAGCTCTTCCGCGGCAATGCTCTCGCAGCTCACTTTCAACACCGAGCAGATTGGCCAGGCGACGACGGACTCGATCGTCGTCGTGGTCCGTGCAGGACTCATTCTCATCTTCTACATCACCACTCTCTTCTACCTGAACGCGAAGCTGGCAGCGATTGCGCTCACCATCGGGCCGGTGGTCGCCTGGCTCATGTCCATCGTCAACCGCCATTTCCGCCGCTACAGCAAGCGCATTCAGGACTCGATGATCGACGTCACGCGCGTCGCGAAGGAGGGCTTCGAGGCTCCGCGGCTCATCAAGGTCTACAACGCGGAGGAACAGGTCAGCGATCAGTTCGAGCGGGTCAACGAGCGCAACCGGCTCTCGTTCATGAGGCTCGTGCTCACGCGCGGCCTGGCGAATCCGGTCGTGCAGCAGATCGCCTCCCTCGGTGGGGCCGTCGTGGTCTCGATTGCGCTGCTGGACGCCCTTCATGGGCGCATGAGCCAGGATGACGCGGTGGGCTTCTTCGTCGCGCTGGGCAGTATCACTCAGCCGTTGAAGGAACTGATCGGTGCGTCCGGCCCCATACAACAGGCCGTCGCCGCCGGGCAGGTTGTCTTTGAGACGGTCGATACGCCCTCCGAGCCGCGCGGGGGGTCCTATACGGTCACGCGTGCGCGCGGCGCCGTGGAGCTGGACAGCGTCACCTTTACCTACGATCGAGGGAAGCAGGCGGCACTCGAGGACATCAACCTGAGCGTGCCGGCAGGCCAGAAGATCGCGATCGTCGGGCGATCCGGAAGCGGCAAGTCCACTCTCGTCAGTCTCATACCCAGGTTCTACGAGGCACAACGCGGTGTAGTACGCGTCGATGGGCATGACGTGCGTGACTACGATCTCCACAATCTACGTGAGCAGATCGCTGTGGTCAGCCAGGATGTCGTCCTCTTTGATGACACCGTTCGCAACAACATCGCCTTTGGGCGTGAGGTCTCGGACGCGCAAATGGAGCGGGCCGCCGAAGCCGCGCACGCCACGGAGTTCATCCGCGCACTTCCGAATGGCTTTGACACAGTGGTTGGCGACCGCGGCGTGCTACTCTCGGGCGGGCAGCGCCAGAGGATCTCGATTGCGCGCGCGCTGCTCAAGGATGCCCCCATTCTGATCCTCGACGAAGCGACCTCCGCGCTGGATGCCGAAGCCGAGCGGCACATTCAGGCGGCGCTCGCGCAGCTGGTGCGCAATCGCACGACTTTCATCATCGCCCACCGGCTGTCGACGGTCGAGCAGGCCGATCGCATCATTGTGCTGGATCGCGGCGCCATCGTGGAGAGCGGCACGCACGCACAGCTGATGGACCAGGGTGGCATCTACGCACAGCTCTACAAGCTGAATTTCAACGACTGAGAATGGAGCAGCGGCTGACGCGGCTTTGGTACGGCGACGGGACGGAGGCGGCGCCCCTGCTGCGCGGCCTGTCCTGGATCTACGGAGCTGTCGTGCGAGCGCGCTCCCGTGCCTACGCCGCGCACTGGCTGAGCTCGCAGCGAGCCGGCAAGCCTGTCATCGTGGTCGGCAATCTCACCGTCGGAGGCACGGGCAAGACGCCGCTGGTCGCCTGGCTGGCTCAGCGGCTCTCGCAGCTGGGCCTGCGAGTGGGAATCGTCTCGCGGGGCTACGGGCGGTCGTTCGATGAGCCTCACCTGGTGGAACCGGATTCGAATTGGCGCGAAGTCGGTGACGAGCCCTTGTTGCTGCGCCGCCGGACGGGCTGTCTCACGATGGTTGGGCGCGAGCGCGTTGCGGCGGCGCGGGCCCTGGTTGCGCACGGGGTCGACGTGATCGTGGCGGATGATGGCTTGCAACACCTGCAACTGGCACGCGACTGCGAGATTCTCGTCGTGGACGGCGCACGAGGCTTCGGCAACGAGCGGCTGTTACCCGCTGGCCCGCTACGGGAGCCGGCATCGCGCGCGCAGCGTGTGGACATCACCGTTGTGAATGGCCAGGCGGAACATCGATCGCTGCAGGGGCGGCGCCCGGCAGCAGATTCCTTCGTCACGATGAGCATGGTCGCCGGGAACGCCCACCGCATCGACGACGGCGGCCCTGCGCGACCGCTGGAGAGTTTTCGGGGTGAACGGGCCCATGCCGTGGCGGGAATCGGCAACCCGTCGCGGTTCTTTCGCGACCTGCGGGAGCGCGGCATCGACATCGTGGAGCACGCGTTTGCGGACCACCATCCGTTCGCGGAGCGCGATCTGCAATTCGGCGATACCCTGCCGGTGCTCATGACCGAGAAGGATGCCGTAAAATGTCGCGAGCTCGCGGCTGCACGGCTCTGGTACGTTCCGATCAGCGCGCAGCTCGGCGAATCCCAGGAGCGAGAGTTGCTCGAACGCGTGCTGCGCAAGACCGGGTTGGCAGCCATCAAGAGAGGTTGACGTCGATGGACACCCATATGCTGGAGATCCTTGCGTGTCCGGTATGCAAAGGCACGCTCAAGTATCACAAGGACTCGCAGGTGCTGGTGTGCCGCATGGATCGGCTGGCCTATCCGGTGCGCGACGAGGTCCCCGTGATGCTGGAGGAGGAAGCGCGCCAGCTCGCCGCGGACGATCCGCTGCTGGATCGCTGAACGCAGTCGTGTTCCGTGTCGTCATTCCCGCCCGTTATGCATCGGCGCGCCTGCCGGGCAAGGCCCTGCTGCCTATCGCCGGAAAGCCGATGGTGCAGTGGGTATATGAGCGTGCCGTGCAGTCGCGCGCGGCCGAAGTGCTGATTGCGACCGACGATCTGCTCATCGTCAGCGCGGCTCATTCCTTCGGTGCCGAGACAGTGATGACCGGAACCTCGCACACGTCCGGGACGGACCGTATCGCGGAGGTTGCGCGTCTGCGCCGCTGGCCCGAGCGGGACATCGTAGTCAACGTGCAAGGAGACGAGCCGCTGATTCCGCCTGCGTTGATCGAGCAGGTCGCGACGCTGCTGGAAGCCAACAGCGGGGCGGACATGGCCACCTTGGCGGCGCCGATTCTCAGTCTGCAGGAGTTCCTCGACCCGAACGCGGTGAAGGTGGTAACGGACGCCAGCGGCCGGGCGCTCTATTTCAGCCGCGCTCCGATACCGTGGACGCGCGATGGAGCGCCCGCGGGCATTTCCAGCCAGAAGAGCTTCGCCGGCGCGCGCCGACATGTTGGGATCTATGCGTACCGCGTGGGCTCGCTGATTCGCCTCGCCGCGCTGGCTCCGAGCCCCCTGGAGATCGCGGAGAGACTCGAGCAGCTGCGCGCCCTGCAGAATGGATTTGAGATCCGCGTCGCAGACACCGAGCAGCGTCCGGGGCCAGATGTGAACACGCCCGCTGACCTGGAGAGAGTCGAGGCACTGCTGCAGCGCTGACACGAGGTCAGGGTTACAATTGTTCACAGCGACTCGGACGGGCTCGATGGCGGGCGCGGCTGAATCCCAGCTGAACGTGGCGCGCCTGGGCGCGCCTGGCTTGGCTTGGCCGCGGGCGGAACTTACCCTCGGCGCCGGGCCTCGAAACTGAGTAAGCTGTCAACCGGTCGTGCCGCTGAGGCGTTCTTATCGGCGGGAGCTTCAACTACCCGGAAGCACATGATGACTATCCACAAGTTTGCGAAAGTGATGGCTCTGGGTCTTGCAGCGCTGACGTGCGTTGCCTTGACCGCTTGCGTGGATGGGCCGCCCCCGCGACCGTATCGCGAGGCGCCACCGCCTCCGCCACCCAGGGCGATTACGGACGTGTACGCGTATCCGCAGCAGGGTCAGACGGCGGAGCAACAGGACCGCGACCGTTATGACTGCCACCTCTGGGCCGTCAAGCAGACCGGCTTCGATCCGAGCGCTCCCGGTGTTCCGCCGCATGAGCGTGTGCGCGTGGTGTCGGCTCCGCCCTCGGGAACAGGTACCGCAGTCGGAGCGATCGCGGGCGCGATTCTGGGTGCGGTCATTGCCGGACCTCGCGATGCCGGGTTCGGTGCCGTCGCCGGTGGGATCACGGGTGCCGCCGTCGGCAACGCGAGTGATCAGGCGCAGGCCGCGGCCAACTCGCAGGTGATCGTCCAGCAGGATGCGAGGCAGGCTGCGGCGATGGAGCAGAAGTCTTCCAACTATCGACGGGCCATCAGTGCGTGCCTGGAAGCACGTGGCTACACAGTGAAGTAATCGAGCTGGACCATTGTGTCAGGTGAAGCTATGAGGCGATTCTACGGTTTGGCGGGCGGCATCCTTGCCGCATGTGTTCTGGCCGGCGCCGCGCAGGCACAGCCGCGCCATGAGCACTACGAGCACATGGATGGCCGGTACGCGCACAATCATTACTACCCATCGCGAGGGTATGTCGCACCGGTGCTCCCGCGCGGGTACATAACCGTCAATCATTTCCACGACCATTTCTATTATTCGGGGGGTATCTGGTACCGACCCTACGGAGCACGGTTCGTCGTAGTCGCGCCGCCGGTTGGCGTGTTCGTGCCCGTGCTGCCTCCGTTCTATACGACCGTCTGGTTTGGCGGCATTCCGTATTACTACGCCAATGACTCGTACTACCTCTGGCGCGCCAGCGATAATCAGTACGAGGTCGTCGCCCCGCCCGATGGCAGCGGCGACAGCGCCTCCACGCAGGCTCCGCCGAGCGATGACTTGTTCATCTACCCGAAGAACGGGCAGAACGAGGATCAGCAGTCGAAGGACCGGTATGAGTGCCACTCCTGGGCTTCAGGCCAGAGCGGCTTCGATCCGACCAAGTCCGGCGGCGGCGTCGCTCCGCAGGATGCCAACGCCAGGCGAGCTGACTACAACCGCGCCATGACGGCGTGCCTCGAGGGTCGCGGGTACAGCGTGAAATAGGTTCGTCCGCGCGGTCGGCGCCGCCACCGAGGAAACCTCGGTGAAGACCGAGGCAAGGCTCACGAGAGCGGCGAAGAATGCGAAGATCCCGAAAAGCCGGGCGTGCCGGCGCAGAGGAGGGTCCGGGGGAGCCATGGGCTGATCCTCTGGCGTTCTTTCGACGACGAATACTGGTTTATCTGTCGGCGTCCCGTTGCCGGGGGGCGGCCGATTTCTTATTGTTCAGTTCATGAGGATCTTGTTCGTGTGCCTCGGGAACATTTGCAGATCGCCGACGGCCGAAGTGGTCTTCCGGGAAGTCGCCGCTCGCGAAGCGCCGGATCTGAGGCTTCAGGTGGATTCGGCCGGGACCGCCGCGTATCACATCGGGCAGGCGCCCGATCCGCGTACCCGTGCCGCGGCCCTGCGACGCGGGTACGACCTGTCACCCCTGCGAGCGCGCCTCATTGAGGAGTTGGATTTCGAGCAATTCGATCTGATTCTCGCGATGGATCGCGAGAATCTCGCCGCGCTGAAACACATTGCGCCCCGCGATGCCCATGATCGCGTCCGATTGTTTCTCGAGTTCTCTCCGGAGTTGGGTACGAGCGAGGTGCCGGACCCGTACTACGGCGGGGCGAATGGTTTCGAGGAAGTGCTGGACCTGGTCGAGGCCGCCTCGCGCGGCCTGCTGCGCCACGTCCGTGAGCGCCTGGGCCCAGGAAGCGCCGCCGGCTGATTCACCGGCGGCTTGAAGCGGCGCCCAACCTGCGCAGCTGCGCGGCCGAGCAGCCTGGAAACCCTGGCTATTCTTCCTGTACTCGACCGGCTGCCACCTTGTCGGACGACGGTGCTGAAGACCAGACGACGTAAGGCTTGCTCGGTTGCGTCGCGTTCCCTTCGGGAGCCCTTGTCGGCTCGAAGTGGGTGTTTCGCTCGCCGCTCGGCTCAGCGTGTACAGGCTGCTGCTGCGACGGTACCGCGCTGGGTTGCGAAGCACTCTGCTGTGACGAGGGCTCGCGCGCCTGTTCGTGGCGCTCACCGCCCTCACGACGCTCCCCACCTTCGTCGCGCTCAGCACCTTCGCGACGCTCGCCGCGTTCGTAACGCTCGCCGCCATCGTGCGACTCATGCGCTTCGCGGCCACCATGCGACTCATGTCGCTCCTGGTGCTGGCTG
>Ga0105240_10011423_pt1 | contig 12368 bp, 9 predicted proteins | sample KBSC54metaG_FD_80426 | JGI IMG/M metagenome (GOLD analysis project Ga0105240, IMG submission 80426) | Corn rhizosphere microbial communities from Kellogg Biological Station, Michigan, USA - KBS C5-4 metaG | ecosystem: Host-associated > Plants > Roots > Rhizosphere > Soil | place: Michigan, USA... | reverse complement strand
GCGATGCCCTCCTCGAGCACGTGCTCGAGCTCTGTGCGCAACGCCTTCTTGCTGGTGATCGAGTTGGGACCGCGACGCGTCAGCGTCATGTCGCCGATCAGCTCGCGCTGCTCCGATTCGGGCAGGTTCGCCAGCAGCACCTTGCCCATCGAGGTGCAGTAGGCCGGCAGGCGCGAACCCGGACGCAGGTTCAGATCGATCTTGTTCTGGCCGCGGCGGAAGCTGCGGGCACGATCGACATAGAGGATCTCCGGACCGTCGAGTACCGACATGTTGACGGTGTAGGAGGTGCGCTGGCGCAGCTCTTCCAGGTATGGGCGCGAGTGCTCGCGCAGGCCGGTCGAGTTCAGGGCGGACATACCCAGGTCGGTCACGCGCAGGCCCAGGCGATACTTGCGCGAAGCGCCCTGCTCCAGGAAGCCAAGCGCGACAAGCGTGATCACATAGCGGTGGGTTGTAGAGCGGCTCATGCCGAGATCGTCGGCGATGTCGGCGATGCCGAGTATCGGACGCTCGGGTGTGAAGCAGCCGAGGATCGCCAAACCTCGCTCAAGCGACTGGGAATATCGCGGCTCACGGAGGCTCGGTATCGACCACTCGCCTTCCTGGCCGCCTTTGGAAGAATTACTTACTCTAGGCATCTATTGTGTGGCCCCTATCAGTTAGTCCCGAGGTGTGCTGCGCCTGGGTGCACCTCTATTGAATAGTCATCATACTTGGGAAGGCTGACGATCTCAATCGATAGTCGCCTGTCAAGACAACAGTAAACGCGCTCCCAGATCCGCTTCGACCTGCCTCGAGCGGCGCAACGCGGGAAGATTATCCGTCTGACAGTCGCCATGTGTGTCATTCACCGCCTACGGGTTGGTGTTTCCCCCGGGTCGTAGCGGGGTTTTCCGAATCAATGCGTATTGTCTCTATCGTCTTTGTCTCCGATTCCGTTGAAAGTGCTCAGAACTGAACGTTCAGAGGCTCTCGCGCCTGCGGGCGGACGCGATGAGCGATCACGCTGAGCTGTTGCTGATCGGCGATGTCCGCACGATGCGAGCCGATGGCGCGCGCGCTCGTGCTCTGGCCGCAGGCGACGGGCGCATCCTTGCGCTTGGCGAGGAGCGCGAGCTGGGCACCATGCGCGGCCCGGATACGGTCGTGCTCGATGTCGGCGCTCGTACGGTGCTGCCGGGGTTGATCGACGCGCACGGGCACTTCGGACACGTCGCGCGCTCGATGGTGGGCGCGGTCGACTGCCGCACCCCGCCAACCACGGCGGTAGCCGACATCCTAGTGCGTGCCTCCCAGCGTGCGCAGGAACTGCCCGCCGGTAGCTGGATCCTGTTGCAGGGGACGACCTTTCAGGACGAGCTCTTGACGGAGCGCCGCTTTCCCACCCCCGAGGAGCTGAGCGCGGTCTCGGCAGAGCACCCGATCGTTTATCGCTCGAGCATTCACCACCTCGTCGTCAACCGCCGCGCGCTCGCGCTGGCCGAGATCGACCGCGACACGCCCGAGCCCGCAAGCGCTCGCATCGAGCGCGACTCCAGCGGCGAGCCGACCGGCGTACTGGCCGAGATGTTCGACCACCTGCCGATCCCGCCGACGACGGAGACCGAGCTCGCGGAGTCGATCTCGCGAGTGGCATGGCGCGACTACCTGGCGAACGGCGTCACTTCGATTCAGGAGATATGGGACTCCGCGCCGCTGATGCGCCTGCTTGGGCGAGCGGTCGCCGACGGGGAGATACCGCTACGCGTGCGTGGCTTCGGTTGGGTGCCGCTGGCCGGCTCGGTGGCCGAGGTGGCCTCCGGCGCGATCGGCGACGCGCAGCTCGCTCCCGAGTGGTTTGAAGGCGGCGGTGTGAAGCTGTTCGTCGACGGCGGCACCTCCGCTCATACGGCTGCCTTCTACGAGGAGTATCTGGATGCGCCCGGTCGTCGCGGCGCCCTCTCCTACGAACTGGAGCAGCTCACCGCTCATATCGCCGAAGCCCACGCGGTCGGCGCCCAGGTTGCGCTGCACGCCGCCGGCGACCTTGCCCAGGACATCTCGCTGGCGGCCTTTGAGCTGGCGGGAGTGCGTCCCGAGCTCGACCTACGGCCGAGGATCGAGCACGGCGCCAACACCGCCTGGAACGGCTGGCGCTCTGACTGGTGCAAGCGGCTTGGCGTGTTGCCGGTGCCCAACCTCGGCTTCATCTACAACTACGGCGAGTTCTGGCCGCGCTCGCTTGGAAAGCGCGGCGAGGGTTGTGTCCCGCTGCGGACGCTGTTTGAGTCGGGCTTTCCGGTGCCGAGCAGCTCCGATACGACCGGTGGCGACCCGCGGTTGCTCAATCCCTTTCACAACATGTGGTGCGCGATCACGCGCAAGACGTTCACCGGCCGCACGATCGATCCGTGGCAGCGGATCTCACGCGAGCAGGCGCTTGCGATGTACACCCGCCATGCGGCGCACGCCGGCTTTTGGGAGCGCTCACGCGGGACGCTCGAGCCGGGCAAGCTCGCCGACATCGCTGTGCTCGACCGCAACCTCGACGAGGTCGCCGACGCGGATTTCGAGCAGGTGCGGGTCGATCACACGATCGTCGATGGCCGAATCGTCTACAGCTCCCCAGGCGCCCCGGGATAGGATCGCCATGCGATGGACTTCTACCTGTTCCTACCGGGCCAGTGGTGGGACCGAAGCAAGCCGGTGCGCCAGCTCTACGAGGAGATGGTCGAGCAGGCGGTGCTCGCCGAGCAGCTCGGTTACGACGGTGTCTGGCTGGCAGAACAGAACCTTGTCAGCTTCCTAGCCGCTCCCGATCCGCTTCAGCTCGCGGCGACGATCGCGCAGCGAACCGAGCGCATTCGCATCGGTGTCGCCGTGTTCGTGCTGCCCTTCCATCACCCGCTACGGCTGGCCGGGGCGATCGCCCAGATCGACCAGCTCAGCGGCGGGCGCTTTGACGTCGCCGCTGGAAGAGGGGCCTCGCCCTACCAGATGAAGCAGTTCCAGGCTGAGTTGGCGCCCGAGCAGAGCCGGGAACTGTTCGCCGAGCACCTGCGGATCATGATCGAGCACTGGAGCGCCAAGGAAGCGCTCGCGCACGAGGGCAAGTTCTTCTCCTACCCGAACGCGACCGTGCTGCCGCCGCCGCTGCAGGAGCCGCACCCGCCGGTTTGGATCGCCGCGCTGTCGGCCGGATCGATGGAATGGGCCGTCAAGCTGGGGCTGGACACCAATTTCATCTTCAGCCCCTTCCGTGAGCCGTTCTCGCACGTCCAGGAGGTGTACGGCGCTTTCGAGCGCGCACTCGGCGAGCAAGGGCGCGTGCGCGCGAGTGCGCGCTTTGCCGTCAACCGGATGACGTGCATCGGCGACTCGGCCCAGACACACGACGTTCTGCGCTACGTGCTGATGAACCACCGCATCATCGATCAGCAGCTGGCCGGCGCCGAGCGTGTGAAGGAGGGTGACTACGAGGTCGAGCAGGCCGTTCGCGAGGACGAGCCAGAGCTTGAGCGGATGCACGAGAACATCGCCTTCGGGACGGTCGAGCAGGTGCGTGCAAAGCTCGCGGCGTACGCCGAGCTGGGCGTTGACGTGTTCTCGGCCTGGCACAACGTCGGGCAGTCGGTCGAGCAGGTGACCCATTCGATGGAGCTGTTCGCGCGCGAGATCATGCCGGGGCTGCGGTGAGGCTGTTTGACCCGTTGACGCTTGGCGGGCTGAGCTTGCGCAACCGCGTGATGATGTCACCGATGAGCCAGCGCGCCGCCGGCCAGAACGGGCAGGCGAGAGACTGGCATCTCGTCCACTACGGCTCACGTGCGGTTGGCGGCTGCGGGCTGGTCATGGTCGAGGACACCGGCGTGGCGCCGCTGGGGCGCACCAGCCACGCAGCGCTCGGCCTCTACGATCGCGGCCAGGCCGAGCAGTTGCGCCGAATTGTTTCTTTCTGCCGCGGTCAGGGTGCGGCGGTCGGGGTGCAACTGGCCCATGCCGGACGCAAGGCGCTGGCGGATACGCGCGGCGCTCCGGGCACGCTCGCCCCGACACCGCTCGCCTACGGGCTGGGATGGGCGACTCCGGGCGAAGCAACCATCGCGGAGTTGGGCGAGGTTGTCAGCGCTTTCGCCACGTCCGCTGCGCTGGCGCTGGAAGCCGGCTTTGACGTGGTCGAGGTACACGCAGCGCACGGCTATCTCCTGCACCAGTTCCTCTCGCCGCTGATCAACCAGCGCGAGGACGATTACGGGCGCGAGAGCGAAGGCCGCCGCCGGCTCTTGGTAGAGGTGATCGCCGCGGTGCGCGAGCGCTGGCCGACGGAGCGCCCTCTGTTCGTGCGGTTGCCTGCAGGCGATGGCGCGTCCGACGGACTGGATGCGCGGGAAGTGACCGACTGCGCGCGGGCCTGTGCGGCGGCGGGGGCCACACTGGTCGATCTCACCGGGGGCACCCCCCTGCTCGAGGGTGAGCGCGTGAGCCATGAGCAGACCTGGGAGACAGCCGCGGCGCTATGCAGCGGCTGCGAGTTGCCGCTGGCGCTGGGCGGGGGGATCGTCGACGGCGCCGACGCGCAGAGTCTCCTGGACGAGCACGGGGCGATACTCGTCAGCGTTGGGCGCCCGCTGCTGGAGGATCCCTACTGGCCGGTCAAAGCCGCGCGCGAACTGGACGCGCCGACGCCGCTGCCCACAAGTTATGCCGCTGCGCTTCAGGCCCGCTAGCGCGGTCTGGACGGTAAAAATCCCGACTGCCGGGATGCGGCCGATGCTCGTGTTGGCAGATGGTCGGCAAGCCTTTTGAACCGGTCCGACCGAACTGTATTCTCGCCCATCATCCGACGGATGGGAGGAGACAAAATGGTTGGCAAACATGCGGTGAGTTCCCGCACGCTGCTTGTGTGCGCTCTGGTCAGCGTGCTCGGAGTGACCGGCGCGGGTTGTGGCTCGTCGAAATCCAAAGCCACGACGGCGGCCTCGGGGTCGCCGATCAAGGTCGGTTATCTGGCCTCGTTGACGGGATTCTGCGCGGCTTTCTCGCAGGACTACGTAAAGGGGGCGCAGCAGGCCGTCAAGACGATCAACGCCGAAGGCGGAGTGATGGGGCACCCGCTCCAGCTGCTTGTACGCGACGACAAGGCTGAACCAAACGTCGGCGTCAGTCAGGCACGCGACCTGGTGCTCTCAGAGCACGTCGGCTTCCTGGCCGGCACCTGCACCAGCGCTGTCGGCAAGAGCGTGGCGCGCCTGGTCGCCAATCCGAGTCATGTCCTCTACACGGTCGGCGTCGCCGACCCGACGGTGTTCACAGGCGGCGGGTACGTGTTCGCGACGATTCCAACCGCCGAGGTAGAGGGTGCCAACGCGGCCGCCTACGTTCGCGCCCACCCGCAATGGAAAACCGTTGCCGTGATCAGTGAGGACTACAGCTACGGATTTGAAGTCACCGCCGCCTTCCGCAAGGGGATGAAGGGCAGTTCGCAGAAGATCGTAAGCCAGGAATACGTGCCTTCGGGGGCTTCCAGCTACGCCTCTTACATCAGCAAGCTGGTGGCCGAGAAACCCGACGTCACCTACAGCACCGTGATCGCCGAAGACACGATCACGTTTGTCAAGCAGGCGTTCCCGCTCGGACTGTTCAAAGCGACGCAGCTGTTTGGGATTCTCGACTACGGCACGATCGACCCGATGCCGAAGCCGCCGGTGGGGGCACTCGGGTACACGTACTATCCGTCAGCGTCGATTTACCACACGGCGCTGTCAGAAAAGCTCGACCCGCTCGGAACCGAAGTCGCCAACAGCGGTGCTGCCGGCGACGGCTTCAACCAGATCGAGATGATCGCCCAGGGCATCGAAAAGGCGCACTCGACCGAACCTCCCGCGGTGCGCGCGGCGCTTGACGGAGCCACCGTTCAGATGGTGCAGGGCAGCGAGAAGATCCACTCCTGCAACAACCTGACGGCGGTGCCGATCGCGATGGGCCCGGTGGTCGCGGCGACCAAAGAACTGCCGTTTGCGCATTTCTCGCCGATCGAACTGGTGGATACGAACAAGTACTTCACCTGCTGATCGGGCAGTGAGCCTGGCTCTCCGCCGCGGGCACGGGTCCGCGGCGGAGGCTGCGCTCAAAGGGTCCACGACGCGGGACGCTGGCTGTAGGTTGTCCCGGTGAGCCTTGCCACCTTCCTGGATCAGCTGTTCGCCGGGTTGGGGCTCGGCTTCATCCTGTTCTTTTCCGCCGCCGGGCTGAACCTCGTTTGGGGGGTGTTGGGGGTGATGAACTTCGCCGCGGGTGCGGTGTACATGCTCGGCGCGTTCATGGCCACGACTGTGATCGCGCATGTAGGGGCGTCGACGCTCGGCTGGCTGTTGGCGCTCGTCCTCGTCCCAGTTCTTGCCGCGGCTGGTGGGGCGCTCGCTGAGGTGGTGCTGCTGCGGCGCACCTACCGCGAGCACGACGAGAACCAGCAGTTCATGCTCACGCTCGTGCTCTCTTACCTGATCGCGGGCGGCGTCGTGCTCGTCTATGGCCCAGGCTTTCGCACCGTCTCGCTGCCAGGCGCGCTGAGCGGCAGCTGGCAGCTGTTCGGGGCGACGCTGCCCGTTTACACGGCTGTCGTGATCGTGCTTGGAGTGCTTGTCACCGCCGCCATCTGGGGGCTGCTGTACGGCACCCGCGCCGGGCTGCTCACGCGCGCGGCCGTGGACGATCGAACGATGCTCTCGATGCTCGGCGTTGACGTCAACCTGCTCTATACAGGGGTGTTCGCATTCGGGATCGGGCTGGGTGCGCTCGGTGGCGTGATCGACGCTCCCAACGGAGCCGTCACCACCAACCTGGAAACCGCGGCGCTCGTGCCGGCGTTCATCGTCGTCGTCACCGGTGGGCTTGGCAACATGACCGGCGCGCTGATCGCCGCGGTCGCGATCGGCGTGATCGAGAGCTTCGTCACCCTGCGCAGCCCGACGCTCGCACCGCTGACTCCGTACGCCGTGATGATCGTCGTGCTGCTTGCCCGCGGCCTGGCTGGCCGGAGCCTGCTCCCCGACCGCGCGCGGGCGGCGACGTGAGAGCGCTGTGGTGGAGCCGCCTGAGCCTGCTGCTTGGGGCGCCGCGCGAGTGGGCGCCGGGGCTGGCGCTGCTTGGGCTCGGCGTCGCGCTGCCGGCGCTCGTGTCCACCGAGTACGTGCTGCTGGGGGCGAGCACGCTGGTGCTGATGCTGCTCGGCGTCAGCTTCAACCTGCTGTTCGGCTACGCCGGCATGTTCTCCTTCGGTCAGTCCGCCTTCTACGGCGTTGGCGCCTACGCCACGGTCCTGCTGGTGAACAAGGCCGGCTTTGACTTCTACGTCGCGCTGGTGGCGGGGATCGCGGCGGCAACGCTGCTTGCGAGCGTCGGCGGCGCGGTGTTGGTGCGCCTGGAGCCGATCGCTTTCATCATGCTCACGTTCGCGCTCGCGGACCTGCTCGAATTCGGCGCCTCTCATGCGAGCAGCCTGACCGGCGGCGACAGCGGCGCGATCGCGGAACTGCCGAGGGCGCTGAACGTGACTGTCGGCGTCAACCGCGTCTACTACGTGATCCTTGCCATCGCCGCCGTCGTGCTGGTGGCAGCGTTTGCATTTGTGCGATCGCGAGCAGGGCTGATGCTGCGCGCGATCCGCGAAGAGGAGCTGCGAGCCGCGACGCTCGGCATAGCCGTCGAGCGCCGCCGGCTCGGGGTGTTCGCGCTGGCCGGCGCCGTCGCCGCCGCGGCCGGCGGGCTGTCGGTGCTATCGGCGCAGATCGTCTACCCGAGCGTGTTCGCCTGGCAGCTTTCCGCCAGCGCGCTGATCGTCACGCTGCTTGGGGGCGTCGGCCTGTTCTCGGGGCCGATGATCGGGGCGGTGCTGCTGGAACTGATCGACTTCTATGTGGGGCGCAGCAGCACCAACACCGTCCTGATCGACGGTCTTCTACTTCTAGCGATCGTGCTGATCGCGCCTCGCGGCGTGGTCGCCTCCGGCAGCGGGAGCTTGCCGGGCGCGGCCAGTGGGCTGGCGCGCCGGATGCTGACTGCGGCCAGAGGCGCCCGCGCGGGCGCGCCCGGTTAGGAAGTCGAGTTGGCGACGGTCGCGGCTGTGCCCGTGCTCGAGCTGCGCGAAGTGCGGCGCGCGTTTGGCGGCGTGAGGGCCGTCGACGGCGTCACGATCGCGATTCCCGAGGGCGGTGTTGTCGCGCTGATCGGGCCCAACGGCGCCGGTAAGAGCACGCTGTTCGCGCTGATGATGGGCGAGCTGGCGCTCAGTTCGGGCGAGATCCGCCTCGACGGTCGCGACATGCGCCGTCTGTCGGCCCAGGCTCGAGCCCGCGCCGGGATCGGCCGGACGTTTCAGACGCCACGGCTGTTCGCGGGGCTGAGTGTCAGCGAGAACATCGCGGCGGCTCTTCACGCGCGTGTCCGCGACGCCGAACCCGCAGCCGAGCCGCGGACGGCCCTGAGCGAGGTTGGGCTCTACGAGCAGTGCAACGCGCTGGCCGGATCGCTCTCGCACGGGCAGCGCAAGCGGCTGGAGCTTGCGATGGTGCTCGCGCTGCGGCCGCGCGTGCTGTTGCTGGACGAGCCGACAGCTGGGATGGGGGTGGCGGAGCGGGCGGCGATCATGGAGCTGGTGATGGGAACCGTGCGGCGCAGAGGGCTGACGATGGTCTTCTGCGAGCACGACATGGAGACCGTGTTCGCTCACGCGGCGCGTGTCGTGGTGATGGATCGCGGCGCGATCCTCGCCGACGGGACGCCGCGGGAAGTGCGCGCCGACCCGCAGGTTCAGCGCATCTATCTGGGTGGCCAGGGGCCGGAGGTCGACCCGGCATGAGGCTCTCGATCCAGTCGCTGCAGGCCTGGCACGGGCGCAGTCAGGCGCTGTTCGGTGTCGACTTGCATGTGAACGAGGGGGAGACGGTGGCGCTGATCGGGCGCAACGGCGCGGGCAAGAGCACCACCCTGCAGTGCGCGATGGGGGTGCTCGCGCAGCGCTCGGGCTCGGTCGAGGTCGGTGGACGCGAGACGATCGGGCTCTCGCCACACCGGATCGCTCGGCTCGGCATGGCGCTGGTGCCGCAGGGGCGACGCGTTTTTCGCGAGCTGACCGTCGAGGAGAACCTGCGCGCAGGCATCGGCTCTCGGGCACGGCACGAGGCCGACGCTGACTGGAGCATGGAGCGGCTGTTCGAGGTGTTTCCTTTGCTTGCCGGTGTGCGCTCCTCAAAGGGGGGGTGGCTGAGCGGCGGCGAGCAACAGGTACTGGCGATCGCGCGAGCTTTGATCTCCAACCCGCGACTGCTGCTGCTCGACGAGCCGACCGAGGGGCTGGCTCCGCGCGTGGTCGAGACGCTGGCCGAGCAGCTGCTACAGGTCAAGCGGGCCGGGCTGACGATTCTGCTGGCCGAGCAACACCTGGGGCTCGTACAGGAGCTCGCAAGCCGTACGTATGTGATCGACCGGGGGGTCGTGCGTGCAGAGGGCGAGCCGGCGGCGCTGCTGGCCGACGAGCAGATCAGGCACGCTTACCTGTCGCTATGAGAATGGGCGGCCGACACGCAGGACGGGCATGAGCGCCGACACGCACGAGGAGCCGCGCGCGGGAGAAGGCGCTTCACGCGAGCTGTACGAGCGCGCCAACCTGCGCTTCCCGGGCGGAGCGTCGCGCACCACGCTTGCCGGCGGCTCGCCCGCGCACTACGCCGCCTACGGTGAGGGGTGGCGGATAGTCGACGTCGACGGGCATGAGCTGATCGACCTGCACTGCGACTACTCGGCGCTCGTGCACGGCAACGCCTTCGCGCGGGTCGTGGCCGCCGCGCGGGAGGCGCTGCAGGGCGGCTCGGCCTTTGGCATCCCGACGGCCGCCGAGATCGATTTGGCCGACTGTCTCGCCGACAGGGTCGGCTGGGCCGAGCGCTGGCGCTTCACCAACTCCGGCAGCGATGCGGTGATGGCGGCGGTGCGAGCGGCACGCGCTGTCAGCGGACGCGAGAAGCTCGTGCGCTTCGACGGCTGCTACCACGGCGGCTGGGACGCGCTGGCGCAGCCCGGCGAGCGCGGCGTGCCGGGCGGCGTGGGCGCGCAGGCGCTGACGTTGCCGCCCGGCGATGTCGGCGCGTTCGAGCGTGCGCTGGCCGACCACGGCAGTGAGATTGCCTGCGTGCTGCTCGATCTGATGCCCAACCGAGCCGGGCTGGAGCCGGTGGAGCCGGCGTTTGCGGCGCTTGTGCGCGAGCGCACGCAAGAGCGCGGGATCGCCCTGGTCCTCGACGAGGTGATCACCTTTCGCATGGCCCGCGGAGGGCTGCAGGAACGCTACGGGATCGAGGGCGACCTGGTCACGCTGGGCAAGCTCGTCGGCGGCGGGCTGCCGATCGGCGCTCTCGGCGGACGGCCAGAGTGGATGGACGTGTTCGACCCGGGCCAGGCGGACGCTGTGGCGCTGGCCGGCACGTTCGCGGCCAACCCTGTCTCGATGCGCGCCGGACTGGCGGCGCTGCAGGCGCTCGACGGCGCGGCGATCGAGCGCATCGACGCGCTCGGCTTGCGCCTGCGCGACGGGCTGGCCGCGCTCGGATGCGAGGTCGCCGGCGAGGGGTCGCTGTGCAAGCTGCGCTCGCCGGAGCCGAAGGAGCTATGGCCACGGCTGTACGAGCGGGGGGTGCTGATCGCCGCCGACGGGCTGATGTCGATCTCGACGGTCATGGACGAGCAGGTGGTGGACCGCGCGCTGCGGGCGTTCTCGGCGCTCCTCGGCCCGTAAAGGTGCTCGCGCCTGGCCTGAGAACGGTCGCTGCGCTCGTGCCCGGCGACGCGCATGGGCCGGAGCGCTAGCCTCGAATCGGTGTCTGGCTCTGCGAACGATCCGCTCTGCACGTTCAGCGAGCGCACACGCGCCTGGTTTGAGGCCTCTTGCGCCGAGCCGACCGCCGCTCAGGCTCTCGCCTGGCCCGCGATCGCCGCCGGCGAGAACGTGCTGCTCTCGGCGCCGACCGGCTCGGGCAAGACGCTGGCGGCGTTCCTGTGGGCGCTCGATCGGCTGAGCGCTGATACCACGCAAAGGGGGGGTGTTCGCGCGCAAAGGGGGGGTGTTAAGGGGGGTGTTGGTGCAAAGGGGGGTGTTCGCGTCCTCTACATCTCCCCCCTCAAGGCGCTCTCCTACGACATCGAGCGCAACCTGCGCGCGCCCTTGCGCGGGATCGGCGCTGAAGTCAGCGTCGGCATCCGTACGGGCGACACGTCCCAATCCGAGCGTGCGGCGATGGCGCGCAAACCGCCGGAGATACTGATCACGACGCCTGAGTCGCTGTACCTGATCCTGTGCTCGCGCGCGCGCGCGATGTTGAGCACGGTCGAGACGGTGATCGTCGACGAGATCCACGCCGTCGCTGCCAGCAAGCGCGGGTCGCACTTGGCGCTGACGCTGGAGCGGCTGGAGCGCCAGGCAAGCGCCGGGCGCGAGGGACGCGAGATTCAGCGACTGGGGCTGTCGGCGACCCAACGCCCGCTCGAGGAGATCGGGCGTTTCCTGGTCGGGCCGAGGCGCAAGGTGAAGGTCCTGGACGCCGGTGCGCGTAAGCCGCTTGACCTACGCATCCACGTCCCGGTCGAGTCGATGACCGAACTGGATGCGGTGTCGCCCGATCCGCTCGAGCCGACCGCCGGCGGCGAGTCGCTTCGGGGCTCGATCTGGCCGGCCATCTACCCGGAGCTGTTGGCGCTGGTGCGCGAGCACCGCTCCACGATCGTGTTCGTCAACAACCGCCGCTCGGCCGAGCGCGTCGCGCTGCGCCTGAACGAGCTGGCGGATGGCGAGATCGCCCGTGCCCACCACGGCTCGCTCTCGCGCGAGGAGCGCACGCTGGTGGAGGAGCAGCTGAAGGCGGGGGAGCTGCCCTGCCTGGTGGCGACGTCCTCGCTCGAGCTGGGCATCGACATGGGGGCCGTGGACCTGGTGCTGCAGATCGAGTCGCCCAAGTCGGTTGCGCGGGGGCTGCAGCGGATCGGGCGCGCCGGGCACGGCGTCGGCGACGTCAGCAAGGGGCGGATCTTCCCGAAGTTCCGCGGCGACCTGCTCGAGTGCGCGGTCGTCTGCCGGCGTATGCACGAGGGCGAGATCGAGCCGACTGTCGTGCCGCGCAACGCGCTGGACGTGCTCGCCCAGCAGATCGTCGCGATCGCCGCGGCGGCCGAGGACGGCGCGGTCGGGGGCGGGGGAGCAGGCGCGGTCGGCGCGGACGGCCCCGAGGAGAGCGCGAGCGTGGACGACGGCTCGGTTGGCGTCGAGGAGCTCTACGAGCTCCTCACCGGCTCCTACTCCTACGGCGAGCTGCCGCGGGCGCTGCTCGAGAACGTGCTCG
>Ga0105240_10011422_pt1 | contig 12370 bp, 11 predicted proteins | sample KBSC54metaG_FD_80426 | JGI IMG/M metagenome (GOLD analysis project Ga0105240, IMG submission 80426) | Corn rhizosphere microbial communities from Kellogg Biological Station, Michigan, USA - KBS C5-4 metaG | ecosystem: Host-associated > Plants > Roots > Rhizosphere > Soil | place: Michigan, USA... | reverse complement strand
GAAGGGACTTACGAAAATGGAACTTGCAGCTGCAAAGATGATTGGCGCCGGTATCGCCTGCATCGCGCTGGTCGGCGCCGGTATCGGCATCGGCAATGTGTTCGGCTCTTACCTCTCGGGCGCGCTGCGCAACCCGGGCGCCGCCGCCACTCAGACCACCAACCTGCTCCTGGGCTTCGCACTCTGCGAAGCGACCGGCCTGTTCGGCTTGGTCATCGCGCTGATCATCCTCTTCACGTAAGACCTCCATGGCCGAGCCGCTGCAAGCCACGACGGAAGCACCGAAACAGGAGGGCGGATTCCCGCCCTTCAAGACGGAGACATTCCCCAGCCAGATCTTCTGGCTGGTGATCACCTTCGCCTTCCTGTTCGTGGTGCTGTGGCGCGTGGCGGGCCCGCGCATCAATGGTGTCATTACCAGTCGGCGCGGCACCATCAACGCTGACATCGCCGCTGCCGAGAACGCACGCGGTGATGCGGAATCGGCCTCAGCCGCTTATCAGACGGCGCTGGCGGGCGCCCGCGCCCGGGCCCAGGGCCTGGCCGAGGAAAATCGCCAGACCCTGAATGCCGAGATCGCCAAGGCCAAGGCGGACGCCGAAGCTGAAGCGCACAAGGCGATGACCGCCGCCGATGCCCGCATCTCCGAGACCCGCATCGCCGCTAAAGAGCATGTAGTGCGCGCTGCCGCCGAAGCCGCGATCGCCATCGTGGCGCGGCTGACGGGCGAAACGGTCACGGCCGGCGACGCTGCCCGCGCGGTCGAGGAGGCCTGAAGATGGAATTGCTGCAGGAACCGGAATTCTGGGTTGCGGTCGGTTTCGTTCTGGTGATCGTCATCCTGGTCTGGCAGGGCGTGCCCAAAATGGTCGCCAAGATGCTGGACAGCCGCGCCGCCGCCATCGCCGCCGAACTGACCGAAGCCCGGCGTCTGCGCGAAGAAGCTGCCGCCCTCCTCGCCGATTACAAGGCTAAGGCTGCTGGCGCCGAGCGCGAGGCTGAAAGCATTGTGGTGGAAGCCCGTGCCGAAGCCGCCCGCTTCGCCGAAGTCTCTCGCGCCGACCTCAAGGCCCAGATCGAGCGCCGGGCCCAGGCAGCGCAGGACAAGATCGCCCAAGCTGAATCCGCCGCGATGAGCGAGATCCGCGCCCTTGCTGCAGATGCAGCTGTGGCGGCGGCCCAGAAGCTGATCGTGGCTCGTATGGATGAGCAGCGCGCCGGCCATCTGATCGCTGACGGCATCAAGAATCTCGGCGCCAAGCTTAACTAACGTTTTATATTTGTCGCGGTTTCGGACGGAGTTGCCTAGCGTCAGCGTCGCGGCAACGCTGCACACTTTTCCTGAAACCGCTCTAGCTGCTCACCCGCGCCAGCACAAAACCGTCATAACCTTTGACGCCCACGGTCTGAACGGCCGTGGCTGTGAGCCGTTTTTCGGCCGCCAGCTTTTCGTTGAACAGGCGCACCGCTTTTACGGCTTCGTCTTCGCTATCCGCATCGGCGACAGCGCCGCCGCGCACCATATTGTCCGCCACGATCACCGTGCCCGGCCAAGAGAGCTTGAGCGCCAGATCGAGATAGGCGGGATAACCGGGCTTGTCGGCATCGATGAAGATGAAATCGAAGGGCCTGACCCCATCTTTCACCATCGCGTCCAGCGTTTCGGCCGCAGCACCGAGTTTGATCTCCACCATATGGGCGAAGCCTGCGCGCTCGATGTTGGCTCTGGCAGTCTCGGCATGGAGCGGTTCAGCTTCGAGCGTGACCACCTCACCGCCCTTGGGCAGCGATCTGGCCAGCCAGATGGTGCTGTAGCCGCCGAGCGAGCCGATTTCGAGAACGCGCTTGGCGCCCGCCATCTGGGCCAGCAGCATCAACATACGGCCCTGCAGAGGACTGACCTGGATGGACGGTAGGCCGGCGGCTTCCGACGCCTTGAGGACTTCCTCCATCACCGGATCAGCCGCGCCCAGGACGCCAGTATAATAATCGTCAACCGCCTTCCAATGTTCGTCGGGCACGCTCAGTCCTTCTCGGGATAGACGATCTTGAGGTGGAGTTCCTTGAGCTGCTTGGCATTGGCGGGACTGGGTGCGCGCATCAGAAGATCCTGGCCCTGTTGGGTCAGCGGGAACATGGTCACTTCGCGGATATTTTCTTCCCCCGCCAGCAGCATCACCACGCGCTCCAGGCCGATCGCCAGACCGCCATGCGGCGGCGCCCCATAACGGAACGCATTCAGCATGCCGCCAAACCTGGTTTCGGTCTCCTCGCGGGCATAGCCGGCAATTTCGAAGGCCTTCAGCATCACTTCCGGATCGCGATTGCGAATGGCGCCGGACAACATCTCATAGCCGTTGCAAACGATGTCGTACTGGAAAACCTTGAGTCCCAGAATTTCGTTCCGGTCGCTGGCCTCAAAGGCCAGGAATTTCTCCCGATCATACTGCGGCATGGAGAAAGGATTGTGCGAGAAGTCGATGCGCTTCTCGTCCTCGTTCCATTCATACATGGGATAGTCCACCACCCAGCAGAAACGGAAGCGATCCTTCTCGATCAGATTGAGCTCGCGGCCGATGCGGGTGCGGGCTAACCCGGCCAAAGTGGCGGCGCGCTCTTCCTTGTCGGCGGCGAAGAACAAGGCATCGCCGGCCTTCACTTTGGCCAGGCTCGCAATTTCGGCAATCGCTGCTGGCGGGATGAATTTGGCGATCGGCCCCTTGCCGGCAAGCGCGCCATTCTCCTCTTCCAACACGATATAGCCCAGACCCGGTGCACCTTCGCTCCGCGCCCATTCATTGAGCTTGTCGAAGAAACTGCGTGGCTGCGTGGCGGCGCCCGGCGCGGGAATGGCGCGCACCGTCTTGTTCTTGAAGGCCTTGAATTCGACATCTCCGCGGGCGAACACGGCGCTGACATCGGCGATGCGAATGGGATTGCGCAGGTCCGGCTTGTCGGAGCCGAATTGCAGCATGGCATCGGCATAGGTGATACGAGGGTACGGCGCCTTGTCCACATTGCGGCCGTCGGCGAATTGCTCGAACACGCCTTGCAGGACCGGCTCGATGGCGGCGAAGACATCGTCCTGAGTGACGAAGCTCATCTCGACATCGAGCTGGTAGAATTCACCGGGGCTGCGGTCGGAACGACCATCTTCGTCCCGGAAACAAGGCGCGATCTGAAAATAGCGGTCGAAACCCGCCACCTGGATTAGCTGCTTGAATTGCTGCGGCGCCTGGGGCAACGCGTAGAATTCACCGGGATAGCGGCGGGACGGCACCAGGAAGTCGCGTGCGCCTTCCGGCGACGAGGCGGTAAGAATGGGTGTCTGGAATTCGTTGAAGCCCTGGTCGTGCATCCGGTTGCGCAACGAACGGATGATGTTCGAGCGCAGCATGATGTTCTTGTGCAGCCGTTCGCGGCGAAGATCCAGAAAGCGATAAGTGAGCCGGGTCTCTTCCGGATAATCCATGTCGCCGAATACCGGCAGCGGCAATTCCTGCGCCTGGCTTTGCACGGTGCATTCCTCGATGCGGAGCTCGATATCGCCGGTGGCAAGGTCCTTGTTCACCGTATCGTCGGTGCGCGCCACCACTTTGCCGGTCAAGGTCAGCACCCACTCCGAGCGCGCGGTATCGACCGTCGCGAACACCTTGGCGTCGGGCTCGATCACGCATTGCGTAATGCCATAATGGTCGCGCAGATCGATGAAGATCAGGCCGCCATGATCGCGGCGGCGATGAACCCAGCCCGACAGCCGTACCGTCTGGCCGACATCGGATTTGCGGAGCTGGCCGCAGGTGTGAGTGCGATAGGCGTGCATGACAAACCTTTGAGGAAAGGCGGTTTTTGGCGGTTTCCGGCAAGCGGGTCAAGTCAGGGCAGACCAAGCCAAAACACCCATTTGTCTTGTCATGCCGCCCGGCTAGTTTGGGCGGATTCGAAGGGAATCGCAGATGAAAAAGACACTTGCCCTTGTCCTGACGCTGGGCCTTGTTCCCTTGCCCGCAATTGCCCAGGCGCCTCGACCCCACAATGTGATCATCTTCGTGGCCGATGGCTTGCGCTATGGCAGCGTCGAGCCAGGCAACATGCCCAACATGTCGCGGCTGAAAAGCGAAGGCGTAGACTTTACCAACAGCCACTCCCTCTATCCGACCATCACTACCGTGAATGCATCGACCATCGCCACCGGCCACGGGATCGGCGACACCGGCAATTTCGCCAACACGCTCTATCTCGGCCAGCCCATGACCAGCCTGAAGGGTTCGCCATTGGGCTTCCTGGAAAACGACACCGTGCTTGCGGAAGTGAATCAAAAGTTTGGCGGCAATTACCTGAATGAGACCACGCTTCTGGCTGCCGCCCGCGCAAACGGCTGGCAGACGGCCATCATGGGCAAGGAAGGCCCGGCCCGCATCCAGGATTCCACCGCCAGTTCCGACGGCAATGAGACCCTTATCGTTGACGATGCGACCGGCGGCGAAGGCGGGCTAGGCCTGCCCAACTGGTTCGCCGCCAATATGCGCCAGGCTTTTGTTTCGCCGGCAGCGCCCAAAGCCACCGCGCCTGACATCGAACAGGAAGTGTGGCTGATGAAGGCGACCACGCGCGTTGTGCTGCCGCATTTTCGCGGGGCGGGAAAACCCTTCGCGCTGCTGTTCTGGTCGCGCGATCCCGACATGAGCCAGCACAACACCAAGGACAGCGTGGGCGAGATGGTGCCCGGCATCAACGGTCCAAGCGGATTGGCGGGCACCCGCAATGCCGACACCATACTGGGCGAATTGCTGCGCTATCTGAAGGAAAGCGGGCTCGACAAAACCACCGACGTCTTCGTCACCGCCGATCACGGCTTCACCACCATCAGCCATGTTAGCGCCACCAGCCCGTCCGCGCATCTCAATCCTCCGCAAATGGATCTGCCTTCGGGCTTCCTGGCGATGGATCTGGCAGTCTCGCTGGACCTGCCCCTGCGTCCGCCCGGCGACATCGGTGCACCGATCGATTTGCAGCATGGCGGTAGGCTGCCGGGCGGCTCCGGCATGCTGGGCGATCCTGCTCATCCCGAGGTAATCGTGGCCGCCAATGGTGGATCGGATTTAATCTACATCCCCGCCATGACCGCCAAGGATCTCCGTCCCGCCAAGAAGACTGCCGCCGGCATCGTCAAATTTCTGCTCACCCAAGACTATGTCAGCGGCGTGTTCGTCAACGACAAGCTTGGGAAATTTCCCGGCGCGCTATCCATGAGCGATGTCGGCTTGATCGGCTCTGCGCGCACGCCGCAACCGGCCCTGTATGTCAATTTCCGTTCCTTCCCGGCCGGCTGCGAAAATGAACTGCAATGCACCGTGGCGGTGATGGATACCCCACTCGCCACCGGCCAAGGCAATCATGGCAGCTTCAGCCGGGCTGAGACCCGCAATTTCATGGCCGCCATCGGGCCCGATTTCAGAGCCGGCTATGCCGATCCCGCCCCCATTTCCAATGCCGACATCGCTCCTACTCTGGCCCATGTCATGGGGTTCGAACTTCCCGCCAAGGGGGCCCTCAAAGGCCGGGTGATCACGGAAGCCCTGTCCGGAGGAGCCGAAGTCCAGGTCCGGCGCCTGACCGTCAAATCCGCCCCCGGCGCGGGCGGAGCCCAGACCATCCTCAATCTGGAGACAGTGGGACCGGCCCGCTATTTCGACGCCGCCGGATTTGCGGGCAAAACTGTCGGCCTAAAGGCGGAATAAAAACCCCATAGCTGGGCCGAATCCGCTATCACGGACCGATGCGGATCGTAGCGGACAATGAAGCGCTGGCGGGTTTTCTGGCTGAGCTTTCGGTCGCGCCCTATCTGGCGCTGGATACCGAATTTCTGCGCGATCAGACCTATTATCCGAAGCTCTGCCTGATCCAGGTCGCCGCGCCTTCGCCCGATGGAAAAGGCATCGAGGGCATTATCGATCCCTTGGCCGATGGTCTCGACCTGAAGCCCTTCTATGAGCTTCTCAAGCGGCCCGATATCACCAAGGTGCTGCATGCCGCCCGCCAGGACATCGAAATTTTCTATCTCCAGGGCGGTGTTCTTCCCGATCCTTTGTTCGACACCCAAGTGGCGGCCATGGTGTGCGGCTTCGGTGACGCCGCGTCGTATGAAACGCTGGCCCGCAAGCTGGCGCATGTCGAGATCGACAAATCGGCGCGCTTCACGGATTGGAGTCATCGGCCGCTTTCCAAGCGCCAGCTGGAATATGCGCTGGCCGACGTCACGCATTTGCGTGTGATCTATGAAAAGCTTTCCGCGCAACTGAAGAAGAGCGGCCGGGCCGCCTGGGTCGAGGAAGAAATCTCGGCCTTGAAAGACCCCAAGCTTTACCGCCTAGAGCCGGACAGTGCCTGGAAACGGCTCAAGCCCCGCACCACCAACAAGCGCTTTCTGGCCATGCTGGCGGCGCTGGCGGCCTGGCGGGAGCGCGAAGCCCAGGCGCGTGACATTCCTCGCGGCCGGGTGCTGAAGGACGAAGCCCTGACCGAGATCGCCGCTCATCCGCCGGAAAATGCCGAAGGGCTGGACCGCATCCGCGCCGTGCCCAAAGGCTTCGCTAATTCCCGCATGGGCAAAAGCCTGATGGAGGCGGTGGAGCGGGGGCGCGACGGCGCGCCACCCGATGGCGCGGTCCAGGCGCCGCAGCGGCGCAAGCGGGAGCCCTCGCCCGCCGTCATCGATCTGCTCAAAACCTTGCTCAGGCTGAAAGCCGAGGACGCCCATGTGGCTCCCCGCCTGATCGCCAGCGCCGACGATATCGAAAAACTGGCAGCCTACGAAGACGACGACGTCGCCGCCCTGCATGGCTGGCGGGCCGAAGTGTTCGGCAACGACGCCCGGGCCCTGCGCAAAGGAGATCTCGCCATCGCGCTGGAAAATGGCGAAGCTGTGGTGGTCGAGCTGGAGGAGGAAAAATGAAAAAGATCGCGGCCGGATTTGCACTCACATTCTTGATAGCTGGGCCGGCTTTTGCCGCCGACTATGCCAGCTTCTCGCTCACCACCAGCGTCAATGCCACGCCGGAAAAGACCTGGTCCAAGATCGGCGATTACTGCGCCATCAAGGATTGGCTGGGCACGACTTGTTCCATCACCGCCGGCAGCGGCGAGGTCGGAACCATCCGTGTGCTGAACAATGGCGCAGTGACGGAGATGATGGTGGCCAAGACGCCCTTCTCTTACACCTATATGCAGCCGCTTAATCCGGCCAATCTCTATCACGGCACCTTGGCGGTCGAGCCGGATGGCAGCGGCAAGAGCAAGATCATCTACACCTTCCTCTATGACCAGGACCCCTTGGGGGACGACGCCGCCAAAGCGGCCAACCGCAAGCAGCGCACCGACCGCTTCAATGGGGCGCTGGCCAAGATGAAGGCGATGGCCGAAGCAAACTGATTTTATTGGTCGCGCGGCCTACGGAAAACCGCTTCGCACTTTTCCTTGCGTCGCTCTTCAGGCTTCGTCCAGATTGGGGCTGCCGGTTGCGAGGTCTTCGGGTTCTTCGCCCTCATAGGGGTCTTCGTCCGGGCCCAATACGTCGGTGGGATTGGGAACGTCGAAGCCCGACGGCGGGATGGCTTCCAGGAAGCCGGCCGCTTTGAGTTCGTCCAGACCCGGCAGGTGGTTGATGCTTTCAAGCCCGAACTGCACCAGGAAGGGTTCGCTGGTGCCGTAGGTCACCGGCCGGCCCGGTGTGCGTTTGCGGCCCCGGATCTTCACCCAGCCGATCTCCATCAGAATATCGATGGTGCCCTTGGACATGGCCACGCCGCGAATGTCTTCGATTTCCGCCCGGGTCACCGGCTGGTGATAGGCGATGATGGCCAGGGTCTCGATCGCGGCTTTGGACAGCCGCTTCTGTTCCGGCTGCTCCTTGCGCAGCAGAAAGGCCAGATCGCTAGCGGTCCGGAACTGATATTTTCCCGAGACACAGCAGAGATTTACACCACGTTTCTCATAAATCGCCTGAAGTGTGGAAATCAGGGCGGGAACGTCCGCGCCTTCCGGCAAGGATGTTGACAATGCCTTTTGATCCAGCGGCTCCTCCGCCGCGAACAAAAGCGCTTCGACCATCCGAAGATGCTCGGGGTTCACACTGGGTTGGGTATCTGTTTCGACGTCCATTTCGGTTTCAATAGCTGCAATCAATGTTGCCACGCGGTTCATGTCACGCCCCCGCTTCCGGTGCCAGTGCTGACCGGATTTCAGTCCGGTCGCGCACATAAATTTCGTCGAATGGCGCCCCTTGGTTGATCTCGACTTTGCCGTCCCGCGCCAATTCCAGGCAGGCCAGCAACGTGGAAGCCAGGGCTGACCGCCGCCGCGCCCCGCCCTGCCAGTCGGGCGGCAACAGGCGGCCCAGCGCGCTCCAGTCCGGGATACGACCCAGCATGCGCTCCAGCCGTTCTCTTGCGTCCTCGATATGGAGGACGGGCGCCATCTGAGGCTGATAGGCCTTGCCGCCCAGCCGCCGCGCCCGGTCCGTGGCATAGGCGGTGAGGAGATCGTAGAGCGTGTCCTTGTAGGTCCTGAGCTTGACCACATTGACCGGCTCGGGGTCACCGCGGCCGAACACGTCGCGTCCCAGACGCTCACGCCCCATCAGCCGGGTGGAAGCGGCGCGCATGGCATCCAGCCGCTGCAGCCGCCAGCGCAACCTGGTTGCCATCTCGTCGGCGCTGGGCTCTCCGTCCGAGCCTTTTTCCTGTGGCAGCACCAGCCGCGACTTCAGGTAAGCGAGCCACGCCGCCATCACCAGATAATCGGCGGCCAGCTCCAGATTGATGCGCTTGGCCTCTTCGATGAATTCCAGATATTGCTCGGCCAGTTTGAGAACCGAGATCTTGGCGATATCGACTTTCTGGTTGCGGGCGAGCGTGAGCAGAAGATCGAGCGGGCCTTCGAACCCATCCACCGTCACCACCAGCGCATCGTCGGTGCCCGCGATTGCGCTCGATTCGAAATCGTCGAAATTTTCGGCCGGATCGGTCATGCCACCGCCAGCAATTGGGTGAGCCGCACCTCGGCGGCACCGGGATCGAACGGATCGGGCTTCACCAGATGGGCCAGCGCCGCTTCGGCGCGCTTGAGCGGCACGCCGTCCAGGATCTTCACTTCACTCGCCACCAATTTCATCTCTTCCATGTCGCCATTGCAGTGAAGCACCACATCGCAGCCCGCAAACAGGGCGGCGCGCGTGCGCACTTCAAGCGGGCCGTCCAGCGCCTTCATCGACAGGTCGTCGGACATCAGAAGCCCGTCGAATCCTATCTCACCGCGGATCACATCCCGAATGACTTTCGGACTGGTGGTCGCAGGCCGCTGTGGATCAATCGAATCATAGACGACATGGGCTGTCATCGCCATCGGGCAAAGGTCAAGACTGCGGAAGGTGACAAAATCACTGGCCGACAGTTCCTCCACATCCGCATCGACGCGCGGCAAGGACAAATGGCTGTCAGCGCCCGCCCGTCCATGTCCGGGGATGTGTTTCATCACCGGCAACACGCCGCCTTCCATCAAGCCTTCGATCTGGGCCCGGCCAAGGTCGATGACGGTGAGTGGATCGTGCGCGAAAGCGCGATCGCCGATAACGTCGTGCGCCCCAGCCACGGGAACATCCAGGACCGGCAGACAATCCACGTTGATCCCCAGGTCCGCCAGATCGTGCGCGATCAACCGGGCATTGAGATAAGTGGCTTCCCGCGCCGCTTCCGGATTGGCGTCATGCAATGCGCCGAAGCGCACGGCCGGAGGCCGGGCATGCCAATGCGGCGGCTTCAGGCGCGCCACCCGTCCACCTTCCTGGTCGATCAGAACCGGAGCGGAGCCATCGTCCACCGTATCGCGCAAGGCACGCACCAGATCACGCACCTGATCGGGCGTTTCAATGTTGCGCCCGAAAAGAATGAAACCCCATGGCCGGGTCTCGCGAAAGAATGCGCGCTCGTCTGCCGACAGCGCGGTTCCGCTGCAGCCATAAATCGCGCGGGATCGCATTATTTGCCCAGGAAGCAGTTACCGCCGTCGGCCTTCAAGCGGTCGCACAGCCCCGAAGCGACATCCCTGCTGGGGAAGCCGCCGATGCGGAGGCGATACCAGGTGCCCCTCTCTCCCAGATCCGCCTGCTGCACGTCGGGCGAATAGCCCGACAACAATGCGCTGTGTTTGGATTTGTAAATCGTCCAGGCGGTATTGGCGTCGGCTTGCGATTTGTAGGCGCCGATCTGCAGCACCACCGTGCCGCTGGCGGCCGGTTGGGTCGCTGCGGGAACCGATGGCGCCGGTGCAGGCTTGGAAGGCGCGACCGCCGCTGGCTTAGCGGGCGGAGGCGTGGTTGCGCTGAGGGAGCGCGGCGGCGCCGTCGCCGGACCGATCGGCTGGGTCGGCAAGGAGGTCGCCTTGGCTGGGGCCGCCGGTGCTGGTTTCGGTGGTGCGGCCGCCATCTTGGTGGGTGCGGGCGTTGGCGCCGCGACGGAAGCGGGCGGGACTTGAGCCGAGGGGGCAGGCTTTGGTGGTTCCGCTTGAGCGGTCATGGCGGGGGCGGGTTTGGCCGGCGAAACGGCAGGCGCTTTCGGCTGAGCCGGCGCGCTCTGCGCGGCATTCGATGCAGCGTCATCATCCGGCGGGGCCGGCTGTTCATAGACCTTGAAGCCCTTATAGGCTTCTGCTGCGCCACCCGGATTGGCCGGCGCAACCCGCGCCGGACCCGCATCCGCGGTGATAACAGGGGCTTCACCCCTGCCCCGGGCGACGCCTTCGCTATAAGCAAGCCAGACAAAGCCCGCGAACATCGCCAGGACCAACAACGCCAGCACGATCAGAAGCGGGAGGCGCGAGCCTTCGACATCCTCTTCCTCATCGGCGCCATCATAAACCCTTGCCTCGTCGCCGGGTTCGTAAAGGCCGCGCTCATGCTGTGCCATTGGGAAATTCCGAATCTTCGAGAGGACCTTAGCACCCCCCCGCCCGCGAATCATCCAGTCTTGACCCAGCCCCGGGGGGCGGCCTGCCGCAAAAGTGAGGCAAAATTTCCGGATGATCTTGGGGCCAGGTTAATCCACGGCCTTAATCCAGCGGCGGTTCGCGCCCGGTCACGCGCGCATACTCGGCGAGCGCATAATTGTCGGTCATTCCCGCGATATAGTCGCGCACCACCCGGCGCGTCGCCATATCTCCGGCCTCGCCGCATTGCGCTGTCCAGTCCGCGGGCAGCGCTTCGGGCTTGCGCACAAGCGTTTCGAACAAATCCGTCACCACGGTCTGCGCCCGGCCCATGGAACCGATGATCCGGGGATGCCGGTACATTCGGGCAAAGAGGAATTTCTTGAGGGCCTGGACCTCTGCCATCATGCCGGCGGAAAAGCCGGCCAAAGCGCCGGGCACAGTCCGAATGGCCGCAACCGAGACGGGATTTATCGCGGCCAGCCGCGCGCCCGTCTCCGCCAGCACATCGTCGGTCAGGGCACTCATCAGCCTACGGATCAATTCGCCGATGAAGCGGCTGAGTTCCAACTCGCCATATTGCGCGCGGACGGCTTTCACATGAGGTCCCGCCAGCGGCGCACCGGCCAATTCGTCGATGGTGAAAAGGCCCGCCCTCAGGCCGTCATCGATGTCGTGATTGACATAGGCGATATCGTCGGCGAGCGCTGCGGCCTGCGCCTCCAGACCTGGCCAGCATGCCAGATCCAGCGACCAGCACGCGTCAAAGCCCAAAATGGGTCCAGCGATTTTGTCCGTGATCGGACCATTATGCTTGACCAGGCCTTCCAGCGTTTCCCAAGTGAGGTTGAGGCCGTCGAAATCGGCATAGCGATGCTCGAGCTTGGTCACCAGCCGGAGCGCGTGGGCGTTATGGTCAAAGCCGCCGATGTCGACGGTCGCCGCGTTTAGGGCCTCCTCGCCGGAATGGCCGAAAGGCGTGTGACCCAGATCGTGGGCAAGCGCGACCGCTTCGGCCAGATCCTCATCGATGGCGAGCGCCCGCGCCAGGCTGCGGGCAAGCTGGGCGACCTCGATCGAATGGGTGAGCCTAGTCCGGTAATAATCACCTTCATGCTGCACAAAGACCTGGGTCTTGTGCTTGAGCCGCCGGAAGGCCGAAGAATGAATGATCCGGTCCCGGTCCCGGCTGTAGCAGGTGCGTGTGGGGCTTTCCCTTTCCGGGTAAAGCCGGCCCCGGCTATCCCCCGGGCGGGTGGCAAAAGCGGCCAGATCCCTTGGCGGCGTGAAAAGCGGGCCCAGAAGGCGGCCCAGGGGCGGCGGATCGGTGGAAATCTGGCCCTTTGCGGATGCCATGGCGAGGCTTACATAAGGCCTGCCACCGCCCCTG
>Ga0105240_10011418_pt1 | contig 12372 bp, 10 predicted proteins | sample KBSC54metaG_FD_80426 | JGI IMG/M metagenome (GOLD analysis project Ga0105240, IMG submission 80426) | Corn rhizosphere microbial communities from Kellogg Biological Station, Michigan, USA - KBS C5-4 metaG | ecosystem: Host-associated > Plants > Roots > Rhizosphere > Soil | place: Michigan, USA... | reverse complement strand
GCCACCGTCGCCCGGATATTCGTGCCGAACTGCTCCGCGGCCATCGTGACGAACACCGCCCAATAGCCTGTGCCGATGCCCATCACGAAGTACATCGCGTAGAACGCCGTCAGCGACAGTCCGCCGATCGCGAAATAGATCGCGATGAATACCGCCGTCATCAGGATGAATGCTAGCGTGACTTTCTTTCGATTGCGAAACAGCTGGCTGAGAAATCCACTGACAAAGCCGCCGCACGATAGTCCGGCGTAGCACAACAGGACGGCGCGCCCCGCGGCTGGAGCCGAAGAGAGCCCGAGCGCCGGGCCGAACTCGGGCGCGAACGTGACGAGCAACGCAACGACGAACCACGGCGGAAGGCCGACGAACACCGCGCCCATGTACTTCCGCACGCGCGCCCAGCTCGAAAAAAGCGTCAGCACATTGCCGCGGCTGACGTTGGTACGCGCGACCTGCTCGAACGCGCCGGACTCATACACGCCGATGCGCATCGCCAGCAGCCCGAGGCCCATCGCGCCTCCGACAAAATAGGCGGCGCGCCAGCTGAAAAAGTCGCCAACGAGGGCGGCGACGACCGCGCCGAGAATTCCGAACGCGGCGACGATCGTCGTGCCGTAGCCGCGCGACTCGGTGGACATCGTCTCGGAGACGAGCGTGACGCCGGCGCCAAGCTCGCCGGCGAGGCCGACGCCGGCAATAAACCGCAGCGCCGCGTACGCCGACACGCTGCCGGCAAATCCATTCGCAATGTTCGCGAGCGAGTAGAGCGAAATCGATCCGAACAGCACCGATAAGCGCCCTCGGCGATCCCCGAGCACGCCCCAGAGGATGCCGCCGATGAGCATGCCGGTCATCTGCATGTTGAGCAGATATGTGCCGGCGCCGAGCATGTCCCCCTGTGGGACGCCGAGATCTTTCAAGCTGGCGACGCGGACGACGCTGAAAAGGATGAGGTCGTAGATGTCGACGAAGTAACCGAACGCCGCGACGGTGATGGCGAGCGCGATTCGCCGCCCTCCTACCGCGGGCGCAGGTGCCTGTAGAGACTGATGGGATGCCACCGGGCCGTATGCTATCCTGAAGTCACCCCCAGCTCGGCCCCAATCTCCGGGAGAGATCGACCCGCATGATGAAGTTCACTATTCGCCTGTACGCATTCTTCACGCTGGCCATTTTCGTGTCGGCGGCTCCGGCGCACGCGCAATTCCAGCGCCGCACCACGAGCGATCCAGCCACCGGCGAGAAGTACCACATCGAAGGTGCGGCCGGATTCTGGTTCCCGACCGCCGATATGTCGATCCAGAGCGAATCGCTCGGCATCCCCGGATCGACGATCGATTTCAAGAAGGACCTCGGCCTTACCGATCAGCACTTCAGCCAGGTGCAGGCGGTCCTCAGGCCCGCGAAGAAGCACAAGTTCCGTTTTCAGTTCATTCCAATCTCCTACGACCAGGAGCACACGCTCACGCGCACGATCGTCTTCAACGGTCAGGCGTACACGGTGGGCGTTCCGGTGATCTCTCAGCTGAAGTGGAACGCGTACCGCTTCGGCTATGAGTACGACTTCCTGTATCACAACCGATGGTTTGCGGGATTCATGCTCGAGACCAAGTACACCGACGTGCAGGCGAACCTGAAAATCGCGCCGCCTTCGACGACGAGCGAGTTCGCACACGCGCGCGGCCCGATTCCGGCCATCGGTGGAATCGTGCGGGTGTATTTCCTGCCGAACGCCTCGATCACCGGCGAGCTGAGCGGCATCGACATCCCGACGATTCAGGACAAGTACAAGGCACACTACGCTGACTTCGATCTCTACGGCACGTTGAACGTGATCAACAACGTCGGCGTACAGGTGGGCTATCGATCGCTCGACGTCGGCTATCTATTCAAGACGGATACGGGCAACTTCACCGTGAAGGGGCTGTACTTCGGAGTTGTGGCGCGGTACTAAGGATGCCGGACCCGAACGTCCGGCCTACATGCGAATGGTTTGCGTGAGCTTGGCCAGCCGCTTGTCTGCTTCTGCGAGTGTTTCGTCGCACTTGCAGAAGCAGAATCTGAGCTTCGTCGTGCCGCCGGCGGCGTCGCGGTAGAAACTACTCCCGGGCACTGCGGCGACGCCGATTTCCTTCACCAAATACCGCGCGAATTCCACGTCGCTCGAAAACCCGAACGTCCTGATGTCGGTCATCACGTAGTACGCGCCGCCCGGCTCGTAGCACGTGAAGCCGTGGCGCTCGAGGATCTCGACGAGCCGATCGCGGCGGCGGCGATAGCTCTCGGCGAGTTCCTTGTAATACGCCTCGGGCACTGACAGCGCGGCGATGCCGGCTTCCTGAAGCGGCGCGGCCGCGCCAACCGTGAGGAAGTCGTGCACTTTTCGGATCGCGCCCGTGAGCGGCGGCGGCGAGATCGCCCAGCCAACGCGCCAGCCGGTGACGCTGTAGGTCTTCGACAGGCTGTTGATGGTGACCGTACGGTCGGCCATTCCCTCGATCGAGGCGATCGGCACGTGCGCGTTGCCGTCGTAGATGATGTGTTCGTAAATCTCGTCTGAAATTGCGAGGCGGTCCCACTTCCGGCAGAGCGCCGCGATCGTCTCGAGCTCGTCCCGGGTGAACACTTTGCCCGTCGGGTTGTTAGGCGTGTTCAGGATGATCGCCTTCGTGCGCTCGTTGAACGCCTCGGCGAGCTCGTCAGGATCAAACGCCCACACGGCCCGTGGGCCGCGCGGCTCCTTGAGCGTGACGTAGCGCGGCGTCGCGCCCGAGAGGATCGCGTCGGGCCCGTAGTTCTCGTAGAACGGCTCGAAGATCACCACTTCATCGCCCGGATCGATCACGGCCATCATCGTCGCCATCATCGCTTCGGTGGCGCCGCAGCACACAGTGACCTGTTCGTCCGGAACCACGTGCACGCCGTGCCGCTTTTCGAAGTCCGCGGCAATCGCGTCACGCAGCCCGCGCGTGCCCCATGTGACCGCGTATTGATTGACATCCGCACGGATGGCTGCGCACGCCGCTTCTTTCACCGCTGAGGGCGCGGGAAAATCCGGAAAGCCCTGCGAGAGGTTCACGCCGCCGTACTGCTGGTTGAGGCGCGTCATCTCGCGGATGACAGACTCGGTGAACTGCGTGGCTTTTTTCGAGCCGGCGAGCTTCGGCATCGCTACTTCCTGCTCTTCGCCGAGGCTGACGGCGTCGATTTCGGAGCGGTTGCCTGCGCGGGTCTGGCTGCCGGCGGCTTGGCGCCGGCCGGCTTGGCCGGCGATTTCGCGGCGGGTTTCGTGCTCCTGGCCTTCGGCGCCGTCGGTGTTTTCGCGGCCGCGGCCTTCGGCGCCAGCGTTCCCCCAGGGAGCTTCACGTCCAGATCCGGCTCGACGCCGCGGTGCGCGCCAGGCCCATACAACCGGCGGTAATCCTCCGCGGTCGCGAGGACTTTCTTGACGTAGTTCTGGGTTTCCGGAACCGGTATGTCGTCGATGAACTCTTCCTGCGACAACCCGGGACGCTCGTCCACCCAGCGGTGAGTGCGCGCCGGGCCGCCGTTGTAGGCCGCGAGGGCGAGATACATCTGGCCGTCGAACCGCCGCACGAGATCGGCAAGGTACGCGGTGCCCATCTTGATGCTGGCGTCTGCGTTCGAGAGCAGCGCGAGCGAATACGGCAGCCCCACTTTGCGTGCCCACTCGCGTCCGTCCGGCGGCATGAACTGCATGAGCCCGATCGCGCCCGCATACGACTTGATATCGGCGACGAACGTGGACTCCTGTGCCGTGAGCGCAGCGACGATGTACGGATCGAGGCCGTTGGCGTCTGAGTACTTCTTGATCGTGTCCCAGTATGCGATCGGAAAAATCAGCGCCTGCACATCCCATGGCAGCTGCTCGCCGCCCGAGGCGAGATACTGCGGGTAGGCGCGCTTCATGATGGTCATCGATCCGCGCCAGTCGTTGAAGCGCTGCACGCCGGTTTCGCCGCGCCCGCGCTGGCGCTCGATCCAGGCGATCGTGGCTTCGACCGGTGAGGTATCACCCCATGTCCGCGCCGCGAAATTCAACTCGTTCAACGCGTCGTCGAACAGGTCAACCGAGAGCAGGCTTTGCACGATGAGCGAGTTGGGCGGAAGCGACGCGAACGGCGGGGCGTTGTCGCTGCCCTGCTGCACGTTCGACGCGAGGATGACGCGCGGCGGCGGCGTGTAACCATCGAGCCGCTGAAGCGTCAGGTGGCCGTGATAGGTGTTGCGATAGTCCGCGAGCTCCAGTTTGTAGCGCTCTTCGGCTTCGGCGCGCTCCCCGAGCTCTTCATGCGCGCGGCCGGACCAGTAGAGCCACATTGGGCGGTAGTCGGAGCGCGGGAAATCATGCGCCGCCTGCTCGAAAAAGCGGACCGCGTCGGCGTATCGGTTTTCGCGATACGCACGCCATCCAATGCGCCAGGCCGCGCGCTCGGCATGCACGCCCTTCGGGTACTTCGAATACAGCTCCAGCAGAATCCGGTCGGCTTCCTCGTCGTTGTCCGCCTTCTGGATGTAGAAGCTCGCGAGGCTGTCGAGCGCGTCCTGCGCCCAGCTCTCCTTGGGAAAATCATCGGCGACGCGCCTGAGGGCTTTCAGGAATTCCGGACGGTCATTGAGATCGAGCGATGCGACGCCGAAGAAGTACAAGGCTTCAGCCTGGCGCGCGGCATGCTCGGTGTACGGACGCACTTCGTCGCGCGCGACACGCGCGTGCTTCTGGAAGTAGTCGCATTCGGCGATGCGCAGGCTCACGAGCTCGCGATCGTCGCCGGTGGCGCTCGCGACGAGCGATTCGAACGCCGCGCGCGCCGGCACCCACAACTTCGCGGCGAAGAGCTTCTCCGCTCGCGCGAGCTCTTTCCTGTAGCGATCGTTGCCAGGCGCCAGGGGGAGCAGCGACGGCGCATGCAGCACTTCGTAACCTGCCGCGGGCGCACGCTCGCTGAGCGCCGAGTCGTAGTAGACGCGCGCGAATGCCTCCGCGGCTTTCGTCGTGTCGCCGGACGCCTTCGCTGCATGGCCGATCCGCATGTTGAGATCGTCAGCGGCGCCGAGGCCGTCCCGGAGCGCCTTCTCGTACACGGCGATCGCCGCCGAGAAATCGTTCGCCGCCTCGTCGGCGTCGCCTTCGCCAAGCGTCGCCGCCTGCGCGAGGTAACCGACCGGTTGTCGCGCCTGGAGCGTCTGAAACATGCGCTTCGCGTCGCCGGTGCGCGAGAGCTTGAGCGAGGCCACCGCGCTGTAATACACCGCGTAGTTGCCGAGCGGACCGCGCGCGAGCGCCGGCTCGGCGAGCAGCGTGAGCGCACGCGTGTATTCGCCTCCGTCCACGAGGCGGATCGCCGTCGCGAGGTTTACGAAGGGTGCCGCGGGGGGGTGGGATCTGTCCGGCGCCATCCAGAGGCGGGTGAGGTCCGCCGGAACGCGCGGATGGTCCGTCGGCTGCAACGCAGGAGGGCTGCTCTGCTGCGCGCGCATCCCGCCGGGCGCGGCAAGGCACACAAGCGCCGCGGCAGCGATGGCCACCCACGTTCCACGAGTCCGCTGCGTCGTCACGTTCTGTGTTCCTTCTAACCGTTTCACTGTTCGCTTCTTACCTGGCAACGACCAGATCGGCGTCACCGTCGGCCAACGTGCGAACGAGTTCGTCGCCGAAATAATCCGCGCGGCCGCGCACAGGCGCCGGTACGCGCTGCTCGTAGAGCGCGCGCGCCCGCGCGATTTCGCCCGCGAGACGCTGGGCCAGATCGCGCTCGCGCTTGCCGGCAATCACCTCGGGCTCGTGATACAGCTTGATCTCCGAAATCAGCAGGCGCGCGTATCGCCGCGCGCCTTCTTCGTCTTCGTGGCTGGGAGCCGCCGTGCGCGGCTGCGATGGCGGCCCCGCGACGTCGGGACGCTCGGTGAGCAGCTGCGCGGCCCGCAGCGCCGTAACCGCCTCGAGGCTGCGCGCCGCATGACGTGTGATCACCTCGAGTGACGCCGGCCAGGCCATTCGCGTGTTTGCCTCGCCGTCACCCTGGTCCGCGTACAGCACCGCGACGATATGGCCGCTCATGGTGATGGGAAGCGCAAGTGTTTCACGCCCGGGTGGAAGCGATGCAAATGCGGGCGCCGAGCCGGTGGCAGCGCTGTCGCCTGACATGGGCGCGCCCGTGCGAACGACATCCGCGATGATGCCGGCATCGTCGGCGGCCATCTCGTAGTCCACCGCATCGTCGAGCGGCGCGCCGAAGCCGATGAAGCGCCAGCCGCGCAGTGTGCTGCCGCGGACGAGGAGCAACGCGGCGCGCGCGGCTTCGCGGCCGGCGGCGCTGGCGAGCGTGTCGAGAATTTCTGAGAGCGTTTTCGCGCGATCGAGCGCGCGAATGGCTTCGACGAGACGGGTGCTTGCCCCAAGATCGGCCGCCTCTCGCTCCGCGCGCGCAAGCTCGAGCGCCTCGGCCCGCGCCAACTCCCACTGGCGCGTGCTCTCTTCATGCGCGTCGCGGCGCGCGAGCTCGAGCGCTGATTCGTGCGCCTGGGCCGTGCGCGAGCGTTCGCGCGCCTGTTCTTCGATGACGGCCGAGACTTCGCGCGAGTGTTCGTCGTGGATCGCCGACGCGAGCTCGTGCCCGAGCGCATCGAGCTGACGCGAGATGTCCTCGCGGAGCCGCGCGGCCAGCGTGTCGAAGCTGCGGCGGACGTGTTCGTCAGCGGGCACAGAGATCCGGCTTGATTATAACCGGAACAACCCGAACGTACACAACGACTTGGCGAAGTCGCCAGGCCCTCAGCAGCGGTTTATATGCCCGTTCAGAAAAGGGTCGGGAGGTTTTTCGTGTTCCGTTTTAGAAAAACCTCCCGACCCTTTTCTGAACGGGCGAGTGCGCTTTACGCGGCCGTGGTCCCGCGCACGAAGTGAAGAATCAACGAAATCACGGCGACGATGAGCAGCAGGTGGATGAGCCCACCGGCCGCGTGCATCACGACGAATCCGAAGAACCAGCAGATGAGCAACAGCACGAAAAGCCCGAGGAACATTGGCACACCCTCCTGAGGGGAAGTCCTTCATGAGCGGTGCCACGTCCAGTGCTGGGCTTCAGCCCATCGCTACTTCAAATCGAACCTGTCGAGATTCATCACCTTGTCCCACGCCGCGACGAAGTCCTGCACGAATTTCTGCTGGCCGTCGCTGCACGCGTACACCTCCGCGATGCCGCGCAGCCCGGCGTGCGAACCGAACACCAGATCGACGCGGCTGCCGGTCCACGTCACCTTGCCGGTCTTGCGATCGCGTCCTTCAAACGTCTCCGCGGCGTCGGACGTCGGCTTCCACTCGATCCCCATGTCGAGCAGGTTCACGAAGAAGTCGTTCGTCAGCGCGTCCTTTTTCTTCGTGAACACACCGAGCGCCGACTGCTTGTGGTTCGCGTTGAGCACGCGCAACCCGCCAATGAGCACCGTCATCTCGGTCGCGCTCAGCGTCATCAGCGTCGCGCGATCGACGAGCAGATGTTCCGGCCGCCGTGCGTGGCCGCTGCCCACGTAGTTACGGAACCCATCGGCCTTCGGCTCGAGCACCGCGAACGACTCGACGTCGGTCTGCTCCGCTGAGGCGTCGGTGCGGCCCGGCGCAAACGGCACCTTCACATCGTGCCCCGCGTTTTTCGCTGCCTTCTCGACCGCCGCGCATCCGCCGAGCACGATCAGATCGGCGAGGGAAATCGCTTTCGCGCTCCCGTTCTGACCGTCGGCAAATTCCTTCTGCACCTTCTCCAGCGCCTTCAGCGTGTTCGCGAGCTCGGGCGGATTGTTGACGTCCCAGTCCTTCTGTGGTGCGAGCCGCACGCGCGCGCCGTTGGCGCCGCCGCGGCGGTCCGACCCGCGGAACGTGGACGCCGACGCCCACGCGGCCGACACCAACTGCGAAATCGACGCACCCGAGGCGAGGATTTTCTCCTTGAGCGCGGCGATATCTTTCGCGTCAACGAGTCGATGGGCGGGCGGCGGCACCGGATCCTGCCAGATCTGCGGTTCCTTCGGCACGAGCGGACCGAGATAGCGCGAGACCGGCCCCATATCTCGGTGCGTCAGCTTGAACCAGGCCTTCGCAAACGCGCTGGCGAATTCGTCGGGGTGCTCAAAAAAACGCCGGGAGATTTTCTCGTACACCGGATCGAACCGCAGCGCGAGATCGGTGGTGAGCATCGACGGCGCGATGTGCGTGGACGGATCGTGCGCGGTCGGCACGGTGCCGGCACCCGCGCCGTTCTTCGGCGTCCACTGCTGCGCGCCGGCTGGACTCTTCGTCAGCTCCCACTCGTACTTGAACAGGTTCTCGAAAAAGTTATTGCTCCACTTCGTCGGCGTCGTCGTCCAGGTGACCTCGAGGCCGCTGGTGATCGTGTCGGCCCCGACGCCGGAGCGATAGCTGTTCTGCCAGCCGAGCCCCTGCAACTCGATCGGCGCCGCTTCAGGTTCCGGGCCGAGATTGGTTCCGGCTGCCGCGCCGTGCGTTTTGCCGAACGTGTGGCCGCCGGCGATGAGCGCCACGGTTTCTTCGTCGTTCATCGCCATACGGCGGAACGTTTCGCGAATGTCGCGCGCCGCCTTCAGCGGATCTGGGTTTCCGTTCGGGCCTTCGGGGTTCACGTAAATGAGCCCCATCTGCACCGCGGCGAGCGGCAGCGACAGCTCGCGGTCGCCGCTGTAGCGCTCGTCGGCGAGCCAGGCGCGCTCGGCGCCCCAGTCGATTTCCGCCGGATCCCAATCGTCCTCGCGCCCGCCGCCGAAGCCGAATGTCTTGAACCCCATCGACTCGAGCGCGCAGTTGCCGGCGAAGATCATCAGGTCGGCCCACGAAATCTTGCGTCCGTACTTCTGCTTCACCGGCCACAACAGACGACGCGCTTTATCCAGGTTCACGTTGTCGGGCCAGCTATTGAGCGGAGCGAATCGCTGCGTGCCGGCCGATGCGCCGCCGCGACCGTCGCTGATGCGGTACGTGCCGGCGCTGTGCCACGCCATCCGGATGAACAGCGGTCCGTAGTGCCCGAAGTCCGCCGGCCACCAGTCCTGCGACGTCGTCATCACCGCGTCGATGTCTTTCTTCACGGCGGCGAGATCGAGCGTCTTGAATTCTTCCGCGTAGTTGAAGTCCTCGCCCATCGGATCGGCGCGGGGATGGCCCTGCTGAAGGATCTTCAGGTCCATCTGGTCGGGCCACCACTCACGGTTCGACGATGGCCCTTTGGTGTGGGCGAACGTGCCGGTGGTCGACACGGGGCATTTGCTTTCGGCGTCCATCTCGTTTCTCTCCTCTGATCGCGAAACTGTTCAGCAGCCGTCGTACGGGCGCTGATACCGCAGATTATCAGAGGTGGATTGGAAATGAGCGCCGCCGCGCTAATCGAGCGCCTTGGCGATGCGGTCCGCCACGGCAAGCTCCGCGCGGGTCGGCGCGACGTAGTCGCGCGGGCGTTTGGCGCCGTCGAGCGCGACAAGCGCGTCAGTGAACCGCTTGTCGTCTTCCGTATCGCCGCGGCGTTCGAGCTCGGGCTGCACGTCGCGCCAGACCCCCTTCAAGTCGGCGGTCGCCCGGCGGAGGAGTTCCGGCCGATTCGCGACGAGGCCGATCTCGAGCTGCCGTCCGTAGTAGCCGAGCAGCATCGGGCGCGCCGTCGCGCCACTCCGGAATTTTTCGGCGAGGTCCGCCACCGCGCGCGTGATTTTGTTCGCGTCGTCCATTGCCGACGGCCGGTTCCGATCGCGAACGTCGTCTTTTGCGGCGTGCGTGTAATTGAAGATCTGGTCGGCGATCGTGGTGTCCGGCATCGGGCTCCGGAGCCGGTCCTCGGCCGCCTCGAGCGCGCCGACCGACTCCTTGGCGCCGTCCCAGTCGCTTGCGTACGCCGCGTCGAAAAGGGCCGTCGAATTGCCGCCGACGAGTTGCAGCTCGATCGGAATACGGTCGGCCGGCGGCGTTGCCGCGTGCTGCGGGGCGGAGTCAGAGTTCCCCGACGTACCCGATGTGCCTGCCTGGCGCGTTGCGCCTTCAGAACCTGCTGTGGTGCGTTGCTTCGCGCGGCCGCCGCAGGAGATGCCGAGCGCAATCGTGAGCACGGCTATCCAAATGAACACATGCTCCTCTGCTGCTCGTATTCAATGCATAACGCCCGCCGGTGGTTCCACGCGGCCGAGCGATCAGCGCAGATCGTCGTAGCGGACCGCGAGAATCTCGAGCCGCTCGGGCCCGCGCGGCGCCCGCAGCGTCACGGTATCGCCGACCTTCGCCTTGAGCAGCGCCGCCGCGAGCGGCGCCCGCCACGATACGCGCGAGTCGCCTGCGTCGAGTTCGTCCACGCCGACGATCGTGACCTCTCGTTCGACGCCTGTCTCAGACCGAAACGTCACCGTCGCGCCAAAGTGCACACGCTCTTGCGTTTTGCCCGCGTTGTCCACGACGACGGCGCTGTCGAGGCTCTTCGACAAATAGCGCACGCGCCGATCGATTTCGCGTAGGCGCCGCTTGCCGTAGATGTAGTCGCCGTTCTCCGAGCGATCACCGTTTGCCGCCGCCCACGCGACAGTCGTGACCATCGCCGGCCGCTCGACTTTCCAGAGGTGCGTGAGCTCTTCCTGGAGGCGGCGATACCCGCCCGGCGTGATGTAGTTCTTGACCTGATCCACTGCTGAAGCGAGCATACGCGAAGACCGCCGTGATGCATCGGAGCGTGCAGGTAGGGCGCAGCTATCGCGGCGGCGCAATGTCGAGATCGACCCCCGCCTTGATGCCGCCCGCCTCGACGTGCAGCGGATCGATCTTGTTCGCCGCAACTTCTTCACCGCGAAGCGTGACGGAGACTCGGTAGTTTCCAGGCGGAATCAGCAGCGTGTAGTCGCCGACGTTGTTCGTCGTGACGGAGTAGGCCTTTCCAGTATCGATCTCGACTGCCTGCACCTCGCGATTCGCCGTCTCGCCGACAGCGCCGCCGGGCGCGCGCACTGTGCCGGCGATGGTGGCGCGCGCGCCGGGCGCCGTGTTCGCGTGCAGCATGCCGCAGCCGGGCAGCGCGACGCTAGCGCAGAGCATCGCCCCCTGGATCCAGCGGGTCGCAATCGAACACCGCATGCGGCTCACGCATGCGACACGCGTGCCGCGCGCTGCGCTGCGTTCGCGCGTCTGACGCATCGCCCGATGCCAGAGAAGGCGGAGCGAGCGCCGCCGCTCGACTCGTCGGATACACGAGGCCGTAGCCCCACACGCGGCGCGACAGAAAGGACACATTTCCTTGCACGCTTGGTGCCCCCAAGGCGGCGCTATCGGCTTCGCCTGTCGATGCACGGACGTGTCAGGAGAGCTTCCCAGGGTCGTCGTCGTGAAGGCCGGCGTGCCGTTCGATGAGAGTCGCAATGCGAAAGCAAAACAGCGCTGCCGCGGCAGTAAGGCCGATGAGGATCGCCGCCTGAGACCCGGGCTGTTGCACGAATCGCCATCCTTCGACCATCGATTCGCCGAACGGTCCGATCAGGATGCTGACCTCGCGCGCCCGCGCCGCTTCGGACCCTGGCATCAGGTCTTCCATCGACGGACCGGTGGCGCGTGTCTGCGACACATACCGAGCAGACGCGACGACGACCACGAGGGCCAGCGCCATTGACGACACCGCGCGCGTTCGCCGCGCACGCGTTCGCGCGGCGATCTGGTGGGGCGTCAGCGACGGCACGCTGTCAAGTTTACCGAGTCGCCGCGACGCGGCGCCGAGCTTTCCTGAGCCTGCGCGGCGCCGTACAATGGGATTCGCACTACGAGCGCTCGTGCTCGCTGGCTGGAGTCACCTCATGAGGGGGCGATACGGCTTCGACGGGGGTAAAGACTCGTGGGATGCATGCCGAGCCCCATGGACTCGTAAATCCCGTGGAATATCCCTTAACTGCGGATACTCAGTACGCTCTCGCAGCTTAATTAAGCTGCGTGCGTCTGCCTCGACCTCGCCTGGTGGCTGAGGGCCAGACGTCATTAAACAGGCTGGCGATTGGACGGTGGCCCGGCGTCCAGTCGTGAGATACACCGAGTCTGGCGCCTGGCGGTTTTGAGCCGCTTCCTCACGTCGGGCGCGAGAAATCAGAAGCGGCTATGCATGTAGAGTCCTGCGACGGCGTACTCTCGGACGCGGGTTCGACTCCCGCCGCCTCCACAACTCCTCGCTCACGCTTCGTCGTTTTGTCGGCGGCCGTGTCAGGCGGGTCGGCTTCGGCCGTGCGGCCTCGCCTTACCGGCTCGACTCCCGCCGCCTCCACCTTCAGGGACCATCACTTTCGAACCCGCTTGAGAACGAGCGACAGACGATGGCATCGTCGTCTGAT
>Ga0105240_10011417_pt1 | contig 12372 bp, 5 predicted proteins | sample KBSC54metaG_FD_80426 | JGI IMG/M metagenome (GOLD analysis project Ga0105240, IMG submission 80426) | Corn rhizosphere microbial communities from Kellogg Biological Station, Michigan, USA - KBS C5-4 metaG | ecosystem: Host-associated > Plants > Roots > Rhizosphere > Soil | place: Michigan, USA... | reverse complement strand
GTATTCTTCACCGGCGGCTCCAGCGGCGTGCATCTGTTGCGTCATCGCATTGCTGCATTGGTGCCGAATGCGCGGCAAGTCGAAGGCGACCTGTTCGGCAGTATCGGTTCTGGCCTGGCCTTAGATGCCGTGCGGAAATTTTCCTGATTTCTTTCTGACGCCTGCCTGGCGACGCTGTTGGTAATAGGTGTTTCCCCGTGAATTTCGTTGTGATCGGCCATGACTGCTGGCATCATCGCAACAAATAAATCTCAGGGGAAAGCTGTGGTGCGTCGTCTCTTCGCAAAACACGGAGCGCGCTGGTTGCTGGCGCTGGTATTGACGCTGGCGGCGGGTGCGCAGGTGATGGGTTATCTGCCCGGCTTGCTGACCGATCGCATCGACTTGTTCTTCTACGACATGCGCATGCGCATCGCCAAGGTAGAGACCGACCCCCGCATCATCATCGTCGACATCGACGAAAAGAGTATCGGCGAAATCGGCCGCTGGCCTTGGAGCCGCGACGTCGTCGCTGATCTGATCAGCAAGATGACCGACAGCTACGAAGCGCAGACCGTCGCCTTCGACGTCTTGTTCGCCGAGCCCGACAACAGTTCCGGCTACGCTACCCTCGAAAGCCTTGCACATAGCGAACTGAAATCGCTGCCGCAATTCGGCCAGCAATTGCAGGCGCTCAAGCCCAAGCTTGATTTCGACGCACGCATGGCAGCCGCCATCAACGGCCGTCCGGTGGTGATGGGTTACAACCTCTCCAACGAACCTGACGCCATCGCCAAGGGCGAGTTGCCCAAGCCGGTCTTCACAACAGCCGCATTGGGCGGTCGCCGTCTCGATGTCACAAAATGGAAAGCCTACGGCGCCAATCTGCCGCAATTGCAGCAAGCGGCCGAGGCCGGCGGCTTCTTCAATCCGCTGCTCGACAGCGATGGCCTGATCCGCCGTGTGCCGTTGATCGCACAGGTCGGTGACAACTTCTACGAATCACTGGCATTGGCGAGCGCCCGCTCGGCACTCGGCGCTACACGCATGAAGCCGATCTTCCTGCAGCAGGATGCCGTGATGTCGGAGAAGCAGCTACGCGATTACGGCGCGCTCGAATCGATTGCGCTTGATACCAAACCACGTCCCACGTTCATTCCGGTCGAGCGTCACCTGACCACGCTGGTGACGTATCGCGGTCGCGGCGGCATCCACGGCGGCGCGTTCCGCTATGTGCCGGCGGTGGACATCCTCAAAGGACGCATTCCCAAAAACGATCTGGCCGGCCGTATTCTGCTGGTCGGCACCACGGTGCCGGGCCTGTATGACTTGCGGGCTACGCCGGTAAGTCCGAACTATCCGGGTGTGGAAATTCACGCCAATATCATCGCCTCCATTCTTGATGGCGACTTCAAGCAGCAACCTGAATTCTCCGTCGGCTTCAACGTCGTGCAGATTGCCGTGATCGGTCTGCTGCTGGGTTTGCTGCTGCCCTTGCTCGGTCCGCTGTGGGCCATCGTATTGGCGGCGGGCACGGCGTTCGGCATCGGTGCCTTCAACTTCTGGCTGTATGACAGCGGCGGCCTCGTATTACCGATGGCAACCGCCTTGATACTGATCGCCGCGCTGTTCATCTGCAATCTGGGCTGGGGCTATCTGTTCGAATACCGCAACCGCCGCGCCATCGTCAACTTGTTCGGTGAATACGTCGCCCCCGAACTGGTCGCCGAAATGGCTGCCAATCCCGCCAGCTACAACATGGAAGGCGAGAGCCGCGAACTGACTGTGATGTTTTCCGACGTGCGCGGCTTCACCACGATTTCGGAAGGCTTGCAGCCCAACGAATTGCGCGAATACATCAACGCCTATCTGACCGCCATGTCGGAAGACATCCGCGGTAATCGCGGCACGCTCGACAAGTACATCGGCGACGCCGTGATGGCGTTCTGGGGCGCGCCGATCGAGTTGCCTGACCATGCCGCACGCGCTGTGACCACGGCACTGAAGATGCAGCAAAGCTGCATCGTGCTCAACGCAGAATTCGCCAAGCGCAACTGGCCGCCACTGAAGATCGGCATCGGCCTGAACACCGGCAACATGCGCGTGGGCGACATGGGCTCGAAGATCCGCAAGGCATACACAGTGATGGGCGACGCCGTCAATCTGTCGTCACGGCTGGAGTCGATCACCAAAGTCTACGGTGTCGGCGTGCTGGTCGGCGTGGCCACCCGCGACGCCGCGCCGGAATTCGCCTATCGCGAACTCGACAGCGTCCGCGTCAAGGGCAAGAACGAACCGGTGCCGATTTTTGAACCGCTGGGATTGGCGTCGGAACTGACATCGACACAGCGCGAGCAACTCGACAAATGGACGGCCGCGCTCGCGTTGGTGCGTCAGCAGCAATGGGATCAGGCAGAGCAAATCATCCTTGCCTTACAGCAAGAAAATTCACATGGTTTGTACGATCTCTACCTGCAACGCATTGCCTACTTCCGCGCGCATCCTTTGCCTGCGGATTGGGATGGCGTGACGACTTTCGAGACAAAATAACAATGCCTGCAGTGCATGACTGGCAAGACTTTCGTCGCTTTATTTCCGAGTGGAAATGATAATGACAGTCCTTTGTCAGTTATGCGAAAACTGCCACCTGATATTGCGGATTTTTGTCGACAGGCAATAGGCTCTCTATCTATACTCGCAAGTATGTCGCGCTGTTCGGGGTGGGTGGCGCGCAGATGGCGGTTTTCGTCGCAGGATCGGGCAGCAAGCGCAACAAGAAGAATAAACGCGCAGGCGCCAAGGGTGCGGCGATGACGATCGCCGTCGCATCACATGTCTCTCCACTGGAAAGTCTCTCGCTCATTGTCCTGCTGCGTGCGCAAGCACCCGGCGGTTTGGCGTGTGTGCGACGTTGGCGATCCGGATTGGAGGAATGCAGGGGCATTTGTCCGCATGAAGAATGCGCACGGATGCAAGAGGGCAGGGAAGTTCACGATAAATCGAGGCGACGGCGGTCTGTAGATTGCAGGCTGGCGCGGTCCTGAACCAAGCATAAAAAAATGAAACATCGTTTGATGCAATGTCTATTGGGGATGACGTTGACCGTCGTCGCGGTGAGTGCGCTGGCCGATGACGAGCGTTTCAACATCACGCGTTTCCAGATCGAGGGAAACACGCTGCTGTCGGCTGAAGAGCTGCAGCGCGCCGTGGCGCCGCTGACCGGCCCCGGTCGCGTCTACGGCGACGTGCAGCAGGCGCTCGAAGCATTGGAAGCGGCTTATCGCAAGGCGGGCTACAGCGCGGTGCAGGTCAACGTGCCTGAACAGGAACTGACCAGCGGCGTGGTGACCATCAACATCAGCGAATCGGTCATCGGTCAGATCACGGTCAGCGACAACAAATACTTCAGCGAACAAAACATCCGCAACAGCCTGCCGCAACTGCAGGCCGGCAAGTCGCCCAATCTCACGGCCATTTCGCAGGCCGTGCAACTGAGCAATGACAATCCGGCCAAGCAGGTCAATGTCGCACTCAGCGTCAGCGACGAAGAAGGCAAGGTCGACGCCGACGTCAAGGTGGCCGACTACAACCCGCTGCGCGTGTTCATGACGGTCGACAATACCGGCGCACCAGCCACCGGCAACTGGCGCACCGGCATCGCGATCCAGCACGCCAACCTGTTCGATCGCGACCAGGTCGGTACCGTGGCCTACACCACGTCGCCGGACAGCCCGAGCGGTGTCAAGGTCAATCTGTATTCGTTGGGTTATCGCATTCCGCTGTACACGCTCGGCGACAGCATCGAATTCATCTACGGTAAGTCCAGCGTCAATACGCCGGGAAGCGTCGGCGCGCCGAACGGTCTGATCGGCTTTACCGGCAAGGGTGACGTGGTCGGCTTGCGTTGGAATCATTTCTTCGCGCGCGAAGGCGAAAACACCAGCAAGCTGGTGGCCGGCCTCGACTACAAGAAGATCGACTCGCGCTGCGACTTCGCTGGCATTAGCCTTAACATTGGCTCCTGCGTTGCGTACAAGACCATGCCGCTGAGCCTGACTTACAGTGGTCAAACGCGTTCGGCCACGCAAAACGTGGATTATAGCCTTGGGATTTCGCGCAATATCGCGATCGGCCCGACCTACACCGTCAACGGCCGCAGCGATCATTACTCCTATATCACCGGCCGCGACACTGTCGATAATTTCGTCATCCTGCGCGGCGCGGCGTCGTTCTTCAAGGCTTTCGTCAACGACTGGCAGATGCGTCTGGCCGGCACCGCGCAAATCGCCAAGGATGCACTGGTCTCGGCCGAACAATTCGGCCTGGCCGGCTCCACCGCCGTACGCGGCTTCACCGAGCGCGCGGTGGCGGCCGACGGTGGTGTCATCGTCAACGCCGAAGTCTATACGCCGGAACTGCTGCCTAAAGGCAGTCTGCGTCTGCTGGCCTTCTACGACATCGGCCGCGGCTACAACAACAACGTCGGCGGCGGCAGCGTGGTCAACAGCGTGACGGTATCGAGCATCGGTTTCGGCGCACGCTACACCTTCAGCCGTGATTTCAACGTGAAACTGGACGTAGCGCGCGTGAGCGTGCCCGGGACGTCGAGCACGGAAAAACGTGGTGATCTGAACGCGCACGTCAGCGCGATACTGGGGTTCTGAAATGAATGAACAAGGCCAAACGCGCAAGGCGAATTCGGCGCAAGACGTCAACCGCATCGAACTGATGCCGGCTTCCTTCACGATGCGTGTCGGCAATCGCCGCCTGACCATGAGCTGGCGTCCGCGCAAGCCGGTGCCACAATTGCTGACCGGCCTGTTGCGACGGTCGTGGCGCGCCATGTTCGGCAGCTCGCTGCGCATGTCGGTGACGGCGGCGGCGATCTGTGCGGCGTGGAACGTGCCGGCAATGGCAGGGGCGCCCGGCGTGAACACCTTACCGACTACCATAGTCAATGGCAATACGGTTGTCGGCGGCGTGATCACCGCCGGCACCGCCACTATTGCGCAGAACGGCAACACGCTTAACATCAACCAGAGCTCCGCCGCAGCCATCGGCAACTTCAACAGCTTCAGCATCGGCGCCAATGCCGTCGTCGACATCAGCCAGACCAGTGCAAGCAACGCCTTCCTGGCGCGCGTGACGGGTGCCGATCCGTCGCAGATCTACGGCTTGCTGAAGTCCAATGGCACCGTCGTGCTGGTCAATCAGAACGGCCTCATGGTCGGGCCGGGCGGCGTGGTCGACGTCGCGCGTTTCATCGGCAGCACGCTCAACATCAGCGATAGCGACTTCCTGGCGGGACGCCTGACCTTCGTCAACGGCGGCAATGCCGGCAACGTCGACAACCAGGGCACCATCAAGAGCGCTACCGGCGGCAGCGTCTACCTGATCGGCGCCAATGTCACCAACAACGGCATCATCCATAGTCCCAACGGCGAAGTCCTGCTGGCTGCGGGCCAGACCGTGCAACTGGTCGATACTGCCACACCGGGCGTCACAGTCTGCGTCACCGGCGCCGCCGGCAGCGTCACCAACCTGGGCACCATCACCGCCGAAGCGGGCCGCATCGGCATCGCCGCCGGTCTGATCACCAACAGTGGCAATATCAATGCCAGCAGCGTGGTCAGCGAAGGCGGCCGGATCTTCCTGCGTGCCTCGCAAAACTTGACGACAACGGCAAGCTCGAAGATCACAGCGGACGGCGTCACCAAGGGCGGCAGCGTGGTGTTGTATTCGGATGGCGCGGCGTATATCGATGGCGATGTGTCGGCGCGCGGTGCGCCGGGCTTAGGCGGCTTTGTCGAAACTTCCGGCAAGAAAACGCTGGATGTGGTCAAGGCGCCCGACGTCGGCACCGGCGGCGAATGGCTGATTGATCCCTATGACCTCACGGTCGTGGCCAGCGGCGAATACGGCGTCAGCAACAGCGGTAACGTGATCACGTCTACGGCCGGCGGTTCCACGATCGAAGCCGGCACCATTGTCACCCAGCTCAATCAGGGCAACAGCGTGAGCCTGACGACCGGTGCGGGTGGCGCGGCCAACGGTGGCAATATCACCATCAACGCCGCGATCAACAAGACCACCGGATCGGCCTCGGCGCTGACGCTCAACGCCGACAACAACATCATCATCAACGCCGACATCACCAGTACCGGCTCCTATGGCTTGAGTCTGAACCTGAACAGCAACTATCAGGGCGCCACCACGGGTGACCATACGGTGCAGGTCACTGGCGCGACCATTACCCCCAACACCGGCATCATCAATGTCAATGAAGGCGTCGCCGGCAACGGCAACGGCAAGATCGCGCTCAATTCGGGCGCCACCATTGACCTCAATATCGGCAGCACGCTCAATGCCGCGAGCCTGAATATATCGGCGGGCGGTACTATCAGGAGCAACATCGGCGCAAGCGTTCACCTTACCAGCCTCAAAAATTCCGGTGAAGTGAACATTTCGGACTCTGCGATTACGACCGGTGCCTTGGACAATCTGGTCGGCGGCCTAGTGAAGCTGAGCAATGTGACCGGTGCGCTGGGCGCCGTGACGAATGGTGCCACGCTCACTCTCAATAACGTATCCCAGGGAGCCGGGATCGGCGCTGGAGACGTCATTAACAGCGGGACGCTAACACTGCTTAACGGATCGAAGCTGACCGCGGGTACGCTGACCAACACCGGATCGACCACGGTGAATGTTTCTACGCTCAACGTCAACGCGCTGACGAACGCAGTCGGCGCTTCCGTCACTCTGACCGATAGTACTCTGAGCGCAACCGACATCATTCACAACGCCGGTCAGTTCATCACGACCAACAGCACGATCAATACGGTCAACGGTTTCACCAATATGGTCAGCGGCGTAATGACCATGAATTACCTTTCCAAGTTCAACACCGGCACTTTCAACAACCAAGGCTTGTTGAACGCCTACGGTTCGGCCGGTTATGTCACGTTTGAAAACGGCTTCACCAACTCCGGTTTGATGAACCTCAAGGGGTCGATCATGGCCAATTCGTCGGCGACCAACTCGCAGGGCGGCACACTTAACCTGGGCGCTGCCGGCGAGACGAGCACCATCAGCGGCAGCGGCCTCTGGGGCAATGACGGCACGCTGAATGTCGTGGGTGCGGGCAATCAGGTCACCATCAGCGGCGCAGTGATGAACAATCAGACCGGCACCATGCTGGTATCCGGTAGCGGCACTTCCCTTAGTACGGGAGCGTTTACCAACACGGGCAGCGTCACGCTCGCTTCCGGCGGTTCCGCGAGCGTAACGGGAGCGTTCAGCAACAGCGGTAGCTTGCTGCTGAACGGCGGCAACCTGGCGGCGAGCGGATTCACCAATGAAGCGAGCGGCCTCGTGAGCGGTAACGGGTCGATCACGGCCGGCAGCGGCTTCGTCAACAACGGTACACTGGCACCGGGCGGCGATGGTACGGTCGGCGCTTTGACAATTATCGGCGACTACACGCAGCTGGCTGCAGGCAAGTTGCTCATCGATGTCGCCAGCGCCAGCAGCTATGACACGCTGACTTACACCGGTCAGTCCATCACCCTGGACGGCATCCTGCAGACCAAATGGCTGGGTACTTCCACGCCCGCGCTGACGGTCGGCTTTGCGCCGATCGTGGCTACCGGCGGCAGCACCAGCACCGGCGTGTTCCGGCATGTCTATGGCGATGTCTTTACCATCGACGCCGGATTGCAGATGATCAAGCCTTTCTACAATAAAGGCGGGCAAGGCGTGACACTGGGGCTGCGAGGATCGGAGACCATCACCTTTGCCGCGGATGGATATGACTCATGGGGGAATGCCTCGGCCTGGTCGACCGGCTATTTCCCGACGGCGATCGATAATATCATTGTGCAATCGTCCTCCGAACTGGGGCACACCAATACGGATGGCATCGACACCGTCAAGAGCATCACCTTCAATAGCGATTCGGCCCTGAGAGTCACCGGCGGCACCGTCAAGGTCGGCAACATCACTTCGCTGGGTTATTCAAGCGTGACGGTCAGCGGTGAAGGCGGTGGCGGCGAAGGAGGCGGCGAAGGTTTTAACGGCTTCAACAACGTCGTCGTTACCGATCCTAGTCCGAATTCCGGCGTCCTCAACATATCCGGCTCAGCGCGTGTGAGCAGCCTGACCTTGTCCGGCACCGGTACGGTCAACGGTGACGCGAACTCCACGCTCAGCGTGACCGATGCGTTTTCGCAAAGCAACGCCAGCGTCATCAATAGCAGTGGCGCGGTCAGCCTGAGCCAGGCTACCGGGGATCTGGTGGTGGGCAACATCACTGCGCGCAATCTGGTGCTCGAATCACAGAACGGCGCGATCATGCAGACTGCCGCCTTGCATGTGACGCGGCAGTTGCTGGCTTCATCCGTTACAGGTCTGACGCTGGACAATGGTGCGAATCGTATCGCCGCGTTCGCCGCCAACAACCGGGGCATTAACGACATCAGTCTAGTCAACAACCTGGATTTGACGGATACATCGGTGTTCCAGATAAACGGCGTCACCAACGCCAACGGCAGCATCAGCATCATCAATACCGGCGCCACCGCGACGACGACCTTGGGCTCCGGGGCAGATTTTCTGACGACGCTGCCGACTGCGCCTGATCTCGATCCCGTTCCTACGCTGGCAGACAGATTAACCACGTTGGGGATAGTTACCAACGGTACGGTCAGTGCTGGCATGTTGTCACATACGGTAACCATCGAAACGCACAGCCCGCTGACCATCGGCATCGGCGGCGTCAGCGCTTCCGGTAACATCAACCTGACTGCCGGCAACACCGGGTCGGCTACTGATAACCTGATTGTCAACGGCGTGATTGCTTCTGCAGGCGGCAGCATTTCGCTGGTGGCCGGCAACAACATGTCGATTAACGCGAATATTTCTACCTCGGCGCCGGGGACTGCGCTGTTCACGGTGATCAACGGCGTACTGACTTATGCGCCGGGCGTCAGCGTCACTGACGCCAGCGGTACGGTCGTCCCGGTTGCCGCGCTGGTGAATCAGATCGTCACGCCCGTCGTGACGCCGGTCATTCAGCCCTCTGTCGCACAAATCGTGACGAACACCATCAAGGCCACTACGACAGGACAAAATATCCCGACTCCTCCAGTGTTCACGGCAAGCACGACACCTGTTTCCACGCCCTCCAACACGCAAACTACCGGTGGCACGCAAGGCAGCTTCGGCGCCGATGACAGCGGCAGCGGCACGCCTGCCGCCGGCGGCACTGCCAACACGGCGAAGAAACCACTGCCGGTGTGCACCTGATGTCTCGAGGAACCAAAATAATGAAACACGCCATCCACACGGGATATTGCACCATGGGTAAATTCTGGCGCCTGCTGGCGCTGATGTTGTTGCTGGGCTGGGGTAGCCAGGCGTATGCGCAGATGGTCGGCACCGTGACCAATTTATCGGGCGTGCTGACCGCGCGTCATCCAGACGGCAGCACGCGCATCATGAGTTCGAAATCAGAAGTCCTGCAAGGCGATACGTTGATCACGCAATCCAACACTTATGCACGCGTGAAGTTCATGGACAACTCGGAGATCGTGCTGCGCCCGGCCTCCGAGATGGTCGTGAAGAGCTTCCTTTACAACGCCGAAAAGCCAGAGCGTAACAACGTCGCCATCAGCCTCGTCAAAGGCGGCTTGCGCGCTGTAACCGGCCTGGTCGGTAAACAGAATCACGATGCGGTGAGCTTCGATACGCCGACGGCGACCATCGGCATTCGCGGCACCCACTTTGGCGCGCTGTTCTGCCAGAACGACTGCGGCGGGATTCCGACACCGAACGGTTCGACGCCGGCGAATGGCTTGCACGTCGATGTGTCGCAAGGTGCGATTGTGCTGACGAACCCGGGAGGCTCACAAGTGTTTCAGTCCGGCCAGTTCGGTTTTGTCGCGAATCTGAATACACCGCCGACGGTGATCCCACCGTCGCAAGGCCTCCAGGTCACGATGCCGCAATCGATCAGCAAGAATGCGCCGAGCTCGAAATCGGTCGACGCATCGAAGTCGGTTTCTTGCATGGTGCAGTGACGACATGAAATAAAAAAGGAAGCATCGCATGAGCGGTGCTTCCTTGATCTATTTCGTTGTGCCAAGATGCCGTGAAATCAGAGGCGGAAAAATTCAAGCGTAAACAGCCTGAACCGGAATAATCAGAATTCGAACACCGACTCTGCCATCAGCATCTTGATATTGCGCGTCCCCGCACCCTGCAGCAATTCCTTCTCGATCTGATTGAACAGACCGGGTTTGGCGTGCGTGACGAGGATTTCAGGATTGCTCTTGAGCTTGGCCAGGTCGTCCAGCAGCAGGCTGGGGCAGAAGTGTTTGGAGAGTTTGGCGAGTTCGCGCTCGCTGTCGGGGAAGGCGGCCTCGACGATCAGGTAGCGCAGGTTGTCGATGGTGTTGACGATTTCCCACAGCGCGTCGCAGCTGGTGGTGTCGCCGCTGAAGACCAGGCTGGCGTTGCTGCGCAGGTCTTCCAGGTGATAGCCGACAGCGGGTACGGTGTGGTTGGCGGGCAGTGCGGTGATGCTGCGCTCGCCGATGAGCAGCGACTTGCCGACTTCGATGGTGTTGAAGCGCAGGAAGGGATTTTCCGGTGAGGGAATCTCGCTGAAGTCGGGCCAGATTTGCCAGTTGAAGATGTGCTTGCGGATGATGTCCTGCGTGGCGCGCGTGGCGTGCATGGTCAGCGGTGTGTTGCGCTGGTCGCCGACGCTGTCGAGGATGAAGGGCAGGCAGGCAATGTGATCCAGGTGCGAATGCGTGATGAAGACGTGGTCAATGGCGGCCAGTGCTTGCAAGGGCAGATCGTTCACGCCGGTGCCAGCGTCGATCAGGATGTCGCTGTCCACCAGCAGGGATGTGGTGCGCAGCGTGTTGCCGCCTATGCCGCCACTGCATCCGAGAATTTCTACGCGCATCGTCTGATCTGGATTGAAATGATGATTATTGCGACCGGAACATATGTGTTCGTACGGAAATTTTCCGCGGCCCCCCGTGATGCTACTCTTGTATTTTTTATGTGAAAGATTGCTGCCCGGAAGCAGAATGTGGCAATCTAGGCAACATCGTTCGATGGTAAGTTATCCGCTGGTCTAAATCAATAAAAAGCACGGACGCGCCCATCGAAACAACAGCAAAAAATGACACAGATCAAAGGATCGAAAACAGGAAGCCGGTGAGGGCAAATGGAATATGAGTGTCTTGGCCTGCGAGCAAAAAATGCTCGTCAGCGCACACCCATGTGCCGTTACGGCAACAGGCAGGAAAAAACCGCGCTGCTTGACACTTTGTTGTCAGTATTGAAGCGTATCTTTTCAGAGTTACAGATCACAGCAAATCAACGTTTTTACTGCATCAAAGAATGCGATGCAGGCCAGATATCTTCATTGAGCCGATGAACAACATGAAAAACCAGCATCTCGATATCGCCCACCGCCTGGAAAAGCTGACCGAACTCAGCGTGGCGCTCAGCAGCAACCGCAACATCCCGTTGTTGCTTGAGCGCATCCTGCAGACCGCGCGCAGCATTACCCTGGCCGACGGCGGTACGCTCTACCGCACGGTGGAGGACGAGGACAGTCTGGCCTTCTATATCTCGATCAACGATACGCTGGGCATGCACCAGGGCGGCAGCAGCGAGCAGAAGATCTCCATCCCCAACATCCAGCTGACCCTTCCCGACGGCACCAAGAACCTCGGCGCCGTCGCCGCTTATGCCGCCAATACGCGCAAATCGGTGAACATCCCCGACGTGTATCAGGCCAAGGAATTCAACTTCTCCGGCATGCGCATGTTCGACGAGAAGTTCGGCTACCACTCGCAGTCCTTCCTGACCGTGCCGATGCAGGACCACGAAGGCGAACTGGTCGGCGTGCTGCAACTGGTCAACGCCATCGACCCTGCAACCGGCAAGCCGCATCCGTTTTCCGAGACCGACCAGTACTTCATCGAAGCGCTGGCGTCGCAGGCGGCCATCGCCATCACCAACCAGCAGCTGATCTATCGCCTGGAAAACCTGTTCGAACATTTCATCAAGCTCATCAACATGGGCATCGATGAAAAGTCGCCGCATACCGGCCGCCATTGCGAACACGTGCCGGAGCTGGCGATGATGCTGGCCGAAGCCTCGCATCAGGCCACCGAAGGCCCGCTGGCGGATTTCCAGATGAACGAACGCGACCGCCGCGAGCTATGGGTGGCCGGTCTGCTGCACGATTGCGGCAAGATCACCACGCCCGACCACATTGTCGAAAAGTCGACCAAGCTGCAAACCATTTACGATCGCATCCACCTGGTCGACACGCGTTACGAAGTGCTTAAGCGCGACGCCGAGATCCGC
>Ga0105240_10011416_pt1 | contig 12373 bp, 10 predicted proteins | sample KBSC54metaG_FD_80426 | JGI IMG/M metagenome (GOLD analysis project Ga0105240, IMG submission 80426) | Corn rhizosphere microbial communities from Kellogg Biological Station, Michigan, USA - KBS C5-4 metaG | ecosystem: Host-associated > Plants > Roots > Rhizosphere > Soil | place: Michigan, USA... | reverse complement strand
TAACCCAAAACGCCTTGCGGTGGCGGACATGGTCTGGTGAAAGGCGGTATCGAAGCAGGCAATTTGCGGCAAGCCGGGACGAACCCGGGATACCGCGTCAATCGCGGCAAGATTGTGGGGCTGATGCAAGGGAGCCAGCTCCTCCAGCTTTTTTAGCGCCTTGCGCACCGGCGCGGTCAACCGGCATGGCGCCGTGAACGCGTCACCGCCATGCACGATCCTGTGTCCCACGGCCGCCAGATGCCGGCCATCAAGATTATCATCGGCGAGAGAAAGAATTTGGCGGAAAAAGCTCTCATGCGTCCCGGCCTTGCATTTCTTTTCGACGAGAAGGGCGCCATCTGCGTCCCATGCCTGGAGATGCGGTTCGGATCCGAGATTTTCAATGCGCCCGCGAAGCAGCCGACCGCCGCCGCGCTCAAACAGGGCGAATTTGATGCTTGAGGAGCCGCAGTTCAGCGTCAGAACCGCATCCGAGGTCATTTGGTCCGGCGTCTCTCGTTGACCAGCAAGAGGGCCAGCGCCGCGGACGCCAGGCGGGTGCGCTCCGGATCGGCGCGGCTGGTCAGAATGATCGGTACCCGGGCGCCCACCACGATCCCTGCCCCGTCCGCATGATCGAAGAAAGTGAGCTGCTTCGCCAGCATGTTGCCGGACTCAAGGTCCGGCACCACCAGAATATCGGCCTGGCCGGCAACCGGCGAGCGAATGCCCTTGATCGCCGCAGCCTCCATGCTGACCGCATTGTCGAAGGCCAAGGGCCCATCCACCAGAGCGCCGGTAATCTGGCCGCGTTCGGCCATCTTGCTGAGAGCGGCCGCATCCACCGTGGACGGCAGTTTGTCCGAAACCGTTTCGACGGCGGACAGGATTGCCACCTTCGGTTCCGCGATGCCGATAATGTGGGCAAGGTCTATGGCGTTCTGGCAAATGTCGCGCTTCTCCGCGAGACCAGGCGCGATATTGATGGCGGCGTCGGTGATAAGAAGCGCCCGTGGATAATCGGGCACATCAAACAGGTAGACGTGACTGATGCGCCGTCCGATCGAAAGGCCGGAAGCAGGCCTCACGACCTCATGCATCAGTTCATCGGTATGGAGACTGCCCTTCATAAGGGCTTCCACTTCGCCGGCCGCTGCAAGTCTGACAGCCTGCTCTGCCGCCGCGTGACTGTGCGGCGTGGAAAGAAGACGGAATGCGGATATATCCAGCCGCGCAGCTTCAGCTGCCCCACGGATCTTCGCTTCCGGGCCGACCAGAACCGGTACGATGAGCTTTTCCCGCGCTGCCTCCACAGCTGCGGTCAGAGAGGGGGCATCACAAGGGTGAACGACGGCCGTGACGGCGGGCTTGAGGCCCGCACAGCGATGCATCAACGCCGTATATCGCGTATGCTCCGGCGGCGGTTTTTTTTGCAACTCCATGGCGCCTTATGGGCGGTGGCGCGGGACCATGCTTTGATCCACCGCAAGCTCTACAAGAATATGCCGCCCATGCGCAGCAACTCGCGCGTATTGGGATCGGGCAGACTTGCGACCGGATTGTTCTCACGTTTTGGAAGCGCGCGCCGTGGAAAGCCGGGTGGGCATGAAATCTTGCCGCCGCTCTCGCAGCGCTCCGGCAGAATCCCTATCTCAATGAACAGTCCATCGATACCAGGGTCCATTTGTCTTGCCGCAAGAATGTCACTTGCGCCCCCCTTGTTCGCAGTCCACAGCCTGGCAAGTCCCCGTCCAAACTGGACGGCAGGCTGCTCCGGGTTCAACTGAAGCGCATGGGTATAGTCGGCAGCGGCTTCCAAGAAGCGCCGCATGCGCAGCTTGACGAGGCCGCGACTGTTGTACGGCGCCGCGGCATCCGGCTCAAGACGTATCGCCCGGTCACATGCCTCCAGGGCTTTGTCCAATTTTTCTCCTGATGCCGCTTGCGCCCAGCAAAGCCCATTCCAGTAAGCCGCTTTTCTCGGCGCCAGAGCGACGGCCTTTTGAAACTGGCCTGCCGCGGCCTTATAGTCGCCCATATTGCTGAAGCTTTGGCCAAGTCCGCCAAAAAACTGATCATCGGTCGGATGTATGCGAAGCCCGGCCCGAAAATCGGATGCTGCCTCCTCATATCTTCGTTCCATCAAATAGGCATAACCGCGCAGCTTGAAAGCATCGACGCGCTTGGGGTCGAGGGTCAGAGCCTCGCTGCAGGCCTCTTCCGCCACGTGCAGATTGCCCAGGGCAAAATATTCCAGGCACATGATTGTCAGCGAGTCGGCATTCGCCGCTCGCGCGTCGGGTCTGTGCAAAAGAGGAGCGGGCAGCTTCTCCGCATGCGGCGGAAGAGAAATCGCCTGCGGCTTGGCAAAGACGGCCCCGCCGGCAAGCAGCAGGATCAGGTTGCAGAACGCGAAAAGGCGGCCCATCAGGATAGCCTCCGTTGATCCATGGACACGGTCGATCCTTCCGGAATCAATTCCTGGCCAGAAACGCGACCAGTGCCGCGATCTGTTCAGGCGTCATGTTGCGAATATGGGGATTCATGGTTTCGCTTACCCGCGTAAGCATGGAGAAGTTCTGGAGCTGCTTGCGGAGATAGACGGCATGTTGACCGTTCAGGCGGGGAATGGAATCGTGCCCTGCGCCCATTGCGCCGTGACAGCTCTGACAGGACGGCAAATTGCCGTCTGCTGTCTGGTAGAGCTTTCTCCCCTGCTCCGCCAAGGCGCCCACGGGAATAGCCACGGTCGGGGTCTGAGCCGCGAAATACCGCGCAAGCGCCTCCAGCGCTGTGTCGCTCACGCTCGAATTGACATCCATCATGAAGTAGGTCGCATGCGGTGTCTGCCGCGTGGGATCGCGGAAGCTGCGCACCCGATTGGCAAGATATGGCCATGGCTGACCGTTCAGCCGGGGCATCTCCCTGGACGGGCTGTTGCCGTCCTTTCCGTGACAGGCCTGGCATTTTGCGATGTCCGGAAGCGGCTCGGCGGCCAGGGCGCGGCCGGTCACTGCGAGGACCGCCATTAACACAAGGACTGATGTCGCGCGCATGACAACTCACGCATTATCTCGCTTATAATGAAACCAGACCGCGCCGGGACGCCCCTTGATCTGGCGCAAACCGGATCACCCTCTTGATTATTTTGAGGCATCTCAAAGAGTTGCTCCCACCCGCCACTAGAATTTGAAAATGCAGATACAGATAGGCCTCACCAGTTTTGAGGCCGCCCGACGTCTAAAGCAGTTCGGCCCCAACGCGCTTCCGAGCGCCGAGCGGCGCAATCTGGGCCGGATTGTCTGGGGCTTGGTGCGCCAGCCCATGTTTGCGCTGCTTTTGGGCGGTGCCGTAATCTATCTGCTGGTGGGCGAGGCAGTGGATGCCATCGTCCTGGCGGTTTTCGCCACACTTTCGATCTCAATCGGGATTGTGCAGGAAAGCCGCAGCGAGAAAGTGCTGGAATCCCTGCGCAGCCTGGCCAGCCCGCGCGCCCTGGTGGTGCGTGACGGCAAGCAGCAGCGCATCGCCGCCTGTGAGCTCGTTCCCGGCGATCTGATAGTTCTGGCCGAAGGCGACCGTGTACCGGCCGATACGGTGCTCGTAAGCGGAGACGGCCTGATGGCCGATGAATCCCTGCTGACAGGTGAGTCCGTGCCGGTGCGCAAGAAGATCGCGGCGGAAGGGCGTGCCTATGCCCCGCCAGGCGGCGAAGATCTGCCCTTTGCCTTCGCCGGCACACTGGTTGTGCGAGGGACCGGGACCGCGTCGGTCACCGCGACCGGCCTTCAGTCCGAGATGGGCAAGATCGGTCAGGCGCTCGCCTCCATCACCCTGGAGCAGCCGCGGCTGCGCCAGCAGCTCCACTGGCTGGTGCGCGATTTCGCCATCGGGGCCTTTATCGTTGCCGGCCTGGTTCTCTTGCTGCTGGGGCTTTCGCGCGGCTCCTGGCTTGCCGCCGGCTTGGGCGCCATCGCGGTCGGCATGTCGATGCTGCCGGAAGAGATTCCGCTGGTGTTGGCGGTGTTCATGGCCATGGGCGCCCGGCGCATCTCGCGCGCCGGCGTGTTGACCCGCAATGCCGCCGCGATCGAGACCCTGGGCTCTGCCACCGTGCTCTGCACCGACAAGACCGGCACCCTGACCGAGAACCGCATGCGTGTGGTGCTCGTGGCCGCTGGTGGGCAGGAATGGCGGCCCGGCGACAGGCTGAGCGAGACATGCGAAGCCGTGCTGCATGGCGCCCTGGGCGCCAGCGCCCCGCTACCCACCGATCCCATGGACCGCGCCATTCACGAGGCCGCGCTCGCCGCCGAACTGGCCATGTCTGAAAGTCTGCTGCAAAGCTATGGCCTGGTACCCGAGCTTGCAGCCACCACCAATATCTGGAACGGGCCGCAGGAAAGTTCGGCCATCGCTTATGCCAAGGGGGCGCCGGAGACCATCGCCGAGCTTTGCGGCCTTTCGCCGGAGGCCCGCGCGGGCTTGATAGATCAGATGGACCGCTTCGCGCATGAAGGCATCCGGCTTCTGGCCGTGGCGCAGGCGGATCTGTCCTGGCATGGCGGCTCCAGGCCGAAGAGCCAGCGCGATATTCCATTCCGTTATCTGGGCCTGATCGGTTTCGCCGATCCTTTGCGCGAAACGGTGCCGGCGGCGGTGGCCGAATGCCGGCGCGCCGGCATCCGCGTGGTGATGATCACCGGCGATTATCCCGCCACGGCACGCGCCATCGCCGGCCAGGCCGGCATTGACGCCGCCGCGGTGATTTCCGGTGAGGCGCTGGAAGCAATGAGCGACGCGGCGCTCACCGAGGCAATACGCCAGACCAGCGTCTTCGCCCGCATCCGCCCCGGCCAGAAACTGCGGTTGGTCGAGGCGCTGAAACGCGACGGGGAAATCGTCGCCATGACGGGCGATGGGGTCAATGACGCCCCCGCCATGAAGGCTGCTCATATCGGCATCAGCATGGGCGGGCGCGGCACCGATGTCGCGCGCGAAGCGAGTGCGCTGGTGCTCCTCAAAGACGATTTCGCGTCCATTGTCGCCACCATCCGGCTCGGTCGGCGCATCTATGACAATCTCCGCAAGGCCATCGAATATATCGTGGCGGTGCACATACCGATTGCGGGCCTGGCGCTGCTGCCCTTGCTCTTCGGCCTGCCGCTGATACTGATGCCGATACAGATCGCGCTCTTGGAGATGGTGATCGATCCGGCCTGCTCGATCGTCTTCGAGGCCGAAGCGGAGGAAGTTGATGTCATGCGGCGCCCGCCCCGGCCGCCTGACATGCCGGTGTTGCCCCGGCCTCAGTTTTTCTGGGCCATGTTGCAAGGACTGGTCGCGTTCGTCATTGTTGCGGCGGTTCTGTTTTTGGGCGCAGGCTTGCGGATGCCCGAGGACAATCTGCGCGCCCTGGTCTTTTCAGTATTGGTGCTGCTGAACCTCGGACTGATCCTGGTCAACCGCTCGTTCCACACCTCCCTGCGGGACGTGGCGCGGCCCAATCCCGCACTCTGGTCTCTGATTGCGGTCGTCCTGCTTGTGTTGGGCCTCGCACTCTACTGGCCGCCCGCACGGGCGGTTTTCCGTTTTGCCCCTCTGGACTGGCGCCTTCTGCTTGCGGCTCTCTCTGCGGGGCTGTTGTCGATCGGCTTCCTGGAAGCGGCAAAACGTCTGCAAAGGTCCATGGCCTAGCCGGACCGCGACGCATCAAGGGTTTCTGATGCCGTCAATCCCGCGGCATTACGCTTTCCCACGGGACGGGACAGGTGGTCACGTAGGGGTAATATTCCTGATACGGATCGCACCAGTACCACCAGCCGAACGGCCGGTCGTATGGCGTATAGATGTCCGGATAAGGATAGACGGGCGCATTGAAAAAATACCAGTCAGGACCGACCACCCACCACCAGCCGAGCCGGCCGCCATGGACCACATGCTGCCACGCGCCTCTTTGCCAGTTCGGCACATCGAAGCGGTGAACGTCGCCGCGCCAGCCATTGGGTCTGGGCAGGTTGGTGCTTCCAAAGCGATGGGGCGCAATCCGCGCTGGCGCCGTGTCGTGGTGAAATGCCCCCCAACCGGCATTTCCGCGCGGCCGTGCCGACACCGAACCATGCCCCGCCCCTCTGCCATGTTCCGGCCCTCTTTGGGCAACGGCCGGCGTAAGCGCCAAACCCAGGACGGCCGCAGATAGGGCCAAAATTTTTACCGCGCGAGCCTTCGCGTCTGCTGTCCTGGCTTTCAACTGGATCAGCCCATGATGCTCAGGCGGTCGACGACCCGGCTGACGCCTGGTACCGACCAGGCTGCGCGTTCCACCGCATCCCGTTCCTGCCAGTCATGCACCGAGCCCTCCAAGGTCACAGCACGGCCGTCCTCGACAACGACGTGGATTTGCTCGGCCTGGATGTGAGCGCTGCGGCGCAACGCGCCTTCGATCCTGTCCTTGACGTCTCTGGGCTCGACATGGGGCTTGAGGGTAATGGCATTGAGAAGGCCCTGAATGCCGGAGAGGCGTCGGACAAGTTGTTCGGCACCGATGCGCTGATGCTGCCAGTCCACCTCTCCGCTCAGGGTGACCCAGCCATCCTGCACCTTCACTATGATGCGGCCCTTGGGCGCGACGGCGCTCCATTCCAGGATGTTCAGCGCCCGGCGCGCGATCTCGTCGTCATGGGTCTTCTTGTCATCGGCGAAGCGCACCTTGAGGCCTTCTGCAATCGCCCGAACCCCCTTGACCCGCTTGACCGCCTTTTCGGCGGCCAGTTTCTCGGCATAGCTGCCGACATGGCCGCTGAGCGAGACAACGCCCTTGTCGACCGCCACGCCGATATTGGCGGCGTCCACGGCCGGCTCGAACTCCAGTTCGTCGATAATATTCTGGCGCAGTTCGATGTCGTTCATGATTTCTCTCCGGCTGGATATCTCGTTGCAGGATGCCAAAACCGGAAAATCTGTCTTTGCGCCGGATCAATCTGAAAATCGGAAAGAAAGGACGAGCAAGAAACTTGCGCCTGGTCAAACACCCGAGCCGCGTTGTACGGCAAACTGTTTGAGTTTTGCGGGGGATTTTTGCGTGTTGAAATTGCGCTTCCTGGGAGGAGCCGGCACGGTCACCGGTTCCAAATATCTTCTGGAAAACAAGGGAAGCCGCATCCTGATCGATTGCGGACTTTTCCAGGGCTACAAGGTGCTGCGCCTACGCAACTGGGGAAAGCTGCCGGTGGGGCCGGCGAGCATTTCTGCCGTGGTGCTGACCCATGCCCATCTGGACCATACCGGCTACCTGCCCTTGCTGGTCAAGACGGGTTTCGCGGGCCCCGCCTTCTGCACGGAAGCGACAGCCGCGCTGGCGCGGATTCTGCTTCCGGACAGTGGCCACTTGCAGGAGCAGGATGCCGAATTCGCCAACCGGCATAGTTTTTCCCGGCATCATCCCGCGCTGCCGCTTTATACCGAGGAGGATGCAGAGCGTGCCCTGCCACGGCTGAAGCCGGTTTCTTTTGATCAGCCTCTGACCCTGCCCGGCGGGGCAAGGCTCTGCTTTGTGCGCGCTGGCCATATTCTTGGCGCGGCCACGGCCGTCGTGGAATGGGAAGGGCGCCGCATCGTCTTTTCCGGCGACATTGGCCGCTACAACGATCCTTTGATGCCTGACCCCATCACGCCCGAGAAGACGGACTATCTGGTCATGGAATCCACCTACGGCGACCGCCGGCATGACCAGACCGATCCCGAGACGCTGTTGGGAGAAATCATCAACGCCACGATCCATCGTGGTGGCACGGTCATCATTCCCGCCTTTGCTGTCGGCCGCGCGCAGAGCCTGATCTATCACATCGCCCGTCTCAAGCAGGCAGGCACGCTGCCGGCGATCCTGCCCGTGTTTCTCGACAGTCCGATGGCGATCAACGCAACCGACATCTTCCTTCGCCACGGCGCTGATCATCGGCTGGGCCCGGCAGACCTTAAGATGCTGGATGGAGGCATTCACTACGTCCGCAATGCCCAGGACTCCAAAGATCTGACCGCGAGTCCCTTCGCCAAGGTCATCATTTCTGCCAGCGGCATGGCAACCGGCGGCCGTGTGCTTCATCATCTTGAACATTATGCCCCAGAGCCCAAGAACAGCATCGTCTTTGCCGGCTTTCAGGCGGGCGGAACGCGCGGAGCCGCCATGATCGCAGGCGCCGCCACCATAAAGATGTTCGGCCGGCAGGTGCCGGTGGGCGCCCAGGTGCACAACCTTTCCATGCTGTCCGCGCATGCCGACCGGGATGAACTGCTGCGTTGGGCGCGAGGATTCACATCCGCTCCACGCAGGAGCTTTATCGTGCATGGCGAACCGCAGGCCGCGGATACCTTGCGGCTTACATTAAAGGATGAACTCGGCTGGGAGGTCCAGGTCCCCGACCACCAGGATGAAATGATCCTGGAATGACCAGAGACTTCCACCTTCTCAAGCCTCGACGGTTGGGCATCGAGACCCATTCTGAAAGCGTGGTCTTTCTGCGGCGCGACAGCGTCATCTGCCGCTCAGAGGGCCTGACTTCCCATAACCGCGTTCGCCTGACGTGCGGCGACCGGGAGGCCATCGCGACCCTGTACCAGGTGGGGCCCGGTTTTCTCGCCCGGGACGAGGCGGGCTTATCGGAGGTGACCTGGCGCGTCCTGGCGCCCGGCCAAGATCAGGACGTGCGCATAGGCCATGCTCCGCTGGTCAGCTCCATGGGGCTGGTCCGGCGGCGCATCTTTGGTCAGGCCCTGGGGGACGAAGATCTCCATGCCATCATTGCAGACATCGTGGCGGGTCGATATTCGACCATAGACACCACGGCATTCGTGACGGCCTGTGCCGCCAGGCCGCTCAGGCCGGAGGAAGTCGCGTCTCTGACCCGCGCCATGGTCACGAATGGTGACCGCTTGCACTGGGACCAGCCGGTTATCGCCGACAAGCATTCCGTTGGTGGACTTCCCGGGAACCGCACCACCCCCATCATTGTGGCCATCTGTGCCGCCCTCGGACTCACGATTCCCAAGACTTCGTCGCGGGCCATCACTTCGCCGGCGGGCACCGCGGATACAATGGAAGTCTTGGCTCCGGTGACGTTGGATGAAAAGACGCTGCGGGCCGTGGTTCAACAGGAAAATGGTTGCATTGCCTGGGGCGGCGCTGTCGCGTTGAGCCCTGCCGATGACATTCTGATACGCATCGAGCGTGCACTCGACCTGGACAGTGAAGGTCAGATGATCGCCTCTATTCTGTCCAAGAAGATCGCCGCCGGCGTCACCCATCTGGTCATAGATATGCCTGTCGGGCCAACCGCCAAGGTCCGCGATCTCGAAGGCGCCCGCCAGCTTGAACAGGGGCTCATCACGGTGTCGGAAGATTTTGGCATCCGCGTTCGCGTCGTTGCCGGCGATGGGACCCAGCCGATCGGCCGCGGCATCGGCCCGGCGCTGGAAGCCCGTGATGTGGTGGCCGTTCTGAAAAGAGAGGGGCAGGCGCCGCTTGATCTGCGTAATCGCGCGTTGGAGTTGGCAGGCGCGCTTCTGGAACTGGCGGACCGCGCCCCGGCGGGAAGCGGCTTGGCGCTGGCCACCGCCACACTTGATAGTGGCCGCGCCTGGGACAAATTTCAAAGCATTTGCGCGGCGCAAGGTGGCCTTAAAGCCATCCCGGTCGCGCCCTATCGCCACGTGCTGGGCGCTGTGGCGGATGGCGTGCTGACGGCGATCGACAATAGGCGGATTGGACGCCTGGCCAAGCTCGCCGGCGCGCCGGAAGACAAAGCCGCCGGCGTCGAGATGCATGTGCGGCTCGGCGACAGAATCCGGGTCGGCACGCCCCTTTGCACCGTGCATGCCGAGACGGAAGGCGAGCTGGCCTATGCCTTGGCTTATGCCGAGACCAATCCTGGCATTTTCGGCATTTCGGCATGAGCTTCTTGATCTTCCCCCTGCCCGGCAACGAGGATCTGGCCTCGCGGCTTGCCGCAGCATCCGGCGGCACCATGGGCCGACTTGAGACGCGGCACTTCCCGGACGGCGAAACCTATGTGCGTTTTGCCGATGGTCTTGATGGCCAGAGCGTGGTGATCGCGTGCACACTGGACCGGCCTGATGCCAAAATTGCAGGGTTGCTTTTTGCGGCAGACGCGGCCAGAGACCTTGGGGCCAAGCGCGTCGGTTTGGCGGCGCCGTATCTCTGTTATATGCGCCAAGACAAACGTTTCCGGCCGGGCGAGGCCGTCACCTCACGCAGCTTCGCCGCCCTGATCTCCCGACACTTCGACTGGCTGGTCACGATCGATCCTCATCTGCACCGCTATCGCGCATTGGACGAGATCTACAGCATTCCCGCCCTCGCGCTGCATGCTGGCCCTGTCATTGCGGACTGGATCATCCGGAAAGTCGCCAAGCCCTATCTGATCGGGCCAGACAGCGAAAGCAGCCAGTGGATTGAAGCAGTGGCCGCGGCCTGCAGCGCCCCCTGGGCGGTTCTGACCAAGACCCGCACGGGCGATATGTCTGTCAGCGAGACACCGCTTTCCGTGCCTCTGGCTGGGCGAACTCCTGTCCTGCTGGATGATATCATTTCAAGCGGCGCGACTATCCTGGAGGCGCTCCGGCAATTGCCGGCCGATACCGAGCCGGCCGTCGCCATCGCCATCCATGCCCTGTGCAGTGACGATACGCGTCGGGCACTGGTCGCGAAGGGAGCCCGGCTGGTCAGCACCAACAGCATCCCCAATCCTGCGGCGATGATCGACGTGGTTCCGCTGCTTGCGGGTAGCGTACGTCAATTCGCCTGATTTGAGCGCACAAGACCGCCGAAAATTCCGGGGACGGAGGCGGCTTCCGATCGCGCTCCCTCTTCCGTGAAACTGGTTTCATCCATCCAAGTGATTCTTGGCGCCGGTCGCGCCACGGCAGCGGGTTCTTCGCTGGCATAGCCCACCACGATGGGCGCGAGGACCCGCTCGTCAGCCGGCAGCTCGATCAACTGCCGCCCTTGGCGACTGTTGAGCCAGTTCCGTGCCAAGCCAATCCAGCATGACCCGAGGCCCTGCCCCGTCGCGGCCAGCATCAGATTTTGCGCGGCCGCGGCGCAACCCTCGGTTGACCATTTCGCCCCAACCGGCGCAGAAATCACGATCAGCACCGGAGCATGATGCAGCATGTGAAAATCGGGATCACGCAATAACGCGCGCAGTTTGTCATTGTCGGCGAGCCATGGCTCGTCGTCCTTGATCCAGGCTTTGGCGCCCGCAGAAATTTGATCCAGCATGTCCGGGCGGGTGATCACCGTGAAATGCCATTGTGGTTCATCCATGGCGCTGGGCGCCTGTACCGCGGCCTCGATCAATCGCCGCAAGATCTTCTCGGTCGGCATGTCGAGCTTGTAGCGCCGGACGGCCCGGCGTCCACAAATGGCGTCATCCAGGTCCATGCTTCACCTTTCAGTGCATTACCCATATTGATATTTGCGAGGGGCCCGCTTTCCCTTGATCCCGATCAAGCGGCAAAATTCTTCACACGACGGTCACAGACCGAAGGGATAGGTCTCCGGCACGCCGCTCGGCCGCCGGTCACCCAATGGGGTGATGGCACGGCTGGTCTCGAACCAGACAAGAGCGTCAAACTGCTCGCTCAACACGGCCCGGAAATAATGGCTCAGGAGTTCGGTCTCAGGCCGATAGACCACGCCAATGGCGCGCTCCAGGCGGGGCGCCGTCAGAAGTTCACGCATCTCGCCATGCCGTGGACCGCGCCAGTCCATAAGGGCGCGGCCATGTCCCGCATGACGGAACAGACATTCGTGGCTGTCCTTCCGCGCTGGCAGGACGGTTTTCACTTCCATCGGACCGTCCCAGTCGGACGCCGCGGCGACGGTGCCTCGATCCGTACCAAATCCGATCGCGACCATGTTCTCGCCAAAGGCCGTGCGGCAAAGCTCTCCGATATTGAACTCGCCTTCCCAGCCCATCGAGGTCGCGGCAGCATTTCCGATATGGCTATTGTGGGCCCAAACGATTGCCTTTGCCTTGGGACGATGTTCCATCAGACGGTGAAGCGTGTCGAACATGTGCCGATCGCGCAGATTCCAGGATTCACGCGAACCGCGATACATGATGCGATAATATTGTTCGGCGGCCCGGACGATTCGGGCGTTCTGGGCGGCATCGAAAAAAAGCTCGCCGTCGCGTGCCGCATAGTCCAGCCTGTGCTGCAAAAGCTCCACCAACTGGTCGCTGGCTTCCCGCTCGCAGGTATCGCCGCCCGTCAGCGCATATTGGCCATAGGCAGCCGGGTCATCCTGCCAGGGCGTCAGGCAACCGTACCGATGCCGGGCCAGCCGCGCGGCGGCCGGATCGACCTTGTC
>Ga0105240_10011415_pt1 | contig 12373 bp, 11 predicted proteins | sample KBSC54metaG_FD_80426 | JGI IMG/M metagenome (GOLD analysis project Ga0105240, IMG submission 80426) | Corn rhizosphere microbial communities from Kellogg Biological Station, Michigan, USA - KBS C5-4 metaG | ecosystem: Host-associated > Plants > Roots > Rhizosphere > Soil | place: Michigan, USA... | reverse complement strand
TTGTCGAAAATTGACATCGGAAAAGGCGTGGGCTTCTGAAATACCATGCCCACCCGGAACCGCAGCGCCGCCACATCGACGGTGGGCGCGAGAATATCCTCGCCATCCAACAACACGTCGCCCGTGGCACGGTGGCCCGAATAGAGTGCGTACATTCGGTTGAATACGCGCAGCAGAGTCGATTTCCCGCAACCCGAAGGCCCGATGAAGGCCGTAATGGTGCGATCCGGTAGCGTCAGGTTGATGTCCTTCAACGCCTGGCTCTGGCCATAGTAGAAGTCGAGATGGCGGACATCGAACTTTACCGGCTGCGCCGCCGTGGTGGCTGCCGCGGGGCGCACAGTACTGACACCCACGGTGGTCATGCTCATCGTTTGCCGCCGGGATTCAGCGCGGACACTACGAAGCGCGCGACGATGCTCAGAACGAGAATCGTAATCGTGATCAGCAGCGCCCCGGACCAGGCGAGCTGCTGCCAGTTCTTGTAGGGACTCAGGGCGTACAGAAAGATGACGACCGGCAGGTTGGCCATCGGGGCGTTGAGATTGCTGCTCCAGAACTGATTGTTCAGTGCCGTGAACAGCAGCGGCGCCGTCTCGCCGCTGATGCGCGCCACGGCCAGCAACAGACCGGTCACGATACCGCTGCGGGCGGCCGGATAGATGATGCTCGTTATCGTCCGCCATGGATAAGCCCCCATTGCCGTGGACGCATCTTTCATTCCCTGCGGCACCAGATTCAACATGTCTTCCGTGGTGCGGACGGTCACCGGCATCGCGATGACGGCGAGCGCCACGGCACCGGCAATTGCCGAGAAGTGCCCCATGCGCATCACGAGCACTTCATAGATGAACAAACCGACGATGATCGAGGGTGCGCTCAGCAATACGTCGTTGACGAAGCGGATCACCGAGCTCAGGCGCGAGTTACGGCCATACTCCGCGAGGTAGGTCCCGGCCAGCATCCCGATGGGCGCTCCGATCAGGATGCCGATGAGTGTCATGACGACACTCCCATAGATGGCATTCAACAACCCGCCGGCGCTGCCAGGCGGGGGCGTCATCTCCGTAAACAGTGAGCCCGATACACCGGCCAGGCCGTTCTTGAGCAGTGTGAACAGAATGGCCCCGAGAAAGAACAGGCCGATAGCCGTGGCCAGGCCCGACAACACGAGCGCCACGATGTTGGTGATCTTGCGGGCGGTGCGCCGCCGCCGGGCCGGGGCACTCAGCGCAAAGCTGCTGTTGTTCATACGGAGGACAGCGCCCGTCGATCGAGCCGCAACAACATGAAACGCGCGGCGGCGATGACCGAGAAGGTAATGAGGAAGAGCAGCGCACCGAGAGCAACCAGCGAGGAGGTGTAGAGATCGCCGACCGCTTCCGTGAACTCGTTGGCGATCGAAGCGGAGATGGTCGTACCCGGGGCCAGCAAGGAGTTGCTGATCCGGTGGGCGTTACCAATCACGAAGGTCACCGCCATGGTCTCACCCAGGGCGCGACCGAGGCCCAACATGATGCCGCCGACCATTCCCGTGCGCGCGTAGGGTACGACGACCTTCCAGATGACTTCCCAGGTCGTGGCCCCAAGGCCGTAAGCGGATTCTTTCAACACGTCCGGAACCGTCTCGAACACATCGCGCATGACAGCGGAGATGAAGGGAATCACCATGAGGGCGAGCACCAGGCTTGCCGTGAGCACGCCGATACCAAACGGCGGCCCCTGAAAGAGCTTACCGATGACGGGCAAGGGCCCCAGCCACTCGATGAGCCAGGGCTGCACGTGCCGCTGCAGGACCGGGGACAACACGAACAGCCCCCAGATGCCGAAGATGATGCTCGGCACGGCAGCAAGCAACTCGATGGCCACGCCCACCGGGCGCTTCATCCATGAAGGGGCGAGCTCGGTGAGAAAAATGGCAATTCCCAGGCTGATCGGGATCGCCACGAGCAAGGCGACGAATGAGGTGACGAGGGTGCCATACACCGGCGCGAGCGCGCCGAATTTCTCGGTCACCGGGTTCCAGACCTGGCTCGTGAGGAAGGAGAAGCCGAACTTCGAGAACGCCGGCAGCGAGCCCGTCAACAACGAAAGCGCCACTCCCCCGAGCAGGACTAGCACCAGAACCGCTGCGGCCAGGGTGGCGCCCCGGAAGATGCGCTCGCGTAAACGCTGCCCCGCGACGTGCCGCGGCTCGACTGCAGCCACGGAATTCATGGCCAGTTGCACCCTCTCAAATGTGCTCCATTGGGTCAAACAGGCCCGCTTCCAAAGCAGGCCGCAATAAATCGGCGGCCGCCCCCGTGAGGGAAGCGGCCGCCGCGGTTTTCATTCTACCGCACCCGCCTTTACATCTGCTTCGCGCCAGCGGGAGCCGTCGCGGCCAGTGCCGCAGGTGGAGCACCTTTGATCTCCGTCTTCCAGGTGTTGCGTACCTGCTTGATCAGCGACTCCGGCAGGGGTACATAGTCGAGCTCCTGAGCCATCGGTGCGCCGTTTTTGTAGGCCCAGTTGAAGAACTTCAACGCCTCGCCGGCCGCAGCCGGATCCGGCGGCGTGGCGTAGATGAGAATGAAGCTCGCACCGGTGATCGGCCAACTCTTCGCGCCCGCCTGATCCGTAAGGATCAGGTAATACGAGGGAGCGTGTGTCCAATCAGCGTTGGCGGCGGCCGCCTGAAAGCTATCCGCGCTCGGTACCACCGCCTTGCCGGATTTGTTGAGAAGCTGCGCGTACGCCATTTTGTTTTGCTTGGCGTAGGCGTACTCGACGTATCCGATCGCTCCGTCCGTCTGCGTCGTCATGTTCGCGACGCCCTCGTTACCCTTGGCGCCAATGCCCGTCGGCCATTGCACCGAGGTCGCAGCTCCCACGGTGTCCTTGAACTTCGGGCTCGACTTGGACAGATAGTCCGAAAACAGGAAGTTGGTGCCCGAGCCATCGGAGCGATACACCGGCGCAATCGCCGTGTCCGGCAGGGTCAGCTTCGGATTGAGCTTCTTGATCTTGGCGTCATTCCATTTGGTGATCTCACCCAGGTAGATCGAGGCGATCGTGGCGCCATCGAGCACCAGCTGCCCCGCCTGTACGCCCTTGATGTTCACAGCGGGGACCACGCCGCCGATGATCATCGGAAACTGCACCAACCCAGCCGCTTTGGCCTCTTCTGGCTTGAGGGGCATGTCCGAGGCCCCGAAGGTGACCGTCTTGGCCTTGATCTGCTTGATACCGCCGCCCGAGCCGATCGACTGGTAGTTCAGCCCCACACCGGTCTGCTTCTTATAGGCGTCGGCCCACTTCGAGTAGATCGGATACGGGAAAGTCGCCCCGGCGCCGGAGATGTCGGCAGCCTGGGTAACACCAGCGAATGTGATGGCCGCGGTGGCGGCAATCAGCATCCGTTTCGGGTCGAAAAAAGTCATGGCTCACTCCTCATGCATTCGAATTCTTGCGGCCTGTGGAATCCAAGCTTCGGCGGGCATTAGATGACAGAATTGTTACGTTGCCATTACAGGCGGGGAGCCGTCTGGCCCCCCGGTTCTTGGCTGATCGTTCACCCCAGGTCTGCCCCGGGAACACGGCACACCAAGGCCTCAGCCTCCGATTCAGCTGTCGGGAACAAGCGTCGCAGACTCACATTGCTGCCATGTGACAGACGAAGCTTTCCGCGGGCTTTCGGGCTGGCGGTGGCTACAAACGGCTTGCTGCGAAACGGCGCTGGCTTTATAAACGCGAGCCGCAAACGCGAGTCTCTCCCCTACCCACGCCACATCGCCCGCGCTGAATGTCTCAAACCCTCGAGCTGACCAAGGACCTGATCTCCCGCCGCTCCGTGACGCCCGCGGACGAGGGTTGCCAGGCGGTAATGACGGAACGACTGGCCGCCCTGGGCTTCAAGATCGAGACGCTGCGGTACGGCAACGTCGAGAATTTCTGGGCGACCCGTGGCACTGCGGGACCCCTGTTCTGCTTCGCTGGCCACACCGACGTGGTGCCCACGGGCCCGCTGGAGGAATGGCGGACCGATCCTTTCGTGCCCACGGTGCAGGACGGCATTCTCTATGGCCGCGGTGCGGCGGACATGAAGAGTGGCTTGGCCGCGATGATCACGGCCACCGAGGAATTCGTCCGCAATCATCCGCAGCACAAAGGCAGGATTGCCTTTCTCATCACCAGCGACGAAGAAGGTCCGTCTGTCGACGGTACGAAGCGCGTGGCCGAAACGCTTGCCGCGCGCAACGAGCGAATCGACTACTGTGTGGTGGGCGAGCCGTCCAGCGAGGGGAAGATCGGCGACACGATCAAGGTCGGTCGGCGCGGATCTTTCAGCGGCCGCCTCACCGTCCACGGCGTGCAAGGTCACGTCGCCTATCCGCAGCTGGCCGAAAACCCGGTGCACACCCTTGCCCCAGCGCTCGCGGAGCTGACCACTCGGGTGTGGGATCAGGGCACAGAGCACTTCCAACCCACGACCTTCCAGGTCTCGAATCTCAACGCCGGCACCGGTGCGCCTAATGTCATACCGGGTGAGCTGAAGGCACGTTTCAACCTCCGCTACTCGCCCGTGCAAACCCAGGGAGGGCTGAAGGAGACTGTGGAGGGGATTCTGCGCAAGCACGGCGTGCGCTTCACGATCGAATGGTACGTTTCGGGCGAGCCGTTCTACACGCCGCCGGGGGCCCTTTCGAGCGCGGTGAGTGCCGCCGTGGAGGAAGTCGCCGGGCTCCGTCCTAAGCTATCGACAGGTGGTGGGACGTCCGACGGCCGCTTTATCGCGCCTCTCGGAGCGCAGGTGGTCGAGCTGGGCGTACTCAACGCATCGATTCACAAGGTAAATGAGAGTGTGCGAGTCGCGGATATCGACGCACTACATCGCATGTACCTTGGAACGCTGCGCAATTTGTTGACCTGACCGAGCCGAGTTGGCTGCAACACCGAGTGCGCCGAGAGCCAGCCCCCAGATCAGCACCCATGCGGGCATCGCCAGCCCGAGAAATCTCCAGGACACTTCACTGCACTCGCCACTGCCGGTGAGGACCTTGCGGATCAACTCGAACATGGGCGTGAACTTGATCAGCACGCCCAAGGGAGCCCCGCAGGAAGGCAGCGCGCCTGGCGGCAGGTGTTGCACGTAGACGTGCCGCGCGGCCACTCCCACGGTCGCTAGCGCAGCCACGGCGATGAGCACCGCGTAGACCCGTGCTCCCCAGCCCTTTGGGTTTTGAAGCGCGGCCAGCAGGAACACCACGCCGAGCGCGGCGACCCCGACACGCTGGAAAATGCACAAGGGACAGGGGTCCAGGCCCAGGTAGAACTGGGAATACAGCGCGTACGCCAGAAGGCCGGCGCATGCGATGAAACCTGCGAAATTGATCAAGCGGCGGTTTTTGCCCACGAGCGGATCGTACTGGAGTCCTGAAAGCTCTCCTAGCCCTCTTTGACACTCCCGATCGCCGCAGTTCCCTGCCTTAGCTCGCGCTCGACGTCGTCGAGGGAGGTATGGCGGATGTCCTTTCCATGAACCATGTAGATCACGTATTCGCTGATGTTCTTGGCATGGTCGCCAATGCGCTCCAACGCTCTGACAACCCACATGACGTCCAGCGCGCGCCGGATCGTCCGCGGATCCTCCATCATGAACGTGATGCTTTGGCGCTGGATCGCCTCGTACTCCTCGTCAACGAGGCGGTCCTGCCGGGCGACCCGTAGGGCGGACTCGACGTCCATGCGGGCAAACGCGTCGAGCGCGTCATGGACCATCTCGGTCACGACCCGGCCCAGGTGCTTGATCTCGCGATATTTGTCAGCGGGTCGCTCCATCGTCGCCAGGCGCGAGGCGATATACCCGATTTTTTCACCCTCGTCGCCAATGCGCTCGAGGTCGGTGATGGTTTTGATGATCGCGACAATGACACGCAGGTCGCCGGCCGCGGGCGCGCGCGTCGCGAGGATGCGGCTGCACTCCTCGTCGATAGAGACTTCCATGTTGTTGACCTGGTAGTCGTCCATCGCGACGGATTCGCCAAGAGTGCTGTCACCCTCGATCAGCGCGGTGATCGCCTTGTGCAATTGCTGCTCGACGAAGCCACCCATTCCGAGCACTTTACTGCGAACGCGCTCGAGGTCTTCGTTGAAACGGCGCGAGATGTGGTGACTGAGATCCGCGGTTTCCATCAGTTGGCGTCTCCGGTTCCGCTCGCCTGCATGCGCGCGAGAATGCGCGCGATGATAACGGAACTGCGGCGGACGGCCAGAGTAGCGCGCAGAGCCTGTGGGATCGGCTCGAGGCCCGCCAGGAATTGCGCCGTTGCCGCATCCCAGGTGAACTCGGCCGCGCGCTGCGCGCAAACACTGCGGTCGAGACTGAGCGCCGAGCGTACGGCGACGGTGAGATCCTCGTGAAGGACGCCGGTCACACCCTGCTCGATTACATCGACAGGGCCTGCAACCGGGAATGCGGCGACCGGAACACCGCAAGCCAAAGCCTCGATCATCGCAAGGCCGAAGGTGTCGGTCAGACTAGGGAAAACCAGGACATCCGCCGTGCCGAGCACGCTAGCCAGCTCGGCGCCGTAGCGATACCCGGCGAATGTCACCTCCGGGTGGCGTGCCGCGAGCTCCGCGCGTTGCGGGCCGTCGCCTATAACCAACTTTGTACCTGGCAACTTCAGATTCAGGAAGGCGTCGATATTCTTCTCGACCGCCAGGCGTCCGCAATAAGCCATGATAGGCCGCGGCAAGCTCGCGAATTCCGGGTGCGGCGGCCCCGGATGGAATTTCTGCAGGTCTACGCCCCGGCGCCACAGGTGCAGGTGCTCGAAGCCTCGCTCCGAAAGCTGCTTGTTGAGGCTGCCGCTGGCCACAAAAGTGCGCGTGGCGGCGCCATGGAAACGACGCAACCAGGCATAGCTCACGTCGAGCGGAATCGGCCAGCGCGCCCGCAGATATTCGGGATAGCGGGTGTGATAGGACGTGGTAAAGGGCACACGCCGGTGCCGGCAGTAACGCCAGACGTAGAAGCCGAGCGGCCCTTCGGTCGCGATGTGGATCGCCTGAGGCCGAAAGTCCCTCATTCCCCGCAAAACGTGCGGTCCCGGCCAGACGGCGAGCCGGATCTCCGGGTAGCTCGGCGCCGGAATCGAGAGCATTCCTTGCGGGGAGATGACGCGGACTTCGTGTCCCATCCGCGTCAGAGTGTCGATCGTGGCCTTGAGGGTCGTGACTACGCCATTGGTTTGGGGTGACCAGGCGTCTGTGGCTATTGCAATTCTCACGCTGCGTCGGGAAGAAGTTCAGCGGCAGGCCGTCGGATCGCCTGAGCGCCGTGCGGCCAGCGCAGCAGTTCCAGCTCGCCATTCGGCTTCTCGACCAGGGCGGAGCAGGACTCGACCCAGTCGCCGGTGTTGCAATAGAGCGTGCCGTCGATGTGGCGCAGATTCGCGCGGTGAATGTGGCCACAAACGACGCCGTCATAGCCCTGTTCCCGGGCATGAGTCGCGGCGACATGCTCGAACTGCGCGATGTAGCGCACGCTGACCGGGATACTGAGCTTGATCCGCTCGGCCACCGGCCAGTAGGGTCGCTTCAATGCGCGGCGCAGATTGTTGACACCGTGACTCAACATGACCGTGACATCGTACATCACATCGCCCAATCGCGTGAGCCAGGGCGCGCAAGAAACGATCCCATCGAACTGGTCGCCATGCATTACCAGGAGACGTTCGCCCCTGGCGGTCTGGTGAACCCATTCGCGGTGGACTTCGAGTTGCCCCTGCAGCATCTCAGCCATCACGCCCAGGCTGGCGTCATGATTCCCCGGGATGTAGATGAGCCGGCTGCCGGCGCGTTGCCGAGCGAGCAGCGTCCGGACAATCTCGGTGTGCTGAGCGCACCAGAAGGGTCGACGCGCCATGCTGAGTGCATCGACGATGTCGCCGACCAGCACGATGCAATCGGCATCGATACCTTGGAGAAACTGGTAGAGCTCGCCAGTGCGTGCTCGTTTGAAACCCAGGTGAATGTCCGACAGAAACAGTGTACGAACTTTCGTCCGGCGGGCACGTTGCGAGTTGGGCATGTTGATCGCTTTTGTGGCTTGGGCGCTCAAGAGCCCATGCCCCGCTAGCGTCGGGTCTCGGCATGTCGTTTACATGACAGTGCCGCGAAGTCTTTCTTACGTTAGAGGCAGTTGCGAGTAAATTCTAAACGGCAGCTACGGATGGGGCGCGGTTGGGCTGCTGTTGAACCCGCTGTATTGGGAAGTGAGCGGTGAAGGTACTGCCGACGCCGAGTGTGCTCTGCACTTCGAGCTCGGCGCCGTGCCGCTGCAGCACATGCTTCACAATAGCCAAGCCCAATCCGGAGCCTCCGGTGGCGCGGGAGCGGCCTGCATCCACGCGATAAAAACGCTCGGTGAGCCTGGGAATGTGCTCGGCGGGAATCCCCATGCCGGTGTCAGTCACCGAGAAATGAGCGCCTTCCTCATCGACCCACCACCGCGTTTCTATGGAGCCCTCGGGAGGCGTGTATTTCGCCGCGTTGTCCACGAGGTTGGAAAATGCCGAGTGGATCTCCGGCTCATCGCCAATCAGACGCGCATCCGAGTCGACTCGCGCGCGCACATCGCGCGGGTGCGTTGGGCGGGCGAGCACGTCTTTGCGCAACATCGACAACAGCGCGGGCACGTCGATCGGCTCGCCACCCACGACCTCGTCGGTTTCCTCCAGCCGGGACAGCTCCAGAAGATCGCGGATGATGGCCGTCATGCGCTCGGCCTGGCGCCGCATCTCGGCCACCGGTCCCTGCAGATCGCGGTCGAGGGCCGGGTCCTGACTCAACGTCTCGAGGTAACCACTGATGACCGTCAGCGGCGATCGCAACTCGTGCGAAGCGTTGGCAACGAAATCGCGGCGCACCGCCTCGAGCCGCATCTGACGGGAGACATCCCTCACCAGGAGCAACTGTTGCCCCTCGCCATACGGAACGACCTGGAGGGAGAGGTAACAATCCTCGGCCTTGGTCGGGCGGATGACGACGGGATTGGAGTAGTCCTGGGCTGCGAGGTAGCGGGCAAACTCAGGCTCACGCAGCAGATTCTCGATTCGCAAGCCGAGGTCGGCGGTACGACGCAGGTTCAGGAGCCGGCCCGCCATCCGGTTGAACCAGATGATCTCGCGCTGGCCGTTTAGAATGACCACCCCATCGGGGAGCGCTGCCGTCGAGCGCTGCAATTGGCGGATCAGTTGGACAAAGCGTTGCTTGTGGAAGCGCTTGCGGCGATGCAGACGGACGATCTGCGCGATGATCTCGCCCCAGACGCCCCCCACATCGGGCGCATCGGCATAACCCCTGTGCCGCAGCCACCACTCGACCCGAAAGAGGTTGACGAGCACCCAGGCGAGGTGAATACCCAAGGCGCAGGACAGTCCACCGAACGGACTGCCAAACAGCCACCCGATTCCCAATCCGAGCCCTACCGTCCCGAGCAGGCGAACCGCGGCGAACCACCATGCCTGTGTCGCGGGTTGCATGCCTCGTACGAGTCTCCTGCTCCGGTTTGTTATGCGATGGGAAGAAGCGCGGCTTTCGCGCGCTCAAACAGTTCGAGCCGAGAAGCGATATCCCGAGCCGCGCACCGTCTGAACGAAGCGATCGTAACCGAATTCTTCGAGTGCTTTGCGCAGCCGCCGGATGTGCACGTCGATGGTGCGCTCTTCCACGTAGACGTTCCCACCCCAGATGCGGTCGAGAAGCTGATCGCGGGTGTAGACGCGCTCCGGATGCGTCATGAAGAACTCGAGCATCCGATACTCCGTTGGGCCAAGCGCGACCGTGCGATCTCCGACCATAACACGGTGGCTTGCTTGGTCCAGAGCGAGACCATCGAACTCGATCATCTCATCGACGCCGTTCACGGTCGTGCGGCGCAGGACGGCGTTGATGCGTGCAAGCAGTTCTCTGGGGGAGAACGGCTTCGTCACGTAATCATCCGCACCGCCTTCGAGACCGGCCACCTTGTCACCCTCTTCCGCTCGCGCGGTAAGCATGATGACGGGCAGCTCACGGGTTTCCCGGTCGCGCTTGAGCGCGCGCGTCAGCTCCAGCCCGCTCATGTCCGGGAGCATCCAATCGATGAGGATCAGATCGGGACGCTGGTCGGCGAGCGCTGCGCGGGCGGCGCGACAGTCCTCGGCCTCCCGGACCTCGAATCCGGCGCGCTTCAGACCGAAAGCGATCATCTCGCGAATCGGCCGCTCGTCTTCAACAATCAATACCTGTTTGGCGGGCATGGTGTAACAAGGTGTTTGGCGCGGGTATTACAGAGTTGAAGTGTTTCAGATTCATGACGGCGCGGCACATTCTTTGAAATCAATGGGTAATGCGCCTCAGCCGGCAGGCTTCGTGGGTTGTGCCACATGCGCGACATTGTCGCGGAGGTAGATGGGAATCGCCGCCTCGGGGGGCAGGATTCGACCGGCCGTGACAGCTGGCGCGGCCAGAAGTGCGATCTCGGCAGCTCGCGGGAGGAGCTGGGTGAGGAACGGGTTGTCCGCCCTCACGGTTGGGAGCGCCATGCGCAGAGCCTCCCCGTAGGCGACAAATCCCCGGCCCACACCCGTGGCGGTCAGCCAACCTGGCGGAAGCTCCAATTGGGAGGGCTTGCTGACGTGCTCCTCACCCAGCGCTTGCGCAAGACCATCGGAGGTGCGCTCGTAACAGCCCCAGTAGACCTCGCTCATGCGGGCGTCATTGCAAACCAGGATGCGATTTGCGGCTGGATCCATTTGCAGGGCTCGCTGCGCAACCGCCTGCAGATCGGAGATCGGAACTACGCCCAAGCCTGAGCCAAAGGCGAGACCCTGGGTAACCGTCACACCCAGACGCACGCCGGTGAAGGATCCGGGGCCTCGTCCGAAAGCGATAGCGTCGAGCTGGCGGAGGCTCAATTGAGCTTCGGACAGGAGCTCGTCGATCATCGGCAAGATGCGTTCGGCGTGACCGCGGGCGAACTCCTCCTCCCGGGTCAGCAACTGTCCATCCATGAGCAGCGCTGCCGAGCAGCTTTCGGTCGCAGTATCCAGCGCGAGCAGTTTCACGACGCGCCGGCGGCTCGCGCAGCTGCGGTGAGATTGCGGGGTGCATGTTTACGGATGAACCGCAGGGCTTCTTCCGGGTCGCGAGTGGGGGTCATGGGAGGAAGCGCCGCCAGGAGCACCTTGCCATAACCACGGCCCATCATCCGCGGATCACAGATCACCACCGTGCCGTAGTCGTCTTCGCTGCGTATCAATCGCCCTACACCTTGCTTCAGAGCCAGCGCCGCCTCGGGCAGCTGGTAGTCACGAAAGGCGTTACCCCCCGTGGCTTGCAGATGATCGATCCGCGCCTTGACCAGAGGATCATCCGGCGAGGCAAACGGCAGCTTTTCGATAATGACCAACCGCAAGGCCTCTCCTTTGACATCCACCCCCTCCCAGAAACTCGTAGTTCCCAACAAAACGCCGTTGCCATCCTCCCGGAACTCTTTCAACAGGCGCTCCCGCGGCGCTTCGCCTTGTACGAACAGTCTATAAGGAGCCTGCGCTGACCAACACGAGCGCACCAGGGCCGCGCCCTGCGCGAGCGCGCGATGGCTTGTGAAGAGCAGGAAAGCGCCGCCCCGAGCCGCATCGATGAGCGGCAGCGCCGTCTGGATGACAGCGGTCACGTAGCTCTGCGATGACGGCTCAGGCAGACCGGCCGGTAGATACAACAGGCTTTGGCGCGCGTAATCGAAGGGACTCTCGATCTTCAAGGTTGGACTCTCGGCCAACCCCAACCGCCCGGTGAAATGCCCGAAGTCCTCTCCGAGGGAGAGTGTCGCGGACGTAAAGATCCAGCCACACCGGCGTGACTGCAGCATCGACAGGAAGCGGGCGGAGATGTCGAATGGCATCAGGCTGAGCGAGAAACCGCGCGGAGTGACTTCAACAGCGCGCACTCCCTCCATGTCATCCACGGCCGCGATGCGATCGAGCGACAAAACGACATCGCCGGTGCGTTCCGCGAGCTGCGCGAGCGGGCTGTCGTCGGCGCCCTCAGTGAGGCGGGCCTGTAAAGTTTGTAGCGCTCCGGCCAACTCCTCCACCGCGGCGCTCACCGAGCTGCCCAATTCGGGCAGAGAGTAGCGTGCCGGTCTGGATGGCAGGCAAGCCGAGACTCGCTGCGCGGCCTGCTCCACTGCACGCGCTGACGTTACGATGTTTGCCGCAGGGGTCTCGGCCTGCAGGTCCTTCAAAAGATTTTCGATCCTGCGGCTGCTGACGGTGGCTCCGAAGAATTGGGTCGCAAGATCGGGAATCTGGTGTGCTTCATCGAGAATCACCGCGTCCGC
>Ga0105240_10011413_pt1 | contig 12374 bp, 14 predicted proteins | sample KBSC54metaG_FD_80426 | JGI IMG/M metagenome (GOLD analysis project Ga0105240, IMG submission 80426) | Corn rhizosphere microbial communities from Kellogg Biological Station, Michigan, USA - KBS C5-4 metaG | ecosystem: Host-associated > Plants > Roots > Rhizosphere > Soil | place: Michigan, USA... | reverse complement strand
CGGATTATCGGCCTTGACGGCGCTGGTGTAGACGACCGCCGACGCCCCCTCGATGTGCCGCCCGTCGTGGCCGACGAACACCTTGGCCCCGAGCTTCTCCAGCCGCTCGGTGTTGGCGCTGGCGCGGGCGTCCGAGCCCTGCACCGCGTAGCCGATCCGCAGCATGATCTCGGCGATGGCGCTCATGCCGATCCCGCCGATGCCCACGAAGTGCACGGGGCCGAGGTCGAACGGGACGGGACGCCGATTCATCGTCCCTGCTTAACCGAGATGCGCCCGGCATTCCATGCGATGTGCGCCGGGGGCGTGAAATCCGCAATGACTTCAGGCGGATGGAAGCAGCCGGCGGAACCCCTGTCGGTCCCGGCCGTTCCACAGGCATCGGAATTCAACGCCTGAGGAGCACGTCATGAACCGCGAAACCGTTGAAGGTAAGACCCAGAAAGCCGTCGGCGACGCCAAGGACGCGGCCGGCAAGGCGCTCGGCAACGACCGCCTGCGCGCCGAGGGCGCCGCCGACAAGGCCGTGGGCGCGACCAAGGAAGCGGTGGGCAAGGCCAAGCAGGCCATCCACAACGCGACGCGCTAAGCGTCAGCTCAGCGCGACAAGAGCGGCCGCGGATGGCGACATCCGCGGCCGCGGTCGTGTCAGGCGTTCGGGCGCCCGTGGGACGACGCCAGCCGCCGGTAGATGCTCACCGGCGGAGTCAGCACGACCGGCCAGACCAGCGCCGACGACAGCGCCGACAGGATCAGGAAGGCCAGCTGCGTCGGCGAAAAATAAGTGGCGAGCGAGGTGAAGTCGGCCCGCCCCAGGGTCGCCAGCGCCTCGGAGCCCCCGCCGATCACCGCGGTCGACGCGGCGGTCAGGGCGAAGATCAGCGACCAGACCAGCGCGGCCAGCGCCAGAGCCAGCAGGTAGGTTCCGAGCATCGGCCAGAACCGCCCGCGGGTCATGGCCCAGGAGCCGAACGGGTTGATCCGTCCGGTCGCGAAGGTGAGCGCGGAGGCCAGCGACAGCCGGACGGCCACCAGCACAAGCCCGCAGAACGCCCCGACCACCGCCGCCGCCATCACCAGGCCCGTCAGCACCGACGCGATCGTCGGGCCGACGCCGGCCCCGATCAGCGCGATCAGCGCACCGACGATCAGCACCGCCACGATGGCGGCGATATAGGCCGCCAAGAACAGCAGCACGAAGACCGCCGTCAGCGCCATCTGGCGGAGCTCGTCGGCGCCCATCCTCAGATAGGCGAACGCATGTTCGCTGGGCCGCAGCACCGCGCGGTTCATCGCCGCGAACAGCACCGGATAGACGATCAGGGACAGCAGGACCGAAACCACCGTCAGCGGCGCGAGCTGATCCGCCAGTTCGAGGATCTTGGCCGTGGCCGAAGCGTTGACCTCCCCGTCAAGGATCTGGATCAGCTTGTTCATCGGCGCGCCGAAGCTGTAGGCGGCCAGCGCGCCGAAACCGGCCGACACCGCGAAGAAGATCAGCGTCCAGACCGCCGCCACCGTCGGCCGTTCGCGGACCACGCGAAAGCCCGTGAACGCCGCCTCCGAGGCTGAGAATTCCACCACGCCTTGCCGCCTCTCGCCTTGAGCCTTCACGGCTGGAACCTGCGCCGGGTTTCCAGCGCCGCGGGGCGCCCATAGCACAGAGCCAGCCAAGCCTTCACATGCGGAAAGGGCGCAAGGTCGAGATGCTGGGAACGGGATGGCGAAAGAACGGCTGCGACATTGAGGTCGGCGACGCTGAACTCCTCGGCCGCCAGCCACGGCCGCGCCGACAGCACGCCGTCCAGCACGGCCAGCGAGCGGCGCGCCGCCGCGGCCTCCAGCGGCGCGATGGCCGGGCGCGCCTGCGCCAGCGGACTGTCGTAGGTGATCCACGGCTCCAGGTGGCCCTGCGCCCAGAGGGTCCAGCGCCACGTCATCGCCTCCCCTTCGACGTCGTGCGGATAGAGCGTGGCCTGCCCGTAGCGCCGCGCAAGGTAGAGGTTGATCGCCAGCGACTCCGAGATGGCGAACCCATGGTCCACCAGGGTCGGGATCGCGCCGGCAGGGTTCAGGGCGAGGAACTCGGCCGTCTTCAGGGCCGGGTCGGCGAACTCGAGCGGCACGTGCTCGAACTCCAGCCCCAGCTCCGCCAGCATCCAGAGGGTCCGCAACGTGCGCGACCGGGGCGATCCATAGAGGACGAGCGTCATGACCCAGGCTGTCGCCGCGGCAGCCGAACGTCAACCCGCCGAGGGAGGCTGCTGACCATGTTTCGACACCGAAATGCCGATGCATCGAAACCCGCCGCGCCGCCTATAATCACCAATAACAACGGGCGCCGGAATATGTCTGACTTGATATAAATAGCTTTGCTCGTCCTGGCACGGAGCGCGAGTGAGTGGACTTGGGAAAGACCCTGGCCGGGTGCGTCCGGCCGAATGTTACCTATGGCGACGGCCGTTCCACGATTCACCGCGCCCGTACCGCCCGCCTCAAGTCCCCCGCGGCAGCCCCAGCAGCTCCGTCGCCGCGATGTCCAGCTGGATCTCGGCCGAGCCGGCGACGAGGCCGGCGGCGCCAACGCGGCGGTAGGCCATGCTCAGCATCGGGTCCTCGGCCGACAGCAGGGCGTCCTGCAGGAAGTCGCCGACGAAGTCGCAGAACAGCCGGCCGGCGTGGGCCTGGGCGTAGTGGCCGAGGCTGGTCTCGGCGGTGGGCGGCAGGTTCTTCACCCGGTCGTCGATCACCTTGTAGGCCATCAGCCGGGCCGCCTCGCAGGCCGCCCTCACCTGCGCCGCCCGGGCCCTGACGTCGGCGCGCGTCCAGAGGCCCCGCGCCTTCAGCAAGGCGACGGCGCTGTCGAGGCCCTTGATCACGAAGGAATAGCCGGGGCTGCCGATCCGCTCGTTGAAGAGGATGTGGCGGACGACGTCCCAGCCCTTGTTCTCCTCGCCGAGAACCATGCTGGCCGGGACCTCCACGTTGTCGAGGAACACCTGGTGCAGCGAGCGCACGCCCTGCACGCCCGGCACGACGCGGACATTGATGCCCGGCAGGTCCATCGGGATCAGGAACACGGTGATTCCGTGCCTGCCCTCGCCGCCGGTCCGGGCCAGCAGGACGCAGTAGTCCGCGAAGCTGGCCGCCGAAGTCCAGATCTTCGAGCCGTTGATCAGGTAGCCGGTGTCGGTGGGCTCGGCTCGCGTGCGCAGCGAGGCCAGGTCCGACCCGGCCTCGGGCTCGGAGAAGCCCTGGCAGTAGTAGATCTTGCCGGCCCGTATCCTGGGGATGTGGGTGTTGATCTGGTCTTCGGTCCCGAAGGCGAAGAGCGCCGGCCCGGCCCAGTTCACGTTCATGTACTGGTAGCTGCGGGGCTCGCCGACTTCCCACATCTCCTCGCCGAGGATCCAGTGATGCCAGGGGTCGACCGCGTCGCCGCCCCATTCCTTCGGCCAGTGCGGAATCAGCAGGCCCGCGTCGGCCAGCCTGGGGCAGAACTCCAGGGCGAAGGCGGCCGTGCCGGGGCCGCTGTTGTCGAGCCCCCCCGACACCGTCACCCAGTCGTCGGGGAGCTCCCGGGCGATGAAGGCCCGCAGGCGTGCCCGGAAATCGGCGTGCTCCTGGTCCCAGGCGAACTCCAACTCGTCCTCCCCGTCGACTGACGCCGCCACGATGTCGGCCCGGCTGGGATGTCTTAGCCTTTTTGTTGGCCGACAGACCAGTGTGCGCTGCGTCAGGGCGCCGCGCGAGACGCGGAAGCGCCTGCCCCACGTTCCGAGACAAGCCGCCGATAATTGTTTGCCTGTAGATTCTTGAACGATCGTTCCGCCGTCACTAGATGAGGCCCATGGCGAGACCAAGGGAATTCGATACCGATGCGGCGCTCGATGCCGCGATTGGAGTCTTCCGTGAGCATGGATTCGAGGGCGCCTCGGCCCAGATGCTCGTCAATGCCATGGGGATCGGCCGGCAGAGCCTTTACGACACGTTCGGAGACAAGTGGCGGCTGTATCGCTCGGCGGTGGGCCGATACGGGATGGGCGAATGCGCCGCGCACTTCGAGGCGCTCCGCAACGGCGTTCGGGCCATCGACGGGCTCAGGGCGATGCTGCGTCGGGTCGTGGAGACGGCCGACCAGCCCTGCCTGGGCGTCGGCTCGATCTGCGAATTCGGCCACTCCCGCCCGGATCTGGCGGAGGTCCAGGCGCCCCTGGCCAGAACCCTGCGCGCCGCTATTGCGGACCGCGTCAGGGCCGCACAGCGCGAAGGTGATGCGTTGTCCGATCTCGACCCGGACGCAACTGCCGAGTTTCTGATCGCCAACATCGCCGGCATACGCGTCGCGGGACGGGGCGGGGCGGACCGCTCCGTTCTGACCGGGCTCGCCGAGATGGCGCTCAGGGCGCTGCGATAGCGGTCACTCATTTTGGTCAATTATGGAACGATCAGTCAATATTGGAGCAAGTCGATGAAAGCCATGGTGATGAACGGCGTCGGCGGCCGCGAGATGCTGGAGCTTGTCGAGCGCCCAGAGCCGGTGGCGGGTCCTGGCCAGGCGGTGATCGAGATCGCGTTCGCGGGCGTCAACTTCATGGACATCGGCGTCAGGCAAGGCGCGGCCTGGACCGAGACGCCAAACCCAAAGATCCTTGGCGTCGAGGGAGTCGGGCGGGTCCTGGCGGTGGGCGACGGCGTCGAGGCCGTCGCGCCCAGCCAGCGGGTGGCCTGGGTCTATGCGCCCGGAAGCTATGCCGAGCGGATTTCAATCCCGGCCAGTTCCCTGGTTCCGGTCCCTGACGAGATTGACGACCGCACGGCCGCGTCCGTGATGATGCAGGGACTCACCGCCAGCCATTTCGCGACTGACTTCTATCCGGTGCAGCCCGGCGACGTCGCCTTCGTCCACGCGGCGGCGGGTGGCCTCGGCCTGCTCCTGACCCAGATCGTCAAGCTGCGGGGCGGCCATGTCATCGGACGGGTGTCGTCGCAGGACAAGGTCGCCGTCGCCAGGGAAGCCGGCGCTGACCATGTGGTTGTCGATACCGAAGGCAGGTTCGCCGAGGAGGCGCAGCGTTTGACTCGCGGCGAAGGCGTGCACGTTGTCTATGACGGCTCCGGGCCGAAGACCTTTCAAGGATCGCTCGACGCGCTGCGTCGTTCGGGAACGCTCTGCTGGTATGGCCCGGTCCTCGGAGGACCGGGCCCGCTCGATGTCATGCGCCTGCCGAAAAGCATCAAGATCGGCTATGGGGTCTTCTTCGACCATGTGCACACGCCAGAACTGCTGCGCGCACGCTCAGCGCGGCTGTTCGACTGGATCACGGAAGGGAAGCTCAAGGTCCGAGTCGGAGGCGAATATCCGCTGGCGGAGGCCGCGAAAGCCCATGCCGACATGGAGAGCCGCAGGACCACCGGCAAGTTGCTCCTCGTCCCCTGAGCCGTTCCCTTTCGGAAGTTCCCTGGAAGCGACCTAGTCAGCAAGGCCCATCACGAACGCCAGAGCGACGTTGAGGCGCGCCACCTCCGGGGCGGTCAGGCGGCCGACGGACTGGCCGACTCTCTCCCGACGCACCGTGACAGGCTTGTCGGCCATGATCTGGGAGCGGGCGCGCAGGCCGTTGGCCTCGGTCGGTTCGATCGTCACCCGAAAGTCAGGGCATCGGCGATCTCGGACGTCATCTGGCAGATCACCACCGATGCCTGCGCTTCCGGGAGCGAGTCGGTCTGGACAAGCACAGCCGGCCGGGGCTTCCCGTAGTTGCCGGTCGCGGCGACGATGACGACGTCGCCGCGCCTCATCGTCCGTCGCGCGCATCAAACTCCGAAACAGTCTCGATCCAGTCCAGGGCCTCATCCTCGTGCGCCCAATCGAGCCCGGCAACCTGCGCCGCCAGACGCTGCCGCACCGACGCGCGCCGGAGGTCCGGCACGACGAGGCGCACTTCGCGCAGGCCGCCTGCCCGCCGCCGCGCCCGCATCTCCTTCATGCGCTGGCTTGGAACCGTCACTGCGGCCTCCTTGACGAGCCGAGCCCAAATGTGAGGCGTTACACCGTCGAGCAAGGGGGTTACCGGGCCGCCGTTGCGCCCCAGGGCGCGAATCGCGCTGGCTGCCTCCCAAAATCGAATGCCATCCCGGAAAGCTGCGACAGCGGCTTGTCCTGGACTTCGGCGCGAACCGGGACGGAAAGATCCAGGACAGCGGCTTCGCCGCTTCCGGAACGACACGCTGCTGGGAACCGAGCTAGGCGCACGTCTTCTTCACCTGGTCCGCCAGGCGGTCGGCGGCGTCTGGAATGGCGGCCTTGCGCGCCGCCGCAGCCATGGCGGCCAGCTTGGCAGGTCGCCGAACGGGCGGGCGCTGACCCGATCGTCGTCGAGATATTCATCAGCGCCAGAATCGGGGGGCTCCCGCCACGTGTTTTCGCAGACCGTGTGAGGGCCGACTGCGCCCGATCACCAGGTGGCGGTCAGACGCGAGGCCACGTCGCCAAACCGCTAGTCGGATCCCAACATCACCTGTACGTCGTATGGCTCGGTCCTGTTCGACAAGAGCGGGAGGACCCGGCCGCTGAGGTCAATGCTGTGCACGCGTCGCAGCCAGCCGATGAACCCACGGACCTTCACAGGGTGTCCCAAATATGACTCAACCGGGTGATCGGCGATGCGGTTTGCTTCAATCGCTGCCGCTAAGCTGTCCACGCTGGAGGGCAATTGCTTAGCGTATTGAAACGCACGGTCGAGCCAATCGACGACGGCGACGGCATCTTGATCAGGTGGCGAGTTGCGCGCCCATGGTCTCCTCATGAGGCTCGGGACGTTCGTAGCCAAGAGAAGGAAGGGTGGATTTTCGAAGTTGGGCGACAGACCCGTCCGCCGAAGTCGATCGCTCCACTCCAGCTCGAACGCTTCTACGTAGACGCCTATGAAAGCGTCTGGAGCAACCTCTACCGAAGTGATCTTTTGAAAGAAAATTTGCAAGCTTGGCGAAATCTCACTGGGAAGACTGTAGGAACTGTACGCGAGCGGACAGCGCGTCCCTTCGAAGCCCGCCCCGTTGGCGGCCCGTCTTGCGAGCGCCATCCAGAAGCGGCTACTATTTCGACTATTCCCGCTCATAAGTAATTGTCACGTTTGCTAAAGCAGTCTCAAGCGTAATTTTAGAACCAGCTCGGTACCCCGGCACAGGCGTCAACAACACACCACCTACTGTGCCGATAAGAGCATCTTTATCTCTTTGAAGAGAATTATAGCGCCCTCCATTCACTTTCACTTCAATAAATCCATCGTATGCAGTCAAATTTCCTGCCATTCCCGCCGGAATGTGAACCAAGAAATCCGCAACCCTGAGACCAAGACTTGTGCGAACATAGACCTGGGTTGCCAACACAGTCCATCCTCGGGCAGCCACGGCCTCGCGGACGGACTCTTCGCCTTTTGGCCCCAGTTCGCGCCACTTGGTGATCGAATCAGCGACCTCGATCTCGTCGGCCATTGCACTGACCGCACTCCCAAAGGGAGTAAAGCTACTTGATGCTGCTGGGGTGACGATCGCCGGCAGTATCTCGACGGTGAAGGTGGGCGCACCCCGATCCTGAGCGGTCGCTTGTCGTCGGGAAGCAGGTGCTGCCGCGATGCTTTCATCCGACCTGTTTTGCGCCCGTGCCGCGCTGTCAGGAGCCACAGATGATGAATCAAACGAGGATTCGGCGCCCGTGGTCCACTGGCCGCTCGTTCGTCCGCTGCCAGCCGGTACGCGGGGTTCATCTTGATTGTATTTGGCCAAACTGTCGTTCGGCGTTTCAAGCCCCAGCGCCTGGATAAGAGTGCTGGGCTGAAAACCCTTACGGAGCAAGTGGTCGGCGATGAACAGACGCTGAGCGTCCGGAACTGGCTGCTTAAGATGGTCCAATCCGCTCAAGGCTAAGTGCATCGATGCTAGGGCTTCGTTTCCCTCAGACCAGCACTTCGTGGCCTTGCGGATGTGAGCAAGTCCTAGCGGTGTCGTCTTCCGGAGGTGTGCAGCGCCCAAAAGGGCCAGGAGCCGTGGCTCATCGATCGACACCTGCCGGCGCGCCGCCAGCGCCGGGCAAAGAACGGTGCCGGCTCCGAGGACCAATCCTGCTTCTGCGAACCGCATTGGCGACTCGATACTGCCGGAGGCCAATCTGGCGCGCCACTCGTTCTCCAACTTCACTGGCAGCTCCTTGGATGGAAATGCCCTCTAAGAACCCGAGGATGATTACTGATAGTAACAGAATGGCGGTCCGCAGTCAAGAACAAATGATGAACCTCCATTTCGGTGGCGGGAGCGCCAAGCAAGCGGAGAGCGAAGGGACATGACCGGGCTGCAGTCTCGCCGCAAAATTCGAGGCATGAGGGACCGCCCGGGGAACTGGAGAGCGGTTAGGTTGTACCAGGGCACTGTCAGACGGCGTTAGCCGCCGTCTTCTCCACCAGGTCCGCGAGCCGGTTGGCGGCGTCAGGGATGGCGGCCTTGCGCGCCGCCGCAGCCATGGCCGCAAGCTTCGCCGGATTGCCCAGCAGGCGTTCCAAAGCTTCGGTGAGCACCGGCCGGGTCAGGCCGTTCTCCCGCAGCACCTCGGCCGCGCCGGCCTCGGCCAGCAGGCGGGCATTCTGGCCCTGGTCGTCGTCGAGGGCGATCATCAGCGGCACCAGGATCGCCGGCTTGCCGGCCACGGCGATCTCGCAGACCGTCGAGGCGCCGGCGCGGCCGATCACCAGGTGCGCGGCGCCAAGTCGCGAGGCCATGTCGCGGAAGAAGGGCGCCAGCTCGGCCGCCACCAGGGCGTCGGCGTAGACCTTGGCTGCGCCCTCCAGGGACTCGACCCGGGTCTGCTGCTGCACCTTCAGTCGCAGGCGCAGCGCCTCGGGCAGCGCGGCCACAGCCTGTGGAACCATCTCCGACAACAGGCGTGCGCCCTGGCTGCCGCCGGTGACCAGCAGCCGAAGCTCATCCGCGGGGGGCTCGTAAGGCTTGTCGGCCAGGGCCTGGATCTCGGCGCGCACGGGATTGCCCACCACGACCGCCCGGCGCTGCACCGAGGCCGGCGCCTTCATGAGGGTCGGAAAAGCGCAGGCGACGGCCGTCACCCGGGGTGCGAGCAGGCGGTTGGCCCGGCCCATCACCGCGTTCTGCTCGTGGATCATGGTGCGCCGGCGCTGGGTGATGGCGGCGATCAGGGCCGGCAGCGAGGGGTAGCCGCCGAAGCCGACGACGATGGCCGGCTTCAGTTCGTTCAGGGCGGCGCGCGCCTGCCTGACCCCTCTCAGGATCGTGGCCCCGGCCCGACCCATGCCGAGCGGATCGCCCGGCCGGAACGTCGCCGTCGCCAGTGCGATCTTCCGCTCGGCCGGAAAATCCTGGGAAAGGTCCTGCACCCGGCTGTCGGTGGCCAGCACCACGCGCCAGCCGCGGAAGACCAGCGCCTGGGCCAGGGCCTGGGCGGGGAACAGGTGGCCGCCGGTCCCGCCGGCGGCGATCACTGCGAGCCGCCCGCCAGGGTCAGCCAATGGCGCGACCTTTCGGGGCGTAGGCGCCCGGCCGCCGGCGGGTAAGCGCCAGGGCCATGCCCAGGGTCAGGCTCATGGCCAGCATCGAGGAGCCGCCATAGGAGATGAACGGCAGCGTCATGCCCTTGGTGGGGATCAGATTGAGGTTCACTGCCACGTTGATGAAGGCCTGCATCCCCACGAGCACGAAGAGGCCGGCGGCAGCCACCTGTTCGAAGGGGTCGCCCAGCTTCAGGGCTTTGTAGAGGCCCCGCAGCGTCACAATCATGAACAGGCCGATCAGGATCAGCGAGAACCACAGGCCGTACTCCTCGGCCGACGCGGAGTAGGCGAAGTCGGTGTGCATGTCGGGCACGTCGCGCTTCATGATCCCCTCGCCCGGCCCGCGGCCGAACAGGCCCCCGTGGGCGATCGCCATGCCGGCGTGGCGGACCTGGTGCTGGGCGTCGGCCAGCTTGTCGTGGTTCAGGAACTTGTCGACCCGCGCAGCCACGTGCTGGAAGAAGAAGTAGGTGCTGGAGAGCCCCGCGACCGCGGTGGCGGCCAGCACCATGATCCAGCTCATCGGCACCCCGGCCATCCAGAAGGCGGCGCCGAAGGCCACAGTGATCAGCACCGTCTGGCCCACGTCAGGCTCGGCCAGCAGCAGGACCACGGCCAGCCCATAGAGGCCGAAGGCGATGGAGACGCCGGGGACGCCCTCGCCCTTCTGCCCCTCCGAGAACATCCAGGCCACCAGCACGACCAGCGCCGGCTTCATGAATTCCGACGGCTGCAGCGTGAAGCCGGCGATGTCCACCCAGCGGGTGGCGCCCTTGGCGGAGTGGCCCAGGAACAGCAGGCCCACCATCAGCACGATCGCCGTCAGGTAGGCGAAGAAGGCCACCCGGCGCACGCCACGCGGCGACAGCATCGACACCGTCAGCAGCACCACCAGGCCGCCGACCGCGAAGATCGACTGGCGGACGGCGAAGTGGAACGGGAACTCGATGTCGAGCCGCCCGGCGGCGGCGGGGCTGGTGCCGAAGCTGAGCAGCACGCCCAGGCCCATCAGCGCCAACGTCGCGCCCAGCAGCCAGTGGTCGACGGTCCACCACCAAAGCCCGACCGGCGAGCGGTCGGTGCGGGAAAAGGCGTGGGTCGATCTTCCCTCCCCTTCATGGGGAGGGTGGTCGAGCCCCGCGACAGCGGGGGTGAGACCGGGTGGGGATGGGCGGGTCATCCCGAGCGTCTCTGACGACATCAGACTCCCCCACCCTGCGCCGCTGCGCGGCGCTGTCCCTCCCCATAAAGGGGAGGGAGGATGCGGGTCAGTTCGTGCACCGCCGTGCGGAACGCCTCGCCGCGTTCCTCGAAGTCGGCGAACTGGTCGAAGGAGGCGCAGGCAGGAGACAGTAGCACGATGGCGTCCTCGCCGCTGGCGCGGGCGTCGGCGAAGGCGGCGCGCACGGCCGCATCGATCGTGCCGGCCCGGGCGTAGGGCGCCTTGCCCTCCAGGGTCCTGGCGAAGGCGTCGGTGGCGTCGCCCACCAGGTAGGCCTTGGCCACGCGGGGGAACAGGTCCTTGAGGTCGTCGATGCCGCCGGTCTTGGGCTGGCCGCCGACGATCCAGTAGACGCTGGGGTAGCTGCTCAAGGCCTGGCGCGCCGCGTCGGCGTTGGTGGCCTTGCTGTCGTTGACGAAGCGCACCTTGCCGATCGCGCCGACGGTTTCCATCCGGTGCGCCAGGCCGGGGAAGCTCATCAGCCCCTCGGCCACGTCCATGACCGTCAGGCCGAGCGCCCGGCAGGCGGCGTAGGCGGCCGACGCGTTCTGCCAGTTGTGCCGGCCCGGCAGCGAAGCCGCGCGGGTCAGGTCGACGATCTCGGACGCCCGCTCGCCGGTGGCGTCATAGAGCACGCCCTGCAGCGCATAGACGCCGCGGCCCATGGCGCGGCGGGCGCTGATCGGGATGATCGTGCGGCGGTTGGCGGCGGTGATCTCGGTGCAGATCTGCTGGCACCACTCGTCGTCGACACCAACAACGGCGGTGTCGCCCTTGCCCTGGTTGAGGAGGATGCGCCGCTTGGCGGCGACGTAGCCCTCCATCGTCCCGTGCCGCTCCAGGTGGTCGGGCGAGATGTTGAGGATCACCGACACGTCGGCCTTCAGCGTCGAGGTCAGGTCGAGCTGGTAGGACGACAGCTCCAGCACATAGACGGCGCCGCCGTGCATGTCCTCCAGGCCCAGCACACCCACGCCGATGTTGCCGCCCATCCGCACGTCACGGCCGGCCTGGCGGCAGATATGGCTGACCAGGGCGGTGGTGGTGGACTTGCCGTTCGAGCCGGTGATCGCCACCACCTTGGGCCGCTTGTGCGGCGGGGCGGCGGCGATGGTGCGGGCGAAGAGCTCGATGTCGCCGACGATCTCGACCCCGGCGGCCTTGGCCTTCTCCACCGTCCAGTGCGGCTTGGGATGGGTCAGCGGGACGCCCGGCGACAGCATCAGGGCCGAAAGGCCGAACCAGTCGGAGGTCGACAGGTCCTCCAGGGTGAAGCCCTCGGCCGCCGCAGCCTCGCGCGCCTCGGGCTTCTCGTCCCAGACCACGACCTCGGCGCGGCCGGCCTTGAGGGCGCGCGCGGCGGCCAGGCCCGAACGGGCCAGGCCGAACACGGCCACCTTCCTGCCTTCGAAGCCGCGGACCGGGATCATGACTTTGAGCGACCCCTCCTATCTCAGCTTCAGGGTGGCGAGGCCGACCAGGGCCAGCATCACCGCGATGATCCAGAACCGGATCACGATGGTGGGCTCGGACCAGCCCAGGCGCTCGAAGTGGTGGTGGATCGGGGCCATGCG
>Ga0105240_10011411_pt1 | contig 12375 bp, 11 predicted proteins | sample KBSC54metaG_FD_80426 | JGI IMG/M metagenome (GOLD analysis project Ga0105240, IMG submission 80426) | Corn rhizosphere microbial communities from Kellogg Biological Station, Michigan, USA - KBS C5-4 metaG | ecosystem: Host-associated > Plants > Roots > Rhizosphere > Soil | place: Michigan, USA... | reverse complement strand
GTCTCGTCATCCACAGGCGCGCCGCGCCGTTCGACCGGCACGCCGTCACGATCGGCGAGCAGGACACAGCATCCGACGCCGCCTACAGCAAGATAGAGACGGTCGAGACTCGATTGGGCAACCCGGACGAGCAACTCGACGCGCTGTCGGGCCTGTCCCAGTTCGGTCTCGGTGAGGTAGCGTGGGGAACTACAGTCGGCCGGGTTGAGCCGATGCAAGTTTGAAGACCGCCGCCAAGATGCGACCAGTGCTGACTTCGCCGCTGCATCCGAAGCGATGGCGGCCTGAATGCGATCGGCATGATGACCGGATAGGTCTCCGCCCATGCTATCCTCCCAAACCGGACTCTTTCCTTTAATTCCTGCACTATCGCCGGTGTCGTGCCAGGGTCTGACTTCAATCAGTGCACTGTCAATTCGACAGAAGACTCAGAGGAGGCGGCACTGAGCCACGCATCTCGCTGAACCATAGTCGACCTCGCCGCGAACACTCCTTGCCGTAGGGCTCCCTTCAATTGGTTCAAAAGCCTAGCAGAACGAACCGGGCATTCTTTGATCGAGAGCAAAGGTCTGCGCAGTCCGCGGAACGACTGCCAAACCCTTTGAATAGAGATCGAATGCCGTCTCCATTTCGCTCACGACATCGATGCCGGAGAGCACGTTCTTGACCTGGGAAAGATTGAAAACAGCAGTCATCACAGCCCCGCGGCGCAGGAAACTGAACCTGATCGAAGACTGAAAACACTCATCTCGGGAAAATCTGCCGAATGGCTCGCAGCGACGGAATCTTCCGCCCGATGCGGGGCGAGATCATTCCCGCTGCCGAAGAGGAAGGGGTGCGCATGTGCATCCACCCGGGCTCGGGAGCCGCCGCCGAGGTTTTCAAGACGGGTTGGCCGGGTCATGGCCGAGATAGTCTGTGCTAAGCAGTTCGTGCAACCTGTTGGCGGCCGCACTCAGGAATCCACCTCGACGCGTAACGATGAAAATTGGAATGGTAAGCGTCAAATCCCTGACGTCGATCGTGGTGAGCGTTCCGGCGGCGCGTTCCTCGGCGACACCGCTTTCGGCCATCAAGGCGAGACCAAAGCCTGCTTCGACGAGACGCTTTTGCGCGGTCAGGCTGTCGACAGGCGTCCAGTCGACGTCGCCCAGCCCAAGTGTCTGGAAAATGCTGAAGACGTGCGACGCCCAAATTTCGCGCTGCCCCGGGATCTCGGGGAAGGCGATCCACCGCTCATCGACCAATCCGGAGAGAGACGGGATCGACCCGCCAGCCAAGGCATGATCGGTTGAGCAGACGACCTGCAATCCTTCCACGCCGAGGCAATCATACTGCAGGTCAGCTGAGCGATCCCGGTCATAGCGGATGCCAATTGTGGCTTCGCCACGCCGCACCAGATCGCTGACCTCGGTGCTGCGGACTGTCTGCAGCGCCAGGTCCACGGACGGATGACCGGCTGCGAAGCGCTTCAGTATGGCGGTAAGGCGGGTGCTGGCCAGAGTGCCCACGACCGCCAGGGACACGGGACCCGCGTTCTCCGTCTTGAGTGCTCGAACGGCGGCCTCGGCATCCTGCAGGGCGGCAAGCGCGCGCTCCGCATAGGGCAGCAGGACGCGCCCCGCCTGGCTCAGCGCGATGCCATTGGACATCCGCTCGAAGAGCGGCATGCCAAGCTCCTGCTCCAACAGGCTGATACGATGCGAAATGGCTGGCTGTGTCCGGTTCAGAACGCGAGCCGCTGTCGAAAAGCCACGTTGCCGATAGACCGTCAGAAAGGTGTTCAGTGCTTCAGCGTCCATTTTCGCCTATAAATAGAATTTATGAGGTAGAGAAATATTAGAAATTGGACGAATGGGGTCAAGCCAAATAGCAATGTCCTCGTCTGCAAATTCCAGTGGAGAGACGGTCATGGCCACCCAGGTTGAGAAAGCGATAGCATTTAAGGCGCTGCACTCGACGGAACGTGGTTTCGTCATGCCCAATGCATGGGACGCGGGAAGCGCGGTCGTCCTGGCCGAAGGCGGCGTCCCGGCACTCGGCACCACCAGTGCTGGCATCGCTTTCTCGCTAGGCAAGCCCGACTTTGACATTCGAGATGCAAGCAGCGTGCTGACACGCGAAGAGATGTTCCAACGGCTTCGGCAGATCGTCGACGCCGTCGTCTTGCCGGTGAACGGCGATCTCGAGGACGGCTACGGCCGCGATGCACAATCGGTTGCCGAAACGATAAGCCTTGCCATCGCGGCGGGCCTTGCTGGCGGCAACATTGAAGACAACAACCCTCGTACCGAAGGCCTCTACGAGGAGAAGGTTGCCGTCGAGCGCATAAGGGCGGCCACAGGTGCGATCGAGGCAAGCGGCGGCGCCTTTGTCTTGAACGCCAAGATCGATGCATTCCTTGTCGGGGTGCCTGATCCGCTGGAGACAGCGATAAGGCGGGCGAACCTGTTCCTCGAGGCGGGTGCCGACTGTGTGTATCCCTGCGGTCCCAACAATCTGGACACGATCCAAACCTTGGTCCGCGAAATCAATGGTCCGCTCAACATTGTCATCGGTTGGGGCACCGTGCCCCTGAGCGTGCCGGTGTTGCTCGACGTCGGTGTGACACGGGTCAGTCTCGGTGGCAGCATAGCACGATCCGCGCTTGGCCTTGTGCGCCGCAGTGTCCGCGAATTGTGTGACCAGGGCACCATCAATTTCGCGGCCGACCAGATCGGCCAGCAGGAACTGAACGCTCTCTTCTCAAAGATGACCGCCTCAAGGTGATCGGATCGCCGGCGCGTCGCCGTGTGTGCAGGCGCCATTTCACGCAGGCAAACCAAGACGAATGCGGAGATCGGCGGCCCCGATGCTCCGATCGAATCCATGGGTTCAAAAAAGGGGGAATGGAAGTGACCAAGTTGCTGAGATTGGTGCTCGCCGTGCCACTGCTTGTATTCGCGGCGGCGGCGGCGGCGGACACGCTTGAGAATGTCAAGGCCGCCGGCTTCGTCAAATGCGGTGTGAGTACAGGCGTTACCGGGTTTTCAACACCCGACAACAAGGGTGAGTGGTCCGGTCTCGATGTCGATCTTTGCCGCGCTGTTGCAGCTGCAATTTTCGATGATCCCAATGCGGTCAAATTTTCCCCCTTGTCGGCCAAGGAGCGGTTTACGGCCATCCAGTCGGGCGAGGTCGACATCCTTCAATACAACACCACATGGTCTCTCAACCGCGACACCGCCCTTGGCCTGAACTTCAGAGCCGTCAACTACTATGACGGCCAAGGCTTCATGATCAATTCCAAGAAGTTGCCGGCGGTAAAATCTGCCCGGCAGCTGGACGGTGCTTCGGTCTGTATTCAGACGGGCACGACCAGTGAGTTGAATGTTGCCGACTACTTCAAGGCCAACAAGATCGAGTACAATCCCGTCGTCTTTGAAAAGCTCGAGGAAATCCAGTCCGCGTACGATTCCGGACGCTGTGATGTCGTCACCATCGACCAGTCGGCGCTGTACAGCGTCCGGCTGACGCTCGCCAATCCGGCCGACCACATTGTCCTTCCCGAGGTTATTTCAAAGGAGCCGCTTGGATCGGCGGTCCGCCAAGGCGACGACAGGTGGTTCGATATCGTCAGCTGGACCCACTACGCGATGGTGACTGCGGAGGAACTGGGCATAACCCAGGCCAACGTCGAGGACATGAAAGTTAATGGCAATCCTGAAGTGAAACGCGTTCTCGGCCAGGAAGCGGACAGCAAGTTGGGCGCGGATCTTGGTCTCGATAGCGACTGGGTTGCTCGCATCGTCAAGCACGTCGGCAACTACGGCGAGGTTTTCGAACGCAATGTCGGCGCCGGGAGCCCGTTGAAGATCGCCCGCGGCATCAACGCTTTGTGGACCAATGGCGGTCTGCAATATGCGCCGCCCCTGCGCTGATGCCGTACACCCAATTCAAACTGCGCCGCTGTCGAGAGACCACATGATGCCCGACGGAAAGAGTCCGACACAGACGGGCATGAACACGCGGCTGGCGCGTATCGGTTACGAGCCAAGTGACTATTTCGGGTTCGTCAATCCGCCCGTGGTGCATGCATCGACCGTGCTTTTCCCCAATGCTCGAACGATGGCGGAGCGGGGCCAGAAGTACATCTATGCAACACACGGAACCCCAACCACCGAGGCACTTTGCCATGCCATCGATGCGTTGGAAGGTTCGGCCGGCACGGTCCTGGTCCCGTCGGGCCAGGCGGCCGTCGCCCTATCGCTGCTGGCTTTTCTTTCGGCCGGTGATCACGTGCTGATCACCGATTCCGTCTATGCACCGACCCGCCAACTCGCGGATACCGTGTTGAGCCGCATGGGGATAGAGGTCGAGTATTATGAGCCGCGCATTGGTGCCGGCATCAAACGGCTTTTGAAATCAAACAGCAAAGTCGTCTTCACCGAGTCTCCGGCCTCCAACACGTTTGAAGTGCAGGACATTCCCGCGATCGCCAGAGGCGCTCACACGGGCAACGCTGTCGTGATGATGGACAACACCTGGGCGACACCGCTGTTCTTCCGGCCACTCGACCATGGCGTCGATATCTCGATCCATGCGGCGACGAAATATCCCGCTGGCCATTCCGACCTGTTGCTTGGCACGGCCTCAGCGAATGCCGCAACCTGGCCAAGGCTCTGGGCGATGTTCCTGGCGCTCGGAATTCCCGCCGCGCCCAATGACACATATCAAGTTCTGCGTGGTCTGCGCACGATGGGGGTGCGGCTCGCCCACCACCAGAAGAGCGCGATCGAAATCGCGTCGTGGCTCGAGCATCAGCCCGGCATTGCGGGTGTGCGCCATCCCGCCCTTCCGAGCCATCCCGACCATGCCATCTGGAAGCGCGATTTCTCCGGTGCGAGCGGGGTCTTCTCGATTGTTCTCGAAGGCGATCCGCAGGCGCACGCATTTCTCGATGCGCTGACGATATTCGGCCTGGGCTTTTCCTGGGGTGGCTATGGCAGCCTCGCCATGCAGGTCGATCTCGCGGATCGGACCGTCGCTGCCGGCGCTTTAAAGGGGGCGCTGATCCGTTTGCAAATAGGCCTCGAGGACATCGAGGACCTCAAGCAGGATTTGGTGCGTGGATTGAGAGCGGCAACACGCGCAGGCCAACCCGGCATTGATCAATCGGTTTTGGTGAAGGAGATCTGACTTGGCGAATCCGCAGGACGATGCTGATACATCCAAGGCGCCCAGCGCTGCAGGTCTGGGCGAGTTCATGCCGAGCGGCGCCGATGAACCGCTTCACGTGCGGGCGGCGCCGGCACACGCCAACCCCTATCCCTTCTATTCTCGTCTGCTTTCTGGCGCGCCGATTTATCGAGAGGGGCCGGGCGAGCCTTGGGTCGTCGTCAGCGCGGCAGCGGTGAACGCCGTGCTGACCAGCCCGCTTTGTCTGACGAGGCCGGCGGTCAACCGGGTGCCCGAGCCGCTCATCGGTACGCCTGTCGCCGAGATTTTCAGCCGCCTCGTGCGGATGAATGATGGAGAAATTCATTGTCCGTTGAAAAGCACGGTGACGGCTACATTCGAAGGCTTGAGCGAACGGCGTATCGCAGATCTCACGGCTGATCTGGCGAAGGACCTGGCGGCAACCATCATGCCGGAGAGCGGCGGCGAGCGGCTGAACCAGTTTGTTTCTGCCTTGCCGGCACAGGTCATCATGAGTCTGCTAGGAATTCCGGCCGACAGCTTTTCGGACGCCTCACGCTGGATGGGCGACTACGGCGCGGCGGCAACGGCAGCGGTTACGGGTGTTCCGACGCTCACCGCTGCCATTTTACAAGCCGGCGCTGACAGTTCGGCCAAGCTGCTCGATCTGTTTCGCAGCATGGTGGAAGCCCTGCGCGTTGATGATTGCTCGCTGTTTGCCATGCTGTCGCGCCAAGCGGCCTGTTCAAACCGGCTGGATGCGGATTTGGTGATCGCCAACGGCATAGGGCTGATGGCGCAAGGCTTTGCCGGAACCTCCGCCCTGATCGGCTCGACCCTTATCGCGTTGGCACGCCATCCCGATGTATTGGCGGCTGCCCGCCGCGATCGCGCCGTGCTTGGGCTGGCCATTCAGGAGGTGCTACGGTTCGATCCGATAACACACAGTACCCTTCGCTTCGTGGCCCGCGATGGCTTCGTCGCTGGGCAAGAGATGCAGGCCAATGACATGATCATCGTAACCCTGGCGGCGGCCAGCCGCGATCCGGCACTCAACCCTGATCCGGATAGCTTTGATATATTTCGCGACCACAGACGATACCTCGAGTTCGGCGCCGGCGTGCATGCCTGCCCTAGCGCCGTACTCGCGACGACGATCACCGAGATCGCCCTGTGCCATCTGCTTGATCGAGGCATCGTTTGCGAAGGCCTTGAGGAAAGGGTTTCCTACCGACCCTCAGCGCATGTCCGGATGCCTGTTTTCGGTGTTTAGGTCTCCGCTCAGTCAGGAGAGGAGCCGGCGACCGTTCGAGCGGTTTTGACGGCCCAACCTCAGGGCGAGGGGTTGTTGCTGTGGCTGACGAATTGCGGATCGCTGCTCGTGGAGCAGCCTGCCGCGCACAACGCCTCGCGCAGTCCCCTGCATCTCCAACTCCCTTGCATCTCCGACACTGAATGGCCCAGGTCGAACTATGCTTCGGGCTAACACTATGTGCCTGCTCCGGCAGCAACTCGGGCACGCCGGACATAGCATTTGACTTGAAACCGCAGTGCCTGTAGCTTTTGTTTTGCCTGTTGAGCAGGCAGGTGGCAACGAGGCCACCGTTTCAGATCAAGGCAAAAGGGCCTCCCTTTGACTCCGCTTCAGGAGCCATCGGGAGGCCTTTGTCGTTTGTGCGATACCGACCGAGAAGCCAAGGGGAACAGGCGCCGGTTGGCCAGAACAATGGGGAGAGGCGCGGAAGGCATATAAGCCTGCTGCGATCCGTTTCCGAATTCATGGCCAAAGGCACTTAACCGAGGAAGCGCGGGCACGGACAAGGGCGTCTCATCGCGACGACGGGCCTCCACGCAACGCGATTGACCCAGGAGGGTGCAATGACGAAAACCTCGGACATCGACAAGCTCGATGAAGTCGACCACGTCCTCGGCGACGAATACGAGCACGAACCCGTTCCCGCTTCGGCCAGGCGAAGCACTTTTTCTGTGACGACCGTTTGGATCGGCTTCCCGATGATCATCACCGGCGCCATGACCGGATCCATCCTCGTGCTCGGCATGGGGTTCCGAAATGCGCTTTGGTCCATGATCATCGGCAACCTCATCATGTTTGCCTATGTCGGCGCGCTCGGCGTTCTGGGCACACGGCGCGGCATGAACTTTGCGCTTCTTGCCTCCATTGTCTTCGGCAAGAAGGGCTATGTCTTCGCCTCCGGCCTGCTGTCGACGTTGCTGCTCGGCTGGTATGCCGTTCAAACCGGCATCACCGGCGCCCTCATCAGTTCGACCTATGGGCTGAACTACGTCGCCATGACCACCGTCGCAGGACTGCTCTATATCGGCATCACCTTCATCGGCGTGCGCGGCCTGCATCTCATCGGCCTGGTGTCGGTTCCGTTGTTCGTGATCCTCGGCGGTTGGGTTGCGCTGGATGCCGCGGCAACGTCAGGATGGACTGCCATCCTGAACTATCCGGGCAACAACGGTGCCGCGAGCATGACGATGGGCATCGGCCTCACCGTCGTCATCGCGCTTTTCATCGATGCCGGCACCGTCACTGCCGACTTCAACCGTTGGGCGAAGGACTCCCGCAGTTCCATCATCGCGACCTTTTCAGCCTTTCCGTTCGCCAACGTCTTGGCGATGCTGGTCGGTGGCGTGATGACCGCAGCCCTCGCCGTGCCCAACGCCAATCCGTTCGGCGCCGACAACATCTTCGGCTACATGAACGGGCGGCAGATCGGTTGGCTTAGCGCGCTGGCTTTCCTGTTCCTCTACTGCAATCTCGGCTCGGTCTGCGCGCATTGCCTCTACAATTCGGCAACGGGTTGGTCGCGCATTCTGCATACACGCATGCGCGTCATGGCCGTGGTGCTGGGCGTCATCGGCATCATCGTTGCCGCCGGCAATGTCTGGGCTTTCTTCATCCAGTGGCTGTCGCTGCTCGGCGTCGTGGTGCCACCGATCGGCGCCATCGTCTTGGTCGACCAGTATCTTTACCGCAAGAACGCCGAGATCAGCGAAGACTGGCGGCCAAACGCCTTCATCGCCTGGGCAATTGGATCGGCGGTCGCACTGATTGTCGAGTTCTATGCGCCGCATTTCTCGACTGCCATCAGCGCCATGCTGGCCGGCGGCATCGCCTATGCAGTCATCGGTCGGCAGCCGCAGACCGTGCGCGCCGCAGCTTGAATTGAACCCGGGCGGGAGCGTTCCGGCGGTCCCGCCCCATACGCAAAGAGAGTGAAACCAAAATGGCAGACCACGAGATCTTCGACCTTGGCGATTTCAAATTCCAGCGTGGAGCCACCTTGCGCGGCGCCAAGCTCGCCTACAAAACCTTCGGGAAGCTCAATGCCAAGAAGGACAATGTCATTGTTTATCCGACCTGGTATTCAGGTCAGCAACAGGACAATGAATGGCTGATCGGCAAGGGCATGGCCCTCGATCCGGCCAAATACTTCATCATCATCCCGAACATGTTCGGCAACGGCCTGTCATCCTCGCCGAGCAATACGCCCGAACCTTACAACGGACCGCGCTTCCCCAAGATCACTATCTACGACAACGTGCGCGCACAGCACCGGCTCATCACCGAGAAGTTCGGCATCAAGAAGATCAGGATGGTGGTCGGCTGGTCCATGGGCGGCTTGCAGTCCTTCCAGTGGGGCGCACTCTATCCCGATATGATCGACCTCATCGCGCCGTTCTGCGGCTCGGCCAAATGCTCGCGTCACAACTTCGTCTTTCTGGAGGGCGTCAAGGCAGCGCTCACCGCCGACGGGACGTGGGCTGAAGGTTGGTACGACACGCGCCCGACCCGCGGTCTGCGCGCCGCCGGCCGCGTCTATGCCGGCTGGGGTTTCTCGCAAGCGTTCTATCGTCAGGAGCTCGATCTCAAGGACCTCGGCTTTTCCAGCCTGGAGGATTTCCTGGTTGCCTTCTGGGAGGGACATTTCCTGGCGCGCGATGCCAACAATCTGCTTGCCATGCTGTGGACCTGGCAGAACGGCGATATCTCCGACAACGAAATCTATCATGGCGATTTCAAGAAGGCGCTCGGCGCCATCAAGCCGAAAGCCTATGTCATGCCCTGTCGTACCGATCTTTATTTCCCACCGGAAGACAGCGAGATGGAGGTCGCCAACATGCCCAATGCGAAATTCATTCCGATCGAATCCGTCTGGGGTCATTTCGCCGGCGGCCCAGGCACCAGCCCCAAGGATGTCAAGTTCCTCGACGGGAAACTGAAGGAATTGCTGGCCGGTTGACCGCGATCGCGGCCGCCCGCAGGATATGGGCGGCCGCGTCCGCACAATCAGAAAAACGACGTTGGGGACACGGGATGATGTTGGGGAACCATGGGAGCGTAGATTGACCAGATCGAGCAATACCTCCGAACCTTGGCGCGTCGGGGTCCTCTTTTCCCGCTCGGGCTTCATGGCCCTCATCGAGGAAACGCAGTTGCGGGGCACGCTGACGGCGATCGAGGAAATAAACGACGCAGGTGGCGTGAACGGCAGACCGATCGAGCCGATCTGCTACGATCCGGGTTCGCAGGCCAGCGCCTTCGGCCGCTACGCCAAGCGACTTATGGTGGAGGACGGCGTCAGCACGATATTCGGCTGCTACACGTCGAGCAGCCGTAAGGCCGTGCTGCCTGTTGTCGAACGGCTCAATGGTCTGCTTTGGTACCCAACCCTTTATGAGGGTTTCGAGTTTTCTCCCAATGTCATCTACACCGGCGCCACGCCCAACCAGAACAGCGTGGAGCTCTGTCGCGTGCTCATGCAGACCTATGGCACGCGTTTCTACTTCATCGGCTCGGACTACATCTATCCGCGCGAATCCAATCGCATCATGCGTGAGTTGATCCGCAACAGCGGCGGCAGCGTCATCGGCGAATCCTATATAGGCATGGGCGCCAAGCGCGCCGATTTCCTGCCGGTCATGCGCGACGTCAAACGCGCTCAGCCTGACGTCATTTTTTCGACCGTGGTCGGGGACGGCACTGTCTATCTCTACCAGGCCTATGCCGATCTCGGACTCAATCCGAAGGTGATGCCGATCGCCAGCCTGACCACGACAGAGGCCGAGATCCGCGCCATGGGCCATGATGTCGGCGAAGACCACATCACCGCCGCTCCCTACTTCCAGGGCGTTGGCAGCGAGCGCAACTCGACCTTCGTGCGCCATTATCAGAAGCGCTATGGCGATGATGAGCCAACCAACATGTGCCTGGAGGCCTCGTACTTCCAGGTCAATGTTTTCGCCAAGACCCTCGAACAGACGGACTCCATGGATACCGAGATTCTGCGGGCGTCGGTGATGGGCTCCGAGTTCGAGGCGCCGCAAGGCGATGTCGTCATCAACCCGCTCTGGGGCCACGCGGATCTGTGGACGCGCATCGGTCGTGCCAACAGAAAGGGCCAGTTCGACCTCGTCTATGAATCGCAGAGCTGTGTTCTGTCCGACCCTTATTTGCTGGGGTACGGCCGAAGCCTTCGCCAGCGAACGCTTGAACTGACCTGACCGACGGCAGCAAGGGAGGACCATCATGCAAGAAACCGTCGACATGAGGAACATTAGTCGCGACAAGTCGGGGCAGGGCGGGCCGCAGCGAAAAGAAGGCGGCGTCTACGCCCAGACAGTCGCATCCCCCGCGGCCAAGTCGCTTTGGGATCTCAAGGTCGCCGTCGTCGTCGAGCGCGACGATGATGGCGAGCGCCTGATACGCGAGCTGCAAAGGCTGCGCTGCCAGATCCACCACGAATGGCCAATGCCGCCGCAGATACCGGCGCACTGCGATGTTGTCTTCTGCGCTCTGTCGGCGGACCTGCCGCAGAGGCTGCCCTGGATACCGGGTGAGCCGGGCGCCGCGCTTGTCGTTGTGGACCGCGGCGACGGTCCGCTCGATCTGCAGCTTCTGCACAACTGCGCAGCGCATGGCGTGTTGCACTATCCCACCACGGCGCGGTCGGTCCAGGCCGTGCTATCACTCGCGCGAAGCCATTTCCTCTACGAGCGCCGCCTGCGCGGCCGTATCGACAAGCTCGACGAGAGCCTGCGTACGATGCGTAGCGTGGAGCGGGCAAAGTCGGTGTTGATGCGCGTGAAGAACATCACCGAGGAAGAGGCCTATAACTATCTTCGCCGGCAAGCGATGGAGCGACGCGTCACGATCGGCGCCGTTGCCAATGCCATTGTTGACTCGCACGATCTTCTCAGCTAGCGTTTTTGAATTGGCGGCAACGATGCCGCTGGCGAAATACAGGTAACGGAACCTCACGGCATTCGCGGAAGCGGAACGTGGGGTTTTTTGTTGCGAACGACAGGGTTCGCGAGCGGCGTCCAGCCGCGCACATCAAAGGCAATGAGGCCTCGAAACGATCTGCTTCCGGCGGATCGCTTCGAGGCCTTTTTTCATTTTCAGGGAGAAAAAATGAACAAGGACCGTCGCAGTTTTCTGAAGGCCACCGCCGCGCTCGGCACAGTGTCTCTCGTTGGATTCCCGCATATCTGGAACAAGAATGCTTCACTGGCACGCGCGGCCGACGGCCAGATCAAGGTCGGCGTGCTTTTCTCGCTGACCGGCACGACCGCCATCATCGAGGAATCGCTGAACAAGGCGACGATCATGGCCATCGAGGAGATCAACGCCGCCGGCGGCATCAACGGCATGCAGATCGTGCCCGTGGTCGAGGACCCGGCGTCCGACCCGGCCACCTTCGCCGAGAAGGCGCGCAAGCTGGTGCTGTCCGACAAATGCGTTTCGGTGTTCGGCTCCTATACGTCGGCCAGCCGCAAGGCCGTACTGCCGGTGTTCGAGAAGCAGAACAACCTCTATTGGTACCCGACGCTTTATGAGGGCCGCGAGTGCTCGAAGAACGTCATCTATACCGGTGCGGTGCCCAATCAGCAGCAGGATGATTTCGTTCCCTGGCTGGTCAAGACGTTCGGCAAGCGCTGGTACCTGATCGGGTCGAACTACATCTATCCGAAGGAAGAGAACAATTACTGCAAGAAGCTGCTGGCCGAGCTTGGCGCCGAGGTCGTGGCGGAGGAATATGTTCCGCTTAGCCATTCGGAATTCTCTTCCGTCATCAACAAGCTGAAGGCCGAAAAGCCGAACGTCATCTTCTCGACAGTCGTCGGCGACTCCGTCGTTGCCCTGCACCGCCAGTACCATGCCGCAGG
>Ga0105240_10011409_pt1 | contig 12376 bp, 13 predicted proteins | sample KBSC54metaG_FD_80426 | JGI IMG/M metagenome (GOLD analysis project Ga0105240, IMG submission 80426) | Corn rhizosphere microbial communities from Kellogg Biological Station, Michigan, USA - KBS C5-4 metaG | ecosystem: Host-associated > Plants > Roots > Rhizosphere > Soil | place: Michigan, USA... | reverse complement strand
GACGCCGGTTGGATGGGGTACCCAGATCGTGGAGACCGGGGACGCATGCCCGGTCTAGATTCCCAGTTGCTTGCGTCCGGCTTCGCTGATGCGGTGGGGGGTCCACCTGGGCTCCCACACAAGATCAACATCCACTTTGCTGATGTCGGGAATGGTGGCGAGCCGGTTGTGTACCTGCTCGATGATCAGGCCTGAGGCGGGGCAGTACTCTGTCGTGAGCGTCATGGTGACTTTGACCAGTTGGCGCGGCCATGCGGGCTTGGACTCGGGGTCCGGTTCGGTCTCGACGCGGTAGATGAGGCCGAGGTCGACGAGGTTCAGCTTCACCTCGGGATCGAAGCAGTCGCGGAGCGCGGCGAGGATCTGATCTTCGGTCAGCATGTTGGTACGTTTACGACTTTATCTCGGCGATCTTGTTCTTCGCATCGACGAATACCAGCTTCGGCTTCGCTGCGGTGGCCTCTTTTTCGTCGAGCCAGGCAAAGCTGGCGATGATCACCAGATCGCCGGCCTGCGCCAGACGAGCAGCGGCGCCGTTAAGGCAGATTTCGCCTCCGCCTTTTTCTACCGGCAGGGCATAGGTTTGAAGACGGCTGCCGTTGGTGACATTCCACACGTGAACCGCCTCGAAGGGCTGAATATCGGCCGCCTCGAGCAGCGTTGCGTCTACCGCGATGCTGCCTTCGTAGTTCAGGTCCGATTTCGTCACGGTGGCGCGATGAATCTTTGACTTCAACAGCTTGCGAAACATCCACTACTCCCGGGCAGGAAATTCAAGATCGTGCCCTCAGCGGGTACCGCGGCGATCGGCCTGCAGTCCCCCTGTGCTTGATTAGATGTTGGGTCAGTTCTTTCGATCCACCAGGTAGCGGGCGACGGCTTTGAGGCCGTCAGCGCGGGAGCCATAAGGTGCGAGAGCGGCGAAGGCCTCGTCGATGAGCGCGGCGGCATCGCGCTGGCTTTGCTCGATGCCGTAGACGGCGGGCCAGGTGGCTTTTTCGGTGGCGAGGTCTTTGCCTGCGGTCTTGCCGAGATGGGCGGAGTCGACAGTCATATCGAGGACGTCGTCGACGATCTGGAAGGCGAGTCCGGCCTTGCGACCGAAGGTGTCGAGGCGGGCGACGTCGTCCGCGGTGGCTCCGGCAAAGACGCCGCCGGCGACGACGCTGACGCGGATGAGCGCGCCGGTTTTGGCGCGGTGGATGGCTTCAACGAGCTCGGGTGTGGGCTTCTGATGTTCGCTTTCGATGTCGAGCACCTGGCCGCCAATCATGCCCTCGACGGTGCCGATGGCGTTCGCAATGAGACCGATGATCTGCACGGTAGCTGCCGGCGGGGAATCGAGGCCGGCGAGAATTTCGAAGGCGCGGGTCTGCAGGGCATCACCAGCGAGGATGGCAATTGCTTCGCCGAATGCGACGTGACAGGTGGGCTTGCCGCGGCGCAGGTCGTCGTTATCGAGCGCAGGGAGATCGTCGTGAATGAGCGAGTAGGTGTGCAGCATCTCAATGGCCGCGCCGAGCCGTTCGATGCCCGGAGGAACGGAGCCGGAGATGGTCGCAGCGGCCTGCATGGCGAGCACCGGACGGAGACGCTTGCCGCCGGCGAAGACACTGTGCCGCATGGCTCCGTGAATGGAGGCCGGTGTTGTGCCGGTGGAGGGAATCAGGGTTTCGAGCGCACGATCGGTGAGGTCGGCGCCTTCCTGAATGAGGGATTTCACATCTGTCGGCATCCTGCTTACATTTTAGCTGAGTTGCGGATTGCTAAGGATGTGACGAGCGAGGCGAAGTGTGGGGCGAGGCGGCTCTTCGCTCTGCGATGTAAAGTGCGGCGAGAAGGACCAGCGAGATGGCGCTGAGCCAGCGGCCGATGATTACATCGCGTGTCGTGGTCCAGTCGATTGCGAGAACGATCTGGCCCTGGGGGACGGGAACGGCCATCATGCCGTCGTCGCGGTGCGGCAACGGTGTGAGGACCGGGTCCGCGCCGAATGCGAGCAGGCGGCGGTTGACGCGTACCTGCCATGCCGCGTAGTCGCGCAGGTGCAGGATGAGGAAGCCGGCCTGGGGCACGTTGGCGCCGAATCTGCGGTGTTCGGGGCCAACAGAGCCGTAGCCGCGAAACCACTAATTCCTCGCTTCGCAGTGGCCGTTCGCGGGATCCCACTCCGGAATTGTGCCGTCCTGTGAAGCTGGGGCGAGAACCGTGGTGGCGTTGGTGACGAGGCACGCGTCAGGGACGCCAATCGCAACGATCGAATTGTCGGCGCGTGGTGGAGCGTACTCGTCGACGCCCTCGAATCCCTGGCCGCTGCGATAAGCGGAGAGCATGCCGGAGACACGATCTTCAGCGTCGCAGCCCTGGTGGAACCAGAAGAGCGAGGCAGTTGTGATTCCGACGAAGAGCAGCGTGCAACATGCAACCAGTAGGTTGCGGACGAGCCGGCGAGTTGTCCATAGGCCGGCGGCGAAGAAGATACCCGTAGGAGCTTCAAGTGCGACAAGCCATCGCCACGGGAATTGAAGGAAGCGCAGCTTAGGCAGCGCATTCCAGATGGGGAGCGAGATGGGGAGTTGAAGAAACAGGATCGCGATGGGGATGAGCGCGAGTGGGATCCAAAGCGCGCGATTCTGGGGCAGCTTGCCTCGCCGCCACGCTACGAAAAGAGCGAGCAGAGCGATGGCGAGCATGATGACGGCGATGATGGAGACGCGCAGGAGTTCGACGTCATGCAGTTCGAGATTTGGGTTGGCGTGGCGTCCGAAGAGGAAGCTGTTTTCGATGGCGAGGCCGGGGTCGTCGACAGCCTGGCGGATCTGGACCCAGCGCTGCTCAACGGCTGCGGGAACGAGATACAAAGCGGAGAGGCCGATGCCGAGCGCTGCTCCGACGCTGGCGCGAAGAACGGGCGCCCATGAGCGCCGGATCAACGCGACGGCGAGTGCGACGGCGGCGAGCAGATAACTGGCCATCACGCCGAGGGGAGCGTTGGAGAGCCATGCGCCGGCGACGACGAGTGCGAGCAGGAAAGCGGAGCCGTCGAACGCGCGGCGGAAGGCGAGGGCCTGCGGATTGCGGTCGCGGAGAATGAGCAGGAGAAGTAAGGGGATCCAGAAGCCGCCGGCGAGTTCGCCGAAGGCGGAGCGCTCGTAGGCCGTGAACATGGAGTAGCCGGAGAAGAGCGCGGCGCATCCGGCGAGCGTGGCGGGGGCTTCGGAGAGCCCGAACTGGCGCGCGAGGGCCCGCGTGGCGAGTCCGGTGAGCGCGAGGAAGGAGCAGAGAATTGCGAGCTGCACGCCTTTCCACGGGAAGATGGTGCCGAACGCTGCGCCGAGCATCCATGTGAGCGGCGGATAAAAGACGAAGCGCGGCTCACCGGCGCCCCAGTTGGGACTTGGCGCCCAGTGCGGATAGAACAGACCGTGGCGCCACGCGGCCTGGGCGTCGATCCACGAGGCGAGGTGGAAATCGAAGTCGTGGCCGCAGGAGTTTCCCCAGATCAGGTCGGGCGTGGTGGCGATGAAGGCGGCGAAACAGATGATGAGCGGGCCAAACGGATTCCCATGTCTCCAAAAGAGGGAGACATGGGGCACCCGAGGGATGAGGGTGTCGAGAAATCTCCCAGGTCCCCAAGTGCGAGGGACCTGGGGCACCCGACCTTTTTGCGTGGGGCCTTTTCCCTGATCTCTGTTCCCGGACCCCTGTTTCTTCATGGCAGCAGACGCAACGTGTGCTGCGTATTCGCGGTGACGGCGGCCGGCGTGAAGGGCAGCGCGAAGGTGCGGCCGTTGTAGTAATCGCTCCACTGGTCGCGATAGTAGGGGCTGTAGACGTTGCCGCTTTCCCCGAGCACGATGTTTTCGGTTGAGCCGTCGACGTTGCTCCAGTCCATGGTGAAGCGCTGCGAGGGGCCGAAGGTTTCGCCGACCTGCTTCACAGTGATGGTGTCACCGCTGAGCGGCTGCTTGCCGGTTCCCGCGCTGCGACCGATGAAGGGAAGGAAGCCTGCGAGCGGATGCTCGATGTCGACGACGTGCCAGCTGCCGTAGGTCCACTTGCTGAGGTCAGAGGGAACATCGTTGTCTTTGAGAACGCGGCGGACGGCGTCGGTGAGGAATGCGTCCCAGTCTTTGTAGTCGGGCGGGAGCCAGTCGGGGCTGGCGTGCATGACGATCTCTTCAAAGGCGAAGTTCGACTCGGACCACTGATAAAGTTTGGCGAGATCTTTGCCGAGCTTTGGTTCGAGCAGCACGGGGCGCAGAGCGTAGCGCGCATTGACTTCGATCGATGCGGCGACGGAGTCCGTCGTGAGGCGGCCATCCCAGTTGCGGAGCAGGTCGGCTGACTGACGGAGCTGCGCGTCAACATTGGCGGAGTGATCGATCGCTGTCGCGAGGCGGTGCGCGAGCTGCTGATCGGCCTCACTGTAGATGTCGGTTTGGACGGCGAGCGTGTCGGCGGGCGTGAGGTGGTCGCGGCCCTGGAGCAGTTTGTAGACGCGTTCAGCGCGGTAGGGATCGGCCCACTCGTCGGTGAGCGGGTATTTAGATTTGGCGGAGGTCACGCGCGAGTTGGCGGTGGCGAGGAAGCCCGAGGGCGGATCGAAGGCGTTGGGGAGATCGTCGAAGGGGATGTAGCCCTGCCACTCACGATCAATCTTGCTCACGTGCCGGATTGGCACGTCGTCTAGGCGCAAGAATCTTGAAGGGATTTTGCCGATGGCGTGATAGCCAATGTGACCCTGGTCATCGGAGTAGACGACGTTTTGCGAGGGCCAGCACCACTGATCTAGAGCCGCGGTGAAATCGGTCCAGTTGGATGCGGTGTTGATGGCGTAGAGGGGGATCGAGTTCAGCGCCGGATCATAGAGGTTCCACTTGAGCGCGATGGGACGCGAATCCTTTGTGAAGATGGGATCGATGAGCGGCCCGTGGTTGGTGAGGCGCACGTCATAGTGCACGTCGCGGCCGCCGCGGACGCGGATGAGTTCGTGATCCACGGTGAGCGGATGCCACAGTGCGTCCTGGCCTTCGTACTTGTCGCCGTCGGTCTTCTCGATGTAGAGGTCCTGCACGTCGGCGTAGAGAGCGGTGAATCCCCATGCGACGTGCTCGTTGTGTCCGGCGATGACGAAGGGCATGCCGGGGAGCGTGACACCGGCAGCGTGGAATCCGGGCGCGCGCAGGTCGGCCATGTACCAGATGTTCGGCTCGTTGAGGCCGAGGTGCATGTCGTTGGAGAGGAGCGGCTTTCCATTCGCGGTGTGCGCGCCGGAGATGACCCAGTTGTTGGAGCCGGGGATACAGTCCGCGCAGGAGGTGCGGGGTTCGGAATTCGATGTTTCCCACCCATTCGCGGTAAAGCCGCGAATGGATGGGGCACCGAGTGCTTCGAGTATCTTCGTATCCCACCCATTCGCGATAGACGCGCGAATGGATGGTGCACCCGACCTTCGTGAGTCACCCGAGACAGGTGAACCGGCCACGGTGCGTTCGTCATCATCGTCGACGTTAGCCCCGGGTTGGGCATGTGGTTGGGCGTCGCCGGTAAGCTCGCCGGTTGGGGGATGATCGCGCCATGAGCCGACGGGATAGAGGTCCGACTCGAGCTTCGAGTTGTTGAGTTTTGCTGCGATGCGGCCGCGCGCGAGCTTCGAGTACCAGTGCGTGTCGAGCATGTCGACCATCATCATGCCGATGGAGATGGAGTCGACGCCGGACCATGGCTGCGGCTTGTAGTGGAGCAGGCGGAACTCCGGCGGCAGCGAATCTTGATGTTGCGCGATGTAGATGTTTACGCCTCGCGCATAGGCATCGAGGCGGGCGCGCTCGTCCGGGGGCAGGTTAGCGTAGATGCGGTGCGCTACGTTGCGGAATTGCAGCACGCGCTGCATCTTGTCGTGCCGCACCAGCGATGGCCCCATCACCTCGGCGAGTTCGCCGTTGGCGTTGCGGCGGTAGGCGTCCATCTGCCACAGACGGTCTTGCGCGGTGACGTAGCCCTGCGCGACAAAGAGGTCCTCCTGCGATGCGGCGTCGATGTGCGGGACGCCATGCTGATCGCGTCGAACACTGACCGGCGCGGCGAGGCCCTGGATTCCCTGCGCGGAGAGGCCCTGGATTCCCTGCGCGGAGATGTGGATCTCGCCGTCGAGTTGCGGCAGGGCCGCCTTCGCCGCGTTGCGCAGCCAGACGACGAAGATGGCGGCGAGGAGAACCAGTGTGGTCAGGAACCAGAAGCCGCCGATGAGCAGGATGCGCGGCCATCGGTGGCGGCCGGCGGATCGGTGGGGATCGGGTCCCCGATCGGTTGGTTCAAGAACTTGTTCCTGATCGGCAGGCTGCGAGGGAGGCATGATCAAGAACAGGATAACGCTGGCCGCACATCTCAGTGGCTTTCGTTGGGAGACACGGAGTCAGAGGAAGAAACACGGATTTCGGACGTGATGATGGAGTCCGTGTATCCCCAAACCCTGGACTGAACAGGCAGAGTGTATTCTTTGCCGCAGGGTTTCGCACGCTTTAATTCATGATGATCGGCTGCAAGTTGCAGGATGATCAACGGTGAGAAGGCGACAATCAGCGGCCCCATGATCGCGAACATTGCCCAGCATGGGCCAAAGTCTCCGCAACTATCTTCACCCGGAGCATTTCTGCGAAGTTTGGCGCGTGTCCCGTCCTTGAGTGTCATGCTTACGGGCGCGATTTCTATATGGCCGTTACGCTTTCCGATGACAGCTTTTTTGACACGCACGACCCTTGCCACTGCAGGTGTTCCAGCCGGAACGATTACAGTGCCATTCTTCGTTACGTCTCTCGCGACCTCCAATGTGACGAATTCTCCCTTCAATGCCTTGGCACTGGAGATTTCTTCGCGCGTAACAAACTCGATCTGAGTTCCCTTCTCGAGTACCAACCTGCGCGTTTGTGGAGGCATATTTGACGTGTTGCCGCGAGCCGACTCATCGGTCATCTGCTGTGCCACAAGCATCGGCGACAGCAATAAACAGAGCGCGGACTGGAGTGTCATTCGGATCATGAGTTCACCTCGGTTTCGTTCTTTGGGTATGCCGATCGACTAGCGAAGACGAAACAGGTGTGGGTGAGCCACTCTCGGGCTACTGACGCGAACGCCCATTCCATAAATCGGTCCACCGTAGGGTGGCGGCGTGTAGGGCGATGGCAGAAAGACAAACGGCGCGCCGATGGCGCCGACCACAGCTGCGCCGATCAGGCCGTCTCGCGCAGCGCGGTCGGCATCTGTGTTCTGCGAAGCCACGATGCCGACGATCAGGCCTCCGGCGATCATGCTGGAGATCCAGCCGGGATGGTAGTTGCGCTCTGGTCTGGGCTGATTGAGAGGAGGGCGGGTCCGGTCGTAGTCCACGCTCACCACCTCAACGCGATCGAAGCGATAGCCAACACCGACAGGATTGCCCTGCGGGCTGCAGAACAGATACGTGTCGGTCACGCTGCCGAAGAGGCAATGGACGCAGCGGTTGTCCGTGGTGGTGATGACGATCGGCCGTCCTTCGGCGAGGCTGCGAAGACGGTTCCAGGCCGGATCAGGCGGTGCGGCGGGCGCTTCGGGCAGGATCTGTGCACGTGCGACCGGTATGCCAAAGAGCAAGGTGACGAGAACAATCACGAGTCGTTTCATGATTCGCGATGTTAGGGAGTTCTGGCGCCGCCGGGTCTGGCGATGAGGACAGAATCGGAAGTGTGCTACTCCGTGGGCGCAGTCAACAGCACCTCTTCGCGCTTGCGGAGTTCGGCGATTGCTGCTGCGCTGAGGAGGCGGAAGACGATGGCGTGCGAGCCCTCGGGCAATTCATGCTCGATAGCCGCATCGCATACGACGGCTCTGGTCGTATCGAGGCCGCGCTTCCATCCGGGCTTCGCCGCGTCGCGAACGAGAAGGCACTCGGGCGCGAAGCCAGCGGCGACGAGCATGGTTTGCGCAATGCGCTGGAAGTCGGCCCAGCGCGAGGCGATGCCGACAAGGTCGCTGGAGTGCGCGGGCATGTAGCGCTGCAGGTACGACTGCAACTCCGGCGAGACGGGGTGGACCTGGAGTGTCGCGAGTTCTTTGCCTGCGGGCAGCAGCTTGCGGATTGCGGCGGCCTTGCTGGGCAGGACGGCAGGCATGGAACCGTCGAGGATCGCTGGTGTTGCACAGTCTTCGAATCCGCATCCGATCACGGGCAGCGAGAGCGCCTGCTCCATCTCGCAGAGGACGATGCGGCGCAGCTCGGGGTCGGGTTCGATGAGGAGCCAGCGCGCGGGCGGCTCGAGCGCGAGCCAGCGGCGAAGGCGAGATTTGATTTGAGCGTCGGAGGCTCCGAGCTTGCGGGCACGGGCAGCGAGATCGCCGACCATATGGTCGATGGCCATCTCAGGGGTGAGCGGAGCTTCCGGGCGGGTGGAGCGGACGAAGACGCCGCTGCCGTGGCGCATCTCCACCCAGCCTTCTTCTTCAAGCTGGCGATAGGCGGCGCTGGCGGTGTTGGCGTGAATGCCGAAGCGACGCGAGAGGTCGCGCGTGCTGGGCAGGCGCTGGCCGGGGGCAAGCTCCTTGCACAGGATGCCGAGCACGACCTGGGTGATTAGCTGCTCGCGGAGGGAGACTTCGGCGGTGCGGTTGAGCCAGAGGCGCATATGCTCAACTTGCCAAACGCTCAGTCGAAGCCGCCAGAACTTCGACAGGTTTCGCGCGGCGGTAGACGATCAACAGCAATGCGAGGAGCAGCAGCACTACCGGAATGACGAGCAGGCTGCCCTCTGGTCCGTCGGCGCCGCCGCTCCAAAGCGTATTACCAGCTGGCTTGGTGGAGAAGAGATGACCGGGAGCGACGAATCCGCTGTCGGCTGTGCCGTAGAAGTAGGTCTCTGCCCAATCCCATGCTGCGTGGCAGCCGATAGCCCACCATGCCGAGCCGGTGACCCAAATGCTGACGCAGAAGACGAATCCGATAAGCGCCGCGGCGAAGATGCCGATCCAGTTTTCGCCGTTGTTGCCAGTATGGGCTGCGCCAAACAGCACGGATGTGAGCCACGCCGCCTGCCAGAATCCACTCTGCGGGGACCGAATCGAATGAAGCCAAAAACAGGGGAGCAGCCCCAGCGCAGCAATGATGTAGACGCCCCAGGAAGCCTCGCCCTTGGTTCTCCACAGCAGCAGGCCGCAAATGCACCCAACGACGCCAACAGCCCACCAGAAGTTGAGTCCGCGGGTAAAGGTGTACTGCAGATAGCAGCGCATGGTGCCCTCTTCAAAGCAGCCCACCATGAGGAAGACGGCTCCCCAAAGGAGCGCGTATTTCACGACTTCAGAACCGCTGAGCGTCGCAGGGCCAAAGGTGAGCCAGTGGCCGGCAGCCAGGCCGCCCACCAAGGCGGAAAGAGCAAGGAAGCCGATCACGAATCCGCCGAAGAAATGAACGAGGCGCCGCGAACCGCGCAGGTTGTAGTCGAGGATGCTGCGGCGCTCGATGAGTGCCACGATGGCGGCGGCGGCGATGAGCGAGATGAGCTGAAACATTTCGCTGAAGATCGCATTTTTCGGAGTGAATCCGCCCCTTGAGACGAGGTGCAGCCTGACGAAGAGGAAACCGAGGGCGGACATGAAGCCCAACAGCAGCGCGACAAAGATCAGCACCGACCAGCCGGAGCGAAGTCCATCAGGGCCGATGAATATCCATTTCAGGCCCCGATAGGGGGCTTCGGGCTCCGCGGCGGGGATCGTCACTGGCGCGAGCGGGGCGGCGGTTGCGGGATCGGGCACGTCTGGTTCGATCTTCGTCTGCGGCTGGGGCTCGAGCTCCATGGTTTCTCCTTGCGAGGGCAATGTGCCTTCGGATGCATTCTACCCAAGTGTCTAAGCGGAGGGGAGCGGGAAGGTTGGACGAGAGAGGCGGGAAAGGCAGGTTTTCACCCTGCGCTCCTTGACACAACGGGTCTCCCGTATGATTCTTACTCTTCCGGGTTTACCGGAAAGGGCACGAGAGGAGCTGGTGCGGTTGCGGGTCAAAGTTTTCTATCACGATAAGTGCTTCGACGGGGCCTGTTCCGCATCGCTGTTCACGCGGTTCCATCGCGAGTGCATTGCGAAGGACGCCGAATACCAATATCACGGGCTGGTGCACCGGGCCGGCGCGCTCTTCGACGAGAGCGAGTTCACCGGCGACGAGAACGCGATTGTCGACTTCAAGTATTCGGCGTCGCCAAAGATCACCTGGTGGTTCGATCATCACCTGTCGGCATTTCTGACGCCCCGGGATCATGAGACATTTCTGGTATGCCAGCGCGATCCGGCGTGCAGCATGCGGAAGTTCTTCGATCCGAACTACACATCGTGCACGAGTTTCCTGGCGCATATCGGATCGACGAAGTTCGGGTTCAACACGGAGCCGGTCGCGGATCTGATTCACTGGGCCAATATCGTGGATGGCGCTCTCTACGAGAGCCCCGAGTCCGCGGTAGAGATGGCGGCTCCGGCAATGAAGCTGACGCTGATCATCGAATCGACGCAGGATCCGGAATTCATCCCCAAGCTCATTCCGCTGCTCACCGAGATGCCGCTGGGCGAGGTGCTGGCGCAGCCGTTCGTGGCGAGCCTGCTGCCGCCACTGCTGGAGCGGCATCGCGAGGGCATCGAGCTTATCCGCCAACGAAGCGAAGAGGTGGACGGCACCATCTTCTTCGACATTACTGATCGGCCGGTGGAGGGGTACAACAAGTTCATCCCTTACTATCTGCATCCGCAGGCGACATATTCGATTGGCTTGTCCAAGTCGAGCTTTCGGACGAAGGTCTCAGTGGGTTCGAATCCATGGACAAAGGCCGATCCCGCGAAGATGGTGAACCTGGCGCAGATGTGCGAGCGCTACGGTGGCGGGGGGCACGCGCGCGTTGGAGCTATCAGCTTCCCGCCAGACCAGGGCGATCGAGCGCGACAAGCCGCGGCGGAGATTGTGGCGGAGCTCAGGGCGAAGGATCCGATGAAGTAGCTCGGCTGGCCAAAGTTCCCGCAGACGAAACGGCAGCCCTGTATAAAGGCTGCCGTTGTAATTTCCGACACTTATTCGGTTCTAATAAGGGTTCTTGGCCCCGTCCTTCACGCCTTCCGCTCCGCCCTTGACGGCGTTCTTTGTCCGGTGGGCTGCGTTCTTGGTGTGGCGCTTGGTCGAGTGATAAGCCTTCTTGGTGCCGTGCTTAACGGCGCGGCCGGTATCCTTCGCAGAATCCTTGGCTTCCTGACCGGCGCGCTTGGCGTCCTGCTTGGCGGTGTGGTCTTCGCCGGGATAGGGTTGCTGGCTGAACGTCATCATTGGTGTAACCGCCAGGGCGGTTCCGAGGAGCAATGTAGATATGTGTAGGGTCTTCTTCATACATAAACAGATTCAGATTTCGTTGCCGGAGTTGTAGCAGGGTTGCTTCTTTACCGTTAAAGTCCGAGTTCCTCGGCACGCTTCTTCATGGCTTCAAGGCAGAAGGCAATGTGGGCGTCGAGGTCCACGCCGAGTTCTGACGCGCCCTGGATGACGTCTTCACGATTGACGCCGCGGGCGAATGCCTTATCCTTCATCTTCTTTCTCACGCTGGGCACTTCGACTTCCGCGATCTTCTTTGTGGGTTTCACCAGCGCGCAGGCGGTCAGGAATCCGGCAAGTTCGTCGCAGGCGAAGAGAACTTTGTCGAGGTGAGTGACGCGGGGGACGCCTGAATACTGGGCGTGGCCGAGGATGGCCGTGCGCATCTCCTGCGGCCAGCCTTGCCGCTCGAGCTCGCGGACGCCCACGAATGGATGCTCTTCCGCGCTGGGGTGGCGCTCGTAGTCGAAGTCGTGAAGCAGGGCAGTGGTCGAATAGAGCTCAAGAAACTCGGCCCGTTCGTCGGCAGTCAGGCCGAGGCGATCGGCTTCTGCTTCGCCGTAAGCGGTGACGCAGATCTCAACTGCCTGCGCATGCTTGCGCAGATTTTCGGTTTGCGTCCACTCGCAAAGCAGTTGCCATGCGCAATCGCGATTGAAGTTTCCGCCAGCATTTTCGGCCACAGTCATGTTGTGAATTTTACGTGTTGCAATGTGTGGTTCGCGTTTTGTGGGGTTTCTTCGGGTCTGTTGCGGATTTCTTTGGTTTGCACCGAAATTTGTACTTGACAATTATGGTTCCACGACCGAAAGTAGCACATGTCGCGGTGCAATTTGCATCGCGAGGAGTACCTCGCTCTGGCACTCCGCAACTTAAACGATGGCTACCACTCTTGTTAGCGTGGACACACGCGAAGTCGTGCGTTGCGATTTCTGCAGTTTGGTGCAGTACAGAACGACCAATTCACTGTGCAGAAAATGTCGCAGACCCCTCGATATCGAG
>Ga0105240_10011407_pt1 | contig 12377 bp, 15 predicted proteins | sample KBSC54metaG_FD_80426 | JGI IMG/M metagenome (GOLD analysis project Ga0105240, IMG submission 80426) | Corn rhizosphere microbial communities from Kellogg Biological Station, Michigan, USA - KBS C5-4 metaG | ecosystem: Host-associated > Plants > Roots > Rhizosphere > Soil | place: Michigan, USA... | reverse complement strand
TCCTGCACGGTCTGTTGAAGCGACTGACCTGGGTCGAGCTCCGCTCAGCACTGATCCTGGCGGTAATGACCGCGATCGTCTTGCCCTTGCTGCCAAACCGGACACTGGACCCGTGGGGCGGTTTCAATCCATGGGAAGTCTGGTTCCTGACGGTGCTGATGGCCTCGATCTCTTTTGCCGGGTATGTCGCTGTTCGCATCCTGGGAACGACGCGTGGCCTGCTGGTCAGTTCGCTCGCCGGCGCGATCGTCTCTTCCACTGCCGTCACCTTGGCGCTTGCCCGCAACGCCGTCTCGGCGAGCAACCCACTGCCGCTCGCAGGGGCAGCTTCGCTGGCTGCGATGGTTTCGGTGCTCCGCGTCTGCGTGGTGATTCTGATCATCGAGCCAAGCGTGTTCGCGCCGGTCGGCGTTCCGGCGATTGCCGCGGCGCTGGCCTTCGCCGCCTGCGGGGCATTGATGCTGTCTCGCGGCAATGGCGATGGCGAAAGTGGCGCTGTCGCGCGCAATCCATTCGAATTGGGTCCGCTGCTGCTGTTCGCCCTGCTCTTCGCGTTTGTCGCGACCGCGAGCGCTGGTCTGGCCGCGCAATTCGGCGGGCGCGGCCTGCTGGCAACCTCGGCGCTGGCAGGCACGTTCGATGTCGACGTCTCGGTGCTCGGTGCGTTGCGGCTGATCAGGCATTCGGTGCCCGTGGAGACGGTAGGCCAAGCGGTACTCGCGGCGTTGGCGGCAAATGCAATTGGCCGTTTGCTGCTCGCAATTTCTGCCGGTCCGGTCAGCTTCTGGCTGCCATTGGCCGCGGCAACCCTCGTCGCCGCGACTATCGGCATCGGCGCCATGTTGTTGACCGGCTTCTGAAGAGCGCGAGATTTCGAGCGATCTTTGACACGGATCAAGGTCAGCCGCCGCAGCCACGCTAAGATACTCCACAAAGGAGTACACCATGACCAGTCCGCAGGATCTCACCCCGAAATTCCGCCACGTCCGGCTGTTGCTTGCCCGCGAAAAAGGCCACCCGGGAGGCGATCGCGAAGAGGGCTATGACGTGCTCGCTCCCTTGACCGGCGAAGGCAAGATCGATGCCGAGGAATGGAGGTCGCACCGGGCTTCCTGCCGTGTGCGCCGCTTCCGCACCGGCGAGGAGGATCTGATCGGACGGCTGAGGCGCAAGCCCGGCGGCCAGTGGTTTTTCGACTATGCTGACGGCGACCGCGACGACGAAATCGGCTTCCATCTCGGCGACGAGAGATTCGTGACCGGTGAGTACGTCTCGATCGAACGCAACGGCGCCATGCACACCTACCAGGTGGCAAGGGTCGAGCGCCCCTGACGCTGCACCACTACCGGCCCTCGGGAAGAGACCATGTCGACGCGGCGTATCCTGATTGTGGTCGGCCATCCCGACCCGTCCCCGGACCGGCTCTGCCGCGGTCTTGCCAAGGCCTATGGCGAAGGCGCGGAAGAGGCTGGTCACACGGTGCGCAGAGTCGATCTGGCGGCGATCGATTTTCCCATGCTGCGGACAATGCAGCAGTTTGAACACGGCAAAGTTCCTGACGAACTGAAAGAGGCCGCGGAGGCGATCGTGTGGGCCGAGCACATCGTCTTTGTCTTCCCGCTGTGGCTGGGCACGATGCCGGCATTGCTCAAGGCTTTCCTCGAACAGGTCATGCGGCCGGGAACGGCTTTCGCTTACCCGGACAAGGGCGGCGGTTTCACCAAGACACTGCTTCGCGGCCGCTCCGCGCGCGTCGTGGTGACGATGGGCATGCCCTCCACCCTTTACCGGCTTTGGTTCCTAGGCCATGGCATCGCCGGCATGCGGCGCAGCATTCTGCATTTTGTCGGCATCAGTCCCGTGCGCGAGACCTTGTTCGGCATGGCCGCCGGTGCAAGCGATGCGACCCGAACGAAATGGATCCGGCAAATGCGTGCACTGGGAGAGCGGGCCAGGTAACGCTTGGCGGTCGTCGTCGCGGCAGCGGCCTAGCCTTGTTAAGCATCTCGTTTCGTCGAAAGGACTGCCTGGGTTCTGGGCCTATGGATCAACGGTGAATTCGGTCCACATGCCGGCTCCATAGTGACCCGGTACGTTGCAGATAAGCAGGTATTTTCCGGCCTTCAATTCGACGGTCAATGTGCCTGATTTGCCAGGATCAAGTTCCGAAACCTCGCCCTTGTCGCCCGCCTTGTCTTCGTCGACCCGGTTCTCGGCCTCAACGTACGGAAGCGGCTTGCCGGGATCGGCAAGGTACATCACGATCATTTCGTGGATGGTGTCCTTGGAGTCATTCTTCACATTGAATGTGACCTCTCCGGCCTTTACCGCACCTGGCAAAGCCTTGATCCCCATGGTCGCCTTGGCGAGATCGAAGCCTGGCGTTGCATAGGCAAGCCCCATCGGCATCTCCGTACTCGCGCCCTTGTCCCACAGCGAGATTTGGACAAGCGAAGCAGCCTGGACGGCGCCGGCACTGCCGGCCATGAGCATCGCCGCCGCGAGCCCGAGCGCTGCTCTCCTCGACATGGTTTTCATCGTGATCCTCTTTCAGGATGGCAGCAGAAGCGCTCTACATCCTGGCCGTCATCCTGATCGCGGCATCACCCGCCGTCCTTGCGCCAGATCAAACCGATCGGTGCGAGCCCGATCGGCGGCGCCGACCCAGCTGTCAGCCAGTTGTCAGGTTGAACGGGTTATTTCGACCGATGACGGTCAAATCGCCGTCTGACAGGACCGATCGAATCCCACCCGCAGGCGCGAGATCGGCGCCCAATCCCGAATGGAGCCATCATGTATCGCACACTCGTCCTCGCCGCTCTCGCTGGCATGATTGCAGGACCAGCGCTCGCCGCCGGCGGCAGCTGCAGCACCGCCCCGAAATCACAGTTCAAGCCCAAAGCAACGCTCGAGGCGCAATTGACCGGCGAAGGGCTCACCGTCCGCCAGATCAAGGTCGAGAAGGGTTGTTACGAAGTCTACGCGGTCGACAAGGCCGGCAAGAAGGTGAACCTGGCCTACAATGCCGAGACCCTTGAAAAGCTCGACAATGCCGAAGCCGGCGAAAACTGATCGAAACGTTTCCATAGCCGCGGACGCGCAACCATCGCCGCAGATGGTGCGCGTCTGGGACCGGGCCGTGCGGAGTTTCCACTGGGCGCTTGTGCTCAGCTTCGTCACGGCCTGGCTCACCTCCCATTCCTCCGAGGACATTCACCATTGGGCCGACTACACCGCTGCCGCGCTGGTCGCAATGCGGCTCCTATGGGGTGTTCTGGGCACGCCCTATGCACGGTTCTCTCAATTCGTGCGCGACCCGGCGACGGTGCTACGCTATTTCTCGGCAATACTGAGCGGTCGCGAAGCCCGCTACATCGGCCACAACCCGGCCGGCGGCGCAATGGTGGTCGTGCTGATCGCGGCGATGGGGTCAACCGCATTGACCGGTTGGCTGATGACAACGGACGCCTATTTCGGCGTGTCGTGGGTCGAAACGGCGCACAGCCTGAGCGCGCACGCCCTACTTGTGCTCGTCCTTTTCCATATAGGCGGCGTCGCGCTGGCAAGCTTTCGCCATCGCGAAAACCTGGTATGGGCGATGATCACCGGGCGAAAACGCAAAGCCGAGCCGGCGGACATCGCCTGACGACCTACCAATAGACCAAATCCGATTTGCGCCCTGGCTAATTTCGGGGGGCGCAAGTCGGTCGCTCCTTGTTCAACATGGCCCTGGAAGCGCGCGATGCGACAAGGGCGGCGCGGACAAGATAAGAGCCGGCATTGGTGCGTCGACCCGGAAGCCGGAACACCCAGCGCCACTCTTTTTATTCAACAACCACTTATTGACCCGCATCAAAGCTGCCGGGCCTATCTTCCTGTCTATTGCCTCCCATCAGAGCCTTCAAATTGGGGAGAGCATCATGACTACGGCTGATTTCAACATCCCTGCTGCGAAAGTCGCGACCGCGGAGCCAACGAAACTTCGATTGGGGTCCCTGACCGCATTGGTGATCGGTTCCATGGTAGGCTCCGGTGTGTTCAGCCTGCCGCAGAACATGGCTGCTGGTGCTGGTCCCCTCGCCATCCTGATTGGCTGGGCGATCACTGCGGTCGGCATGCTGGCCCTGGTCTTCGTCTATCAATCGCTTGCGACGCGCAAGCCCGATCTCGATGCCGGGCCCTATGCCTACGCCAAGGCCGGTTTCGGCCCCTTTATCGGCTTCAACAGCGCCTGGGGCTACTGGATCAGCGCCTGGGTCGGCAACGTCTCCTACGCGGTGATCGTGTTCAGCGCCCTGTCCTACTTCTTTCCGGCCTTCGGCGATGGGAACACCTGGCAGGCGGTGCTTGGCGCATCGATCCTGCTGTGGCTGATCCATGTCTTGATCCTGGCCGGCATCCGGCAGGCCGCCGTTGTGAACCTCATCGTCACGGTTGCAAAGATTGCTCCGATCGTCCTGTTCGTCGGGGTTGTTGCCGTCGCCTTCAAACTGCAGGTCTGGTCGCTCGACTTCACCGGTCTCGGCAACGCCAGTCTTGGCTCGATCACCGCGCAGGTGAAGAGCACGATGCTGGTGACGCTCTGGGTGTTCATCGGAATTGAGGGCGCCAGCGTCTTTTCCGGCCGGGCGGAGCACCGCAAGGACATCGCCACGGCGACAGTTCTCGGCTTCTTCACCTGCCTCGCGCTCTATGCCCTGGTGTCGTTGCTGTCGCTCGGCATACTGAGCCAACCCGAACTTGCGACATTGAAGAACCCTTCAATGGCCGGTGTTCTGGAGGCCGTTGTCGGCCCCTGGGGCGCCATCCTCATCAACATCGCGCTCGTCGTATCCGTGGTCGGCGCCTTCCTGAGCTGGACGCTGCTTGCGGCCGAAATTCCGCATGTCGCCGCCAAGGACGGGACAATGCCGAAGTTCTTCGGCCACGAAAGCGAACGCGGCGTGCCGTCGACCTCGCTCCTGATCACCAACTTGCTCGTCCAGGCTTTCCTGGTGATCACTTTGTTCGCGCAAAGCACCTATCAGGCGCTGTTCTATATCGCGTCGGCCGCCATTCTGGTTCCTTACATCTTTTCTGGAGCTTACGCGGCCAAGCTCGCGCTGACCGGCGAGAGCTACAAACCTGGCGAGGGCCGCGCCGGTCCGCTTTTTGCGGGATTGCTGGCAACGGTTTACGGGCTGTGGCTCGTCTATGCGGCGGGACCCGCATACCTGTTCATGTGCGCGATCCTCTATGCGCCGGGGATCATCTTCTTCATCTGGGCCCGTCGCGAAAACAAGCAGCGCGTGTTCCATACCGCCGAGGCCGCCCTCGCCGGAACCCTCATCGCGGTCGCCATCCTCGCCGTCTACGAGATGTGGACCGGCGCCGTCAGCCCACTTTGAAGGGATTGGCTCGATGACGAAGCTGGGTGTCCATTCCGAAGTCGGCCGTCTGCGCGAGGTGATGGTCCATCGCCCAGATCTGAGCCTGCGCAGGCTGACACCGGAAAACTGCAAGGCGCTGCTCTTCGACGACGTGCTATGGGTCAAGCGGGCTCGCCAGGAACACGATGTCTTCGTCGATGCGCTGCGCGAACGCGGCGTGCTGGTGCATGCCTTCGGGGAACTCCTGGCCCAGACAATGAGCCTGGCCAGGGCCCGCGACTGGCTTCTTGACCGCCGGGTCCATCCAGGCGTCGTCGGACTCGACATGGTCGACGAGTTGCGCGGATGGCTCAACGAGATGCCGCCGGAGCAACTGTCGTCTTACCTTGTCGGGGGCATTGCCCGGGCGGAGCTTCCTTTCGAGCCCAAAGGGCTGACCGGAAGGACGCTCGCCCCCCAGGATTTCGTACTGCCGCCGCTGCCGAACCAGCTGTTCACACGCGACAGCTCCTGCTGGATCTACGGCTCGGTCTCGGTCAATCCCATGTACTGGCCCGCGCGGCGCCCGGAAGCGGCCAATGTCGAAGCCGTCTACCGGTTCCATCCCCGCTTCCGCGACAGCGGCATACCTTTCGTGTCGCCAGACCTGGGCTCCGGCACCAGCCTGGAAGGCGGTGACGTCATGCCGATCGGGGGCGGAACAGTTCTCGTCGGCATGGGCGAGCGCACCACACCGCAAGCGGTAGGCGATCTCGCGCGCAACCTGTTTGCTGCCGGCGAAGCCACGCGCGTGATTGCCGCCTTGATGCCCCGCGACCGCAGCTTCATGCATCTCGACACTGTCTTCACCTTCTGCGACCGCGACCTTGTCACCCTGTATCCGCCGGTGGTCGACCGGTTGCGCACCTTCTCGCTGCGGCCGGGCGATGCAGAGGCGGCGGTCGAGGTCATCGATGAGACAAAGCCCTTCACGACGGTGGTCGCCGAGGCCCTTGGGCTGAAGACACTACGCATCATCGCCACGGGCGGCGACCGCTACGAGGCCGAGCGCGAGCAATGGGACGATGGAAACAATGTCGTCGCGGTCGAGCCCGGCGTCGTGATCGGATACGACCGCAACGTCTACACCAACACGCTTCTGCGCCGCGCCGGCATCGAAGTGATCACCGTCGAGGGGGCCGAACTCAGCCGCGGTCGCGGCGGCGGCCACTGCATGACCTGTCCCATGGCGCGCGACCCGATCTGACCAGAAAGGATTCTCCGATGTCGATCAATCTTCACGGCCGCTCCGTCTTGACGCTGGACGATCTGACCGCAGATGAGATTCGGTTTCTTCTGAGGCTGGCGGCTGACCTCAAGGCGGCCAAGGTAGCCGGACATGAGATCCCGCGTCTTGTCAGAAAGAACATTGCGCTCATCTTCGAAAAGGATTCGACACGCACCCGGACGGGATTTGAGGTGGCAGCCTATGACCAGGGCGCCCACGTCACATATTTTGGCCCGAGCGGCAGCCATATCGGCCACAAGGAATCCATGAAAGATACAGCGCGGGTGCTGGGCCGCATGTATGACGCGATCGAGTATCGCGGTTTTGGCCAGCACCAGGCCGAGCTGCTTGCCGCGCATGCTGGCGTGCCCGTTTACAATGGCCTTACCGACGAGGCGCATCCAACGCAGATCCTTGCCGACTTCATGACGATGCGCGAATTCACGCACAAGCATCTGTCGGACATGACCGTCGCCTTTGTCGGCGAGGGCCGCGACAATGTCGCGCTGTCATTGGCGCTGGGTGCAGCCAAGGTCGGCATGGATATGCGCATTGCCTCGCCAAGGGACCTTTGGCCCGACGAAGCGTTCTGCGCCCATGTCAGGGAGCTCGCAGTACAAAGCGGCGGCCGATTCAGGCTGGATGAAGACGTGGCGAGCTGCGTCCAGGACGCCGACTTCGTCTACACCGATGTGTGGATGTCGATGGGCGAGGACAAATCCGGCTGGGCGGAACGCATCCGCCTGTTGACCCCATACCGGGTCACGGGCGCAGTCATGGCAGCGACGGGCAACCCGCACGCCAAATTCATGCACTGCCTGCCGGCGTTTCATGACACCGAAACAGAAATCGGCGCCTTCATCGCCAAGGAGTATGGCATCGACTGCATGGAAGTGACCGACGAGGTCTTCGAGTCGTCGGCCTCGATCGTTTTTGATCAGGCTGAGAACCGCATGCACACGATCAAAGCCCTGCTCGTCGCCACGATCGGCACCTGAGATGCGCATCGTGGTTGCCCTTGGCGGAAACGCGCTGTTGCGGCGCGGCGAGCCTATGACCGCAGACAATCAGCGTGACAATGTCAGGCGTGCGGCATCGGCGCTGGCGGCTTTGATCGGCGAGGGCCATTCTATCGTCATCACGCATGGCAATGGGCCCCAGGTCGGGCTGCTCGCACTCCAGTCGGCGGCAGGCCCTGACGGCAGCGCCTTCCCGCTCGACGTGCTCGGCGCCGAGAGCGCCGGCATGATCGGTTACATGATCGAACAGGAGCTCGGCAACCTCATCAAGCACAGACTGTTCGCGACACTGCTCACCCAGGTCAAGGTCGACCCGACGGATCCTGGTTTTGCGCATCCCACAAAGCCGATTGGACCGGTCTACGATGAGGACACGGCCCGACGCCTCGCGACCTCGCGCGGCTGGGCGATTGCCCCGGACGGCGACAAATGGCGCAGGGTCGTGCCCTCCCCACGCCCGCTGGAGATTCTCGAAGCGGCGGTCATCGCCTACCTGGTCGATCACAATGTGACCGTGATCTGCACCGGCGGTGGCGGCGTTCCTGTGGTGGCGCGTGACGATGGCAGCCTGGGTGGCGTTGAGGCCGTCATCGACAAGGATCTGGCGAGCTCGCTACTGGTGCGGCAGCTGACAGCCGACATGCTGCTGATGCTGACCGACGTCGATGCGGTCTATGTTGGCTACGGCACAGCCGGTGCGCGTGCCCTGCGTCGTGTCAGGGCAACAGAGATATCCGGGCGCGATTATGCGGCTGGGTCAATGGGACCCAAGATCGATGCCGCGATCGAATTCGTCGATGCAACCGGCAATCCGGCAGCGATCGGCCGGCTCGAGGACGCGGTCGAGATCGTCAAAGGCCGGCAAGGCACTTGCTTCCACGCATAAGCCGCTGTCGATCTCTCGGTCCGCAGACGCGAAGGCGCAGCGGCGCGGCCTGTCGACCATAGGCGCAGGACAGGTCTCACCTGCGATTCAAGCTCTTGATGTAGGATACGATGGCGTCGATCTGACTGGGCGTGGCGACGAATTCCGGCATGTCAGGGTGGCCAGTGGAAATCCCCTCGCCGAGCGCTTCTTCCAGATCTTCAATCGGATAGCGGCTCGACAAAGTGCGGAAGGGCGGCGCATCGGGATGGGTGCTCTCGCCATTCAAGCCGACGGCATGGCACCGCGAACAGTTCGCCTCGACAAGCCTCTTGCCGCGAGCGGCCTGCGTATCGTCAGCTGCCCATGCCGGCGTCGCACAAAGAAGTGCAAGTCCAAGCAAAAGAGAGCTCCCAGCTACGGATCGAGGTTTCATTATCTTAGGATAGACGAGCTGCGAATACCCGCCTTGATCTGGCTCAAATCCGGCACGGGCGCAAGCCGGTGCCGTCTCGTTGGCAGGGTGTTTCGCAGAGCCAGGCACCTCAGGCGGCAGCGGTCGCGGCAGCCATATCCTCGACGGTGTTGCGTGCCTCCTTGCGCATTTGGCCGGCCGCTTGCGCGGCAAACCTGGCGCCGATCGAGGCGATCTTGCCGATTTCATTCGCGTAGGAGGCGGTAGAGTTCTGGACAAAGTTGCCGACGATGTCGAACGCATCGGCAAGATCGTCGCGGGCGATCAGAGTCTCGACCAGGTTCAGGCCGGCTTCAAACCGACGGTTGAAGAAAAAAAGACCTTCGATCTGGCAACTGATCAAGGCCCCCGCCGCCTGCGCCTGCAGGGCGGCGTTCATTTGCAAAACCTTTTGCCCGGCCTTCATGAACGGAAGAAGCTCCGGCGCGCGCAACGCTTCACCCAAAACTGCGTCGGCATCCTGCAGACCGCGAGTCGTCATATCAAAACCTCACCTTCACCCGGAGCGGCCGGGTGTGACGGCCAAAGCCATAATTTATCGAAGACGGCACGCCTCTCCTGGCCGAAGCAAGTTCGAAGCAAATCGAGACACCAGCGACATAGGCAAAGCCAAGCGCTGCAGCCCATAGGACGATAGCATCTGCAGACACGGTCGTATCCTTTCGTTGATCCTGGACAGGAATGACAGAACAGCCGCCCAAAACATTGATCCCGATCAAGCCGATCATGGTCGAGCAACCGTCATGACAGCCCCGGCGCCTACGGCCGACGAGCCTGCGCGACGGATGGCGCGACTATGGCGTAGATGGTTGACCGGTGCCTGAAGCACCGCATATCCAGCGTCTTTCGCCGCCTTTGATCGCCGTCAAGGCAAGCGCAAATCGCGCAAGCTAGTTTCAAACATCGAAACAATGATCAGGCGCGATGCAAATGGGCTACAAATCCATCCTCTTGAACGTCGACATCGACGGCCCGGTCGAACCGATTGCCAAGGCGGGGATAGATCTCGCCAAGAGATTCGATGCCCGGCTGATCGGGTGCTGTGCGGCCGACGCGCCCTTACCGGTGACAATGGCACCGGAGGGCGCCGAGTTGGCGGCCGAGTTGTGGGAGCAGTCGAAGGAAGAAATCCGGCAACGATGCAAGGATCTGCGCAGCCAGTTCGATGGCCTCGCCGCTGGGAGGGTGTCGACGGAATGGCGGGGCGCGGTGGACAATCCGAACCACAGCCTGGCCATCAATGCGCGCGCCGCCGACCTTATCCTGACGAACGCCTCCCAAGGCGTATTGACTGGAAATGCCTACAGGGTTGCCGACCCGGCAACGGCGGTGTTGCGCGCCGGCAGGCCGGTGATTGTTGTCGCGCATGGCGCCCAGGATGTGCCGGCGCGCAAGATCGTGGTCGCTTGGAAAGACACGCGCGAAGCAAGACGAGCCATGGCGGACGCCGTGCCGCTGATGCTCGGCGCCAAGGAGGTCGTGCTGGCAACGATCGACCCTCATCCAACCGACTGGTTGGAGGAGAGCATGAAGGATGCTGCGGGCTTCCTGCTCCATCATGGCGTCAGAGCGCGCACGGAAGTGCTAAAGGCCAAGGACGAGCCCGCCGCGCTCAGTGATTTCATCCGCTCGGTCGGCGCCGACCTGATCGTCTCGGGTGCTTATGGCCACAGCCGCCTGAGGGAATGGGTTTTCGGCGGGATGACCCGTTCGCTGCTTGACGATGTCTGGCTCAGCCGCTTCATGTCGAGCTGATTGCGTCACGGACCTCGGCCTTGACGCCCAAGCCCTGCGTAACGTTTTGACCCGAGGCGCGACGCGCGGCTGTGCGGATTTCATGCGTACGCTCTGCCTATCAAGGTTCGGTGCAGCCAAGCGACTAAGTAGTTTCCCTTAGGGACATAAACGAATTTCGGCCGGTTCGAATTTGCGCGATTTCTGTTGTCACGGATCAACCGGGAACACAGCCATGTACGCTCAACAGATCGCCAATATCGAACTGCCCACGCAGCAGAACCCTTTTGCTCTGCTCGATGCGACGCAGCCGGTAAGCTTCTTCCCGGCGGGTACGGAGATCTACGCCCAAGGCGAAAAGGCAGGGCCGCTTTACCAAGTCGAATTCGGCGCCGTGCGCGTCTACCGCCTTCTGGCCGATGGCCGCCGGCAGATCAGCGCCTTCCATATGGCCGGAGAGACATTCGGCTTCGAAGCCGACGCCACCCATCATTTCTTCGCCGAGGCGATCAATGCGACCGGCATCCGGGTTTTCCGGATCGCCGCGGCCGCGGATATGTCCCGGCAGCTGCTGCCACTGGCGCTCAAGGGTCTCGTCAGAGCCCAGGAACATCTGCTGGTGCTTGGCCGCCAGAATGCCATCGAGCGTGTCGCCGCCTTCCTGGTCGACATGGCGGAACGCCAGGGCGGCCTGCGCCAGGTCGAGTTGCCGATGTCGCGCATGGATATTGGCGACTATCTCGGCCTCACTATCGAGACCGTGTCGCGGGTCTTCACCCGCCTGAAGGACAAGGGCGTCATTCGCCTGCTTGGCCTGCGCAGCCTCGAGATTCTCAAGCAGGACGTGCTGCTCGACATGGGCGAATGACGCGCACCGCTTTAGCGATCCAGAACAACAATGCCCGCAAGGGCAAGCCAAGGACCGAAGACGATGAACACGACCCTTACCACGCACTCAGGATTCCGCTTTGACGTTCGCGGTGCACGCCCCGAAGACGAGCCGACGGTCGCCGAGTTTTTCACCCATGTGACGCCCGAGGATCTGCGCTTCCGCTTTCTTGGCGCCGTGCGGGAAGTTTCGCACGAGAGGCTGGTTGCGATGACCCGCTCCGACGACGCGCATATCCATAATTTCCTGGCGTTTGGACCGGACGGAATGTTGATCGCGGTGGCGACGCTGGCCAGCGATCCGGCCGATCGGCGCGGCGAGGTCGCCATCTGCATCCGCGATGACCGCAAACATCTGGGCGTCAGTTGGGAATTGCTCGCCCACGTCGCGCGCTACGCGGACAAGCACGGCCTCGAAACGATCGAATCGATCGAAAATCGCGAGAACCGGGCGGCGATCGAACTTGAGCGCGAGATGGGTTTCACGATCACGGCTGACCCCGACGATGCGACCCTCGTTCTGGTTCAGCGCAAGCGTGGCGCCAGCTTGCCCGCATAGGTCCGTGAATCCCATCCAGCCGCAGGAAGACCTGCTTAGAATGCAAGCAGGTCTCGCGCCACGGCGACCTCCTCATCGGCCGGAATGACAAGAATATCGACACGTGACGTCGCGGCGCTGACGAGTTCGCCGCCGCTTCGGTTCAACCCTTCGTCAAGCGCCAGGCCAAGCCATGCGGCAGCCTCGCAGATCTTGTGCCGG
>Ga0105240_10011406_pt1 | contig 12377 bp, 8 predicted proteins | sample KBSC54metaG_FD_80426 | JGI IMG/M metagenome (GOLD analysis project Ga0105240, IMG submission 80426) | Corn rhizosphere microbial communities from Kellogg Biological Station, Michigan, USA - KBS C5-4 metaG | ecosystem: Host-associated > Plants > Roots > Rhizosphere > Soil | place: Michigan, USA... | reverse complement strand
GGCGGCGGGGTTCTGGGCGACGGTTTGCAGCGAGTTATTCATCGCTCCCCAGCCGCCCACGTCGCGGAGCCCCAGATAGACCACCGGCGCAAACCCAAGCACGATCATGAAGAACTGGAGCACCTCGGTGTAAATCGCGGAGGTGAGCCCACCTTTCAGCACGTAGACCAAAACAACAGCTGAGCAGATCCACAGGGCCACATGATAGTTCCAGCCCAGAAGCTGATTCAGCAATTTGGCGAGCGCATTCATGGAAATGCCGGATGCAAACACGGTCATGACGGCAAACGCGATGGAGTTAAGCGCCCGCACCCGCTCGTCAAAACGCATTTTCAGATACTCAGGAACTGAGCGCGCCTTCGATCCGTAATAGAACGGCATCATGAATATCGCCAGGAAGATCATGGCCGGGATCGCGCCGACCCAGTAGAAATGGCAGGTCGCAATGCCGTACTTGGCGCCGCTCGCAGCCATTCCCACCAATTCCAGCGCCCCGAGGTTCGCCGAAATAAAGGCCAACCCGGTCACCCAGGCGGGGATCGACCGGCCCGAGGTGAGAAAATCCGAAGAGCTTTTAAGGTACCGCCGGAGGGCAAATCCTATACCCACGACGAAGGCCACGTAGATGAGGAGAATGGCATAATCGACGAGGCCAAGTTGGACACTTTGCATAATTCGATTTGATTCGAGTGGCCAGAGTCTTAAGGATTCGCTGAAGGAATGTCAATTCGCGCGTTTCAGGGTCCAGGCCTGGTTCACAGCGGCCCAAGGCATCAGGCCTGCATAAACAGGCCTGATCCACAGCACCCGCGAGAGTTCCGGCCCGCATGGCTGGGCTCAAGGAGTTGGCAATGCCTGCCGCGCGAGCTCGGCAGGGTTGTCGCCGCTGCTGAAGGGCCGCAACCGGAACTGATAAGAGTATTCCCGGCAGGGAATCAAGAACTCATCGTGCGGCCACGCACCCCAACTGTTATCGCCGCCGACGCCCTGCTGCTTCAGATCTAAGTTCAAAGTGATCACATCGCGCCGAGGGAGCTCGAACGCGTGTTTGCCCGCGTTGAGATCTTCGGTGCCGTAGTGAAGCGCATTGACGCTCAGCAACGGCTGGCCGACCGCCAACAAGCCGATCCCTTTGCCGTTCGTCACCGTCACCCAGCGCACATCCACCTTGTTCCCGGTTTCCCCAGGCTGAGTGTAATCGGCAAAAAACTGTTGGTTCACGGTTCCATGGTAAAGCCCCATTCTGGCATCCTTGCGGTCGCAATAAGACTCCTGGGGACCCGGCCCCAGCCAGGTGAGCTTCTCGAATCCTGCGGGCAGAGCCATCTGCATTCCGAGCCGCAGGATTTTGGGTAGATCCGATTTCTCCGGTTTGAACCGCGCGCTCACCACCAGGTCGCCGGTGTCAAAGATGGTGTACGTGGTTTCCCACGCCGCACTCACCTTCGGGAGCGTTTGACGGGAAGTAACCGCGACGGCGTGCAACTCAGGTTTCACCACGGCTGAACAGGAGCCGCATTGGGCACCTTCGTGCGCAGTACGCCAAATCCCCTGGGCAGCCAGTTCATGACGGCCCCGGTCATTGTCGGTTTGTGCGCGCCAGAAATCCGGCCGCAACGGTGATTGCACCAGCTCGGTTCCTTTGTAAATCCAGGAAACCAACGCCCCGGTCGTTTTATCGAAACGCGCCTCAAATTCTTTGCCTTTGATTTGAATCTTCCCGGTATCCTCAGTCACCGCTGGTGTAGCCAGGTTCCCGACCTGGATCACTCTCTCCGGAGCCGCGTCAGGCAACTTGAACTCATCCCAGGCAAGTTCGTGGCCGGACTTGGCCCACGGCCGATTGGATTTCAAGGCGAAGGCGACTTCGAGGAAGTACTCGGCACCTGGTTGGGGAGTAAACGTTTTAACCGGGACCGCGATCTGTGTCGTTGCCTGGGGGGCCAGATCCAGCTCAGGCAGCTTCCCGCTCTGGACGACGCGGCCGTCCGCTTTCAAGCGCCACTCTCCCGCCGCAATGTCTTTGAGGTTGGTAAAATCGTAGTTGTTCTTAACTTCGATGGTTCGAGTGGCCAGATCCACCGGTCGGCAGTGAATGTACTGGTAGACATGCTTCACGAAAAAGAGCCCCGGATGAGGCTCACGATCTGCGCTGACGAGGCCATTACAACAAAAGTTGTCGTCACTCGGCGTTCCCGACGGCCCAAAATCACCACCGTACGCCCAGAAGGTTGGGTCGCCGCGTTTCACTTTTTGAAAATGGCTCAGCGGTAACTTCTGCTGCGATTGTCTCAGGCCCTGGTCCACCCAATCCCAAATCGAGCCGCCCTGCAAAAATGGTTTGGAGTAAATCTGGTCCCAGTAAGACCAAAAATCTCCGGAGCCGTTGCCCATCGCGTGCTCATACTCGCACATGATATAAGGCCGATCGCGCTTTTGAGCGGCGTAGCTGGCCAACTCGCGGGGGTGGGGATACATCGGGCAGATGATGTCGGTATACGGTTTGGTGCCCGCCGGTTCGTAATGAACCGGCCGGCTGGGATCGCGTTGGTGTATCCACTTCGAATCTGCTTCGAAGTTCGGGCCATCACCGGCTTCATTCCCGAGCGACCAGATAATGATCGAGGGATGGTTCTTGTCCCGCTCCACCATCCGCACGGTCCGGTTCATGTGCGCCTCAGCCCAGTCGGGATTTCGGGCCAGCGTTTTTTCATCAAATCCCATGCCGTGACTCTCAATGTTGGCCTCATCAATCAGGTAGATGCCATAGCGGTCGCACAGGTCATACCAGGCGGGCTGATTTGGATAATGGCTGCAGCGAACCGTGTTGAGGTTGAAACGCTTCATCAGCACGATGTCCTTTTCCATGGTATCAACCGTGATGGCCTGACCGCGATCGGGATCAAACTCGTGCCGGTCCGTACCTTTAATGAGAATACGTCGCCCATTGACCAACAGGCTGCCGTCGCGGATCTCGACTTTGCGGAAACCCACATTGACAGGGATGGCCTCCAGCGTCTTACCCGAGTCATCCTTGGTCGTGAGCAGAACCTGGTAGAGATTGGGCGTTTCGGCCGACCACTTAAGGGGGTTCATCACGGGCGCAATGGTTTCGACAGTGACCTCCTCTGTCGCCCCAACGTTCTTTTCCACTTTCGGGGCCAAAATCCTCTTCCCGGTGGGATCGAGCAAGGCGGCCTCGACACTCACGCGCGCCGGCGCCTTCCCCTGGTTGACCAGGCTGATCTTCACCTTGAGTTGAGCGTCGCGATATTGGCCATCCAGTTCGGTTTTCACCTCAAAATCGCGCATGTGCACCGCCGGGGGTGACCAGAGGTAAACATCCCGAAAAATTCCGCTCAGGCGCCACATGTCCTGGTCTTCGAGATACGAGCCGTCGCTCCACCGGAAATTTTCGAGCGCGAGAAGATTTTCCCCCGGGACCAGGTATTTGGAAATGTCGAACTCAACCGGTGTGCGGCTATCCTTCCCGACACCCACCTTTTGACCGTTGATCCAAAGAAAGAAGAAGGAATTTACTCCATCGAAGGTGAGGAATACCGGCCGCCCGGACCACGCCTTCGGCACCGAGAAACGTTGTCGATACGAGTTGACGGTGTTGTTCGGCTCGTCCTTGGGAATATACGGTGGATTCGGCTCAATCCCATGCCAGGTCCACGGATAGCGGATATTGACGTAAATGGGGGTCCCATAGCCTGACATTTCCACATTCGAGGGCACTGGGATCGTATGCCAGTCCTGGTCATTGAAATCGGGCTTCCAAAAATCGGTTACCCGGCCCGACATGTTGGCCGCGTAATGGTATTTCCAATCGCCATTGAGCGACCGATAGTAGCTCGACTTCGTCCGCTCCCGATTGTTGATCAGTTGAACGCTCCGTGCTGTTTTCTCATCCGGGCAAGCGACCATGGTCGCATGGGGCGGCTGGTTGTTTACCCCGGTCAGCTTCGGGTCCTCCCACTCCTTCAGGTCGGAACCCAAGGCCGTCCCTAACATGGTTGACACAACGAACGCAGCTTGGAAAAGAGAGCTGTCGCCAAGGGGCTTTTTCATATTCCAGTGGAAACTCTAAATTTGTTCGACTCGAGGTTAATGAGCGATCGACATCACACCCGACTGACCCAGTATTTCAAATCCCTGACCGTTCTGTCCAACGCGGAATGCGGCAAGGTGGTGGCGCTTGGCACGAGCAAGCGCAGGGGGAGAGGGGGACCGAGCTTCGGATCAGGCCCGGGAAAGCTCCGGAGTAAATTTAGGTGGAGGTTGTCGAGGAAGCAGCGGGATCGACGGGGGCCAGGGAGGGACTCAACAGACCTTTGGCTACGGCATAGCGAGTGAGGCCGGCAATATCGTGGATGCCCAGTTTATCCATCGCCGCCTGCCGATGTTTTTCAACCGTCTTGATGCTGACGTTGAGAGAAAAGGCCATTTCTTTGTTGGGCTGACCACGAGCGACCAGGCATAGCACTTCCAACTCGCGCGGAGTGAGCCGCGTCGCCGGCGTCTGGGAGCGCCCTTGGCGGAACGGACGTGATCCCCGGGCTCTCATTTGTTTGGCAATGGCGGGGCTATAATAGGCGTTGCCCTTCCCGACCTCGCGAATCGCCGTGAGCAACTCATCAGCGGCGGAATGCTTGGTCATGTAGCCGGCAACCCCGGCGTCCATGACTTTCTGGATGGTATCCTCATCTTTGTACGCGGACAGAATCAGCACTTTAGCAGCCGGAGCCTGGATCCGGATGTCACGGGCGGCGGTCAGGCCGTTGGCCTGAGGCATGGCCAAGTCCATGAGGACTACGTCGGGCTGCAGCTTCTTAGCAAGGCGTACCGCCGTCTGGCCGTTGTTGGCCTCGCCGGCAATCACCAATCCTGGGTCGGCCTGGATGAGGATTTTCAGGCCCTCACGGACGACGTCATGGTCTTCTGCGATTAAGACTCGAATCTCTTTTGTCACGTCTGTTTAAAACAGCACCGCCCCGGAGGGAATTCGCCGAGGATTAATCCGATCAGGCCGATTGTTAGGCACCCGTGCGCCAAGTCGAGAAAGACTTATCCACGGGGTGTGAATAAGTGGTGGGGACCTGGAGATAACCCCTTGCTGGTCAGCAGAACCGGTTGTGAATAACTTTTGGAGGCAATTCCAAATTTGCTAAATGCGGCCAAACCCGATTTAATAGAGTTGGATAAATGTCGAACGTATCGAACACTGAATGTTTAATGTTTTAAAACGCCTACGGGATCTTGAGAATCCATTTTCAATCAAGCGCTGTTCGCTGGGACTGTTGCTGCTCACCGCCGTCAGCGCGGTTTCCGGATGCCACACCGTGAGCTTCTACGGGCAGGCTCTGAAGGGACAGTACCAGATCTTCGCTCACCAGCAGCACATCCAGGCCTTGCTGGCGGCGCCGAAGACACCCGCTCCGCTTCGAGAACGGCTCTTGGTACTTGAATCCCTGCGGGCCTTTGCGGGCAACCAGTTAGAGTTGCCCGTCGACAGTCATTATCTGAAATACGCGGATGTGCACCGACCCTACGTCGTTTGGAACGTCGAAGCCGCCCCGGAGTTCTCGCTGGAGCCGAAGAGTTGGTGGTATCCCCTGGTGGGTAGCCTGGAATACCGGGGCTACTTCTCCAAACAGGGTGCGACCAACTACGCCGCCTATCTCAAACGCAAAGGCTACGATGTATCGGTCGGCGGCGTCGAAGCTTATTCCACTCTCGGATGGTTTAAAGATCCAGTACTGAACACCTTCATTTTTGAGCCGGATGCGGACCTGGCTGAAATCATTTTCCACGAACTGGGGCATCAGCGCGTTTTTGCCCGCGGCGACACCGATTTCAATGAAGCGTTCGCCACGTCGGTCGGAGAAGAAGGGGCGCGGCGGTGGCTGAAAGCCAAAGGGAACACCGTAGACCTGGAGAAGTATTTGGCCCATTTGGAGCGGACGCGCGACTTTGTGCATTTGGTCATGAAAGCGCGCGAACAATTGGAGGCTCTGTATGGAGATGAGACGACGGACCAGGGGAAGATAAAGGCTACCGCCAAAAACAAGGGAGTACCGGCGGAGCGCCTCCGGGCCGAAAAGCAACGTATTCTCGAAAACATGAAGCACGAATACGCCGACCTGCGAGTGCGCTGGCGAGAGGACGACGATTACGCCGGCTGGTTCAAGCACCCGATTAATAATGCCCACCTCAACTCCGTGGCGGCATATTACGATTTTGTTCCGGGTTTCGAACAGTTGATGGCCGACAACGGCGGGGATTTAGGAAAGTACTACAGTGCGGTCGAAAAGCTTTCCAAGGAGCCCAAAGAAGCTAGGCATGCGGCACTGCGCCGATTGGCTCAAACCAGATTGGCGATCAAGGCAGCTGCGGCGCAACATCCCCGGGGAAACTCTGCCCCACGATCGCCAGGTTGAGTCTCGCAGCCGAGCGCTTTGACGCAGATTTCCGCCCCTGTGCCCTGCCCTTCAGGCCTTAGCACCCCTGGGTTTGGCCCGGCATGGCAACCGGGTATTTTCCATTGGCGTCCGGAACGGGAGGTGGCGCCGATTCCCAGGTGTAACCATCCAGACCAGGAGCGAGTTGGATCTCGGAAGCCATGGCTTCGTCCCAGGTGATGAGCTTGCCAGACTCGCAGGCCATCCGCCCCATGATCGCGGTCAGGCAGGATTTCGCGCAACGTTCCGTTTCGTTATAAGGCTGGTCATTGCGGATGGCCGCGAACAGGAGATCATGCTCATGCTGATAGTGGTCGCACTCAGGGCCTTTCCAAGTCCAGCGCACGTTCTCCGAGGTCTGGCGGTGGCCACGAAAGAGCCGGGGCTTCGGTTGGCCCTCGCCCAGGATGGCCGAGCCGGTGGTCCCATGGATGACATCGCCAAAAAGGTCCCAACAGTTGGTCATATGCCGTCCCTGGGCCATCAGGCGAGTGCCATCGGCAAAAGTGTACTCCGCGCCATAGTGATCGAACAGTTGATCGGCGTCCTGCCGCACCTGGCGCCCCCCCATGCCTTGGACCGAGACCGGCCACCCATTCTTAACCCAACAGCACACATCGATGTTGTGAATGAGCCAATCCACGATGAAGCTGCCGTTGAGCCAGGTGAAATTGCTGTAGTTGGTAATCTGGTAAGCCAGTTCCTTCTGGCCCGCTTGCTTGGGCGCCAGGCCGACCGGGCCGTGCATGCGGTACGCCCATTCGGTAATGACTTCGCCGATCCGACCATCGTGAATGTGCTGGATGCATTCCTCGAGTGGCTGGTAATGTCGGCTCATTAGGCCGCCGGCCACTTTCAAATTCTTTTTCGCGGCTTCCTGCCCCGTTCGCAATACCCGCCGGATACCGGGCGCGTCCACAGCAAAGGACTTTTCCATGAATACGTTGAGGCCTTTTTGAACCGCGTGCTCGAAATGGATGGGCCGGAACGCCGGCGGGGTGGCCAACAACACGACGTCTCCCTTGTCCAATGCAGCCATCGCCTTCTTGTAACCATCCATCCCGATGAACTGCCGGTCCGCCGGAACCTCCACCTGCTTCTCGCGCCCTTGCTTGATGTTGCTGAGACTCGCTTGAAGCCGGTGCTCGAAAACATCCGCCATGGCCCAGAGCTTGGTCGGCCCATGGGTCGAAAGGGCCTGCGCAGCCGCCCCGCTCCCGCGTGAACCGCACCCCACCAGGGCGATTTTGATGGTGTTGTTCTCAGCCGTGTAGCCCGGCCTGGCCACGCTGCCCACCAGGGTCGCCCCCGCAAGCGCGACGCCGGAGCTCTTGAGAAATTGACGACGCGTGGTCACAGTCCCGGCGGGCGAAGCAGTAGAATTTATAAGGGTTGTCATAAGTAAACTTCGATTTAAGACTGAGCACTAATACAACTGATTATTCCGCCTCCGCCGCTGCTTTGGCAAGACTGTTTGTCGGGGTGGACGGGAACTGCCCCGCCCCGTGGTGGCAGGAAACGCGCTGGTCGGGCGAGGGCCACAAACCATTGCTACAGCCGTTTCCAAATTGAGGGCAGCCTGTTACTCTCCCGTGTGACCACGGTGAGATCAAGACGGACATGAACGAAGCTATGGAAAGCCTTGCCCAGGTGCGGGAGAGAGCCTCGTCCTTTTTCGAAGGGACGGCAGCTCGGCTGATTGGCTCCTGGTCTTCCTGGTTAGCCTCGGTTCAGAACCTTTGGTGTTGTCTGGCGGGATTGGTCCGGCTCGTTGGACCATGCCTGCTTGCACTATGCGCCGGGTCTTTCGGGTGTGTTTCGGCACAGGGGGCCAACCTGTTGGTATTTGCCGCGGCCAGCCTGACGGAGAGTCTCAAAGAGATTGGAACGAGTTACCACACACAAACCGGGGACACGGTCAGGTTCAACTTTGCTTCCTCGAGTTTTCTAGCCCGGCAAATTGAGGAGGGAGCACAGGCGGACGTCTTTTTTTCAGCCGACGAAGCGAAGATGAACGTGCTTGAAAAGCAGGGCCTGGTTGTAGCCGGGACCCGTGTGAGCCTGCTTTCAAACTCTTTGGTCATCGTGGTCGGGAGCGACACCTCGCTGGTGATTGAATCAGTGAACGATCTGCGGAAGCCCAGGTTCCAGAGAATCGCCCTGGCCGACCCGAGGACCGTGCCCGCGGGGATCTACGCCCGTGAATATCTGGAACGCGCGGGGCTTTGGTCGGCGGTGCAGCGCAAGATTGTGCCGCTAGACAATGTTCGTGCAGCGTTGAGCGCAGTTGAATCCGGGGACGTCGAGGCAGGCATCGTCTATCAAACCGATGCCACGATTTCGAAGAAAGTCAGGATCGCCTACCGCGTGCCGAAACAGAATGCGCCCGCTATCAGTTACCCCGTGGCCGTCCTCCGGAGTTCTACTCAGTTGCCTGCCGCCAAACAGTTCGTGCGCTACCTGCAATCGGCCGAATCCCGGCGGGTATTCCAACGGTTCGGCTTTATTGTCCTGGAGTAGCCGATGATGACGGGCGAAACATGGCAAATCGTCTGGTTCACCGTCTGGGTGTCGATCTTGAGCACCCTGTGCATCATCCCCTTCGGGTTGGCGGCGGCCTGGTGGCTCGCGAGGGTTGAATGTCGCGGAAAGTCTCTGATCGAGACCGTGATATCTCTACCCCTGGTCATGCCACCCGTAGCCACGGGTTTGATTTTGCTCCGTCTCCTGGGCCGACGAGGACCGATTGGAGGCTTTCTTCACGACCACCTGGGCTTGAGCGTGGCCTTCACCTGGCGCGCGGTGCTGGTGTCGCTAGGGGTGATGTCCTTTCCGCTGCTGGTTCGCTCTGCCCGAGCAGCCTTCGAGGGGGTGAACCCACGCCTGGAACAGGTCGCCAGCAGCCTCGGCGCGGGACCGTTCAGGGTATTCTTCAGCATCACCTTGCCGCTGGCCACGCGGGGTGTGACGGCTGGAATTCTGTTAGCCTTTGCGCGGGCCTTAGGTGAATTCGGCGCCACGATCATGGTGGCCGGGAATATTCCCGGGCAAACCACGACTTTGTCTCTGGCGATTTTCCAATCCGTGCAGTTGGGCCAGGACACCACGGCATTTCGGCTGCTGGGAATATCAACGGTTTTGGCGTTTGCCGCCGTCTGGTGTGGAGAGTGGCTCACACGCCGTCGCAAAAACTAGCATGGCCCTCATCCTGCAAGATATCTGCCTGGACCTGGATTCCTTCAAACTCGAAGTCAGCCTTGAAGCCCAAGGGCCGGTGACCGCGCTGTTCGGTCCTTCCGGTTCGGGCAAAACCTCGCTGCTCGACGCGATTGCCGGACTGCGGCCACCGCGATCTGGCCGGATACAAATAGGCCGGCACGTTCTTGCAGATGCGGCCCAAAAATTTTTTCTCCCAGCACGCCAGCGTGGCATTGGCTACGTTCCGCAGGACCTAGCATTGTTCCCTCACTTAACGGTCCGCCAGAATCTGCTTTATGGATATCGGCAACCCGAGACTGGGAAACCAAGTCTTGAGCACGTCGTGGATGTTTTGGAAATCAAACCCCTGCTCCCGCGCTCGGTCCAACAAATTTCGGGCGGTGAACAACAGCGCGTGGCCCTGGCGCGGGCACTCCTCACCGCGCCAAGACTACTCCTGCTCGACGAACCCCTGGCCAAGCTGGATTTGCCCCTCAAGCTGAAAATCCTACCCTACCTGGCGCGGATCCGAGACGAGTTCCGAATCCCCATGCTCTATGTCACGCACGACCGGCTGGAGACGTTATCCTTAGCGACGGAAATGGCCGTGATCATCCGGGGCCGAATCGCCCAAAAAGGCACCGTTCAGGACGTCTTCAACCGCCCCGCCACGGTTGACGTTGCAGCACTGCTGACGATCGAAACCATTCAAAGCGGTCGCGTTGTCTCACGCCAGGGCGATTTAGTGCGCGTGGCCGTTGGCCCAAAGGAACTTTCGGCGACCGAGGCCAACCTTCCACTGGTCGGGACTGAGGTTTATGTCTGCATTCGGGCCGAGGACGTGATCCTGGTTCCTGGCCCGGACGCTCCCAGCAGCGCGCGAAATCACTTGTCGGGGGTGGTTCAGGCGATCACGCGAACGGGTGCTGTTATGCGCGTCGATATCGATTGCGGCTTCCCGTTGGCGGCGCTCATCACCCGCCAGGCTTTGGAAGAGCTCGCGCTGGTGCCAGGCCGGCCGGTGCTGGCCCTCGTCAAAGCACCTCACGTCCACTTGATTCGCCGCTGAGCCTCAAGCTGCGGGCATTAAGCATGAGGTAGGTGTTTAACCCAACGCGAATCGGAGGGGTCTGCCCGGTTGTTACACCGCCGAGAGCGAAGAGATTAAGGAAAGAGTTAACACCAAGAGAAATCGCGATATATGAATAGACTTTTAGTGATAATGGCATTGTCGGGCTTAATGGCCATGGTAACCGCGTCCAGTGGCTTGGCACAAGGAGCAGGTGGCGGCGGCGCGGGAGCAGGAGCGGGAGCCGCCGGCGGTGGGAGCGGAATGGGCTCTGGAACGAGCAGCGGACTGGGCACGGGCTCGGGGACGCTCGGAACGGATTCGACTCTCGGCAACGGAACCGGCCTGGGCACCGGGCCAGGGATAGGCGGCACCGGGAATTCGGGTTTGGGAACCTTCAATGGTTCCGCGCTCAGCAACGGCAGGGGCTCATTCAACAGCCCGGGATCCTTGAACGGGACAGGGACCGGTATCGGGAGCCCTGGCTTTGAAACCACTACTCCGGGAATCAATCCCTCGACCATCAATCCTCAAACCGGGGTCGGCAATCCCGGAACCTTCAACGGGACCGGACTCAACGGGAATGGAACCGGGTTGGGTGGCACATTGAACGGCCCGGGCATGAGTGGGAATAACCTGGGTAGCACGATGAACGGTACCGGTTCGAGCGGAACCCTGAATGGTCTAGGGAACAACCTCAACGGTACAGCGAATGGTGGGCCCGGAAATAACCTGGGTGGTAATTTCAACAACGGTGGATTGAACACCACCGTGACAACCAATGCCCTGGGTATTCGCCAGCCTCCTTTTTGACCGGTCGCCGTGGCGTCAATTCGTTAGAAGCCCTCCAGGAGAAAGTCGGCGACAACGTCGACCCAATCCACTGAGATGGGCGAGGTAAGCTGAGCAGAACGGTTGAAGTCGGCTTCGAAAAGATCCGACTTCAACCGTGAAGCAAAAGCGGGGTCGGAAGTAGCAATGTTTTGTTCCTGGTTTACCCGCAAGCTAAGGTGATTGAGGTTGCCGGACCCGAGGCAGGCCCAACCGTCGACCAACAGGGCTTTCACGTGGGTCATCCCCGGATAAAAGTAGACGCGTATGCCGTGCTGGAGCAGGTAATTGGAAACGACGATGTTGCTCCGGCCGCCCGCCTTGAAATCATTGACCCGTGGCAGCACCACCCGCACGTCAACCCCGCGTTCCCGCGCCTTGACCAGCTCGATAATCACTCGCTTGTCAAAGAGGTACGGGTTTTCGACATAGATGTAGCTCTGCGCCCGGCGTAGCGAGGCGAGGACAGCGCTGGCAAAAGGCTTCCACAAAGTACGAGTAGGGAGTAATCGGAGAGGAATGCAGCTTCCGTCTTGAGGAGCCGCCGGCAAGGGGGTGGTCCGGAACAGAGTGGTGAAGTACCCCAGATCCCCCCAAGGTCCGGCATGAGCCCACTTCCGCTTGAAATCAGCTTCCAGCGTCGTGACGATGGGACCTCCCACCTCGACCATGGCATCATGCCACTCAAAGCGGTACTCTCGGCCGAGGTTCATGCCGCCTAACCAGGCCCGGGAACCATCCACCAACAGCACTTTGCAGTGGTCCGAGGAGAGCCAAGGGTTCAGAAACGGCCGAATCGCCACCTTCGAGTTGTC
>Ga0105240_10011405_pt1 | contig 12380 bp, 11 predicted proteins | sample KBSC54metaG_FD_80426 | JGI IMG/M metagenome (GOLD analysis project Ga0105240, IMG submission 80426) | Corn rhizosphere microbial communities from Kellogg Biological Station, Michigan, USA - KBS C5-4 metaG | ecosystem: Host-associated > Plants > Roots > Rhizosphere > Soil | place: Michigan, USA... | reverse complement strand
TGTGGGAATGCCAACGGAATACATTCCCCCACAACTCAGAGCAAGGGCCGCTGAGATGTACGCCACTCTGGGCAAGAACGATGCGAAGGCCACAGGCCGTTTTGCCGCATGGCGTAGAGCCTATGAGCTCGGACACGTCGACGCCATTCCGAACTTGAAACGGGCGTTATTGGAGATGAATTCTACCGAGGTTCGTAGCCTTGATCCGCGACGCCTCCGTTCAACGCTCGACAACTTGCGGGTGAATGATTCAGCTTGGGTGAGCGAGTGGGTGACGCAACAGATGCTTGCGGGTGCACTATCGCCAGAAGAATGGATTCCGGTGGTGGCTGGTATCTCTGTACCTCTTCGAGATGAATTGCTGAACCGCATCAAGACCGAAAACGTCACCGAAATGCGGATACCCGGAGTGGTCCCGCTCCTTCGCCACTTCGCAGATGCCGAGTCGGTAAAGGGCCTGTTTCGGTATCTCTGTGAGATGATCCCGGTCATAGCGGAAAGCAAACCTGGAGATGAAAAAAAGACGGAAGCAGAACTTGGCAGACAAGTCGAAAATCTGTTGCGCCAGATACCTGCTTCTCTGGTCATCGAAAGCATTCTGGACGAGGTGGATGGAAAGCCGGACACGGTCGCCGTGAAAGCCATCGCAGACGTCTTTCATGGAGTGGGACGAAGCGAAGCGTCTCTTCGTACAGAATTGCCAAACGAACTTCGCGAACGGTTCCGCGACTATCTCAAAAGCGGCATCGACAGCGTTCTCGCACTTGAAGACAAGTCTGGTCAGACAAAGGCATATTTCGCCACCGTCCTTGCACAGGTAGGCGATGCGTCCGACTTGCCACACATGGAACGGCTTGTTGAGGCTGACCTCTTACGATTTCGGACCGAGCGCGCCGCGCGCACAGCCGGAAGGCCACGTTCTCCAAGGAGGCAAACACCGTGATGAGTTGGACGGATTGGTACATCCAAGCCATCCTCCACATGGCCGAAGCGGACGCGATGCCGTTGCTCACACGTCTACTGTCGGAGCCGGAATACGAGGAGGCTGCCGCCGCTGGACTCTTCCACATGGCGAGGACTGATAAGCCGCGGGCGATGGTCTGGCCGCGCGGCTGGTCGATGCGCACTAAGGACTTCGGCTTCGTGTGGCGAGCGAGAGCGGGTGCGTCCGAGGTAGCGTTCACTGAGCCAATCCGCTCTGAGGCGGCTGCCCTTATCCGAAACCGAATTGAAGCGATCCTCGTTGAACAAGCCTCCTCTGAATACCCAGAGGATTTCGATCACCGCCTTAGAAGCCTTGCAAACATCCTGGCGGAGTTAGACGGGTTGGCTTCGGCTAAGTTGGTTTTACAAATTCTCGATATGCCGACGAGCGGCAAGTATCTATACAGTGCATGGTCCAGGATTCACGGATTGGAAGCACTGCTGATGCGCGGCATCGTTCTTCCTTAAGAAAAGACTTGGGCTATCCTCGAACCCGTTGTCCAACACGTCAAAGAGCATTGTTGGAACAATCAGGAACTGGGCCTGCTCAGCCACGCTGTCTGTATTGGACTCTTCACGGATAACCCACAAGAAGGGGTGATCCGCGCACGGCAGTTCCTCGGGGAAAATCTCATTTATATTGAGGGGCTGCGCTCAGTCGTGAAAGCTTTGGGCAACAGCCAGTGCGATGAAGCGGCGATTTTCCTACAGGAGATTGGTGCGGACAAGGCGCGCGCACAGCATTTCGGCGATGAATGGATCGGCGCGCTTCTCCAGCTGAATACTCCAACGGCTACGAACCTATTGCTGGGATTCGTTGACCCATCCCTACCCCAGATGCCGAAGGAACTGATAGCGCACTACGACGGGAAATTGGTGAGGGGTCTCACAGATATGGGCCAGCGCGATCCAGCAATCCTGCGGCGCTTTTACTCCCTTGCTGATGAAGATCTCACTCCCGAGCAGGCGAAGGTGCTCGGCAAAGTGCTGGCGTCGCTCGGTACGACAGAATCACTTACTCATGCGTTGAATTTGCTCCATGACTCAAGGTCGAACGGCTTGGCATATGAGTTGTACAGAAGTCTCGAAGAAGTTTTCGTGGAGCATCGTCCCGTTGCCGGATCGGCCAACACATACACGATGGAACCCCGAAGCGCCAATGCAATTCGGCGCAAGCTCGTTGACATGGCGCAGAACGATCCAAAACGGAAAGAATCCGCATTAGCGTTGCTGAATGAGATCGAAGAATGGCGGCTGCGGTTTGGGCGCCCAGATGGCGAGCCGCGAAGCCCAAGGATCGAAGCAGGTTTCTTGTGGCCACTTAAAAATGGACTGAGCGATGGCCGCGCAACGACCTAACCTTTGGATAAACAGTTGAGCCAGGCTACGCAGAGAGGACCGATGGCCGTACGTTTGACAGATCAGGAGTTGGGAGAACGCATCCACGCTGGTCGCAAGCAAGCGTTCTATGTTCCACTGAAGCCCGAGGCAAACGCTGAGAGGAATCGCTGTCACGAAAACGCAGAAGCATATGTGAGCCGCTGCGTTGATTGCGGTGTCGTGCGAGGTTGGCTGTTGGAAGATTTTGCTGACTTCTCTTACTTCAACGCTCATAGTGTCGTGCGGGACGCCCAAGGGGTTCTCTTCGACCCGACGCCGATGAACCAGCATTGTCTGTTCCTTCCTCATGACGGGGACGACGCGGACTTTGCTCTGCAACGAGAGAACAGGCCCCGCGTCCAGTTTCCTGTCTTCGAGTTTGACTTAGACTTTCTTGGAGCGTCCATCGAGGAGGACGAGAAACTCCCCGAATAGCAAGGCTCGTTCTGTAGAGCAAACATGTAAACGTTGGATGATTCCAATGTCGCATCGATTATGACGGAGTCAGGGTCGCATGTTTGTGCGTCAAACCAACACACCGAGAATCTACGCCTGCATCGCTGTGCCCAATTCAGGCGCGAACCGTTGTCCCATTTGCAAAGCAGATGTTTTCACCACGTCATGCGACAGCTTTCCAATGAGAGACGTTGCGTTATCAGTAAAGATCTGAGCGTCGTGCGACCCTCGTGAAACGGCGACATATGCGAAGCGCCGGTTTATCAGGTCGGGATGGATGTGGCTGTCGAGATTTACCATGACACGCTCTGCAGTGAGTCCCTGGGAGCTGTGACTGGTAACCGCGTAGCCGTGGTCGAAGTGCCGCATGTGGTTGGTGTCGAAGCTGACGGATTTCCCGTTGTCCATCTTTACAGCGAGCTGGCCATCCTTGTCGATCTGCTGGACCGTGCCAAGGTCACGGTTTGCAACGCCTAACTCTTTGGACGGCGCGGTGAAACTTAGGCGGTCGCCAACTGCAAACTCTCGCTCAAGCTCACGGTAGACATTGACTCCGTAGAGCCGCGCTGGATTGTATGTGATGGTGGCTCCATCCCCCTTTTGAATGGTAAGCAGGTTGTCTTTGGGGGCGGTAGCAATGACCTTTGTGTAGCTTTGCTTCTCGATGCCGATGTCTTGGCTGCCGCGCGGATAGTAGATCACGTCTCCTACGGTGTAGCGGGCGGCCCATGTCCTGTCAGCGCCGGTCATGTCGGAACGGGGAGCCAGCACACGCAAGGAATGGTCTTCCGTTGCCACGGTGCCGAGAGCCTGCAATTCGGAACGGACAGCCTGATTGATCTGACGGCGCGAGGCGTTATCTGGAGAGACGACGATAGTGTTGTCCGGGCTGGCGGCATAGCTCCGGGCAATCGCCCCGATCCGCTGCTGCGGATCGGCGATCTCCGTAACACGCCCCTGTTGTTCCAACAGGGCGACACCTTCGGCAATCTCCCCGCGCGACAGATGCTCGACCGCTTTGAGCAGTTCTGGGGCGTTCCTTTGGCGCACGATCTGGTCCACTTGTGCGGTCTTCATTCCCGCGTTGACCAACTGCTCGAAGGGCTTGCCGGCCTCTACGCCTTGATGCTGCCGCGTGTCCCCGATTAGCAAGACGCGGTCGTTCGGTTCAAGCTTGGCGAGGAAGTCCCGCATCTGTTTGGTGCTGGAGAGGCTGGATTCATCGAGCATATACAGGTGGCGGTCGGAGCTTGGCTGGCCCGCACGGGCAAGGAAACCTTGCAGCGTATCGGCAGAGATTCCGGCGTCACGAAGCTGGTTTGCGGCACGTGAGGTCGGGGCGAAACCCTCCACCACATAGCCACGTTTTTCGGCGGCTTCACGCACCGATTTCAAAAGGGTGGTCTTACCAACCCCGGCTTTCCCCTCCAGCCCCTGTACGACATCGCGAGAGGTCAGAATTTCCTCAGCAGCAGCCCGCTGTCCGGCATTCAAATGCTGCTGCTTTTCCGTGTGAGCAACGGCGGATTGTATGGACATTATCTGCTCGGAGCGTCCTTGGCCTTGCTGCATCGCGCGTAGGATTTCTTTCTCGGCGCGGATGGTTTCGGCGGTCGTGAAGCTTCGGCCCGAGTCGTGCTTCTGTCCAGGCACAGGCCGGAACTCCCCAGAGGCAATACGAGCTTCGAACCCGGCGCGGACCTCCGAGTAGGTAGTTTCACTCATGCCGCGCCGCAAGGCATCCCGGTAAAGGTCGCGTTCATCGGTGACGGCTTCGCGCTCAAAACTGCGATCGCGGGCGTAGGTGACAGCCTGCCGGGCAGCCTGTTGCGAACTCTCACGATCATGCTCCGGCGCATACCCTTGAGCACGCTCCCGCGCCTCCCTCACAACTTTTTCGGCTTGGTTGCCAAACTCGGCGGCGATCCGTCGATGAGCGGCGAGTACCTCGGCGGGTGAGTGGATCTCCTTACGGTCGCGGGTGGAATGCGCGGCGATCTGTGCGGCCTCCGCCCCCTGATAGCCGGTCTTTTCGAGATGCTCGCGTATCTGTTGGCTGCGCGGACTCGAAGCATCGAGATATTGCTGTGTGAATCCGCGAATTTCTGGTGCTCCACTGCGGCCCGCTTCGATCTCGTAGCCGAGATTCCGGAGTCGATAGGTCAGTTCCGACTGATACACAGCGGTCGCAAACTGCTGGCTTTCGAATAGTCCCTGAGGCTGGAGGGCGCGGGTGCTTTCGTCGCTGCGCTCGGTCACATTAAAGATGACGGCATGGGTATGGAGCTGCGGCGCGGCATATCCATCTACGGGGCGGGCAGTGTCATGCTCGAACTTGGCAACAACGAACTCACCTGTCGTTTCGGCGGGGCGGTTGCCGCCGATGCGCGCCTGGGTATATCGCTCTAGCTCTTTCAAGGCGACGCTAACAGCTTCGCCGTGCGCTTCGCGGACACGGTGATCCCCACCTACCAGAGCGGTGAGCGAGACGGATTTTGGTGCTGAGAAAGTAGCGTCCCACCCTGCGCGATGCTCCACGGGAGCGACGGATTTCCCATCCGCCCCGGTGTATTCCTGAACCGGGCGGTGGATGACGAGCTGCTCGGCGGTGAGGGGATGTTGACCGTCAGCGAGCCGCGCGAAATGTTCTTCCTGCACTCCTCCGGCCAGGCCGAACTTTTCCGCCAGCCTCCCATGCCATTCGCCTTGTGAGCGGTCCTTCTCTCTCCAATAGTTCTGTTCCGGCGAGGTGAACTCTTTGGAGTGATACGTCTGTGCCTGCGATGCTGACAGCGGTTTGGAGATGGTTAGCATGGTCAGTCACCCAGGGAGAATCCCGTCTCAATCGGCTCATCTTCGTTGGTATCGTCAACGCTGGGAGTCGCCACGCCCGCAGACTTCGGAGTCTTCTTTGTCAGGGTCTTCGGCTCGAACGTGAGGTCATCATCCTCCAACGGGCGAGGCACGAAAGCAGGCTGGGTGGCGGGGACATTCCGGTACTCGAAGGAGAATCGGGCGACATGATTTCCCAACTTCAGAAAGGCGTGTTTGTCGGGGAGACCCGAGATTTCTGAGTCCAGAACCAATGGTTCGACCTGACGCTCCACGCTGAAGTTATTGCCCGCGCGCAGACCAGTGGAATGGGTTTCCCGCAAACGCTCAATCTCAATTCTGCCGATGGCGTTCGAGACCCACTCGGCCGCCTTCGGCTCTGTGGTGCGCAGGAAAATCTTGGTTGTCGGCTGCGATAACATCACCTCCGCCAAGTGCCCGTAGATCATCTCAAGCTGCGCCTTGCCCTGGAAGCCAAGCACAAGCGGGTTCTTCGATTTGCGATTCTCGGTGATGGCCGTATGGAGTTGTGGCAACCGCTGCAAGCTCGCCAGCTCATCAAGCACAAACCACACCGGATGCTGGCTCTCTTTCGGTTCGTTCAGGAGACGCAAAACCAGCAAATCGATCCAGAGACTATGCAACGGTCGCAGGGCCTCGCGCTCACTCGGCTTCGACGTAAGGAAGATCCAACCCGTACGATGTTCCGCCCACTCCGTTGCGCTCCAGTGGCTTGTTGCCGTCTCCTTCTTGGGCAGCATGCGCAGGCTGTCGGCTATCAGTCCAAGCGAAGCAAGGACGCCGTTGCGTTGCTGCTGCGCGCCCTTCGCAATCATCATCGCCATCTCCGTGTTCTGGACGCGACGGTCGATCTCATCGGGGTTCGCCATCCACTCCACCAACTCCTGCGGACTCGGTCCGAACGTCAACAGATGGGCAAAGATTTTCTGAGGCGTCTCGGTGAAGAACTCACCTTTCTTGTCCGTCGTCGGCTGGTACAGCGATGCGGCGATGGCCTTCGCTTCTGCCCGGCGACGAAGCTCTTCGGACGGTCCCCAATAGGGGCAGCGGGCGTCGAGAGGATTCAAAATCGTGTCCTTCTTTGGGTCGTAGAAGCGTTGAACAAATTCGCAGGCTGGGTCGTACACGATGGCAGAGTGACCCCGTTCTTTGATCTGCACGAGGAGCTGCATGATGAGTCGAGTTTTACCCGTACCGGTGTCACCCATCAGCTCGATGTGCTGGCCTTCCGACCTCTGGGGGATACGCATGAGGTTTTTAGATTCCATGGTTCGGAAGCCGATACCATCGCCTTTAATCGCTCGATTGAACCCTTTCGGCGATACCATGACCGGCCCTTTGAGCAGGCGTCCATACTTCATCTCTTTCAGCCGTTGAATATCCTTGCGAACCGCAAACGGAAGCTGGAAAAGAAACAGTGCCAGGCCAGACCACAGCGGCACCCGGAAGGTCGCCAGAAAGCTATCGCCGTCGTAGACGAAACGGCGCAGGTATTCGTGAAGAGGTCGATTCTGGTACCTAGTCTTGGTGCCGCGATACAGGGAAATAATTCCCGCCCGATGGGCTGCTTCCGAGAGCGAAAGAGGGATCGGCTTGCCGGTGGGCTGCGGCGTAGAGCCCGGCTGCACGTCTGCTTCGGTGACAGGGCGGGCGTGATGCTGACCGTCGGCTACCGAGACAAGCTGATAGTCGCTGCTCTGGCGTACTGTCCCAAGGAAGCCAGTTTCGAGATAGCTGGGAAGGTAATAGCGTTGCAATGGACTCATCACGACAGCGAAGTGAAGATAGATGCAGAGGGCCGTTACCACGAGTGAGATAAACGCGGCTCCGAAGCTGTAAACGGGATAGTGAGGCGGGCGGACGATGGTCTCTTTGCGACCCCATTGTGTGTCGGTCATGGCTGTTCCGTAGTCCCTTCTGCGTAGCTGGCGAGCATGTCCGCCGCCGCTTTGCGCTTGTTGGTTTTCACGTACCGCAGCATCTCTTTGAATTGCTCCGGTGTCATCTTTTCTCCTCGTAGAAGCGGCTCCAGCGTATTGATGAGAAGGAGCCGGAGTGCCTGCACCTCCACGAAGAGAGCACCTTCGTCAGTGGGCCGCGATCCTCGCGCCGCTGCCAGCAGCACTTCACGCGACCACTCACGAAGGTTCATCCCTCGGTCAGAAGAGACGCGCAGCAAAGCGTCTTCTTCTGCCTTGGTGAACCGGGTAGCGATGCTCTGGCTGCGCGCGTCGCGGCCCTTGATCCGTCGGAGACGCTTCTCCATATCCAGCGTGCTTGCAGGCATTGGTTATCTCCCAAGAGGGCATGTGAAGCCGGTTGCTAATGGAAACGAGGAAATCCTCGCGAATCGGCAACCGCTGTGTTTTCTGCAAGGTTCCCGATGGAACCGAATCGGTTCCAAACGCAACCCTACTAGGGGTGGAGTGTCAATCTTCTTCCGGTGCGCAGCACCGCTGTGGCTCTGCCACACATTTAGCAGTGGGATCATGCCTTCGATCCCGCCACAGATACAGGTGTTTGCGTTGGGGATGATGCCGAGGAAACCGGCTTGCGTGGAGGCCGCCCCGACGCATCATTTCCATTGCCGCGACGAACACGAAGTGTTGGCGTAATCCGCTGCGCTTCGGGAGTGCGGAGGAACTCCTGAAACTCGCGGTCTTTGGAGAAGACATAGGCGAGCGCCTGCTCGACAACATCATTGGCTGATGCCTTGATGAATGCGGCATACTGATCGACCTGTGTTGCCGTCGAATCTGTGAGCCGGATGGAAGCGCTGAGGTGTTTGGTCTGGACAACTTCGAGTAGTGGCATTTCGTTCTCCTTCGATAGTGGGTTTAGGCAATCTTTTGGCGAGCGACCATGCTTTGTGCCGTGGCCGCAATCTCCCGCGAACGGGCGGAGCAAAGTGCAGCGGGGAGATCGTTCTCGCGGCGAAACTTCAGCATGGTGAGAACGTCCTCAAAGGGCATTCCTTCGAGGAGCCATTGACAAGCGGAAGCTATGTCGATGGTGCGCTGCGCGTAATAAAGAGGATTGGGCTTATCGGCCCTCCGTTCGGCCAGGATGCGGGTCAGTTTCTTCGCATCGGCACCGGCTGCGAGTTGGGCACATGCCCACGCCCAATCCTGCTCGGAGTGGCTGTCCTTATGAGCGGACGATTGACGCGCGTTCCCGCGTAGCGGCAGCGCGGAATTATCCTCACCTTCCGGCAACCGGAAGTCCGCAGGACTGTAGGTAGCATCGGAGGGATATTCGACCGCGACGCAGTGCGCGGGAGAATACTTGTGATTGGAGAAACCGGGGATGCGAAGCACCCGGTTGCAATCGGTGCAAGCAGGATCGCCGCCGAAGGCGGATGCGAGCCGCTTGAGCATCACTTCTTGCGTGGCGAAGTCGAACCCTTCGACGCGCCAGAGTAGTTGATATTTTCCGGGCGATGTCGAGAGGATGGCGGAGGCCGGAGGCACGCCATGCGATGCCCGGAGCGCAGCGAGCCGGGCATCGCCGTCTTCATCTATATCGAGATAGAGATGCCGGATAGAAGCGATGCACTCTTTGGTGCGCTTCCGGCTGCCAGAGCGCAGCGGATTGGCAGCCGCATAGATGTTTGCACCATGATGGTTCTGGTAAGCGAGCCAGCCGAGGTAGCGAGGGGCGAGCGCCTGCTCCAACGTGACCACGCGCTGGGTTGTTTTCAACGGACTCTCCGTGCGCAGCAGGAGAGCAATCGTCGAGCCAGGAGCGAAGCTCCGAGCGAGAAAGTCTTTGGCAACTTCGTTCATCGAACCACCTCCATTCCGTCTTTCATTGCGAGCGCGATGTCACGGGGTTTAGCAGCCGAAGAGGCCGGGTTAGATACCGGCCTCCTGCGGTGGAAACGGCATCCCTAGTAAGGGATGTCGTCGTCGTTCAACTCCTGCTCGGAGGTCGCGTCCTCGGCCTCTTCCGTCGCCGCTTTAGCCGCGCGATCCAGCTTCAGAATCGAGTTCACCCGAACCTCCCACACGGTCTGCTCCGTGTCGGTCTTCGTGCTGGTGAACTTGCGGCTGCGATACTCGCCCTCGACGAGGATGTGAGCGCCCTTCTTAAGCGTGGCGGCGAACTCTCCGAGCTTGCCGAAGACGACGCAACGGTGCCAGTCGGTGTGCTCGATGTACTTGCCGTCTTTCTTGTAGGAAGACTTGGTCGCGAGCGAAAGAGTCGTAAGGCTGCGGTCGCCGTTGGTGCGAACTTCTGCGTCGTTGCCGATGAAGCCGATGAGGGTGACGTTGTTCTTGTACATGGTGGTGATCTCCGTTTCGTTGTATTTCCCGTATCCTGCTCGGGTCACCCTTCGCGAAGCGAGCGAGTGGCCCCTGCTCCCAAGGCCGAAGCTCTGCATTTACGGAGGGTCCGCCGAAGGTGGAAACCGTAACCCGAAGGGCCGCGCAGCGGAAGCAGAAGAGCGAGCCTGCCGCCGGGCGCAGGAAAGGGCCCGAAGCGTGAACCCGTGCAGAGGACGGGATACGAACGGAAGGCACCCATATGCACGAACGTCACCCCGTCGCATGGCTCGACGCATCGTTGCGCCAACCGCAGCCCGATTCACCCTCGCAATCAACCTCCGAGAGGACGGCTTCGAGCACACCGGCGTGTGTGGCCACCGCTGTGTTTCGCAGGCCGGAAACGCCACGTTGGGCGCGTTTGAAGACGAGTTGGGCTGTGCAGCTAAATGAGCCGCATGAAAGACCATCGGAGTGACCTCGGTTCGGGTTGGGATTCGTTTAACTGGATGCGCCGATATCAGGCGTCGGAGGCACGGTAGACCTCCTCGGTGATGAACGACTGTTCTGCATGGCTGTAGCCGGAGACTGTAATCAGTTCCCGGACCCTTCGGCGGCCCTTGGCATCGCGCTCGCAATGCAGAACAAAGTCTACGGCTTTTCCGGTCTGCGACCGGACAAACGCCTGATCCAAATTGGTCCTTGCGCTCAAGGCCATGTCGGCCAATCTATCGAGTGCATCAACCGCAGAGTCTGCATGCAATGTCGAGAGCGTTCCGCCATGTCCGGTGTTCATAGCCTGCAGCAGATCGTAGCCGCATTCATCGCGGATTTCGCCCATGATGATGCGGTCGGGGCGATGCCGAAGAGCAGCGGCAACGAGCTGGCTCGGTGTGACAGCGACCTGGCCGGGAATCGCGGCGACTGCTTCCCATCGAACGGCATTAGGATGGGCTACTTTTAACTCGGCTGGCTGCTCTATAACGACAAGACGTTCGTGCAGCGGAACATGGTCAAGGAGCGCCTTCATCAAAGTGGACTTACCCGACCCGGTTCCACCGCTGATGATGCCGTTCTTCCTCTTCAGAATGAGGTTCACTACATCGTCGCGAACGATTGACGGAAAGCTGCCGCTGGCGATCAGCTCATCGCTGGTGAACCAGCGATTGAATTTGCGGACGGTAAGCGTCGGGCCATTGATCGACGAGGGAGAGCCAACCACGGCCACACGGGAACCGTCCGGCATACGGGTATTCAGGATGGGATTCTGCTGCGTAAGATCTTGTCCCAGGATGCGAGCGACGCGCTCGATTGCGGCCTGCAGACGGTCGTTCGTGTAGGGCATGGACAGCGGAATATGCTCCACAACGCCGCCCTTGTCGGCGAATACTCCCGTCGTTCCGTTAATCATCAAGTCGGAGATCGACGGGTCGACGAGCAGCGCTCGCAACTCGTCTGGGAAGAACGGGAGTATCAGCTCGAAGCTCATCGCGTTGCTCCGGCCACAGGTTGAGCGATGGCGTTGGGATTGGCGGCGGCAGTACCAGGCGCAACGATGTCCACGGAGACACGGTTCTCGTGGAACTCGGTGATGGTCAATCCCAGCGGATTGATGAACTCGTACTGGGGATAAATGCGAGACTGATCGGAGACCTGCTTCGGATTGAGATAGTAGGTCACAGAAGCCAACCAATGCTCTGTGCGTGGCTCATGGGAGTGCTCTTCGGAGAAAATCTTGTCGAAGGTCACGAGCGCCGTACCACGAGCGATGCGGACGCCCTGCACCATCTCTTCCGACATCGCGGTGATGGTGACATTGCGGACCTGAACGTCGCTCGATTCCACCTGCCCACCCGTGACTTGAGAGACGAGGTGAGCCTGGTTATCGGCCCCCATGAGCTGCGCGGCTAGCGGACCCGAGAGGAAGTAGTAGTTGAGCGGATACTTCTTCGCAATCACATCGCGGTTGATGGTGTAGCGGTAGTTTGCCCAATCGGTGAGATAGGTGCGGACTTCACCCTCACGGGGGCTGTAGTTGAGGTCCGTGTACTGGATCGCTTGTGCCCGTCCCATTTCGTCGATGCGGATGTACCGATTCGCAATCGGACGATGGGCCAGGGAGAAATTCAGCCACATAGAACCGCAGAGCAAGAGTGTTCCGCAGCCAATGATGAGACGGTAGGCCTTGCGCTCCGCATAATGCGAGGAATAGACCTCGTTACCAATCTGATCGGCGAGCAATGATTGCTCGGGCGTCAGGGAGCGGTCAATGGGTACTGTGTGCGTGGACATGGGGGCTGTTGCTCCTTTCCGAGACTGCTTGGAAAACGACATAGGCGTAGATAAGACCGGCAATCACGATACCGATGCAGAACAGGATGACAATCGGCTTGAGAAGCCTACGAGCGGTCTTCGTTGCTCCGATTGCACCTGCGACTGGAT
>Ga0105240_10011400_pt1 | contig 12383 bp, 9 predicted proteins | sample KBSC54metaG_FD_80426 | JGI IMG/M metagenome (GOLD analysis project Ga0105240, IMG submission 80426) | Corn rhizosphere microbial communities from Kellogg Biological Station, Michigan, USA - KBS C5-4 metaG | ecosystem: Host-associated > Plants > Roots > Rhizosphere > Soil | place: Michigan, USA... | reverse complement strand
TTTGGCTTCGGCAAAAGACTGTCTCCGCAGCTCGAACTTTTTACGCGTATGCGATTCATGATGGCCGACAAGGCGCTCTACTGCATTTTGAAGGTCCTTGATGGCTATCGGCTTGGTGAGATAGTCGAAGGCGCTGATGCGGATGGCATCCACCGCATAGTGATTATAGGCCGTGGTGAACACGATGTCGAAGTCATATTCGTCCAGTTCGTCGAGCATGCGAAAGCCGTTCATTCTTGGCATTTCGATGTCCAGGAAGATGACATCCGGATTGTGCTGACGGATGAGCACGATGGCTTCCTCCGGACTCAATGCCGTAGCCAGGACCTTGATGTCCGGGCAAAACTCTGTGATCTTTTGCTGCAGGTTCTGCAGACTATTGAAATTGTCATCTATAATAATGGCGTTCAGCGGCGTCATGTCAGATTGCTTTTATAGTGATCTCAACCCGGGTGCCCAGAGCCCTCTTCTCTTCGTCATACAGGTCCGTGATAACTACCGACCCATTGCTTTTGGTACTGCGATTGAAGATATTTATTCTTTCCTCCGTGATCTTCAAACCTACGCTTTTGTGATGAGGTTTGTTCCGGACCTTGTATAACAGTGCCTGCTCGCGTCCAATGCCGTTGTCCTGTATGACGTACCGGATACAGTCCCCATCCAGCCGGGCCGTGACCGTCAGCACCAGATCCTCCGACCGGCTGGGCATGAGCCCGTGTACGATGGCATTTTCCACATAGGGCTGGATCAGCAGCGGGGGTACTGCATAGTCGTCATTCAGCAGGACGGGATCGATGATAGCTTTGTACGTGAACTTATTGTTGCAGGATATCTGTTCCAGGTCGATGTATAGCTGGAGGGCTTCCATGTCCTTTGCCACGGACATGAGCTCGTTGCGGCTGCTGTCGAGGATCATGCGTATCAGCCGGGCAAATTTATTGAGATAGTCGCTGGCCAGCCTTTTTTCATTTTGCATGATAAAGTTCTCGATGCTGCTGAGGCTGTTGAAGATAAAATGGGGGTCCATCTGGGCGCGCAGGGCCTGCATTTCCGTCTCCAGCACTTTTTGTTGGAGGGCGGATTCCTTTTTGATGGAGGAGATACGTCTTTTGACGAGGAAGAGTGCCAGGGCAGCCAGGAACACCAGCGCGGACGTTCGGAACCACCAGGACTGATACCAGCGTGGGGCAATTACGATGTCCATCACATCCTGGCGGGCATTCAGATCGCCCGTCTTGTCCTCTCCTTTTACATACAGTGTATAATGGCCCGGCATGAGGCCGTTGAAATTGATATGCCCGTTGTCATTGGCCCTGAACTCATTCATCAGTGGTTCGAGCTTATAAAAATAAGAGACCGTGTTGTAATAGCCAGGTATGGCAAAGTCCACGGAAAAAGAGTTCTGGCCGGCGGGAAGCGACAACTTTTTTGCCTGTCCGCTGGATAGTGGGTATAGCATTGTAATATCGCTGACCGATGCTTCTGTAATGATGGCAGGAGGCTGATTGCTGGCGGAATTCAATTTTTCCGGATGAAATACTGCAATGGCCCCTTCGAGCCCTGCTATGATATTCCCTTTTCTGTCCGGGCTGATAATTCCGGCGAAGTCACTGCCCGGGAGACCGTCCCGGCCGTTAAAGCTGATCCATTTGTGCTTTGACGAAATATAACACCATACGCCGGAATTGCCATTGGCCCAGGCATTCTGCGCAGTGTCAAAACAGATCCTGAACATAGCTCCCATCCTGCCGTCTGCGGTGAAATGTTCTTCTATTATATTCCTTGAAGGGTTGTAAATAAAGATCCCATTGCTGGCGGCCAGCCATATTCTGCCTTGTCTGTCTTCCTCCATGCCATAGATCCCCATTGACGGGAAGGGGTAAGAGGAATCATTTGACGGTATCACAGGGACACAGCGCTCTTCCCGCGGAAGGTATCTTACGAGGTTCCTGCCATCGTTGCCGCTAAGGAAAATCTCACCCCTGGAAGTCTTTAGCAGGTAGTTCAATCTTCCCGGCATTTCACCGGCAGTAGTATCCTGGGGTGAAAGGTGCTTTTCAAAAGTCCTGGAGGCTGTATTAAATATAAACAGTCCTTTGGTCACCGTGCGTATGAGTATGTGAAGGTGGTCCAGCGGAACGATGGTGCGGAAACTGCCGTCATTTCCTGTTTCGGGGGGGAGGTACAGCTTGGTCGAGCCCTGATCATACACGACCAGGCCGCTATCGGTGGTAATGTAAAGATCCGATCCTCTTCGGAAGAAATAATAGGCATTCCGGGACCAGCGGCTTATTGTAGAGGACAGTGGGTACAGGCTTGTAAAGCTTTTCTTCAATTGCATGTCCTTATCATATATGAACGTTGCCTTGTATCTTGTAGAGAGCCAGGTGTCGCTGCTGTCCTCGAAAAAGCTGAAGGCAATACCGGTGGATGTCCGTTCATAGTCGGGCTTGCCGGGCCGGGTGACGGGAAGGATATCAAAGATCTTTTCAGAAGCCTGCACATAATGTACCCCGCGGTTGGTGCAGATCCATAAATTCCGGTGACTGTCTATGTATAAGGAAATGAACAAGGTCCCTTCCAGTGAATGAGGGTCAGCGGGATTCCATTCCAGTTTTTTCAGGGAATCGCCTTTTGTATTGAAAAGATAGACGCCAGAATAGATGGCTTCCGCTACCAACCAGTTCTGATCATTGTAACGCCATTCGATCATATCTGTTATGGGCAGTGTATAGGCAGTCTTTAATGATCCGGTGGCCGGTTCGAAGAACCATAACGATTGTCCCCAGGTGCAGACCCAATAGCGGCCTTGCTGATCTTTCAGGATATTGCGTATGGATGCATGTGCCAACTGGCGGGAAAACTCGAATGTCTGCACGGGCTGCCAGGTAGAGGGGTCCAGCAGGTAGAGCCGGTTGGCACAATAAGCCCAATGTTTCCCATCCTTGTCAATCATAACCCCGTCGTATCCCTCTTTGAAGATGTTCTCAAAAGGAAAGGGTTTTGTATGAATCACTATCTCCCGGAGACTCATGTCTTCCTGTATCTGGTAGATGACATTTTTTTGATTGGTCAGATAGATCGTGCCATTTTTTTCTTCCACTACCGAGACCGTGTTATTGTTCTTTAGTCGCCGGGGCGGTGGCATACCTGTGGAATAGTTCACGAAGACGTTCCTATCGGGCTGGAAGCAGCTGACGCCTCCGCCTGTGGTGATCCAGATGCGCCCTTTTCTATCGCAATGAAGGGTTTGGATGTCACTAAACACCAATGAATTACTGTCTGTATCGTGATGGAAATACTGTTTTACCCGATAGCCGTCGCAGCGGTTGAGACCGTTGTCTGTACCGATCCAGATAAAACCCTGGTGATCTTCTGTGATGCAGGTGGTGGTGTTGCTGCTAAGACCGCCGTCTGTGGTAATATGATTGAATTGAAGCCCCGGATAATTCTGTGCTGTTACACCCACGCCTGTCATGAGCATCGATAGTATTAGCAGATATCCGAGAGGGTTACTCATGTGCAGGCGGTTGAAGTTTCGGAAAAATAGCGAAAACCGTTGATAAAAGGCCAGGATGAAGCCAGTGTGGCGGAAGTATTGCGTAAAAGGCGGTTCCGGGTATGCTGCCGGCGTCTTGTGATGACAGGCCAGTTACGCGAAATCTGACCCCGTCTGCGCAGGGGGTGTTGCGGGTCAAGGCAGGACGGGTTAGTTTCGGCCCCACAATCAATAAAACGTCTACTATGTATAGATTTACTTTGGCGATGATCTTTTTTGGCTCGATGCTATTTTTTTCCTGTCATAAGCACAGCGATCATCCGGCCAGCGGTTCCTGCAAGGTGACGGGGCTGCAGGTGAAGGGTAACGGATTTACGGAGAACTATGTCATGGGATATGGCAGCGACGGCAAGCTCAGTACGGTACAGTATTCCGATGGCAGCACCTCTTTTACGAGGAGCTTTACCTATTCCGGCAGCATGATCATCATTACTATTACGGGGACTTCTCCCGGCATCGACACTGTATTTTTAAATGCCAATGGGGACGCGGACCATATTGTGATGCACTATGGGGTCAATATGTTCTCGGAATACACCTTTACGTATGACGGCAACCGGCAATTGACATCGTCAACGGCGTATACTGCCGGCGGGGGGACTATAACCGCCACCTACCAATATACCAATGGGGATATAACCCAAGTGGATGAACCCGGCGGGAGCTTTAGCTATGCGTATTATACGGATAAGGCATCGTCGATGAGTGATCCTGAGGTGCTGGGACAGTGGGTTCAATTCGGTGTGGTTTATCAGAAGGGACGGCACCTTACCAAGTCGAGCACTGCCGGTAGCGTTACGGAAACATTAACCTATACATTTGATGAGAGTGGTAAGATCACGGGGGGGAGTCAGAGTTCGGGTGGAAGTGATGCCATGACATTTACGTATAGCTATGACTGTCAGTAGACTTTTTTCGCGGTGAAATAGGCCTTTAACGGGAGGCCTTTGCCGGGGGGGTGGAGGATTTTATAGACTTTGCAGAGGTGTTGATCGGGCCTTCGGCCCGATCATATTTTAAGGTTTATGATGGCCTGCCTGACGGCAGGCTTTTTTCGGCCGGCAGCCGCCGGCCGAAAAAGGGAGGGGCTGTATAGAAATACAGCCCCGTCTAACGATTGCTTGCCATATGAAAGAAATTGGCGCCAGGCGCCGAATATTTTTTCTCAGTATTACAAATACGAGGCCATAAAAATACAGCACTCTTATTAGTCTACCAAATTAGTAGACAAGTATTTTTTCGAAACCGGTTTCTTTGTCGCAATTGCCCACTTACAGGCTTTGTTTGTATTGCAATTGGAGGTGGTGGCGGGGAATTGTTTGCAATTGATTAACAATTATTGCGCTCCTATTCTTTCTACCTCTTTAAACCTTTTAATATTCGGGGCGTCTATTCTCCTTGTAAACTTTAACATATGCGAAAAATCGCGATGATCCTGCCTTTGGCTATCCTATTGGCCTTGCATTCGTTTGCTCAGACGCAGGTAGAATTGATCCCTAATGCGGGATATACTTTCCCCAGCCGTACCGACTTCGATGATGTATATGGCCGTATCAATGGAGGGCTCAACCTGGGAGGCTCCCTGAAGTTCAATCTGAACAGAAGTCTTGGTCTTGAAGTGCTATATAATCACATGAATACGCAATCCGGTATTTATCAATATGGTTATGGAGGTGAAAAGCTGGCGGGTGGAGATCTTACCCTTGACTATATCATGTTGGGAATGGTGCCATCCTTTAACATTCCCGGTTCTACTGTCCGGCCCTTTATTGGGGCCTTTCTCGGCGCCGCGGTGCTTACCCCTGGAGCCAATTCGGCTTATTCCAGCGATACGAAATTTGCCATGGGGCTTCAGCTCGGGACAAATATCTATTGTAGCCCCCGGGTAGGTATTCAGCTCAAGGCGCAGCTCTTATCTCCGGTGGATGGAGCAGGCGGGGGCTTTTATTTCAGCAATTACGGTGTTGGCAGCAATATCTCAGGTTATTCCAGTATTTATCAGTTTAGTCTGAATGCAGGCCTGATCCTGGGACTCGGGCAAGTCCTTCCGGAGCAGGTTTATCACAGGAGCTACAGACCCCGTGCCCGTCCAAGGCCCTATCGATACTATTATTAGTGCTGATCCTTGTCCCTACCGGTGGTTTTGCGACCCCAGGAGAGAATTAATCCGTATTATCTTGATGGCCAGCAGTTTATGCTGGCCTTTTTTCTTGGAAGAACGCCCAGTAAGGGGAAATACTAACAGGTGTTAGTTTTTGATAAAAATTTATTACCTTTATATACAAATACCTGCCTAGGTATTCGTTCTGATAATGATTGTTTGCCAAGTGTTGCCAGGCAATAGCCATCAGGTTGTTGCCTGGTTCTTTTAAGCAGTCACCCTAACGCAGGCTTAGGGATGTTGTACATTAAAACTAACGTATAAATGGAATTTTCAAGAGACGAGATCACACAGCAAGTGGCCCATACGGCCAGGGATTTTGCTAATCAGTATATCAAGCCGCATGTCATGGAATGGGATGAGACGCAGGAGTTTCCCCGCCAGCTGTTCAGGGAGCTGGGGAATTTGGGCATGATGGGTGTGCTTGTTCCGGAAGAATATGGCGGATCAGGTCTTTCCTATATCGAATATGTCACCATCATACAGGAGATAGCCAGGGTCTGTGGCTCCATCGGGCTAAGCCTGGCTGCCCACAATTCACTCTGTACGGGGCATATCCTCGCCTTTGGGAGTGAGGAGCAGAAAAGAAAATATTTACCCTGTCTGGCTTCGGGACAGTCCCTGGGTGCATGGGGTCTGACGGAGGCGGGTACCGGCAGCGATGCCGGCAATATGCGTTGTGTAGCCGTAAAGGATGGGGATGAATGGGTGATCAATGGCACCAAATGCTGGATAACGCATGGGCGCAGCGGAGACATTGCCGTAGTAATAGCAAGGACGGGCGAACCCCGGACAAAGGACAATGCCACTGCCTTTGTTGTGGAAAGAGGGACTAAGGGCTTTAGCGGCGGAAAAAAGGAAAACAAGCTGGGCATGCGCGCCAGCGAGACAGCCGAGATGATCTTTGACAATTGCAGGATATCGGATGCCAATCGTCTTGGAAAGGTGGGTGAGGGGTTCAAGCAGTCGTTGAAAGTACTGGATGGAGGGCGTATCTCCATAGCGGCCCTTTCTCTGGGCATCGCCAAGGGTGCGCTGGATGCGGCTCTGCAATATTCAAAAGAAAGACATCAGTTCGATCAGCCCATCTCCAATTTCCAGGGCATCTCTTTTAAGCTGGCGGATATGGCTACGGAGATCGCCGCCGCGGAATTGCTCACGCTGCAGGCTGCCGATAAGAAGAATAAACATCTCCCCATGACAAAGGAAGCCGCCATGGCTAAATATTATGCCAGTGAAGTTGCTGTCCGTACTGCCACCGAAGCTGTCCAGATATTTGGGGGATATGGATACACAAAAGATTTCCCTGTGGAGAAATATTACCGCGACAGCAAACTTTGCACCATCGGAGAAGGGACTTCCGAGATCCAGAAACTGGTGATTGCCAGGGAAGTATTGAAGTAACTTGTTAAGCGTATACTAATGCATGAGCCGGGCATGCCGTTGGGCTTGTTTTTGGATAGCTACTATCTAAAAAGACCTTATGTCGCGCTGTGCCCTTGGGGTAGCGATCGTGCTACTTATTGCTTCCTGTCAAAAAACATCGACGTCCAATCCGAATTCACATACCGATGCCGGGGATGTGGTGGTTGATTACTCCATCGACGTGACCAAGCCCGGAAGGCTTATCCCCGCCGACTTCACCGGGCTGAGCTATGAAGCAGGCGCTATTCCGAACCCGGCCTATTTCAATGACTCCAATACAACGTTTGTAAATCTTATAAGAGGACTGGGGCCCGGTGTGTTCCGCATCGGTGGCAACACCGTTGACCGAAGTCCATGGGTGGCTGTTGCCGCACCGGGTGTGAATCTGAGCAAGGTCGTCACCGACCAGGATATCGACCGGCTGTTCAAATTTACCGGCGCTACGGGCTGGAAAGTGATGTATGGTCTCAATCTTGGAACGGGCACGCCCCGCTATGCCGCCCTGGAGGCCGCGTATGTATATAGTCATTACCGGGATCAGCTGCTAAGCTTCGAGATAGGGAATGAGCCGGACTACTATGGCACCAATGGGCTCCGCCCGTCCGCATATTCCAATGCTGATTTCGAGAAGGATTTTACCGTATACTATGACAGCATCAGGGGCAGGACGCCGGAGGCTGTATTTTCAGGTCCCACCACAGCTACACATACCATGACCTGGCTCGAGCCTTTTGTCCGGGATGAACAAAGCCGTATCCAACTGGTGACGCAACACTATTACAAGATGGGGCCGGCCAGCAGTCCGGCAGTGACTATTGAAAAGTTGCTCAACGGGAATTCTGGTATCATCAGTCAGGCCGAGACGATGAAGGCTATAGCAGATGCTTATCATCTGCCTTATCGTATTGCCGAGTGTAATTCCGTGTTTGGGGGAGGTAAGGAGGGAGTCAGCAATACCCTTGCTTCCGCCCTGTGGGGATTGGATCTTATGTTCGTCCTGGCTGAACAGGGAGCGGCGGGCATCAATTTCCATCACGGAGGAAACGACAGTGACTGGTATAATCCCATTCAATTCGATCGAGGACAGTTCACTCCCAAACCATTGTATTATGGCATGCTGCTCTTTTCCAAAGCTGCAGACGGCAACCTGCTGTCCGTATCGGCGGATACATTTCGGTGGTCAGGGCCTTTGAATCTGGCCGTGCACGCCGTCAAAAGACAAGACGGCGCTGTATTGGTAACGTTGATCAATAAGGATCTGTCCCGGCAGGCATTTGTTACTTTGACATTACATCATCCAGGATGGCATAGCGCCGGTGTGTTACGCTTAACGGGCGCCTCACCTGCGGATAGTTCCGTGGTGCTGGGTGGTGGAATTGTGGATGCGGAGGGACATTGGTCGCCCCGACAAGCGGAAAATGCTACCCTGACAAAAAATGGATGTACCGTGAAAATGCCCCCTTACAGCGCGGCCTTGTTGGTGCTGCAATAGGCGCCCTCGGGGAGTGATCTTAGCGAGGTCAGGGCATGAAGTCGTCTTCCTGCCTTTTATCATATTTGTCGAACAGTTTGTCGATGGCGCCGGCGAAGATGGGGAATTTTTCTTTGGAGAACTCTTTGATGATCTCGATGGCTTTGTAAGCCTGCTCTTCTGTGAGCCCGGCGGCTTTCATTCTGTCGATCAGTTCCTGCATAAATGAGGGTGCTATAAAGTTTAAGACCTGCCTTGGGGGCAGGTCCTTTTTATGTTAAGCTACTTTCAGTAGATTCATCTTACTCTTGTCAAACTTCTTCCGCGCATATTCCAGGTCGAGATGGAACTTGCTTTCCTTGCCGGATGGGAGCTCGAACATAGCGTCCGTGAGAATGCTTTCACAGATGCTCCGCAGGCCTCTGGCGCCTAACTTATACTCGATGGCCTTGTCTACCATAAAGTCCAGCACTTCCAGGTCAAAGCTCAGCTGTATGCCTTCCAGGTCGAACAATTTCTTGTACTGCCGGATGAGCGAATTCTTGGGTTCGGTAAGAATGGAACGCAGGGTGGTCTTATCCAGGGGATCGAGATGTGTGACCACAGGCAGACGACCCAGTAATTCGGGGATAAGGCCAAAAGACTTCAGGTCGGGTGCATTCACATATTGCAGGAGATTCTTTTTCGCATGTTCCTGCTGTTCTTTATTCACGTTGAAGCCTATCGCATTTGTATTGATCCTGCGGGCAATGATCTTGTCCACTCCATCGAAGGCGCCGCCACAGATGAAGAGGATATTTTGCGTATTGATCTTTATCAGCTTCTGTTCCGGATGTTTTCTTCCGCCCTGCGGAGGTACCAGGACGTCGGTGCCTTCCAGCAATTTCAGCAGTCCCTGCTGTACGCCTTCGCCGCTGACATCGCGGGTGATGGAAGGATTGTCGCCTTTGCGGGCTATCTTATCTATCTCGTCGATGTATACGATACCTCTCTCGGCCGCCGCCACATCATAATTGCATACCTGTAACAGACGGGTAAGGATGCTTTCCACGTCTTCACCCACATAGCCGGCTTCCGTAAATACGGTGGCGTCGACGATGGCAAAAGGCACATTCAGCAATTTGGCGATGGTCTTGGCCAGCAGGGTCTTACCCGTGCCGGTCTCCCCCACCATGATGATATTGCTCTTTTCGATCTCCACCTCATTCTCCACTACCTTCTGTTGCAGACGCTTGTAGTGATTATATACGGCTACGGACAGCACTTTTTTGGCGTCGTCCTGGCCAATGACATACTCGTCCAGGATGCGCTTAATTTCAATAGGTTTCTTAACCGTGAGCTTGAAGGAGCTGCCACCCGGCGTGTCCTCGCGGATCATAAGCTCCTGCTGAATGATCTCCTGCGCATGCTCCACACAGTTCTCACAAATATGTCCTTCCTGTCCAGCAATGAGGATCTTTACCTCATCTCTGTTGCGCCCGCAAAAGGAACAATGTAAGGTGTTTTTTGCCATTTCTCTAAGTATTCAGATTGACTACAAAGTTACCCAACTTATTGGATTATGCCAGTATGTGGGAAAAAAGACCGCCTCAGCTAAAAAGAAGCGGTTCTTTTACTAAGTGATTGTCAATTAGTTATTTGTGCTAAATCTTTTCAATTACCTGATCCACGATGCCATATTCGATGGCTTCTTTGGCGTCCATCCAATAATCCCTGTCAAAATCCTTCATTACCTGTTCAATTTTCTTGCCGCAATTTTCGGCGAGGATCCTGGCGCTGATGTCCTTTACTCTCCTCGTCTGTTTGGCGGTGATCTCCAGGTCTATGCTTACCCCCTGCATATAACCTCCCAGGCTGGGCTGGTGGATCATGATCTCGGAATGGGGGAAAACAAAGCGGCGGCCTTTTACCCCTCCGCTAAGGAGGATAGAGCCCATGGAAGCTGCCAGTCCCATACAGATAGTGCTTACCGGGCTTTTCATCAGCTTCATCGTGTCGTAGATCACCATACCGGAAGAGACTACTCCCCCAGGGCTATTGATAAAGAAACGGATCTCTTCTCCGGGCTTGTCGGCATCCAGCAGTCGCAGCTTGGTCACTACTTCCTTTGCGCTACGGTCATCCACCGGCCCCCAAAGCTCCACTGTTCTGTTCTCAAAGAAATATTTCTCCATCTTTTTGGCCAGCATTCCCAGCTCAGGACCTTTATCTTCCTTTGGTTCCTTTTCATCCGGATCGTCGTCTAAATATGCAGGTTTCAGCAGATATTTCGAATAATTCATTATTGTGTATTTAATAGTTCTCTTAATTGGATCTGTCGGTGTGTTAGTCTTTCTTTTCCTTGCGGGGATTGAGGAGCAGCACTTCGTCGACCAGGCCGTATTCCTTGGCTTCCAGGGCTGTCAGCCAGTAGTCGCGATCGCTGTCCTTTTCCACCTGTTTGGCTGTCTTGCCGGTGTGGTAAGCGGTGATCTCGTAGAGTTCCTTTCTCAGCTTTTTGATCTCGTTGACCGTGATCTCAATGTCGGAGGTCTGACCGCCGATGGAGCCGCTGGGCTGGTGCATCATGATACGGCTATGCTTCAGCGCTGTACGTTTGCCTTTGGTGCCGGCGCACATGAGCACCTGTCCCATGGACGCTGCCATGCCGATGCAGATGGTGGCTACGTCAGGGGTGACATATTGCATGGTATCATACACGCCCAGACCGGAATATACGCTGCCGCCGGGGCAATTGATGTACATCTGGATATCGCGGTGACGGTCTGTGCTGTCCAGGAACAGCAGCTGTGCGGTGACGATATTGGCCACCTCGTCGTTGATGGGATAGCCCAGGAAAATGATACGGTCCATCATCAGACGGCTGTATACGTCCATGACGGCTACATTCATCGGGCGTTCTTCAATAATGTTGGGGGTAAGATTGGTGACAACGTATTTGTTGTAGTCGTTCAATGTATTACTGGAAATCCCTTGGTGTTTCACAGCATACTTCTCGAATTCGCTTGATAGATTCATATTGATTTTTTTCTATTCGTTAAGTTCTTTTCCAGGACAGTTAACTTCCTTCCAAATCTCCGTCCAAACTTTTAAACTGCCAAAAAACTGACAGTATGCCAGTTGGGGTCCGCAAAATACCCCATTCTGGCGAAAAAAAGATCATATGAATAAAAAAGCCCGGGCTGACCGCCCGGGCTATATGTTGGGACAAAATGTGACTAGTGGTGATGGTGTTGGTGTTCTTCCTGCATGTGCTGGAAGTCTTCCAGGCTGATGGCCTTTTCCGTGGGGTGGATCTGTGTGAGGGCCCAATCGAAGACCCTGTCCGTTTGGATACGGTGTACGGTATCTTCCACGAACTTCCGGTCCTTCATCATGCGTTGTACATAGTCCGCTATCCAGGGCTGTTCTTCGCCGCCGGCGGGCATACCCATGTATCCGAAGAGCTGCTTTTTCGCAAACTCGCGTATATCGTCCGGGCCTACTTCGATGTTATTGTCCCGAACCACCTTGTCTATGATAAGCGTCCATTTCAGCTGGTTGACAAAGGAGGGGAATTCCTGCTCTACTTCAGCCTGGGACTTGGGGGTCTCTCCGCTGGTCTGCATCCAGCGTTTCAGGAAAGCTTCCGGGAATTCGATGTTTGTATGGTCCAGCAGCTCGTGATAGAGCGAATGCTGTAATTGGTTGCCTGTCTGGCTGGTCCAGTATGCTTCGATCTCGCCTTTGAGGTAGTTCCTGTATTCTTCTTCTGTCTTCAGTTCTTT
>Ga0105240_10011399_pt1 | contig 12384 bp, 15 predicted proteins | sample KBSC54metaG_FD_80426 | JGI IMG/M metagenome (GOLD analysis project Ga0105240, IMG submission 80426) | Corn rhizosphere microbial communities from Kellogg Biological Station, Michigan, USA - KBS C5-4 metaG | ecosystem: Host-associated > Plants > Roots > Rhizosphere > Soil | place: Michigan, USA... | reverse complement strand
GGTCCTACGACGCCCTCCTGGACGCCACCGCCGAGCTGCTCGACACCTACGCACCAGACGAATGCCGCAACTACTTCGCCAACTCAGGCTATGGAGTCGTCTAAATCCAATCCGCTCTCGCGGTTCGATCTCAGGCCGCCCGGCGCGAACAGCAGCACCGGGAAGCCCTGCCCGTGGACTTGATAGTGGATTTCCCCGTCCGGGCGGCTCAAGACGGCCATGACGCGCTCCCTCGTCGGCTTTGTCCGACGCCATAACACCAAGCGCCCCGAAGGAGACCCCATGACCGACGCCGACGCCACGCCGCCCCTGGGGATGGGCCTCTACTGGCAGGACCTCTCGGTCGGTCAGACCTTCCGCACGTTCCGGCGCACGGTCACCGAGACCGACCTGGTGAACTTCATCGGGGTCACAGGCATGCTGGAGCAGATCTTCGTCGACGCCGACCACGGCGGCGCCATGGGCGGCCGGCCCGTTCCGGCGGCCCTGACCCAGGCCTTCATCGAGGGGATGCTGATGCAGACGCTGATCCAGGGCGTCGGCCTGGCCCTGCTGGAGATCTCCACCAAGGCGCTGGCGCCGGTGCGGGTCGGCGACTCGATCTGGGGCCGGGTCGAGGTGACGGAGGTGCGGCCGACGTCGAAGGGCAACCGGGCGGTGGTGACCACCGACGTGACGGTGCTGAACCAGAACTCCGAGCCGGTGCTGAGCTACACGGTGAAGCGGATGCAGGCGGGGCGGCCCTAGGACCGGCGGAGCTCCGCCTCGAACGCCTCGGCTATGTCGTCGGCCTGGGCCGGCGTCAGGATCAGCGGGGGGCAGACGCGGATGGTGTGGTCGTGGGTCTCCTTGCACAGGAAGCCGCGGCGCTGCAGGCCCTCGCAGACCCGGCGGGCGCCGCCGGCCTCGGGGTGGAGTTCCACCGCGATCATCAGGCCGCGGCCGCGCACCTCCTTCACCGCCGGCGAGCGGATCTCGGCCAGAGTCCGGTGCAGGCGCGCGCCGACCCGGGCCGCGTTCTCGATCATGCCCTCCTCGACCAGCACCCGCAGCGCCGCCCGCGCCACGGCGCAGGCCAGCGGGTTGCCGCCGAAGGTGGAGCCGTGTTCGCCCGGCTTCAGCACCCCCATGGCCTCGTCGTTCGAGAGCACCGCCGACACCGGGTAGAAGCCGCCCGCCAGCGCCTTGCCGATCAGGGTGAGGTCGGCCTCGACGCCCTCGTGCTCTTCCGCCAGGAGCCTGCCGGTCCGTCCAAGGCCGGTCTGAATCTCGTCCAGGATCATCAGGGCGCGGTGACGCGTGCACAGTGTGCGGACGGTCTTCAGGTAGCCGGCCGGCGGGATGATCACCCCGGCCTCGCCCTGGATCGGCTCCAGCAGCACGCCGACGGTGTTGGGCCCGATCGCCGCCTCCAGGGCGGGGGCGTCGCCGAAGGGGACGACCTTGAAGCCCGGCGCATACGGGCCGAAACCGGCGCGCGACTGGGTGTCGGTAGAGAAGCTGATGATGGCCAGCGTGCGGCCATGGAAGTTGCCCTCGGCGACGATGATCTCGGCCTTGCCTTCCGGCACGCCCTTGACCTCGTAGCCCCATTTGCGGGCCACCTTCAGGGCGCTCTCCACCGCCTCGGCGCCGGAGTTCATCGGCAGGGCGCGGTGGGAACCGGTGAGCGCGCAGAGCTCCTCGTAGAAGGGCGCCAGCTGGTCGTTGCGGAAGGCGCGGGATGTCAGGGTCAGGCGGCTGACCTGCGACACCATCGCCTCGCGGATCTTCGGGTGGCAGTGCCCCTGGTTCACCGCCGAATAGGCCGAGAGGCAGTCCAGGTAGCGGCGGCCCTCCACGTCCCAGACATAGACCCCCTCGCCGCGGGTCAGCACGACGTCGAGGGGCTTGTAGTTGCGGGCCCCATAGCGGGCCTCCAGGTCGATCAGGCGCGCGGCGTCAGGCGAGCGCTCTAGCATCATGGTGTCGGTCATGGTGGGGCTCCATCGGGCGGCTGGTCAGGTCGAGCCGCAGGGTCATGCAGAAGGCCGCGCCGCCGGAGAGGATGAACGGCGAAAGGTCGATCTCGTGGACGCGGTAGCCCAGGGCTTCGAGCCGCTCGCGCAGGGGCGGCGGGGACTGGGCCATCACCACGTCGGCGCCGAGGTTCACGGCGTTGACGCAGAACGCGGCAGCGTCCTCGTCGGTCGCCTCGATCAGCTGGTCGGGGGCGGCGTGGGTGCGGATCGCCGCCAGGGCGGCGGGCGTGAAGGCGGGCGGGTAGTAGAGGATGTGGCCGCCGTCCAGCGGCCGGAAGCAGGTGTCGAGGTGGTAGTAGCGGGGCGACGCCAGCTGGAGCGGGACCACCGGCCGGCCGAACGCGGCGGCCACGGCTGCGCCGGCCTCGCGGTCGGAGCGCTGGCCCCAGCCGGTCCAGATCAGGCCGCGGGTCTGGTCCCACAGCGCATCGCCCGCGCCCTCGTGGAAGCAGCCGGGCGGCAGGTCGACGATCTCGCGCAGCAGGCCACGGGCGGCGAGGCGCTCGAAGGCGCGGCGGAACAGCGGCTCTTCGCCCTGGCGCTCGGGGCAGCGGAAGCGTGCGGCCAGCACCTTGCCGTCCAGCGCGACGCCGGCGTTGGCGGGAAACACCAGGTCCGGGAGGTCGGCCGCCGCCGGGACCCACTCCACCGCCGCGCCGAGGCCCGCGAGCGCCCCGGCGAGGCGCCGGGAGGCTGCGAAGGCCCGCAGCGAGAGCGCCCCGTCGTCCGCCCGCCACACCTCGGGCCGCATCCAGGGATTGATCCGGTAGCGCACCGCGTAGTGCGACGGATCGGTCATCAGGAAGCGGGCGGCTGGCATCGGCGACTCCGGTTGACGATTCGGAATCGTGGCGAGCGGCAGCGCTAGCGGAAAGCCGGACATCTGCTATATTTCGCCAGTCAAACCGAGCAATTTGCCTGGCAGTATTTTCGATTCGTCAGATGGATGATCTCGACCGACAACTCCTCGCCCTCCTGCGCCGCGACGCGCGGACGCCGGTGGCCGCCCTCGCCAAGACGCTGAAGGTCAGCCGCGGCACCGTGCAGAACCGCATCGACCGGATGCTGGCCCGCGGCGAGATCGGCGGCTTCACCGTCCGGGCGGCGCTTGGCGGCGCGCCGGATCGCGTCCGGGCCCTGGCCATGATCGAGGTCGCGGGCCGCCGCGCGCCCGAGGTGGCCCGAGCCCTCGGCGGCCTGCCGGAGGTGACCGCCGTCCACACCACCAACGGCCGCTGGGACCTGGCGGCCGAATTGGAGGTGGACACCCTGGAGGCGTTCAGCCGCGCCCTCGACACCCTGCGCCAGATCGACGGCATCACCACCAGCGAGACCAGCCTGCTGCTGGCGACGCAGCGGTACTAGGCCCGCTCGTACGTCCCGATCAGCGTGCCCTTGGCCAGCATGTGACCCTGCATCGCCGTCACCACCTCGGCGCGGGTCGGGTGGTTGTCGAAGCCCAGGCGGCGGTCGAGGGCGAACAGCTGGAACACGAAGAGGTGCGGGCCGTGTCCACGCGGCGGGTCCGGCGGCAGCCAGTCCGGCTGGCCGTCGCCGTTGCGGCCCAGGATCTCGTCCTCGCCCTCGTGGTGCGGGCTCTTGAAGTGGCCCTGCGGCAGCTCGTTGAGGGTTGCGGGGATGCCCCAGGCCAGCAGGTGGACCAGCGGGTCAGGCGTCGGTGCGTCAGGGTCCTCGACGATCAGCACCAGGCTGGTGGCGTCCTCGATCGCGCCGCGCCAGCGCAGGGGCGGCGACAGTTTCTCGCCGTCGGCGGTGTAGCGGGCGGGCATGGCCGCGCCGTCCGCGAAGGCTGGGCTCTCCAGCGCGATCAGCTCGGGGACGTCGGCGAAGTCCGCGGATTCGCTGACGATCCTGTCGTAGCCGGCCCGGATTCCGCGCAAGGCGCGGCCGAGCTCGGCAGGCATCTTCTCAAGCATGACGCGTACTCCGTTACTGGCGCCGCCTAAACGTGGAGCTCGCGCGAAGGTTCGGCGGCGCCTATCTGGCCGGCAGGAGGCCGACCATCGCCATCGCGCGCAAAACCATTGTCGACGCCGAACCGGACCTGTTCGGCCCGCCGCCGCTGGCGGCCGCGCCGGAGGGGTTCCGCTACCAGCCGGACCTGCTGACGCCGGACGAGGAAGCGCGCCTGATCGACGCCATCGCGCCGCTGCCGTTCAAGCCGTTCGAGTTCCGCGGCTATCTCGGCAACCGCCGGACCATCTCGTTCGGCTTCCGCTACGACTACACCGCCCGCCGGGTGCTGCACGCCGCCCCCGCGCCCGACGCCCTGGTGGATCTCAGGGCGCGCGCCGCGGCTTTCGCGGCCCGTCCGGCGGACGACTTCGTGCAGACGCTGGTCTCCGAATACGCGCCGGGCGCCGGCATCGGCTGGCACCTCGACCGGCCGCAGTTCGGCGACGTGGTCGGGATCTCGCTGCTGGCGCCGTGCGCGATGCGGTTCCGCCGGAAGAACGGCGCCAGCTGGGACCGGGCCTCGGTCCCGCTGGCGCCGCGCTCCGCCTACCTGTTCACCGGCCCGGCGCGCGACGCCTGGCAGCATTCCATCACGCCGATGACGACGCTCCGGTACTCGGTGACGTTCAGGACGCTGCGCGCGCCCTGACCGGCGATCAGTTTGCCTTCTTCTTCTCGAAGATCGCCATCAGCTCCTTCTTGCGGAGCTGCATCCGCTCGCCCATCGCCTCGAGGTCCTCGTCGCCCTTCTTGGCCTGGGCGAAGACGCCGCCGGGCTGTTCCTCTTCCTTGACGTGGTGCTTGATGTACTCGCCGAGCACCTTGACCTTGGCGTCGTAGAACTCCTCGGCGGGCTTCATGGCCTCGATCTCGGCGATGAGGTTCTTGGCGCCGGCGTGCTCGACATAGGCCTCGTCCAGCAGGTCGTCCTCCACGTCGCCGCGTTCGGCGGGATAGAAGATCTCTTCCTCGATCTGGGTATGGACCTTGAGCGCCAGGGCGATCTTGCCGAACAGCATCAGTTTTTCAGCGTCGTCGTCCAGCTGCTCGTACTCGTCGAACCAGCCCTCCACCTCGCGGTGGTCCTTCTTCAGCAGGCTGATCGCCAGCGGGTCGCGGCGGCCGGTCCGGCGGGTGCGCCGGCTCTTTTGCGCGCCTGAAGTCTTGGAGGCCGTGGCCATGGTGTGTCACTCCTGAAAAGGTCGAGGTTGCCTCATCAACACCGTCGCTCGATCGCGGTTCCGCTCTGTCGGATTGTCCACGCCCGACACGGTGCAGCCAACCGCACGGCTGCGCGTTGGCGCTGCATGGACATGCTTTTTCGACTTTGGACCATCGGCCTGCCCGCCCTGTCGGGGGCCTGGTTCGACGCCTGGCGCTGGCCTGCGCCGGTCAGTGCTCCAGTCATCCCTGGGGCCCCTTCGACGCCTGCCGAGCGCTAGGACGCGCTGACCGCGACGCCACGCCGCGATGAGCGGCGTGGCGAAATCTGGGCGGGCATGTTTCGTCTGGCAGCGGTTTGTTTCGGCTGCAGAACACGGCTAGGGAGGGGGCTTGGCTACCCTGACCGACACGCAGGCCGAGACGCCCGGGGGGGACTCGATCCTCGAGCCGCTGAAGCACGGCGTGTTTCCGCGCATCTGGCTCGCCAGTCTGGGCACCAGCTTCGGGGCGCTGATCCAGGGCGTCGGCGCCGCCTGGGCCATGACCGAGCTCTCGGGATCGGCCGACAAGGTGGCGCTGGTGCAGACGGCGTCCTTCACGCCCACGCTGCTGCTCTCCCTCGTCGCCGGCGCCATCGCCGACACCTACGACCGCCGCATCGTTGGCCTGATCGCGCTGTCGATCTCGATCGCCACGGGGGTGCTGCTCACGGCCTGCGCCTACATGAAGCTGCTGACGCCGGTCACCCTGCTGGCGTTCTGCTTCTTCGTGGGAGTCGGCGGCGCGCTCTTCAGCCCCGCCTGGGCGGCGTCGGTTCGCGAGCAGGTGCCGGCGCGCCTGCTGCCTCAGGCGATCTCACTGAACTCGATCAGCTTCAACATCGCCCGCAGCTTCGGCCCCGCCATCGGCGGCGTGCTGGTGGCGGTCGCGGGCGCGGCGGCGGCCTTCGTCGCCAACGCCGTGCTCTACCTGCCCATGTTCACCGTGCTGCTGCTCTGGAAGCGCGAGAAGGAGATCCCGCGCCTGCCGCCGGAGAACCTCTGGCGGGCGATGATCTCCGGCGTGCGCTACATGATCAACTCGCCGCCGATCCGCATCGTGCTGTTCCGCACCCTGCTGCTGGGCGTGATCGGCGGGGCGGTGTCGGCGATGATGCCGCTGGTGGCCCGCGATCTCGTCGGCGGCGGGGCGCTGGGCTACGGCATCCTGCTCGGCGCGTTCGGGGTGGGCGCGGTGCTGGGCGCGCTGAACATGTCGTTCGTCCGCGCCCGGTTCGAGAACGAGTGGATCGTGGCGCTCTGCATGGTGGTGCTGGGGATCGGCGCCATCGTGGTGTCGTTCAGCCGCTGGCTGCCGCTCTCGGCCGCGTTCCTGCTGTTCAACGGCGCGGCCTGGATGATCTCCGTGGGCTCCTACAACATCGAGGTCCAGCTGGCGGCGCCGCGCTGGGTCGCCGGGCGCTGCCTGGCCGTGTTCCAGGCCGCGATCGCCGGCGGGATCGCCATCGGCGGCATCATCTGGGGCGAGATCGCCCAGGGCCACGGCGTGGCGGCCTCGCTGCTGGTCTCCGGCATCGCCATGCTGGTCTCGCCGCTGCTGGCGATCTGGCTGCGGATGCCGCGGGCCGAGAGCGCCGTGGAGGACGTGCGCGAGGCGCTGGCCGAGCCGGAGGTGGCGCTGGCCCTGACCCCCCGCAGCGGACCGATCGTCGTGGTGCTCGAATACCGGGTCGATCAGGCCAAGGCCCGCCAGTTCTACCAGGCCTCCCTGGACGTGCAGCGCCTGCGCCAGCGCAACGGCGCCTACGGCTGGTCGATCTCGCGCGACATCGCCGACCCTGAGCTCTGGGTCGAGCGCTTCCACTGCCCGACCTGGCACGACTACCTGCGCCAGCGCAGCCGCACGACCCAGGGCGAGCGCGACGAGATGCAGCGCCTGCGCGACCTCCACCTGGGACCCGAGCAGGTGCGCATCCGGCGCCTGCTCGAGCGGCCTTTCGGCTCGGTCCGCTGGCGCGAGGACACGCCGGACGTGGTCACCGAAACCGCCGCCCGGCTGCCGGCGCCGGGGGTGCCGTAGAGATCGTGCGTCCTTCGAGACGGTCGCTTCGCGACCTCCTCAGGATGACGAGATTTGTTGGGCGTCAAAATTGTTCGTCATGCTGAGGAGCGCCCGCAAGGGCGCGTCTCGAAGCACGCGCTCAGCCCGCGATGGCCGCGCCGTCGCGTTCGCCGGTGCGGATGCGGACGGCCGCTTCCAGGTCCATGACGAAGATCTTGCCGTCGCCGATCTTGCCGGTGTTGGCCGAGCGGGTCAGGGCCTCGACCACCGCGTCGGTCATGTCGGCCGGGACGGCGATCTCGAGCTTAACCTTGGGCAGCAGCTTCACCTCGTACTCCGCGCCCCGGTAGACCTCGGTCTTGCCCTTCTGCCGGCCGTAGCCCCGAACCTCGGTCACCGTCAGGCCGGACACGCCGACCTCGGTGACGGCCTCCAGCACGGCGTCGAGACGGCTCGGCTTGATCACGGCGATGATCATTTTCATTGGGCTGGGACCCTTCGAATCGGCATGCGTCCTGCCTGAAGACTACGTCACGCCAAAGTTAGGCCCAATTGCCGCTCAGCCCAAGTCCCGTGCCGCGCGGGCGGGGCGTCCGCCCAAGGAAGAGGCGCCGATCGGCCCGGCGCCGGCTGCCCCCGGCTCCAGTCCGCCGGGGGCGAAGACCCGGGCGCGGGCCCGTGCGGCGCGCGGCGTGACCGCGAAGGTCTGCTTCACCGCCTCCATCAGGATCAGGCCGGCGAACGGCGTCCAGAGCAGGGCGCCGGCCTGTTCGAAGCCCTCGGCCCAGCGCGCGGCCCAGGACAGCGGCGGAACGTAGAGCGCCCGGGTCCACCCGGCCGGCTCCAGGTCGGCCTCGCGGATCAGTTCGTCGAGCTGCCGCCGCGAGAACGGTCGGCCATGCCCGAACGGGCTGGATTCGGCCTCGGCCCAGAGGCCGTGGCGCGCCGCCACCACCACGATCAACCGCCCGGACGGCGCCAGCACCCGCCCGGCCTCCCGCAACAGCGCCACCGGGCTGTCGCTCTCCTCCAGCGCATGCACCGCCAGCACCCGGTCGAACAGGGCGTTTGGGAAGGGCAGGGTGGCCTCGTCCACCAGGGTCGCGGCGTTGGCGCCGCCGGCCGGCCAGGCCTCGACGCCCTGCGCCGCCGGCATGGCGGCCACGGCGCGGCGGGCCTTGGCGGCCAGCCCGTCCAGGAACGGCGTCGCATAACCCAGGGCGAGCAGGTCCAGGCCCGAGAGGCTGCCCCAGGCCTCGGCCAGCTTGCGCGCCACCATCTCGCGCGCCGCGCGGCCCAGCGCGCCGGCGTAGAATTCGCGCAGGTCCAGCACGTCGCGGCGCATCGCGCTCCTCAGGCAGGCGTTGGTTCGGGCGCAGCTCTCACTGTAAGCTGCAATTCCCTCTCGAGGCGCCCATGACCCTCACCGTCCGACAGTTTCCCTGCCTTTCCGATAACTACGGCTTCCTGATCCGCGACGACGCCAGCGGCAAGACCGCCTGCATCGACACCCCCGAGGCCGCCGCCATCCTGCGCGAGCTGCAGGTCGCCGGCTGGGGTCTCGACTTCATCTTCAACACCCACTGGCACCCCGACCACGCCGGCGGCAACGCCGAGATCAAGGCCGCCACCGGCTGCATGATCGTGGGGCCGCAGGAGGTGACCAGGATCGCGCCGCTGGACCGCCGGGTGGTGGGCGGCGACGTGGTCGACCTGGGCGAGACGCGGTTCGAGGTGATCGAGACCGGCGGCCACACGCTCGGGCACATCGCCTATTTCGACGACGCCGACCGGGTCGCCTTCGTGGGCGACACCCTGTTCGCGCTCGGCTGCGGGCGGCTCTTCGAGGGTCAGCCGGACCAGATGTGGGCCTCGCTGTCGCGGCTGGCGGCCTTGCCGGACGAGACCCGGGTCTACTGCGCCCACGAATACACCGCCTCCAACGCCCGCTTCGCCCTGTCGGTGGACGCCGACCCGGCCCTGAAGGCCCGGGCCGAGCAGGTGTTCGCCGCCCGCGAGCGGGGCGAACCCACCGTCCCCACCACCATCGGCCTGGAGAAGGCCACCAATCCCTTCCTGCGCGCGCCGAAGCTGGCCGCCCGCGTCGGCAAGGTCGGCGCGCCGGACTATGAGGTGTTCGGAGCCGTGCGGGCGGCGAAGGACGCGTTCAAGGGGTAGCGCGGGCATTGCGCCTCCTCGAGACGGGTCAGAGCTGACCTCACTCTCCGCACATCCCGGCGAAAGCCGGAACCCAGTCGGGCGAAGTAGGATGGTCCACGGACCACTCGGACCACGCTGACCTGAGGTCCGCGTCGTCGGTGTGGTCCGTGGACGAAAAGAACCTGCATCCCGGCTTCCGCCGGGATGAGCGGTGAGTGGGACGAGCCACTTCTCTGCACGGGGATTTCTGGCCTGCCGCGCCCCTGGCTCCGATTTCCCGGTCCCGCTATCGTGGCGGAAAGCCGTCGAGGGGTGAGTCATGACGAGATTTCTGCGCGCCGCGGCCCTGGCCGTGCTGGTCTGCGCGGCAGGTCAGGCGATCAGCGCGCCGAGGACATCGTCCAGGCCGCCAGCGCCCGCGCCGAGCGCCCCGCCCGCCGCCGGCGGGCCGGTGGTCTACTGGATCAGCGCCGGCACCGACAGCGGCATGGGCGGGATGGGTGGCATGGGGGCTGGCGGCCACCGGCCCAGCACGGCCGAGATGATGCAGATGCAGAACCGCGGCCCGAACGCCTACAGCCACAGCCTGATGCTGCAGTTGGGCTCTCCGCGGCGCCCAACCGGCGATCCGCAGGCCGAGCATGACCCGCCGCCGGGACTGGGCGTCGGCGCCGCGCTGCCGCTGGTCACCCCTGTCCAGACCCCGCGCGGGGAGACGCCGCCCGACTACCACCCGCAGGGCCGGATGCTGATCTTCTGGGGCTGCGGCGAGCACGTCGGGCCGAACCAGCCGCTGGTAATCGACCTGTCCAGTCCCGACCACGGCGCGGCGCAGTTCGCCGCCATGGGCCGCACCATCGGCACGGGCGCGGGCGCCGGCCCCTCGGCGGCGCGCAACGCCACCTACGGCGAGTGGCCGAACCCGCAGAACGGCCGGGCCGTGCCGCAGGACGGCTCGCTGCAGGGGGCGCACACCATCCGGGGCAACTACACGCCGCAGATCGACTTCAGCCTCACCGCCAACCAGGACTTCCTGCCGCCGTTCCGGATCACCAGCAACGCCAAGGCGCCGAGCGGGGCGGTGGCGCTGGGCTGGCGGCCGGTGGACGGGGCGCAGGCCTATCTGGCGACCGTGGTCGGCGCCCAGGGCCAGAACCAGGTGGTGATGTGGTCGTCGTCCAGCGTGCAGGCCATGGCCGGGTCGGTCGGCGAGTACCTGGCCGACGCGGAGATCGCCCGGCTGGTGGCCGCGCATGTGCTGTTGCCGGCCAGTCAGACCAGCTGCACCGTGCCGCAGGAGGTCGTGCAGGCGGTGGGGACGGGGGTGTTCAGGCTGATCGGGTTCGGCGGCGAGGCCAACCTCGCCTACCCGCCGCGTCCGCCCGAGCCGCAACCGTGGCGGCCGGTGTGGACGGTGAAGGTGCGCTACCGCTCGGCCGCCAGTGGCCTCTTGGGCATGGACATGGAGCGGATGATGAGCGGCCACGACGACGACGACGGCGACCCCCAGCCGCAGCAACCGCCCCCGCGCCGGTCCAACCCGTTCAACCCGTTCGGGGGAATGGTTCCGTAGGGACTACCCCTCGACCTCCGTCTCCGGCCGGTCGTCACCGCCTGAGACCTCCTCGTGCCAGCGACCCTGGGCGTCCTCCCAGGTGATGCCGGTTTCCTCGCCGGGCGCGCGCTGTTCGCGGGCGGCGCGTTCGGCCGCGGCGCGGGCGTCGTCGTGGCTACGGAAGGTCTCCGAGTAGACGCCGTCGACGCTGTAGGCCCAGCCGCCGTCGTGCTGGACGATCTTGTAGGTGATCCGGGTCATGACGAGGTCTCGCGGCGGAGGAACATTCAGACCGATTTCGGGCTGCGGCGGTCCCGGTTCAAGGCCTTGAGCGCAAGCATGGCCGAAACCATCTATCGGCCATGGCGTACGATATATCAGACTGGACCGAGGAACCCCTCGATCCCTACTCCGCCAGGGTCGCCCACGCGTTCGAGACCGTGGGCCCGGCGGTGGTGCACATCCAGGCGCGGCAGACGAGCGGCCGCGGCGGGACCGGCTCGGGCGTGATCTTCGCGCCCGACGGCTACCTGATCACCAACAGCCACGTGGTGGCCGGGGCGGCCCGCCTGTCGGCCAGCCTCACCGACGGCCGGCAGTTCGAGGCGCGGCTGATCGGCGACGACCCCGCGACCGACCTGGCCGTGCTGCGGCTGGACCAGACCGGCCTGCCGCACGCGGCGTTCGGACGCTCGGCGGCGTTGCGCGTGGGCCAGCTGGTGGTCGCGATCGGTAACCCGCTCGGCTACCAGGCCACGGTCACGGCCGGCATCGTCAGCGCGCTCGGGCGCACCCTGCGCTCGCCCAGCGGCCGGCTGATCGAGAGCGTGATCCAGACCGACGCCCCGCTCAATCCAGGCAATTCCGGCGGCGCGCTGGTGGACGGCGCCGGGCGCGTGGTCGGCATCAACACGGCCATGGTGGGCCAGGCCCAGGGCCTCTGCTTTGCGATCGGCGTCGACACGGTGGTGGACGTGACCGCGCGGCTGATGCGCGACGGCCGGGTGCGCCGCGCCCGGCTCGGGCTCTCCGCCCAGACCACCCACCTCGACGCGCGCCTGGCGCGCCGGCTGGGGCGCACGTCCGGCACTGCGGTGCAGGTGTCGGAGGCGGTGGAGGGCGGAGCGGCGGCCAAGGCCGGGCTCGGCAAGGGCGACGTGATCCTGGCCTTCGGCGCGGAGACGGTCTTCACAGTTGACGATCTGCACCGGCTGCTCACCGCCGATATCGCCGGGACCGAGGTGGAGCTGACGGTGATGCGCCGCGGCCGGATCGAGACGCTGAAGGCGACGCCGGACTTCGACGACTGACGTGCGTGCTTCGAGACGCGTGCTGCGGACGCTCCTCAGCATGACGAGAGTTCTTGAACCCGCACAATCGTCATCCTGAGGAGGCCGCGAAGCGGCCGTCTCGAAGGACGCAGGCTATTGCGGTTGCAGTGACGCG
>Ga0105240_10011397_pt1 | contig 12385 bp, 7 predicted proteins | sample KBSC54metaG_FD_80426 | JGI IMG/M metagenome (GOLD analysis project Ga0105240, IMG submission 80426) | Corn rhizosphere microbial communities from Kellogg Biological Station, Michigan, USA - KBS C5-4 metaG | ecosystem: Host-associated > Plants > Roots > Rhizosphere > Soil | place: Michigan, USA... | reverse complement strand
CCGCCTGATGCAGATCGAGGACAACACATTCGAGGTGTTCTTCGGTGTGCAAAATCTCTTCAACCGCGACCCGCCGATTGCGCCGAGCAACCAAGGCCCGACGAACATGTCGCTGTTCGATGCTCTCGGACGGTCGTATCGAGCCGGTGTGCGCTTGAACTTCTAATTATGGGCTGGCGGGCGTTGGAATGACCGGCGCGAGCACCTGCAGCTCCCGATGTAGAGGGTTATTTACAGCGCGACTCACCGTGTTGAAAACCATCGTGGGTCGTTGCTCGCTGTTGAAGGGTGGCCACGATGGCAACCCGGGGGCATTCGGTGACCCGGTGCGAGCGAATGCTATCCAAGCCGCGCTCATGGTGTCGGCCACCTTCTGCGCCTCGGGCGCTCCTGGGCCGATGAGAGATTCGGAGCGGGCCACGTTGTCGAATACCAGGGGGACGTCGAGTGAATGAGGGGCTCGGAGCTTGCCTCCCTCCACCGGCGTGGTCCAATTCAGGGTGTAAAGGTACACGGGAGCGCGGCCCAAGGCGGCCTTGCGCTCCGCCACGGCTCTGGCGTTTCTGCCCATCCCGCGCTCGGTGGTGATCGTGAAGAAAAGGTCACTGGCCGTGGCCGAGGGTCTGACCTGTCGCAGACCCTCCACCAGTGGGGTTACCGCATCGCGGGGAATTTGCTTCTGCAGCTGCGCCTCGAGGCCCGGCCAATCCAGGTCGAAAGCGCCTGGGGGAGGAAACAGTACCGTTGTTTCGTCCTTGTTATATCCAACCAGGAGTGGCACTGCCGACGAAACTTCCGGTGCATCCGGACTGAACGGGTTTCGTGGAAGTGATCGTCCATCGACGACAGGTCCCAGCCCGAACGGCATTCCCTGAGTGACCTGTTGCAGCGCTGCCAGCAGCCTGTCCACCGGTATCTTCTGTAATCGAGAGACATCATCGCCACGCAAGTGTAAGGCCGCCAGCAGCGAGTGGGTCATCTTCTGCGCGGCTTCAGGTGCAATGGCGGTCACGGCGAATCCACTCTCCATGGCTGCGCGTTGGAACAGGCCCTTCGCCGCCGGCATTGCCATCAGCGTTCCTACCTTGCCCCCGCCACCGGATTCGCCGAAGATCATCACGGAGGCCGGATCGCCGCCGAAGGCGGTGATGTTGTCCTGTATCCAATGCAAGGCAGCAATGATGTCCAACTGGCCTACATTGCCCGAGTCAGCAAATTCCGGGCGACCCGGGTCAGCCAGGTAGAGGTATCCGAAGAGGTTCAATCGGTGGTTCAGCGTGACCACCACGACATCACCGCGCTGGGCCAGGCGTGTCCCGTCGAACACCGAGCTTGCCCCCGATGACACTGAGTAGCCTCCGCCATGGAGCCATACCATGACCGGCCGCTTCTTCCCGTCACCGACGCCGGGCGTCCAGATATTCAGCGACAGGCAATTCTCACTCGAGGTTGTGGGTTCCACCCACGAGCTCCACGCCGCACTCGGCGGTCCTGACAACTGTGGGCAACGGTCACCGAACCTGGTTGCATCCCGCACTGATGTCCATGGAATGGGCGGCTTCGGTGGGCGGAAGCGATTGGCGCCGCCGGTGGGCGCGGCGTAAGGGATGCCCTTGAAGACACTGATGGCCTGTTCAACAGTACCGCGCACCGAACCGTATCGTGTAGGGGCAATCGGCGGCGCAGGATCCGCGAAAGTCATTTGCGTGGTGGCAAGGCATCCCACCGCAAACATCAGCAGTGCGGTCCGGCTTCTACGAGCCCGCTCAAACTCTGACATCGCATACTCCAATCTGTGGTGCGCGCGAATGCAGGCGCAGGACGGCGGCCGATGCACACAGCGCGGGGATGACCGCTACTAAAAAAGTTGCGCGACTCGACCAACCCAGTGAAATGACCCAACCGGCGGCCAGGGGTCCGATGATCGACGCGACGCGGCCTGAGCCGAGAGCCCAGGCCAACGCGGTCGCACGGATGTAAGTTGGATGCCGGTAGGCAATCAGCGCATTCGCCCCGGTTTGTCCCCCGACGATGCAAAATCCGGCGGCTGCCGCCACCCAACCCATCGATTGCCCGTCCCCGGCGACGACGGCGAGCAAGCCTATGAAAAGGGCCGCGGACGCGTAATTCACCGCCATCATCCGCTCGATGGTAAATCGATCGAGCAGCCAACCCATGGCCAGGGTGCCTGCGAGTCCGCCGGCCTGCAGGGCAACACCGGTCAACACGCTCGCCTGTTGTGCCAGGCCCGAGGCCCGCGCGAGGGTCGGCAACCAGCTCGCGAACACGTAGATCTCGAGGTTGTTCATGAATACGATGATCCACAGAAGGATCGTTGCCACGCGCCGGCCGCCGGTAAACAGCTGTCTGGGGCTCGAGACGGCTGTATGTTCTTCCTGGAGTGTGAAGCGCGCGTCCGGCGGCACTTCCGGGTCGATGCGGCGCGCAATCGCGGCGATCTGCCGATCGCGATTGCCTTTGCTCGCCAGCAGATAGGGCGATTCGGACAGGCCGCGAGCGAGCATGGGGGCCAGTATCAGGGGGAGGGCGCCGCCGACCCAGAACACGGCTGTCCACCCAAACACCGGCAACAGGCGGGCCGCAGTCAGCCCCGCGGTCACCGAGCCCAGCGTAATTCCGCAAAATACCAGGACCAACATTCGAGATCGGTGCGCGACGGAGCTGTATTCCGTGGTAAGTGCAACAGCGTTGGGTAATGCCGCCCCCAGTCCGAGACCGGTGAGCAGTCGCAGGATCAGCAGGGTCGAAAGTGAGCTCGCCTGGGTCGTGGCCAACGCGCCCAAACCAAACGCGACGCAGGCCGCGACGATGATGGACTTGCGTCCCACGCGGTCGGCGACAGGGCCCGCCACGACTGCTCCGATCAACTGGCCGAGGAAGCCGGACGCGAACACCGGTCCCAGGGCACCCCGGGGCAGGTGCCAGACTTCCGCGAGTGCCGGCGCAATGTATCCGAGCGCGGCCGAGTCGAAGGAATCGAGGAACAGCACCGCTGCACAGAACAATGCGATCCGGACCTGGAAACGTCCGAGCGGATGTGAGTTGATGAAAGAGTCGAGCTCTATGGCGGGGCTCAAGTTGCCTCCCAGGTTCCGCCCACGCGCAGTTGCGCGGACACTCGACAACACTATACCTGCGGGTGCGCGCGCCGCCGTTCCACCTGGCGAGACACCCCGTTCCACTGGCCGTTTCGGCAATTCTCCTGAAGGAACGCCTCGTGCGTCGGCATCGCCGAAGCGGTCTTGGCGGTGACATCCTTGACGTGAAGCACGAAGTTCCTCAGGTTCTGCAGCGGCAACGAATCGACCAACGGGTCATATCCGCTGGGCGTGATGCCCTGGCCCAGCATGACCGCGATCCAGCTATGCTCCGTGAACAGGTCCTCCGGATGCTGCAGTACTCTTCCCTGCTCACGAAACAACTCGATCTTCTCCTGCAGAGACTCGGGAATGCTCATCTCGCGACAGTGCCGCCAGAATGAGGTGTCGCAGCGCTCGGTTGCCTTGTAGTGCAGGATGATGAAATCCCGGATTCGACGGTACTGGTCGGCCATGTAGCGGTTGTAGAGTTCGATTCCTACCCTGGCGAAGCTGGCATCAGGAAAGAGGGCCATGAGCCTCGAGATGCCGGCCTGCACCAGATGAATGCTGGTGGATTCCAGCGGCTCGATGAACCCGCCGGCAAGGCCGAGTGCCACACAGTTTTTTTCCCAAAAACGATGCCGATGGCCGGCCTTGAATTTCAACACGCGTGCGTCGGCTAGCGGCGCCGCATCGAGCTGGGAAAGCAGGCGCGCATGCGCATCATCCTCACTCAGAGACTCGCTGCAGTACACGTATCCATTGCCCGTCCGGTGCTGAAGCGGGATACGCCAACGCCAGCCCGCCTCATCAGCCGTCGAACGAGTGTACGGCAGCAGCGGCGCGACCCTCTCACACGGCACGGCCAACGCCCGATCGCACGGTAACCAGTGACTCCAGTCCTCGAAGCCGACGTTGAGCGTCTGGCCAATGAGTAGACTGCGAAAACCACTGCAGTCGAGAAAAAGCTCGCCCTCAGCGGTACGCCCATCCTGCAGTACGACCCCTGTTATGAAGCCGTCCTCAGGCCGTTTCCTGATCTCGACAATCCGTCCTTCGACCCGGCGCACGCCGCGGGCTTCGCTGTACTTGCGCAGATACGCTGCATACAGCCCCGCATCGAAATGGAATGCATAGCGCAGGGAGGCTAATACAGCTCCTGGATCTGCGTTGGGGCGCATGAACCGATTCAGGTTGGCAGCGACGCAGCACAGGTTGTATTCGTTGAGCTCTCCGACCGCAGCCTCTCCCATCTGGTGCAGCTTGAGCCAGAACTGATGAAACTTGATCGCCTGCAGATCCATCCCGTAGATGCCGAATGGATGGATATAACGGCTTCCCAGGGAGTGCCAGTCGACGAACTCGATCCCGAGTTTGAAGGTGCCCTGGGTGTGCCGCACGAAGTCATCTTCATCGATCCCGAGCAGACCGTTGAACGTGCGAATGGCAGGGATGGTGGCCTCGCCGACGCCGACGGTGCCGATCTCATCGGATTCGATCAGGGTAATGGACACTCCGGCGTGCTCGATCATGCGGGCCAGCGCCGCGGCGCACATCCAACCGGAGGTTCCGCCCCCGGCGATGACAATTTTTTTGATGGGCCCGGAACGGGAGGATGTCAAATGGATGCTGCTCATCTGAAGCTCCGCGGCGCGCTCGCGCTCGGCTGCCCGAATGGGCGCAAGCGTGCGATCTCGATCAGCTCGCGATTCGTCGGCAAGGTCCGGCAGGCGAAATCCGCTTGACGTCTGATCTCCGCAAAAGCTGCGCGCGCCTCATTGTAGTATTTCAGCGCGCCGGCCCGCGGCCGCAGATCGGTTTTGTAGCCCATGCCATAGAGCACGTACTGCCAGCTCGACTCCTTGAACAAATCCACATTCTGATCGATGTCGATCGTGCCGGGCGGCCGGTGCCGCCACATGCGCAGCAGCTCCTGCAGACTTTCCGGAATGCTCGCCCCAGCCACGTTGTCGATCCAGAACTGCGAGTCGCGGCGCGCGCTGATGCAGTAGTGCAGCTTGATGAAGTCGAGCGCGCGCTCATACCGCCGGCGCATGATGTCGTTGTATTGTTTGGCCGCGATCTCGAGATCCCCTCCCCAGGGGAAGAGGTTCGACAGCATGACCGCCGCCACCTCAATGAACACGATGCCGGTGGCCTCGAGTGGCTCGAAGAACCCGCTGGACAATCCGATAGCGATGCAGTTCTTCTTCCAACTGATCTCGCGGTAGCCGGCATCGAAGCGGATTTTACGTGCTGTCAGCGCATCCGCCGCCTTGCCGACATAAGAACGTAGAATCTCTTCCGCGCGAGCATCATCCGTGTGAGCGGAGGAATACACGTTGCCAATTCCGCGGCGGCTGTCGAGTCCAATGTCCCAGATCCACCCCGAGTCGTGTGCGGTCGAAACGGTGTAGGAGGCAATCGGGGAGTCCGGCCGCTCATGGGGTACCTGCATCGCGAGAGCCGAATCGCAGAACAGGACGGAGCGACAGGACTTGTAAGGCACGCCAAGGGCTGCGCCGATGAGTTGCGCACGAAATCCTGTGCAGTCGATGAAGAGATCGGCGTGCAGTTCTCCGTGTGCGCGCGTGCTGACGGAGCGGATGGAGCCATCCTCTGCCATGTTTACCGTATCCACGGTGTCGAGCAGGTGCTGCACGCCTGCGGCTATTGCGTGCTTGCGCAGCAATGCGGCGAGCTGGACGGCATCGAAATGATAGGCGTAGTTGAGTGGTGCCTCGTAGTCGGGATGGTCGATGAGCTTGGGTGCCCGGCTCGAGTCTGCGACAGGCTTCTGCGGCGTGTTCACCTCGTCCCAGTTGATGTTGTTACCGGCGACCCCGAGCAGCCAGTAAGGCAGCAGGTCCAGCCCGGAAGGCTCATGCGTGACCTGGAAGGAATGCAGGTAGTGATCGGGCGTGCCGCCGCCCGGCGGGTAACGCCAGTGGACGAACTTCGCGCCCTGCTTGAAGCTCGCGCTGCATTCCCGCACGAGGCTCGCCTCATCGACACCAATCCGGCGCAGGGTCTTGCGGATAGTCGGGAAGGTTCCCTCCCCGACACCCACAGTGCCGATCTCGACCGATTCGACGAGTTGGATGCGCACGCCATCGGGCGCCTGCGCTCCCAACGTCCGGGCAAGATATCCCGCCGTGACCCAACCGGCGGTTCCGCCCCCCACGATCAGAACCCGCTTGATCACCATGGACCCTCGAGAGCCGCGGGAAGCCGGTGTGCACGCCCGGCCTCCCGCTACTAGTTCGCTTGCCTAGAATTTCAGGCCAGCAGAGAGGTTGAAGTGACGATCGGCGATAAAATGTTCGCGGTAATACCGCCCTCCCGGATATCCACCCTGGTAGTTCTTCGCGATCGTGTTCGTCAGGTTGGCGATCTGCAACGTCACGTAGTAGTGATCCGACGGACGCAGTGTCAGCCCGAAGTCGAGTTGCCCTTGCGAACCCGAAAAACTCGGCAGAGCGAGCTTGATATACTTACAGGTAGTCGTCGCAGGGCTCTGGCAGTTCGTCCCTGACGGACTGTTGGCGCTGTAGTAGTTATAGTCGAAGTTCAGACCATTCTGATTCGTGGATAGCAGGTACTCGCTGCGCCAGCTATACGCCAGGCGCGCCGACCAGATCTTGTAGTCATACAGCAGGGCCGCGTTGAAGTTGTGCCTCGACAGGCCTGCGAGCGGCACGTCATTGTGCGGCAGTCCGTTGATATCGTAGTAGATGTCGCCCGGGTTCTTGCTGTCGATAAAGGTATAATTCGCATCGATACCGAAGCCCTTGAGCGCGCCCGGCAGACTCTCAAAGTAGGTGTGCCCGCCGACCTCGACGCCCTTGACGATGGCGGCCTCGTTCGAGTTGTGATAGCCGTTGTAACTGACGAGGACGGTGCCGGGTCCCGTGTCGTACTGGACGGTCCACGGCCGGCTGACACTGCTGTAGACGAGAGGGTTCTCGATCCGCTTGTAGAAAGCATCGACATGCACTGCGGTGCCTGGCCTCGGGTACCACTCCTCCGCTAGATCAAAGTTGTGCGCGATGACCGGCCGCAGATCCGGATTGCCAAAGCTGACGTTCCAACCGTTCAGGGTATTCACCGCCTGTGTCGCCCCGGACGGAGCGGTGTTCAATGTCCTCGGGCTGAGCTCGCCATTGGCCTGGATCTGGAATACCTGCGGCAGATCCATGGCGTCCCCGTAGGCAAAACGGGTCTGCCAACGTTCGTTGGGAACGAGCATGAAGTTCAGCGACGGCAGCGCATGCGTGTCGCTGCGGCCGCCGGACATGGGAGTGCCTACCTCGACCAGGTTGACCACGTTACCGGTCGCGGGATCCGTGTAGCTTCCAGACACTTGATGGTAGAACCCGGAGGCATGCTGCTTCGTATGCACCAGGCGTACTCCGAAATTCCCACGGTACGGGATACCGAACACGCCGTGATCGTCCGCGAATCGGATCAGACCGTAAGCCGCGGTATCGACGTACTGCACATCGGCGGTATCCCACGGGTTGTACTGGATCCCGTGCTTGAGCGGATTGCCATATTTCTGGTGATCCCCAAGCACATCCGCCCGGCTTGCCATCGCGATGCTGGGCATCAGCACGTTCGCGGGCACAGGGACGCGGCCCTCGAAGAAATTGCTGAACACGGCAGCGGAGTAGTCCCCCGGGCTTCCCTGCGCGAAGGTGACGGGTGGATACCCATTCCAACCCGCACCCAATGCCTGCCAGTCGTAACCTGACGTCTGGTCAGTTTCCGTGTGATCCGCGTAACGCGCACCCACCTGCAACGAGCGGAAGAATCCCGAGTCCGAGATCGTGAGGTCGTAATCCAGGGTGTAGGATTTCATGTCGGCCGTGTTGCCCGCCAAGTGGGGCATGGTCGCGGAATAGGAGTACTTGGTGGGATCGTTCAGTCCAGCCAGGGTCTCGCTAGGCATCGTGACAACGGGAATCTTTCTGACATCCACGCCGAAGCCGCTCGTGGCCAAGGGAATGCTGGGGAAGACACTGTAGCTGAGGGTATCCATGGTCGAATCGACCGCCTGGAAGGCGCCGCGTAGCCCCCAGCGGCCGGTGCTGGAGCTCAGCTTGAACGAGGTTGACAGATCGCGGGTATCGCTGCTGTAGCCGCCAGAAGTGGTAAAACCGCCAAAGCTGCCGGAGGTGGGCACACCCAGGTTCGCAGGGTTGTACAGGAACAAGTTGTCTGTTTTGAGAAGGGCCCCTGAAGAGTCAAACACATTGTTTGCGTCGTTCGGATCGACCGCAAAGGTCGTGCTCGTCATCGTCACGCCCTGGGCGGTATTCGTCTGCTGGTATTTCGATTCCCAGTACGTCTGCGAGAGCTCGAAATTGTCCGTGGGCCGCCACTGCAAGGCCGCGTACTGTCCCTTGCGGGTGCGGTCGAATGTTTCCCGCCCGTACGCCACTCCTCCTGGAATATAGCGATCAACGTCGCCGATCCGCGTTTTGTAGAGTGGATCTTGACGTATGAAGTCGTCCCGCGAGGCGTATTTGCCGTATGAATAGTCCACGAGAATGCCGATGCGACCCAGGTGCTCGGTCTCCCACGTGTTAGTCAGCAGCGCCGAACCGGTTGGAGAAGTCTTCTTACGAAAATCGGCATAGTCCGCATTCCCGGACAACTGCGCGCCGAAGCCGTGGAAGTCGAATGGCATCTTGGTGCGCAGATCCACCTGCCCGCCGGTGCCGCCCTCGATGAGATCGGCCGTAGCCGCTTTGTAAACGTCTACTCCGGCCATGAGCTCCGGGGGGATGTCGGACCAGTTCAGACCATTGCCGCCGTTCGCGCTGAAAACCTCACGGCCGTTGACTCGGCCGGCCACACCCGACAGGCCTCGCACCTGGATGCCCGTGCCCTGGGCCTGGAAGTGATCGGCATCACCGCTGTAGCGAGTGATCGTTACACCGGGTACGCGCTGTAGCACCTCGGTGATACTCGCGTCCGGCAGCTTGCCGGCGTCATCAGCGTTCACGGAGTCAATGATGGACTCGGAATTCTTCTTGAGCTGGTCCGCGCTCTGGATGGCCTCGCGGCGCGCAGTAGTCACCACGACTTGCTGCAGCTTATCGTCGGACTGGGACGAGTTTGAGCTCTTGTTGTTCTCGCTATCGGCCGCCGCATCGGCCGCCAAAACCGGTGCCGCAAATGCCGCCGCAAGGAGACTCAGAGCTCCAAGCGCCACAACCGGACCGCGCCCGCGCACCGCGCGCCGGACAACCTGCTCGATCTGCGAACACTGGCCCACCCGCACGGACAAAGAGCCCTGCTTCTTTGAAACCACGCCAACCCCCCTCGCTCGACCCGCCACCCGAGCATCTGTTGCAGACTTTCTGAAGACCAACACGGCATCAGCGGTTACATGCCGGTCTGTTTGATTTCAAGATAACATCGACAAAGCAAGCGGTACCATTGAAAAGACGGACCTCAGACATATCCGATCGTCCAAACATGGCGCTTTACGAGATCCCCGTAAATCAGGGAATTTCTGCGTTGCCTGACAGCGGCGAGTGAACAGTAATGGCCGTTGCGCCTCACGCCTGCCGCGGCGAGGCGCGTGAAACATAACTCATCCTGCGGTGAGCCGCGGCGCGATTCTCGCGAGGATTCAACTCATTGCCCACCTCGCGCAGGGTATTGAGCAGTCGTTGGGCCCCGGGCGAGAGCTTGCCGTGGCGGCGGGTCACGAGACCGAACCCGCCGATTGCCAAGGGCAGATTCCGCAGAATCACCTCGAGGATCCCCGCCTTGCGGCGCGACTCCACGGCTTGCTCCGGCAGGGCCGCGACGTAATCACTCTGCTGCAGCAGGCTGGTCATGACGGGCAGCGAGAGCGTTTCGACGATGTTGGTCGGCGGCGCCAGTCCGCGCTGCATGAACAAGGAAAACAACCGTTCGCGCACCAGATCGCCCTGCGGGGGCAGGATCCAGTGCTGGTCGACCAGATCCTGCAGGTCCACGCCCCGGCGCTTCGCGAGCGGATGTTCAGCGCTCGCAATGATTGCGTGCGGCTCATCCGCCGTGAGCGGCTCATACACGAGCTCATCTGCGCGTCGGGTTTCCAGCATCCGTCCAACGACGATGTCGAGATGGCCTTGCAGGAGTCCCTGCACGAGCTGCGTGTTGGTATCGATCTCTATGCCCAGAAGCAGACCCGGGTACTGTTGCTTCACCCGCGCGATCGCCAATGGCACGATGTTCGTACCGGGACTCACTATAGTGCCGACTGTGACCTTGCCGGTGAGACCCGATTTGAGCGCGCTGATTTCCGCGCGCGCCAGGTCGAGACCCGAGAGCCCCATGCGGGCATGCCGCAGGAGGATTTCGCCATAGCAGGTCGGCGTCATCTTGCGCGCCTTGCGCTCGAACAGTTTTACATCGAGGGTGCTTTCGACTTGTTGGAGCAACTTGCAGGCGCCCGACTGCGTCAGACCGGTAGCGGCGGCGGCGCCTGTCAACGTCCCCAGCTCATCGAGATGAACGACCAACGCGAGCTGGCGCAGTTTCAGCTGCGGACGGTTGATTCGGTGTGTCGCCCGAATGACATTCATGTGGCCATCAACCGGCTACACCGCGCTGCGCGGGCACATCTGAGCCAGGCGAGGCAACCCGCCCGAGCCAGCTGTGGAACAGGGATATCCAGTGCTCCGACGGAGTGCCTGGACGGCCAACGCCGAACGCGTGGCCTCCTTCCTGCAGCAGATGCGCCTCCACGGGCCGCTTCGCTTCGCGCATCGCGTTCATCAGGTTCACACTGTTCTCCACGGGGACGGCTCCATCGTCGATTGCGTGCACAGTGAAGATTGGCGGAGTCGTCGAGTTGACGTGCCGTTCGGCTGACCGACGCTCAACCTCCAGGTCAGTGGGGCGCTCACCAAACAACAGATTCCGTGACATTTCGTGTGTCCACGGTCTTTCCATTGTGACCACGGGATACAACAAGCCCGCGGCAAAGGGCCGAGCGCTCGTTTCGTCCGCTCGATCTACTCCTGCGTACGTGGGCTCCGCATGCTGGGTCGCCAGAGTGGCGGCGAGGTGGCCGCCCGCGGAGAAGCCCATAACGCTGACATTGTTTGGATCGATTGCAAAGCGCGCCGCATTGGAACGGATCACACGCATCGCACGTTGGGCATCCTGAAGGGGGACGTCCGAGCGATTCTGCCAACCTTCACCTGGAAGTCGGTACGTCAGCACGAACACGGTCATGCCGAGAGAAGTCATCCGGGCCGCCACCTCGGCTCCTTCGTTGACGACGGAAATGAACCAGTACGAGCCACCCGGTATCACGAGCAATCCGTGGCCATTTGGGCGGGCGGGGCGAAACACGCGCAGCTCGGGTTTCGCGACGTTGCGCAGGAATACGGAAGCCCAGTCCGATGGCAGTGGCTGCGGCGAGAAACCCGCGGCGCCCGGCGGTTCGCCCGGCCACAGGGAAATCGTTGGCGCGTTGATCCAGATAGCCGGCAGACCGGCGGCCGCAGCTGGGCGGGAAGGTTTTTCGCCCGTTTGTTTATCCAGAGCGAGCGCGCCCGTCGCGAGCAGCGCGCTGGCCAAACCCAGAAACTCGCGCCTATGAAGCGGGTTCATGTTTGCAGACATGCCTGGGGTGATGCCGGCCGATGTTGGGACACCATTTGCAACATGTTAAAAACCGCGGGGCCCCCCGGTAGAGTAGACGGCGCTGGAGAGTGCTCTTTTGCTGCTGTGGCGCGATCGAGTCAGGCACTGCCGAAAGGTCGGCCGCTTCTTTCAATGGAAGGGGAGAGCCGCCCGCATTGCAATTGATTCGGGGGGGCACGTGAATTACATTTATCTGTCAGCCCACCTCATTGAAAATAAGGCACTTTTGAGCCACTCAACACGCTCCCATCAGCGACGAATTTGAAATGACTTCGCAGAAATCCGCTTCCGGTCGTATTCGGTTTGGGGGATTTGAAGCGGATCTGCGCACCGAGGAGTTGTACAGGTCCGGCCGGCGAGTCCGCTTACCCCAGCAATCGTTTCGCGTACTGGCCATGCTGGTGGAGCGAGCAGGGGAGCTCGTCACCCGCGAAGAGCTGCGTGCCCGATTGTGGCCGACGGGCGTACTGGTCGAGTACGACCAGGCGGTGAATACGGCGGTCAAGCGCCTCAGGGAAGCCCTGAGAGACTCGGCAGCGGCGCCGCGCTTCATTGAGACTCTGCCCAAGCGCGGCTACCGATTCATCGCGGCGATCGAACGTAGTGAGTCGAGTGTCCCACCTGCCACT
>Ga0105240_10011396_pt1 | contig 12386 bp, 8 predicted proteins | sample KBSC54metaG_FD_80426 | JGI IMG/M metagenome (GOLD analysis project Ga0105240, IMG submission 80426) | Corn rhizosphere microbial communities from Kellogg Biological Station, Michigan, USA - KBS C5-4 metaG | ecosystem: Host-associated > Plants > Roots > Rhizosphere > Soil | place: Michigan, USA... | reverse complement strand
TCGGGCATGTACCAGACCGAGTACCGCGTCATCCGCCCCGACGGCCGCCTCGTGTGGATCCGCGGCCGCGGCTTCCCGCTGTTCGATCCGAACGGCCGCATGCGCTACCTGGCCGGCTTCGCCGAGGACATCACGCTGGCGCGCGCCAACGAGGAACTCGAGCGCGCGCACCGCGTCGTGCAGGAACGCCTGGAACGCATCGTCGCGACGGCCCCGGGCGCGGTGCATTCATACTGCCGCGATGCCCAGGGCCGCGGCCGCTTCGTCTTCGCGAGCCCGGCCATCCGCGAGCTGCTGGGCGTCGATGCGGCCACGCTGGTGGAGCGCCGGATCGACCTGCTCGACCTCGTTCATCCGGAGGATCGCGTGTCCGTCGACCAGTCGCTGGGCGAGTCCGCCGAGCTGGGCAGCGCGTGGCTCGCCACGTTCCGCGTGCCGCTCGCGCTCGGCGGCGAGCGCTGGGTCGAGGCGCACTCGATGCCGGTGCGCGAGGACGACGGCGGCGTCGTCTGGCACGGCTTCCTGATCGACATCACCGACCGGCGCCGTGCCGAGCAGGAGATCCGTTCGCTCAACGTCGAGCTGGAGAACCGCGTGGCCGAGCGCACGTCCGAACTGGAGGCCAAGCACCGCGAGATGGAGTCGTTCACGTACTCGGTGTCGCACGACCTGAAGGCGCCGCTGCGCGGCATCGACGGCTACAGCCGGCTGCTGGAGTCCGACCATGGCGACCGGCTCGACGACGAGGGCCGCCTCTTCGTCGCGACGATCCGCAAGGCCACGGCGCACATGGGCGAGCTGATCGACGACCTGCTGGCCTACTCGCGCATCGAGCGTGGCCGGCCGCGGCTGGGGCCGCTGGAATCCGGGCCGATCGTGGCCAGCGTCGTCGAGGGGGCGGCCGACGCGATCGCCGACGGTGGCATCGCACTGCGTGCGCGCGTCGACCCCGGCGTGACGGCGCTCGGCGAGCACGACGGCCTCGTGCTCGCCCTGCGCAACCTGCTGGACAACGCGATCAAGTTCACCGCGGGCCGGCCCGAGCGCAGCATCGAGATCGGCGCGCGCCGCGACCAGGGCCACGCGCTGTTCTGGGTGCGCGACAACGGCCCCGGCTTCGACATGCGCTACCACGACCGCATCTTCGAGATCTTCCAGCGCCTGCATCGTGCCGAGGACTACCCGGGCACCGGCGTGGGCCTGGCCATCGTGCGCAAGGCCGTCGAGCGCATGCACGGCAAGGTCTGGGCCGAGAGCGCCAAGGGTGCCGGCGCGACGTTCTGGATCCAGCTGCCGGAGGCCGGGACCGCGACTTGAAGCGGCCTGGCCGCTCGGCCGTGCGTCTCCGGGGGGCGGGTCGAATGCGGTGTACAAGCGCGGCCGTTTCGCTATGCTGCATGCATGGAAGATCGCCGCCCGATCCTGCTCGTCGAGGACAACCCGATGGACCTCGATTTGACGCAGCGTGCGTTCGCCAAGCGGCGCATCGTCAACGCGCTGGAGGTGGCGCGCGACGGCGAGGAGGCGCTCGAGTGGATCGCGCGCTGGGAGGGCGGGCACCCGACGCCGGTGGTGATCCTGCTCGATCTGAGGCTGCCGCGCATCAGCGGCCTCGAGGTGCTGCGCCAGCTCAAGGCGCACGCCGAGTACTGCCGCATCCCGGTCGTGGTGCTCACCACCTCGCGCGAGGACGCCGACATCGCCGCGGCGTACGCGCTGGGCGTCAACTCCTACATCGTCAAGCCGGTGGAGTTCGAGAAGTTCATCGACGTGGCGGCGCAGATCGACCTGTACTGGTGCGTGCTCAACCAGCAGTCGATCTGAGCGCGGGAAGACCATCGTGCGAGTCCTGTACGTCGAAGACAACGAACAGGACGCCGACCTGACCTGCCGGCGCCTGGCCCGGCTCGCGCCCGACGTCGACGTCGCCACCGTGCACACGCTGGCCGATGCCCGTGCCCGCCTGGCCGCGGCCGAAACCGCCGGTGCGCTGCCCGACGTGCTGCTGGTGGACGTGCGCCTGCCTGACGGCAACGGCCTGGAGCTGCTGGGCGAGGTGCGTGCGCGCGGCCTGCCGGTGGCCGTCGTCATGCTCACCGGCTCCGGCGACGAGGCGCTGGTGGTGGCCGCGTTGCGTGGCGGCGCGGACGACTACGTGGTCAAGGCCGGCGGCTACATCGACCGGCTGCCCGCCACCTTCGAAGGCGTCGTCGACGCGTTCCGCGCCGCGACGGCGCAGCGCGCGTCGACGATCCGCGTGCTGTACGCCGAGCCGAGCGCCGACGACGTCGACCTGCTGCGACGCCACCTCGCGCGCTACGCGCCGCACCTGCAGGTGGACGCCGTGGGCACCGCGCAGGAGGCGCTGGCGCGGCTGCCGCCCGCCGTCGCGGACGACGCGGCGCCCGACGTGCTGCTGCTCGATTTCAAGCTGCCCGGCGTGACGGCGCTGGACGTGGTGCGGGAGGTGCGCCACGAGCGCGGGCTGCGCCTGCCCATCATCGTCATCACGGGCCATGGCGACGAGACGAGTGCCGCGCAGACGCTCAAGCTGGGCGCCACCGACTACCTCGTCAAGCAGGAGGATCTCCTCAACCGCCTGCCGGTGGCCATCGAGAACGCCTGGTACCGCGCGCAGCTGGAGCGCGAACGCGGCGCGCTGCGCGAGAGCGAGGAGCGCTTCCGCCAGATGGCCGAGTCCATCGGCGACGTGTTCTGGCTCAGCGACCCGCAGCGCAAGCTCGCGCTGTACGTCAGCCCCGCGTTCGAGCGCATCTGGCACATGCCGGTCAGCGAGATCTACACCGACTGGCGCGCCTGGCTGCGCTACGTGCACGAAGACGACCGCGAGCCGCTGCGCGCCCGCATGGAAAGCCTCGCCCAGGACGAGGAAGTGGAGCTCGAGTTCCGCGTCTGCCCGCCAGGCCGCGAGACGCGCCACGTCGTGATGCGCGTGTACGTCGTGCGCGACGGCGAAGGACGCGACGTGCGCCGCGCCGGCGTCGTTCAGGACGTGACCGAGCGCAAGGCCCAGGAGGCGCGCATCGAGCACCTCGCCTACCACGACGGGCTGACCGGCCTGCCCAATCGCACGATGCTGATGGACCGGCTGGGCCAGGCGCTGTCGCAGGCACAGCGGCTGGACCAGCAGGTGGCCGTGCTGTTCCTCGACCTCGACCGCTTCAAGCCGATCAACGACTCGCTGGGCCACCTGGTCGGCGACCAGCTGCTGCGCGAGATCGCGCGCCGGCTGCGCGCGGCGCTGCGCGAGAACGACACCGTCGCCCGCGTCGGCGGCGACGAGTTCCAGGTGGTCGTGTGCAACGTCGCCGGCGCCACCGGCGCCGCGCGCATCGCCGAGAAGCTGATGCGCGCGCTCGGCGAGCCGATCACGTTGGAGGGGCAGGAGCTGCACGTCACCGCCAGCCTCGGCGTCAGCCTGTTCCCGCGCGACGGCGCCAGCGGCGAGCTGCTGCTGAAGTTCGCCGACATCGCGCTCTACGAGGCCAAGGGCGAGGGCCGCAACGCCTACCGCTTCTTCAGTCCCGAGATGAACGCCCAGGCGCACGGCCGGCTGCGGCTGGAGAACGACCTGCGCCGCGCCGTCGAGCGCAACGAGCTGGAGCTGCACTACCAGCCGCAGCTCGATCTGGCGATCGGCGAGGTCTGCGCGGTGGAGGCGCTGGTGCGCTGGCGCCATCCGGAGCGCGGCCTGGTCCTGCCGAACCAGTTCATCCCGATGGCCGAGGAGACGGGCCTGGTGCTGGGCATCGGCGAATGGGTGCTGGGCGAGGCCTGCCGCCAGGTGGCGCGCTGGCAGCGCGAGGGCCTCGTGAGCGGCAGTTCGCCGCTGCGCGTGGCCGTCAACATCTCGGCGCGCCAGCTGCAGCGGCCCGGCCTCGACGGCGCCGTCCGGCGTGCGCTGGCGGACAGCGGCCTGCCCGCCGCGTGCCTGGAGCTCGAGATCACCGAGAGCAGCGTCATGCTCGACCCGCAGCATGCGCAGAGCGTGCTGCAGTCGCTTCGCGAGCTCGGCGTGCAGCTGTCGATCGACGACTTCGGCACCGGCTACTCCAGCCTCGCCTACCTGAAGCGGCTGCCGCTGGATCGACTGAAGATCGACCGCTCGTTCATCGGCGGCATCCCGACCGACTCCGACGATGCCGCCATCGTCGAGACCATCATCGTGATGACGCACAAGCTGGGCCTGCGGGTGATCGCCGAGGGCGTCGAGACGCTGGAGCAACGCCTGCAGCTGGTGCGCCAGGGCTGCGACGAGATGCAGGGCTTCCTGCTCGCGCACCCGGTGCCGGCGGGCGAGCTGCCCGCGCTGCTGGAGCGGCTGAAGACGGCCGCGGCCGGCGCGGGCCTGGGCACGCCACCCTAGTCGCCCGGCCGTGTGGGGCAGGGCGCCCCGCTATTCCTTGTCGATGTCGAAGACCAGGTTCACCGCCGCGGTGTGCGACATCGGCGTGGGCTTGAAGCGCCACTGCCTGATCGCCTCGATGGCCGCGCTGTTCAGGCGCGCGTTCGAGCTCTGGACCACGACGGCGTCGGTCACCGTTCCCTCCGGATCGACCTCGAAGCGCACTTCGACGTTGCCCTTGTGGACGCGATTGACGACGCCGAGCGGGAAGTCCGGCCGCACCACCTTGATCTGGCTCAGCCCCGGATCCGGCTCAGCCGGCGGCGGCGCGGCGTCCGTCGCTGTGCCGTCCGCGACGCCGGAGGCGACATCGTCGGCGTGGTTGCTGCTCAGCGCGGAGGTGTCGGACGCGCCGGCGACGGGCGGCTGCGAGAGCGTGGGCGCCTGGGCCAGCGCGCGCTGCGCCGGCGCGGCATTCGTGGCGTTCGCTGGCGACGCGGTGGCGGCGGGGACCTTGACCTTGTCGTGGGCCTCCGCGACCGGCCGGGCGGCGGGCGCCGTGGCGGCCACCGGCCTGGGCGCGGGCGCGGCCTTGACCGGCGCCGGCTTGGTCGCCAGCACGCGGATCCAGTACATGGTGCGGTCGGCTTCCTTCTGCGCGCGCTCGGCCGCGGACGCAGCCGCCGCCGACGGCGCGACCTGCGCGCCCGCCGGCGCGCACGCCAGGGCGCAGGCCAGCAACAGGGCGCCCCTCAGCGCGAATCCGGGTTGGGTCATGGCAATCCTGCTCGTTTGACTTCCCCGGGCGCCGTCGTCTCGTGAGGCACCCGATCGCCTGCGCATCGGGCCACGCAGGAGTGCCGCAGTGTAGCGACGCAGCGAGCCGCGAAGGCGGCCTTCGCCCCGCGCGTCCGCGCGACCGAGCGCACTTCGTCACGCTTTCGCGGCGACCGCGCGCTGCCGCGCTGGAGGAGTTGCGCCGCCGCTCAGGGCGCCGGGCCGTGCACGACGGGCAGGCCCAGCTGGTTCCACAGCAGCATGCCGCCGCGCAGGTTGGCCACGCGCGTGAAGCCGCCTTGCCGGAGCAGCACGGTGGCCTGCCCGGAGCGCATGCCGGCATGGCAGACGGTGACGACGGGGCGGTCGCGCGGCAGGCCGGCGAGCTGGTCCTTCAGCTGGTCGAGCGGCAGCAGCCGCGCCGCAGCGATGCGGCCCAGCCGCTCGTCGACCTCGCCATGCTGGCGCACGTCCAGCAGCAGCACGTCGGGCAGGTGCTCGGAGACCCAGTCCGGTTCGATCTCGATCAGGCCGGCGTAGGTCTGGCGCACGGGGGCCCAGTCGGCCAGGCGCGGCACCTGGCCGTCCTCCGGCTGTCCGGAGCGCATGTTGGCGGGCAGCGCGACCGCGATCTGCTTGGGATGCGGCAGGTGCAGGTTCTCCATGAATCCGACGAAGTCGCGCTCGTCGGCCTGGCCGCCGATGCGCGGGTTGTGCTGGCGCTCCTCGCCGACGCACGACATCGTGCGGCCGCTGTAGTCGTGCGCGGGAAAGACGAGGCAGTCGTCGGGCAGGCTGAAGATCTGCCCGGTGATCGAGCGGTACAGCATGCCGGCGTGGCCGTGCTGGAAATCGCAGCGGCCGGCGCCGCGGATCAGCAGGGCGTCGCCCGTGAAGGCCAGGCGATGGCGGTCGTCGACGTAGGTCAGGCAGCCGTCGGTATGGCCGGGCGTGGCGCGCACCTCGAGGTGGCGCCGCCCGAAGGCGACGCGGTCGCCGTGGTCCAGCCGCAGGTCGGCGCCGCGCAGTTCGCTGCCATAACGCGCCGAGATGCCGATGCGGCAGCCGGTGGCCTGCTGCATCAGCCACGCGCCGGTGACGTGGTCGGCGTGGCAGTGGGTGTCCAGCGCCGCCACCAGCGTCAGCCCGAGCTCCTCCACCAGCGCGCGGTCGCGCAGGTGCTGCTCGAAGACGGCGTCGATCAGCACGGCCTGCCGGGTCTCGGGGCAGCCGAGCAGGTAGGTGTACGTCGACGACGCGGCGTCGAACAGCTGGCGGAAGATCAGGTCGCTGAACATGGGGTGTGCCCTCGGCGCCGCCCGCGTGCGGGCCGCCTGCGAGGCTCAGGACGGCTGCCTGGTGGTGCGCAGGTACGGCTTGATCGTCTTGTACCCCGGGAACTTGACGTCGGCTTCCTCGTTGGACACCGCGGTCGTGATGATCACGTCGTCGCCGCTCTTCCAGTTCACCGGCGTGGCCACCTTGTGCTTGGCGGTCAGCTGCATCGACTCCAGCACGCGCAGGATCTCGTCGAAGTTGCGGCCCGTGGTCATCGGGTACGTCAGCATCAGCTTGATCTTCTTGTCCGGGCCGATGATGAACACCGAGCGCACCGTGGCATTGGTGGCCGCGGTGCGGCTGTCCGAGCCGCCGGCCTCGTCGGCGGGCAGCATGTTGTAGAGCTTGGCCACCGCGAGGTCGGTGTCGCCGATCATCGGATAGTTGACCTTGGCGCCCTGCGTCTCCTCGATGTCGGCTTCCCACTTCGAATGGCTCTCCACCGGGTCGATCGACAGGCCGATGATCTTGGTGTTGCGCTTGGTGAACTCGGGCTCGATCCTGGCCATGTAGCCCAGCTCGGTGGTGCACACAGGCGTGAAGTCCTTCGGGTGCGAGAACAGGACGGCCCAGCTGTCGCCGATCCAGTCGTGGAAGTTGATGGTGCCCTGGGTGGTCTTGGCGGTGAAGTTGGGGGCGGTGTCGTTGATGCGAAGTGACATGGCGAGCTCCGGCTAGGGTTGCGGGGGAACGGGTGGAGTGTCGCGCAGTGCTCCGACCCGCTCCACGAGGAAGGTTACAGCAGCCGACCGGTGAAATCCCGCATGACCATCCGCGGTGCGTGCGAGGTCGGGCTGTGGTCCGCCGGGGTCCGGGCTGGCGGCAGCACGCGGCGCAAGACGGGAAAATCGGCCGCATCCCGCGGCCTGCCCGATGACATCATTGTAGGGCGGCACCGTCTCGGGCATGTGTCGCGGTGCGGATTGGCGACACGCCGCGCGAATGTCGCCGCGGCCGGCGCCGGCTTGCCCAGAATGCGGCGCTCGCGCGGCCTGTCGCGCCGCACCGGAGCACCGATGGACACCGATTCCCTGTCATGCGAAGAGATCCTCGCCCGTGCGCTCGCCGCCGCGGGCGGCCCCGCGTGGGCGCGCGCACGCGGCCTGCACCTGGCCGGCCGCGTGACGGCCGGCGGGCTGTCCGGGCCCACCGAGCAGTGGATCGACCTCGCCGGCGCACGCCACGCGATGCGGCTCGAGCTGGGCCCCGCCGCCATGGCCGCCGGCTTCGACGGCAGCGTGGCCTGGCAGCGCAGCGCCAACGGCGAGGTCGTCGTGCAGGACGCCGACGCCGCGCGGCGCGCGGCCGCCACCGAGGCCTGGATCCACGCGCGCGGCTGGTGGCTCGCCGACCGCCATCCGGCGGCGTTCGAGGCATCGGGCCGGCGCGAGGCCGACGGCCAGGCGTTCGACGTCGTGCGCTGCACGCCGGCGGGCGGGCAGGACGTGGAGCTGTGGTTCGACGCGGCGACGCACCGCCTCGACCGCCTGGTGCAGGAGCAGCTGGGACGCCCGGCGACGCGCCGCTTCGACGACTGGCGGGTGGTCGACGGGCTGTGGCTGCCGTTTCGCGTACGCAGCGGCAACGGCGATCCGCGCTTCGACCGCATCACGGAGTTCGAATCGGCGCGGGTCGACGCGCCGCCACCGCCCGGTGTGTTCGACGTGCCGGGCCAGGCATTCGCCGACGTCGAGTTCGCTGGCGGTGCCTCGAGCGCGAGCATCCCGTTGACGGTCGCCAATCACCACGTGTTCGTGCCGGTGACGCTGGACGGCCATCGCCTGCGCTTCATGCTCGACACCGGCGGCGTCAACCTCGTCGCCGAGGCCACGGCACGGCGCATCGGCCTGGCCAGCATGGGCGCGATGGAGGCCCGCGGGCCGGGCGAGCGCTCGGTCGGCAGCGGCTTCGCGCGCGCCGAGCGCCTGGAGATAGGCGGGGCCGTCGCGCTCGAGCGCCAGCTGCTGCGCGTGATCGACATGCCGGGCTTCGACGCGGTCGAGGGCCTGCGCGTGGACGGCGTGCTGGGCGTCGAGCTGTTCAAGCGCCTGGTCGTGCAGATCGACTACGCCGGCGCCCTGCTGACATTGGCCGACCCGGCGGGCTTCACGAGCCCGCCCGCGGCGCACACGCTGCCGCTGAGCTTCTTCGGCCACTTTCCCGGCGTCGCCGCATCGCTCGACGGCGTCGAGGGCCAGTTCTGGCTGGACACGGGCAACCGCGGCGGCCTCGTGCTGCATGCGCCGTTCGTCGAGGCGCACGGCCTGGACCGCCGCTACAGGACGAGCGCCGAGACCACCATCGGCTGGGGGATCGGCGGCCGCGCGCAAGGGCGCCTGGCGCGCGGCGGACGGCTGGCGCTCGGCGCGCTCGCCGTCGACGCCCCGGTACTGCGCCTGCCGCTGGCGCACGACGGCCCGCTGGCGATGCGCCACGTCGCCGGCAACATCGGCGGAGAGATCCTGGGCCGCTTCGTCGTCACGTTCGACTACGCGCGTCGCGTCGTGCACCTGGCGCCGAACGCGGACGCGGGCCGGCCTTTCGCGGCGGATCGCGCGGGTCTGTGGATCAACGCCCACCCACGCGGCGCCGTGGTGGCCGGGCTGATGGCTGGCGGGCCGGCAGACGAGGCCGGGTTGCGTGTCGACGACGTCGTCGAGGCCGTCGACGGGCATCCTGTGGGAGGCCGGGGCCTGGCGGCGCTGCGCGAGCGCCTGGCCGAGGCCGAGCCTGGCTGCCGCGTCGCGGTCGAGGTGCGGCGCGGCGGCGGGCTCGTCCAGGCCGCGCTGCATCTGCGCGACCTGGTGTGACGCGCAGGGCGCCCGTTCAGCGCACGGTGTAGCCGCGGCCGTCCATGCACGCGAAGGTGGCGCGCTGGAAGATGCTGGCGTCGTTCATCGCGTTGGGCTGCGTGGTGGCCCAGCGGTTGCAGTCCTGGCGGTCGGCCTCGGTCTGCTCGGGGTTCTGGCCGTTGCGCGGATAGAAGATCGGGTCGTTCGAGCGCGGAGCCGGCGCGGGCGGGTTCACGTAGACCGGAGCCGGGGCGGTGTAGACCGGCGCCGGATTCACGACCACGTAGTCGGGGCCGTAGTAGTACGCCGGCGCGGTGGCCAGGCCGATGCCCACGCCGACGCCGATCGGCCACAGCGGATCCCACCAGCCCCAGCCCCAGCCGGAGCGGTAGCTCCAGCGGGCGCCGGCGTGCCAGCCGCCGTAGTAGCCGCCGCCGCCATGCCAACCCCCGTGATCGCCGCCATGGTAGCCACCGCCGCCGTGCCAGCCGCCGCCGTGCGGGTCGGCCTGGGCGGCGCCGCAGGCGAGCGCCAGCGCACCGGCGGCGACGGCCAGCGTGCGGCGGAGGGTGGAGGAACGGGGGGCGGTCATGGCGGGTCTCCTTCGGGAAAGCGCAGTGCGCACGCAACGATTCTCTGCCTTTAACGGCAGGGCGCCCGCGTGGGTGGACGGCCTTTACACGCCAGACACCGAGCGGGTGCCGGGGCGTCGACCGAGCCTGGACGGACGGATCGGACGATCGGCCGAGGGCGTGCCGAACCCGCCGGTTGTGCGCCGGTTGCTGCCAGAACGGCCGGGGATCGCCTCCGTTGCCGCCTTGTCGCGGCGTCGATCGTCGACCTGCGCGGTCGCGCGGCTCACCCGCCCCAGAGTTCGGCCATCGCCCGCGCGAAGCCCGCCGCGATGCGCTCGACCCCCGCGTGGTGATGGTGGCGCAGCGCCCAGCGTCCCGCGACCATCACGTCGCGCCAGGGCCGGCCGGGGCTGGAGAAGACGAGGGCGTCGAGCCAGCGGTCGCGCGGGAGCCCGAGCAGGCTGGCGTCGTCGGGGTCGACCACCAGCAGGTCGGCGCGCGCGCCCGGCACGAGGCCCCATGTGGCGTGCCCGGCGGCGCGTCCGCCGCCTGCGCGGGCGCGCTCGAACAGGCTGGCGGCGGTGTCGGGCCGCGGCGGGGACGGCCGGCCGTGCGCCGCGTTGATGGCGCCGCGCGGCTGCGCGCAGACGTTGCGGCGTTCCAGCTTCAGCCGCTGGCCATATTCCATCCAGCGCAGCTCCTCGCGCCAACTGCGCGTGACGTTGCTGTCCGAGCCGATCGCGAGCTCGACGTCCGCCGCCAGCCACGCCGGCACGTCGGTGAAGCCGTCGCCGAGGTTGCCCTCGGTGCCCGGGCAGATGACGACGCCCGCGCCGCTGGCGGCGGTGGCAGCGATCTCGCCGGCGTCCACGTGCGTGGCGTGCACCAGCTGCCAGCGCGCGTCCAGCCAGCCCTGCGACGCGAGCCAGGCGACGGGCGTCTGGCCGGTGGCGGCGACGCAGTCGCGCAGCTCGGCCCGCTGTTCGGCGGCGTGCACGTGGATCGGGCCGTCGAACTCGTGCGCGAGGCGGCGCAGTTCGGCGATGGACCCCGCCGCGGCGGCGCGCACCGAATGGATGGCGAGGCCCGCGTTCAACGGCACCAGCGACGCGCGCGCGGCCGCCGTGACGCGCCGCTCGAACTCGCGGCTGCGTTGCCAGACGTCGGCCGCGCCGGCGCGGAAACGGCGCTGGTCGGGCCGCAGCGCGGGCGCCGTGAAGCCGGCGCGCTCGTACAGCACGGGCAGCAGCGTCAGGCCGATGCCCGCGTCGGCGGCCGCGTCGGCCAGCGCCATGGACAGCGCCAGCGGATCGGCGTACGGCGTGCCGTCGGCCTGGTGCTGCAGGTAGTGGAACTCGCACACCTGCGTGTAGCCGCCGCGCAGCAGCTCGACGTACAGGTGCGCCGCGATCGCGCGCAGGCTTTCGGGCGTGACGGCGTTGGCGACCTTGTACATGCGGTCGCGCCAGCTCCAGAAGTCGTCATCGTCGCCGTCGCGGCGCTCGGCCAGTCCTGCGAACGCGCGCTGGAACGCGTGGCTGTGGGCGTCGACCAGGCCCGGCAGCACCGGGCCGGCCAGGTGCTGGGCGCCGTCGGGTGCGGGCACGCCGGCCTCGATGCGCGACCAGTGGCCGCGCGCGTCGATCTCCAGCACGACGGACTGGCGCCAGCCCCCGTCGATCCACGCGGCCGGCGCCCAGCAGCGCTGCGTGGTCATTGCGGCTTCCAGTCGCGCATCGTGCGCAGCAGCTCGCGCAGCAACGGCTGCACCTGCGCGGCCTTGTCGGGGCGGTAGGCGTACGGCGGCGTCTCGTCCATGTAGCAGTCCCAGGTCATCTCCAGCTGGATGGCGTGGATGCCGTCGTCGGGCCGGCCGTAGTGGCGCGTGATGTAGCCGCCCTTGAAGCGGCCGTCGACCACGTGCGGGTACCTGTCCTGCGATGCGAGCACGCCGGCCAGCTGCGCGCGCAGCGACGGCGCGCAGCTCGCACCGTCCACGGTGCCGAGGTTGAGGGCCGGCAGCCGCCCCTCGAACAGCCACGGCAGCTCGCTCTTGATGCTGTGGCCGTCGAACAGGACGGCGTGGCCGTGCTCGGCCTTCAGGCGCGCGAGCTCGGTGGCGATCGCGCCGTGGTACGGCTGCCACCACTGCGCGATGCGGCGCCTGACCTCGGCGTCGGCGGGGGCCTGGCCCTCGACGTAGATCGGATCGCCGGTGAAGAAGCGCGTCGGGCACAGCTCCGTGTTGTTCGCGCCGGGATACATCGGCGCGTTGTCGGACGGCCGGTTCAGGTCGATGACGAAGCGCGACGCGCGCGGCTGCAGCACGCCGGCGCCCATCTCGGCGGCGAAGGCGTAGAGCCGGTGCAGGTGCCAGTCGGTGTCCTCGACGTCGAGCGCGCGCGGCAGGTAGCGCGGGCGCAGCTCGTCGGGGATCAGCTCGCCGCAGTGCGGCAGGCTCACCAGCAGCGGCGTCGTGCCGGGCTTGAGGTGGAACGAGGGATGGTCGGCGATCATGGTGACTTTCATCGCGCGGCG
>Ga0105240_10011395_pt1 | contig 12386 bp, 10 predicted proteins | sample KBSC54metaG_FD_80426 | JGI IMG/M metagenome (GOLD analysis project Ga0105240, IMG submission 80426) | Corn rhizosphere microbial communities from Kellogg Biological Station, Michigan, USA - KBS C5-4 metaG | ecosystem: Host-associated > Plants > Roots > Rhizosphere > Soil | place: Michigan, USA... | reverse complement strand
GGAGGCTCCCGCGACGGCCAGCCTGCTGGCGCAAAGCGGCGTGGGTGCCTACGTCCAACTGGTCAACGTACTGTCCACCAGCCAGGCAAACACTCGCTCCGCGAGCGCCTTGACCCAGACTCTGGCCACGGCCTCGGCTTCACTGAAGCTGGCCTATTCGGACGCCATCGCCAAACTGCCGCCGGAGCTGCAGCAGAAGGACTGGGGATTCTTCCTATCCAACAAGGGCACGCTGGTCTTTACACCCGGCGCGGATGAGCTCGCGCCGCAGGAGCTGGCGCTGCTACAAAAAGCATTCGCGGCCGCGAATGTCGAATCGGCGGCTCACCTGGTGGCGAGCGCCCTCGGCTCCATCGAGGCACGCCAGAAATCCGGCACCGATACGGGGACGCTGGCCTGGAGCCGCGGCGAATCCGACACCGGCGGCACCGTCAACCTGCGTACCTTCGTGAGCGACACGGCTCCCGGCGGCCACTATCAACCCAACATCCAGGATCCGTCCACATCACCGCAGATTCCCAACCTGCTCGGCGGCATGAACCTGAGTGGACTGGCCAGTGCCAAACCCAACTTCTTTCATCCGGACGGCTCGGTGGTCACCGCAGAGCCCGAGGAAGAAGGCCTGCAGACCTTGGAGGAAGTCGGCTTACTGAATGGACAGTGTGCCTGTGGCGAAGTGCGCTTCACGGTGGAGAACGCGTTCGAATACGCCTTCTTCTGTCATTGCTCACGCTGCCGGCTGCGTACCGGCTCGGCCTTCGCGGCGATTGCCGGCATCGACATCGACAAGGTCGAAGTGACGACCGGACTCGATCACCTGTTGATCGAGGGCGAATGTGCCGATGGCTATGGCGCACGCTGCCGCAAGTGTCACTCGTTCCTGTTCGCCGCCGTGCGTGAGCGAAAGTACATGCACGTCAGCTTAGGGATGCTCACTGACATTCCCGGCAAGGTACCGGACCACCACATCTACGTCGGGTCCAAGGCCCCGTGGTACCAGATCGCGGACTCCCTGCCTCAGTACGAAGAGCTACCTCAGAAAGAAGCACGGGATGCGCAGGTGCTGGAGCGCTGACGCTTACGGCAGCGGGACCCACTTCTTGCCGCTCCAACGGAACACCTTGGCCTCCAGGGGACGGGCGCCGCTCGGCAGAGCGTCTGCGGCAAATTGGCGCAAATGCCGTAGCGCCTCCGGGCTGCCGCCGCGCCCGTAGACCACGAGATTCGTGGCGGGAACCATGGCGATCAACTCGCCGCGCATTTGCGCGGCCATGCGCGCCCAGTCGGCCGTCAACAGCATCCGCGCCGACTCGAAGGAATCGAGGTCATTGAATTCGATGGGATGACCGACCGTGGGCACCTTCAGCTTCGACATCGGACGCAGCTCGCGCCGCGTGTTGGACATCGCCAGACCATACGCCTGGTCTTCGGTCAGACTCATGTTGTCCAGATCGCGCATGTCCAGGTAACGCAGCGACGACTGCTCCTCGACTCCCAACACGCAGACCAGCTCACCCAGGCACTCGTGCATGGGAACAGGTGGCGCGCCCTCGCCTCGCGGCTCGAGCTCTGACTCTATGACCTCGCGCCTCGCGACGATCACGCGCACGTCGATGGGCGCGGGCGGCAACATCCTCTGATTGACCACATCCACGGCAGCATCCAGCCAGCCGGACAGTGAGCCTTGGCAGTTCTCCGCCACACACCGCTCGTGGTTGGGTTGGATAGCGAGGTGTCCCACCTTCACACCCCGGGAGTCGACGACCAGCAGACTCGCCTGCCCCGGATCCGGCGTGACGGTGAAATCCTTCAAGCGGCGCTGTAACCGGTGCGCTACCTCCGCCAGGTACTCATCGTCAGCCTTGTGAGGCACGACGCTGCTGTCGGTCGGGGTTGCCGCAAGCTGTAGTTGGACTAAATCGACAGCAGGCTTGGGGATGAATGTATCGATCTTCGTCGCCATTACCGGTGCCGCCTCCTCCCAGGTGAGGGAGTGAATCGCTTTGTCGGCGACGAGTCGATCGGAGTCGGATGCCTGGGGCGAGCTGCGGACGTCCTCCAGGAGCGCGATGGCCTTCTCGAGATGGCCGGCCCTGGACAGCTCGCTGGCCGCCTCGAAGTGGTGCTTCATGGCCGCACTGACCCGGGGGTTGATGGACTGAGACACCGCAGTGCTCGTGGACGGCGTCTGCGCGAGAACGACACTTTGGCCCAGGAGCACGACGAGCAAAAAGACAGCGCAGGTTCGCATGAGTTGGATATAGCGAAACCGGCTTCCGACCGGGGTGATGCAGTCCACAGGACGCAGTGCCCTACGGTGCGCGCAGCTCACCCCAGGGCTTTAGTCCCGACCCGTCAAGAGCCTGCGTAGAGCTGGAACGCTCCCCAGTAAAAGGGCTTGCGGTAGACATTCGGAGAGTGAATCAGTGTCAGCTTCGCTTCGCGAAGTGCGGCATCGGGTGCCTTGCCCGCCTCGATACCGTCATAGAGACGGTCCATCAACAATGGCGTGGAGGCATCATTCGCCTGCCACAAAGCACCGATCACATTGTGCGAGCCAGCGCGTAAAAATACCCAGGCCAATCCCACCAGGCCTTCACCCGCATAAGTACGGATCCCCGAGCCATAACAGGCCGAGATGGTCACCAACTCCGCGGTGAGCGGCTGGCGTGCGATGTCGCGTGCGTAGAGTTTGAAAGTTTCGGGATGATCGTGCTCCGGTGACAACACGACCGCCGAATCCAACGGCACCAGGCGGCTGGCGGTACCATGGGCGACGAAGTGGATGTACTGATACTGGTCGGGGTGACTTTCGGCATACGCTGCGGGAACCGCCTGGCCCCGGGTCAACACCGTCTGGCCCTGTTGGGCAAAGTGGCGGCCTACTTTTTCGATCTCATCCCGGGCATTGGGCAAGGGCTCGAATTCGGCCCGCCCTGGCAAAGGATCGCCGATCAGCAATAGCCTGCGCCCGGCGACCGGATCACTGCTGGCGGGATGCGAGTGTGCCAACATGGAAATCGAGCTGGCCGTGGTGACCGCGGCGTGCTCGATCCAATAGCGCAATCCAGTCGCCGTGGGCTCAGGCAGGGTCTCGAAATTCAACCCATGCAGCGCCCCGTCCGGAATGATGAATACCCGCGCACCCTGTGGAATCGAGTCAGCCACCGGCTCGAGCAGTGTGTGATACAGCGAGGTGGCGGCCGGTACCGGAGCTTGCAGCGGATCGTTGGATTTGAGAATGGCCTTCTGATACGCCCCGACCCACGCCTGGATGTCAGATTCCTTGGGGATCTGCAGCGATTGGATCCGGTCGCGGTTGATCACCCAAAGATGCGACTGCTCCGGACCCAGCGAATAAAAGAGAATGGTGGCATCGAGTCGGCGGGCCACCTCCTGGGCGGCGGCCATTTTTTTCGGCAACGGATCCTGTGACACCTCATCACCCAGACCCTCTTCCAGCGTACGAGCCCGGCCGTGATCCAACAGCGCCAAGGCCTCGTTGGAGCGGTGGTTCGCAATCAGAAAGTTTGCGTAATCCCGGTAAACCGCATCGCCGTAGCCGAATGTCGTCAGGCGTAGCGCCTCGCTGTGAATGCCCGCGCGCTTGGCCTCGAATGTCTGGATCGACCGGTTATACCAAAGCTCAGCGTGCGCGTTATCATGCCGGCTCGCGTATAGATTACCCAGTGCATCCTGGGTCTCGGTCCGGGTGTCGACGTCAGTCGCTTGATGCAGAATCTCGTTGAAAATTCGCACGGCAGCAGCGTCGTGATTCGAACGCCATTCCAGCAGCCCCTGCAGGAGCTGACAGTACGCAATCAGGTCGGTGCTTTTGGCATCCCGGGCAGCCGCCATGGCGTTGGCGTCGAATTGCCTGGCTTGCGCGTACTGGCCCTGCTCATACAGCAACAAGGCCAGGTTGGTTTGGATTCTGGCCAGCGGGACAGACTGCTCTGCCTTGGATAACTGCAACGTTTCCTGCAACGCCTGCTCGTCGTACTCACGCGCCTGTTGGAGTTGTCCGAGCCGATAGGACGCAAGCCCCGCATTCTGCAGCCACATCATTCGATAGAATGTCAGTCCGAGCTCCCGCGACAGGCGCTCGGCCTCCTGGGCATTCGCCAGCGCGCGCTCGAAGTCTCCCAGGTTCTGATAGGCCCACCCCATGTTTCCGATCACCATCTGCAATTGTCGGCGGGCGTGGATGGAACGGGTGAACGCCACCGCCTCCTGTGTGATCTCGAGGGCCTCCTCGAAATGATGGTCGTTGAGGGCAGCGAGGCTGATGTCAACAAAATCGACGGCCTGGGTCAGCAGATCGGCGTTCTGATGAGCGGCCTCGAGACTCTTCCGGAATTTCTCCAAGGCCTTGTCCGGGTGACCGGCAGTGCGCTCCATCAACGCCTCGTCCCGCAATACTTCCCCCATCAGAGGCGAGTGAGCCGCTTCTGCCAGGCGTCGGGCCTCACCTAACTCCTGGGCGGCGATATCCGGATTTCCAAGACGCGAATGGGCAACGGCGGTGAGCAGTTTGAGCTTTATGGCCTGATCACCGTCAAGAGGCAGTGAGGTATCGCGAGCGGCCAGGAGGTCCAGCGCGTCGTGAGTCCGGTTCAAGCGTAAGCGGACCTCTGCCTGTAACAACCGGAAGCGCAGCCCCCAATCGGGGTCTTGTTTAGAAAATTTCTGCAGAGCCTGTGCGGCGCGAGCCTCCGCGGTGTCCAGACTGCCGTGGAGGTAGTCGGCGTAGATGCTCTCGTATACGGAGCTGGGACTGGGATCGCCCTGACCCGGGGACGCCGGGCCAGGGCCAGAGTTCGCGGTCCGTTGACAGCCGGAGAGTGCCCCGACTGCCAACGCAACCGCAAGAAGTACCCTTGCTAGTTCTCGCCAACCCCGCCGCCACCCTCGCAACAGATGGTGATGCGACCCCCAATGGTACAACCCAGGTCGGCACGCACCCCCACCAGTCGGACGTGGTCGTTCGTCACAACCAACTCTCCGAGAGTGATCCGGCCAAAATGGGGAATCTCGATCACGTGGCCATGAATGCGCACCGGAGCCGCGGTCTTCACGCTGCCGACGACAGAGCACAGCGAGCTGGCCGCGCCCGAAGGCTCGGTCGTCAGCCATCCGTACTTACTCTCTGCCCACTGGTAGGCATCACTCTCATTACGGTCCTTGAAACTACTGAGCAGCGCCTGGGCCTGGTTGCGCCCGACCGCGCGAACCTCCGACCACGTCAGTGACCGGCTGCGCCCTTCGGGGGTGCGATCCAGGCACTGCAGACCTTGGGTCATCTCCAGATGAGCGGGATAGCCTGCGATCCGCACTCCCTCATAAGTCGTCCCGAGCGATGACACCTCGATGTCGCCGCGCTCAGCCGGAACGCCGATGGTCAATTGCGAGACAATCCGCGTGGCTGAGAACACCTCCAGAAGATTGATGTTTTCAACGACCGAGGTGAGCAGGATGCTCGCGGACCCGTCGCCGGTATTGTGGTGATCGCTCTCCACGCGAGTGTAAGCGGCCGAACATGACACAATTTCCTCAAAACGAAAACCCTCCGAGCGCACCGTCGTAAATCCGCCGACCCCAGGTAACGATACCGGTGCCACAGTGGGAACGAATTTTTCGACGGGCGTTTGCAGGCGACCGCCTATCGCAGTCGCATCACCATGCAGATAGATGACTCTCGAGGGTTTGTAGGATTGCACGACGGGCCTCCCAAGTAGTTGAACTCAATGGTTTTTAGGATTAATTGGCAGGGGAAAACTGCAACGCGAAGGGGTAACGTGCCAGATCGGTCGTGCCTGCGCTATCGCCCCCTGGTGACACGCCTCGCACCACCAGAATGTAGTCTCCGGAGTGCAAAGTGCCCGCCGGCACAGCGATAGACACCGTATCGCGTGCTTGGCTGCTCGAAACCGGGACCTTCCACAACACCTCACCGGCCGGCGTCACCAACTCACAGACATAACTTCCGAAGCGCGCCTCGGCGGGGATATCCACAGCCAGGAGTACAGGTTGGTTCGCAGTTCCGTTGACCTGGAGATGGCCGCCAGCGCGGCTGTTGGCCGCGATCAGGGAAACCGCTGACAACACCGCCGGCTGACGCAATTGCGCGAGCATTCGGGTCAGGTGCGGATAGACCACCACGTTCTGGTACCCGACGCAGAGCAACAACAGCGCCATAATCGGTGCCAGGAATGCCGGCTTCCAGAACGCGGCCAGCCATGACGGCAGGGAGGACGGCTTTACAGCAGGCCTCTCGCCGCGAGATGCCGCAGCGTGTTTCTCCGTTCGACTGCGACTCAACTCCCTGCGGGCGCCGTCCAGGAACTGCGAGGTGATCCGGACCTCTGTTGCGCACTCGTGACAACTGAAGTAGTGCTCCTCGAAGTCGTCACGCTCCAGCGGAGACAACTCGCCCAGCAGGTAGCGCTCCGCTGCCGAGAGCCCTATGGCCTCCTGATGATCCATTACTCGGCCTCCCCAAAACGACTCAAGTAATAGGACTTGAACAATTGCTTGGCGCGATGGACCAGCACCCGCAGGTAGTCGCGCGTCAGCCCCAACTCCGCGCAGATCTCGTCCTTGTCCCGCTCTTCCAACAGGACCGACTGCAGCAACCGCCGGTCGCGCTCCGGCAGATCACCCAGAATATTGCGCACCACGCGCTCGGCGTCGCGCACTTCGAGCATGCCGGCCCCGGCTACTTCCGGGGATATGAAAGAGCTCGGGGGTGCCTCATCCAGGCTGGTGCCCCCTTTACGCCGCGTGCGGTAATACTCCAGCAGCACGTGGTTGCAGACCGAGTTCACCAACGCCCCCAGGCGCTCAGGCTCGCGGATCTCATCGGCTCGCACCAGGGTCAGAACCCGCACGAAGGTCTCCTGCCTGACATCCTCGATGGCCTCCCTGGAGGCCAGGCGCGAGCGTAATTTGATGCGGATCAGCTCGCCGAAATAATCGACGAAATGCCGCTCGGTGGCCCCGTCGCCGCGTTGCAATCGTTCGAGATAGGGGGCATCGAACGCGGTGAGCTGCAAGCGGGCCCTCTCCCTGGATAAGGTGGGTCCCATCCATTGTACCGAAGTACGCCGGAGTTGACGTCCCTGGCTCGGACTTCGGTACCGCTGAGGCGCGGTTGTCCCTAACATGCGTATTCCAGCGCACCGATTTGTAGCAGCGAGGCGATCGACGGCCGCTCGCAGCCCTCCTGAATCAAGTTGTCGATACGAGTCGGCCCGATCACGCGGTCCCAGATGCGCATTTCGGACGGAGAAGCGATCTGGCAAAGGGAACGCAGCCCCGGAGCCACCAACACCGACGGCTCCTGGCGCAAACGGACCATCCCTGCATACGCAGCGCGTTGCACCACCTCCTGGGGTCCGAAACGCTCCGGCTCGGGAGGCTCAAAGCCATCCGCCTTGCTGTACGCATCGAGGTAGAGGCGCTCGAAGCGACACACTGCGAGCTCCGCGGACGACTCCGGCAACTGGCCGGCCATGAACTCCAGCAACCCCTCCCCGGTCTTCATCCAGGCCGCCAGCAAACGCAGCCTGACATCCGCCTGCAGGATCGACAGAGTCAGCAGCCCCTCATTCACCGCGCGCCGCTCGTGCCACGAACGGTGTATGGTCGTGGGGAACCGGAAGCCACAGCAGTGCTCCAGAGCGCTGAAGCAATTGAGCCGCACATCACTGAGGCTGGACGCGTTCATAGGCGCTGATCTCCCACTCGTTCTTCGAGGTCGCTACTAGTGGTGACGCGAGCGCCTGAAACGTTTCAAAAAGGGCGGGAGTGGCCGGCAGGCGGGCGGGGGGATGAGCCTCTCGAGGGGCCTGAAGGGCCCCGGCAGGCAAACAGGACCGAATTCCAAGTCAGCCGCATCGACATGGGGGGCAACGCCGGCACCTGCGCGATCAGGGCGCGCGCCTAGTGGGTATCGATTGGCTGAATATCGATGACACGAGCGGTGGAGCCCGGCCGGTCCATACCGCTCTGCTCGCCGCCGGCATTCCGATCGTCGAGCACCTCACGAACCTCGCGGCGCTGCCGCTGGAGGGATTTCAGTTCTTCGCCCTGCCACCAAAAATCAGCGGCGTCGGCACTTTTCCTGTCAGAGCTCATACGGTTGTCGACCTCCAGAGGCCGGATGGCTAGTGTCGCGGCAGCGTCGCGCCAACTACGGCGGACGACTTGCTGGACAGGGAATTGAGCAGGGCCATGACGTTCGGAGTTCCGAGCCCCGTCGGTAGATCGAACCCCGTCCTGGCATAGCACGACGAGCACGTTCCGTCGGAGCCCTGGGTGACATCGGCAAAGTCACTGCCATACGTGCTCCAGACTGTTGAAATCGCAGTGTAGAGCTGAGCATGGGGAGCACCCACTGCCGCGATCGAAGCCTGGGCGCGGAGCGCATTGGCAATAGCGAGCACGCCAGCCCATTGTGGCGTCGACACGCTGGTGCCTCCCACACTCATCCAACCTGTCGAAGAGCTGCCAGGCGCAATGACCGCTACATACTGACCCGTAGCCGGGTCCGCGTTGAATGACACGTCAGTCACGGCGCGATGCGACGGGATTCCCATACCGGGTACGGCGCTGGTTTGGTAGCTCGGTGTTGCGGTGTACCGGCTGACACCGCCGCCGGTACCCGACCAGGCTGTCTCCGAGCGAGTGCCACTCCCCTTGTAGGTGAGCGACGTGCCACCGATCGCCAGGACATGAGGCGAAACGGCGGGCCAGTTCACTCCCGCACCGGCATCACCGGCAGCGGCCAGGTAAGTCATATTCGCGGTGGTGAAGGTGGCTTCCACTTGTGCGGTCCACGTCCCCTCCCCTGCCGCAAAGCTCATCGATACGACACCGGGGCCCATGGCGTTGGCCAAGGCAACGGCCCCGAGGAGACTGTTCAAAGAGGCGTCCGGGGCTTCGATCAGAATGATGCGGGCCAACGGAGCCGTTGCATGGCTCCACTCGACATCCAGGGCGATTTCAGTCGCCCAACCCGCATTGTAGGCAGGCGCCGCAGAGGTCATTTTGCCGGAGGCGGTGTTGTAAACCACCGAGAGCGAGCAACCCGCGGAAGCCGAGGCTGCCGCTAACGGCAGTGAAGCATTGGTTGCAACAGAGATTAGCTTGCACGTGGGCAGACCGAACTTCTGATTGAAGGCGGCCAATTCAGCCGCGATGCTCGGATCGCTTTGCGCATCGATAATGTAAATCGTCTGACCCGCACCTGACTGCGCGGCCTGGGCCGAGGTGATCGAGCTCGTCAATGCCGGAAGTGACGGCAAGCTGTAGGCCGCACGAATCTGCGCAGGGGTATAGGTGGCAACCACGCTGCCCGTGGCGAGCGGAGTGGCATTGGTATCTTGTGCCGCCTCATCGGTCGATGGCACGCCGTACCGCTTTACGAAACGCAGGTTTTCGAGTGTCAGGCGGCGGGTGGAAAGATTCGACAATTCCACCGGAACACTCTGCGTATGGGGCGGGAAGGTTGCAGATGCGTCGTGCTGGTCGCTATCCCGATCACCGGGCTCATCGAGCACGACCGGAGCAGAGTGGAACTGCGGGGTCGCGACCTGCGAAAGCATCTCCTGCGAGAGCGCATCCGAGGCGGGTTGCGACAGCTCGACCTGGGTAGCGAAACCTTGTGGGGCGACTGTCGCGGCGGGTGTCGCAGCAGAAGATCCAGCCGTTCCACTAGCTCCGCAAGCGCTCAGAAGTAGCGCATTGACAGCAACGACAACAGTACCGTACCGAGCCCGACGCTCGCGACGCGAAAACAAACATTGCATCAGCCATTCGCTCCAGATAGCGAGGGCCACGCAGACAACGTCCGCCTTGGACCGTTGGCAACCCCGCTGCCGTGGCGCTTACGCGCGTTAGGCCGGAGGCTTTGCGTCCCCGCCTTTCGACGGGTTTGCCCTTGATGTTGAGTGTCAGTACGGTGACTGACTGGGGAGCACTAAACCAGAGTCCCGGAGATGGCGCAATTCGCAGACATCCCGGGCATGCGGAATCTGTGACGTACCGCATTTGGCGATTTGACAATCTGTTGGCATCGTGTCGACGACGCCACATGCCGCGTTGCCAAAGCGCCGCTCGAATCCCACTACGGCGGTTACGGCGGCGTCAGCCGGCTATTCGGCTCCGTGTCATTCGAAAAGAGCAGATTCATCAGTAGCCCGCGTCGCTCGGGCAGGTCGCGAAGGTATTGCACGTACGTTTTGGCAGGAAAAAACCGTTGGCCGCTGCCCCCTTGGACGGTCATGGATTGAAAGTGACTGGCGGCCAGATCCAGAAACTCCTCCGGCGCGCTGCCCTGCTCGCGAAGCTGTTCGGGCGAGTACTCCACGTAAAAATACCGGGTCTGGGCCAAGGTGCCCGAGGCACCGCGCATGGCGCGAGCCTCGAATCCCTCGGTATCCAACACCAACAGATCGGTATGGGTCCACGCCTCGCGCTGCAACGCTGCATCGAGCGTCGACACCGGAACGACGATCTCCCCGGTGCTCGAGACGCGGCTGTTGCCGGAATTGATGGGATTTTGCGTGAAGCGAACACTGCCTTCGGTATCCCCGATGGCCTGTTGGTGAACAGTAACCCCGGCCAACCCGTTCAGGGCGACATTCAACGTCAACAGTCGATGAGTGTCGGGAACCGGCTCGAAGGCGATGACTTTGCGTGAGCCGGATCGAGCGGCCACCGGCACCAGCAGCGCCCCCAGGTGGGCCCCCACGAATACGATGCGTGAGTCCTGGTCAACCAACCGCAGCAACCAGGAGACCGCCTCCCAGTCATAGTCGCCGCGCGAAAGCAGACTGCTGGACACGCCGAAGTCGCGTGGGTCGACCACGAGCACACCGTTTTTAGTCTGCGCGACGACGCCGAGCCCATGATTTGAGAGCGCCAGGGCTCGCAGCCGCCCGCGCAGGGCTCGTGAGACTCGCTTGCGCCAGGAAACGTGCATAGGGGACCGTGAATTGGCAATGAGTGAAGCCGTTCATTGCAGCATGAGGGTCCGTGCGGGTCAAAATTTCTTTACGCATCTGCAGCATGAACCGGTGATGAATGCTGGGGTGCGGGCACGAGTATTGCTGCACGCTCGGCAAACCATGAGCAATCTGCAGACCTTCAGCGCGACAAAGGAATGTGACTTCCGACGAGGCGCCGTGGCACACGGTGCGGGACGATTAGCCAGCGCTTACGACAGGCTGGATTACGACGGCCTGGATGAGGACACCATCGAGATGGTTCTCAGCCCTGAAGAGATGCAGTCATTGAATCAATCCGCGGAAGAGGCATTGGCCGAGGCTAAAGCAACCCGGGCCATGGCTGTCTCACTGGTTGCAACACTCGCCCCCATCAAGACACCGGCGAAGGCTGGGACGTTGGCTCCCGTGACGCCGGCGCCTGCCGTGCGCAAAGTGTCAAATGCGGCCGTGGCGCCAGGCTCTCGCAAGGTGTCAGGTTCGGCCGTGGCGCCAGGCTCTCGCAAGGTGTCAGGTTCGGCCGTGGCGCCGGGCTCACGCAAGGCACCAGGCTCTACCACGGTGTCAGCTTCGGCCGGGACTCCCACTTCGGCCAGGACTCCGGTTCTGGTACCCGTTCTGGCGCCGGCTGAAACGCCTGCTCCTCCGATGGAGAATTCCGCGCCCAAGGTGAATGTTCGCGCTTCGGGCCGAGTGGGCCGCTGGTCCGCGCTGCGTGTCGCGGGAGCCGTCAGTGTCGTGGTAGCGACCGCAGTCGCGCTGGCCAGCATGACACATCACTCCACGCACACCGCCGCGCCGATACCAACACCACCGTCGCAGACCGCGCCGGTGTTAGCAGCCAAAGCTCCCGTGGAGGCCACCGCGGCGCCCGACCCGGTTGCCACACCCAGTCCGCCTCCACCCCAACCGGTTCGCGTCAAGAATCCGTTCGATCGCTCTGAAGTATTCGAGTTTCCTCCCGGCACGAGCCTGGAGGAAGCGCGTCACTCGGTCGCCGACACGCTCATGCAACGCGCACACGATCGTGGCATTCGCCCCCTGCGCCCGGCGCGAGCAGACCGACATCCAGTAGCGCAAGCCAGGACTCCTCAGCCGGTCAGCCTGGTACAAAACTCAGCACACGGCGCTCGCTGAACCGCCAACACACGATCGAGTATCATCTCCCTCAGGAATAGTTCTTGCCGCCGCCAGGACTGGCGCGGGGAGGACTCGAGCCTAATGGCAGCGCTCGTGCAGAGGGGGAAGGAGCATGGGATATAGAGGGAGCAGCCGCGCTTCGCGTTGGCTAATCGGGGCCGTTGCAGTAGGTGTTGTACTGGCGGCGACATGGACATCGCGAGTCTTCGCGCAATCCGCTGAATCCGCCTTACGCGG
>Ga0105240_10011394_pt1 | contig 12387 bp, 10 predicted proteins | sample KBSC54metaG_FD_80426 | JGI IMG/M metagenome (GOLD analysis project Ga0105240, IMG submission 80426) | Corn rhizosphere microbial communities from Kellogg Biological Station, Michigan, USA - KBS C5-4 metaG | ecosystem: Host-associated > Plants > Roots > Rhizosphere > Soil | place: Michigan, USA... | reverse complement strand
CTTCTCCGCTCACTTCTCTGAAACATGCCGGCACGCCCTGGGAACTGGGGCTCGCCGAAACGCAGCAGGTATTGGTGCTCAACGATCTACGCAGCCGCATCACCGTGCAAACCGACGGCAAGCTCAAAACCGGACGCGACGTTGTGATCGCAGCGCTTCTGGGCGCCGAGGAGTTCGGATTCTCCACCGCGCCGCTGGTCGCGATGGGCTGCATCATGATGCGCAAGTGTCACCTGAACACCTGCCCGGTCGGCATCGCCACGCAGGATCCGGAGTTGCGCAAGAAGTTCGCCGGCAAACCGGAACACGTCATCAACTACTTCTTCTTTGTGGCCGAGCAGGTTCGCGAGCTGATGGCCAAGATGGGTTTCCGCCGCATGGACGAGATGATCGGACGCTCCGACATGCTCGACATGCGGCCCGGTATCGATCACTGGAAAGCCAAGGGTCTGGATTATTCGCAGTTGCTGTATCATCCCGAGGCTCCTTCGCGTGTGGGCCGCCGCTGCATGATCGCGCAGGATCACGGTCTGGACCAGGCGCTCGATTCAAAGCTGATCGACCACGCGCGGCCGGCCATCGATCACGGTACGCCGGTCGAGATTTCGCTGCCCATCCGCAACGTCCACCGCACCGTGGGCGCGATGCTCTCGGGCGAAATCGCCCGCAAGTACGGTTCGGCGGGCCTCGAGCCCGGGACAATCCACTGCAAGTTCTCCGGCACCGCGGGGCAAAGCCTGGGAGCTTTTCTCGCGCGCGGAGTCACGCTCGAGCTCGAGGGCGATGCCAATGACTACGTCGGTAAGGGACTCTCCGGCGGCAAGATCGTGGTCTACCCGCCCAAGGGTTCGACCTTCAAACCCGAGCAGAACATTCTGGTGGGCAACGTGGTCCTTTACGGAGCAACCTCGGGCGAGGCGTTCTTCAACGGCCGCGCCGGTGAGCGCTTTGCGGTCCGCAATTCGGGCGCTACCGCGGTGGTCGAGGGTCTGGGCGATCACGGTTGCGAGTATATGACTCGCGGCATGGTGATCTGCCTGGCCGATACCGGCAAGAATTTCGCTGCTGGTATGTCGGGCGGAATCGCCTACGTGCTGGATGAAACCGGCGAATTCAGAAAGACGCGCTGCAATCGCGCCAGTGTCGACCTCGAAAAGGTCGACCTCCCTGAGGACGTCGAATCACTGCGCTACTGGATCGCGCGCCATGCCGAGGAGACCGGCAGTCCGCGCGCCAACTGGATCCTGGATAACTTCGACCAGCTTGTCGTCAAGTTCGTGAAAGTTTTCCCGCACGAATACAAACGCGTGCTGGGAATCGAGCGTCAGAAGGCGGCCGCCCATGGGTAAACTTACCGGCTTTATGGAGTACACGCGCGAGCTTCCGGAGCGCCGCCCGGTAGAAGAGCGCGTCAAGGACTGGTTCGAAATCTACAAGGAGTTTCCGCTCGACAAAGTCCGCACACAGGGAGCTCGCTGCATGGATTGCGGCGTTCCGTTCTGTCACACCGGCTGTCCGCTGAACAACATTATTCCCGACTGGAATGATCTGGTATATCGCGACCGCTGGCAGGCGGCCGTGCGCGTGCTGCATTCGACTAATAACTTTCCGGAATTCACCGGCCGCATCTGCCCTGCTCCCTGCGAGGCGGCGTGCGTGCTCGGCATCAATGAACCCCCGGTAACGATTAAGGTGATTGAGCGCACCATCATCGATCACGCCTTTGCGGAGGGCTGGATCGTGCCCGAGCCTCCTGCAGTTCGCACCGGCAAGCGCGCGGCAGTAGTTGGATCGGGTCCCGCGGGCCTGGCCGCCGCGCAGCAATTGGCGCGAGCAGGTCATTGGGTCACGGTATTCGAAAAGAGCGATCGCATCGGTGGCCTGCTGCGCTACGGCATCCCGAACTTCAAGATGGAGAAGCAAGGGATCGACCGTCGGATTAAGCAGATGGAAGCCGAAGGCGTCGAGTTCATCACGAGGGTGAACATCAGCTCGCTCGACGATCTTCAGCGCGAGTATCAGGCGATTGTCCTGGCGATGGGAGCCGAGCAGCCGCGCGATCTTCCCGTTCCTGGCCGCGAGCTGAAGGGCATTCACTTCGCGATGGACTTCCTCACGCAGCAGAACAAGCGCAATGAAGGCGATACCGAAGACACGACAAACGCCATCATGGCGACCGGCAAACCCGTCATCATCATCGGCGGTGGCGATACGGGCGCCGATTGTTTAGGTACCTCGCATCGTCAAAATGCCGCGAGTGTTCATCAGTTCGAGATTCTTCCCAAGCCTCCCGAAGAACGCGCGCCGGCGACTCCGTGGCCGATGTGGCCTTTGCAACTTCGGACGGAAAGCTCGCACGAAGAGGGCGGCCTGCGCGAATGGGCCGTCGCAACCGTGAAGTTCGAAGGTGACGCGCAGGGCAACGTGAAGAAGCTTCACGGAATACGCGTGGGCTCCGCGCCGAAGTTCGCTCCGCTGCATGGCTCCGAGTTCACGCTCGATGCCGAACTGGTGCTCCTCGCCATGGGATTCACGGGACCGGTTAAGCCTGGCTTGATCGAGAAAGCCGGCCTCAAGCTCGACCAGCGCGGCAACATCGCTGCGGAGAATTACCAGACGTCAATACCGGGCGTCTTCGCCGCGGGTGACGCTCGTCGCGGCCAGTCGCTGGTGGTGTGGGCGATCGCAGAAGGCCGTAAGGCGGCGGAAGCGGCGGACCAATATCTCCGCTCGTAACCGCATGCGACACCTCATATCATCCGACTCGCCGCTCGAACGGGACATCGGTTACTCCCGCGCTCTGGTGGACCACGAGTGGGTCTTCGTATCCGGCACGACCGGCTTCGATTACCAGACGATGACCATCTCAAGCGATGTCGTCGAGCAAGCCGAGCAGTGCTTCCGCAACATTGAGCGAGCTTTGCAGGAAGCCGGCAGCACGTTCGCCGAAGTGGTTCGCGTGCACTACATTCTTCCGCGTGTCGAGGATTTCCAGCTTTGCTGGCCAGTGCTGCGCAAGTACTTCGGCGAGGTACGTCCGGCCGCGACCATGATCGCCGCGGGTCTCGCCGACCCTCGCATGAAGATCGAAATCGAAGTCACCGCGCGCAAGGTCTTAGCCGCAAATAAACGCAAATAAACACGAATAAAGAATAATTAGAATTTGCGTTCATTCGCGTTCATTTGCGGCTGGGCAAAGCAAACGCCATGTAGGCTCCCGGACCATTCCCCGCCGCGACGCACAGGGCGATATACTCGCGGCCGCCGATTTCATACACTGCCGGAACTCCCTCTGCCGACGCAGGCAGATCCGTCTCCCAGATCACTTTCCCGTTGTCCGCGTCGTAGGCGCGGAACTTCTTGTCGTTCGTCGCGGCGAGAATCAGCCCACTCGCTGTCACCACCGGCCCTCCGCGCTGCTGCTGTACGACTCCCGTATCCGCATGGCCCTGGGCCGCTAGCGACGGGACCGTCCCATACGGAATCTGCCACTTGATCGTTCCCGCGTTCAGATCGTAAGCCGTAAGCTGGAACCACGGCGGCGATAGCGACGGCAATTTCGACTGCGCCACGAACTGCGTGTATGGCGCCGTATAGTGCGTGAACGCCCCGTCCACCGGAGTCACCGGCGGCGCGTGCGGCACGGCTTTCCCCTTTTGATCGGCAGCCGAGCTGCCCGGCGGCGTGATGGTTATGATCGTCGGCGCGTCCTTCGACACGATATATAGGAAGCCTTGAGCCGGATCGACCGCCGCTGTTCCCCAGCTCGCTCCGCCGCCTACTCCGGGAATCGCCAACGTCCCTCTCATGCTGGGCGGCGTGAACAAACCCTCGTTGCGGGAATTGCGAATCCGATCGCGCCAGATCGCTTGTTCCGCCTCTGGCATGTATGGGCTGACTTCCTTCTCGGCCAGCGCCTGCCGAGCGAACGGAGGAGGCTTTGTAGGAAAAGGTTGCGTGGGCCATGCCTGCTCCCCCGGCACGTCCGATTTCGGCACAGGCCGCTCCTCGATCGGCCACAGCGGCTGCCCTGTCACTCGATCCAGCACGAACAGGAATCCGTGCTTGGTGGGCTGAATCACTACATCCACGTTCTTGCCATCGTGCTTCACGGTGACCAGCTTCGGCCCCGCCGGCAGATCGTAATCCCACAAGTCGTGATGCACCGTCTGGAAATGCCACAGGCGCTTTCCGGTGTGGGCATCCAGCGCAATGATCGAATTTGCGAATAGATTCTGGCCTACGCGATCCGCGCCGTAGTGATCCCACTTGCCGGTCCCAGTAGGAATGTAGGCGATGCCGCGCTTCTCGTCGATGGTCAGCTCATTCCAGTTGATGCCGCCGCCCGAACGCGTCCAAAAATCCTTCGGCCACGTTTTGTATCCGAACTCACCCGGCCGCGGCACCGTGTGAAACTGCCAGAGCAGCTTCCCGGTTCGTACGTTGTAGGCGTGGATATCGCCCGGAACATACGAATAATCCGCCCCCGACCGCATCAGCGGCATGATGAGGATGTCTTCGAAGATGCGTCCCGGGTTGTTAGTCTGAATCGGCGGCACATTAGTCAGATCGCGGTCGAGCCCGGTCCTCAGATCGGCACGGCCGTTATCGCCGAAAGACATCACGGTTTGTCCGGTGCGCGCGTCGATCGCGGTCAGGAATCCACCATTAGTGGTGAACAGGCGGCGGTCGGAGCGGTCTTTGCTCTCCCAATAATTCATCCCGCGGCTGGTGACCGGCCCCTGGAACGCATGCACCCACAGCTCCCGCCCGGTTACCGCATCCAGCGCCACCAATGAGTTGTTCTTCGCCTGCACATATATGACGCCGTCGACGACCAGCGGATTGAACAGGTATTGAGCGTTATCGCCGGTCGCATAGGACCACGCCACGGCGAGCTGCTTTACGTTCGACTTATTGATCTGGTTGAGCGACGAGTATTGCGACGAGTCTGCTCCGCCCAGATATTGGCTCCAGGTATTGAAAGGGTGCAGGTCGGCACAGTAGCCGGTCGCTGCCAGCGCGAACAGGCTGAGAAAGGTGAATGGAGAGGTGCCCATCTCGGGCAGTATACATTGGATCACTCATCGGAGCGCGTTACGGTAAATGAATCCGTAACCGCAGGCTTACCCACTCGTAAGCCGGCTCGCCAATGCACCCCACCGCGAACGCGCCCAATGCATTCGCACCGACAGCCGCGGGGCCAATTGTGATCTGCCGAAACTTATTAGTTTGTGCCATAAAGAGTACCTGCCCGTATTCTTGATTCTCTCTGATGCTAGAGTTTCCTATATGGCCGGGCACACAGGCGACCAGGGCGAAGTCACACGTCTGTTAGGCGAGTTAGGTCGCGGCGATAAAGAGGTCGTCAACCAGCTGCTCCCCCTGGTGTATGACGAGCTGCATAAGCTAGCCCGTTCCTACTTCCGCCGCGAGCGCGGGGAACACACGCTCCAGCCCACGGCCCTGGTTCACGAAGCCTACATCCGCCTGGTCGACCAGCGTGCGCCGCTTGAAAGCCGTGGACACTTTCTCGCGGTAGCGGCCACCCAGATGCGACGCATCCTGCTCGATTACGCCCGCAAACATCACGCGGCTCGGCGCGGTGCCGCGGGGCAGAAAGTACTGCTCGAAGACACCATGGCGATCTCGCACCAGAAGCCCGTGGATATCATCGCGCTCGATTCCGCCTTGCAGAAGCTCCAGGCGCTCGACTCCGATCAGTCCCAAGTTGTGGAGCTTCGGTTCTTCGGAGGATTGTCGGTGGAGGAAACCGCGGAGGTGATGGGAAATTCGCCTGCCACGGTCAAGCGCGCATGGAGCTCCGCGCGCGCGTACCTGCATCGCGAGATTACGGGAGGCTCTCTTGACGCCCGAGCGATGGGCGCAGATTCGTCAGATCTTTGACGGCGCGCTGGAACGATCCGAAGTAGACCGTGCGGCGTACTTACGGGTCGTCTGCGCCCGCGATGACGAACTTCGCCGCGAAGTTGAAAGCCTGCTTGCGAGCCATGACTCCGCGGGCGACTTCCTTAACAAGCCTGCCGCCAGCCTCGCCGGCACAACGCAAACCCTGATCAGCTCCGGCATCGACCTTCAGGAATACCCACCAGGCCATCGCGTGGGAGCCTATGCACTGCAGAAATGCATCGGCCGCGGAGGCATGGGATCGGTGTGGCTCGCCACGCGCTCCGATAACGAATTCAAGAAGCAAGTAGCGATAAAGCTAGTCAAAAGAGGGATGGACACTCAGGAAATCCTCCGCCGCTTTCGCCTGGAACGGCAGGTTCTCGCGGGTCTGACACATCCCAACATCGCGGCGCTGATCGATGGCGGCTCCACGCCCGACGGCCTTCCGTACCTGGTGATGGAATACGTCGAGGGCATTCGCATCGACCGTTACTGCGAACAGCATAAGAGCACCATCACGGAGCGTCTTAAGTTATTCGGCGATGTTTGCGCCGCAGTGCAATACGCGCACGGAAATCTAGTGGTCCACCGCGACCTCAAGGCCGGAAATATTCTCGTCACCGCGGAAGGCATCCCCAAATTGCTGGATTTCGGAATCGCCAAGCTAATCCGCACCGAGTTCGACACACTGGCGGCGGCCGAGACGCGCCCGGAGCTCCGTCCTATGACGCTCGATTACGCCAGTCCCGAGCAGGTTCGCGGCGAGGCGATCACCACCGCCACCGACGTCTATTCGCTAGGCGTGCTTCTGTACAAGCTGTTGACCGAAAAATCGCCCTATGGACTCGCCGCGCGATCTGACAGTTCCCTGCGTAAAGCTATCTGCGAACAGGAGCCGCTCAAGCCGAGTGCAGTGGTGCTCACCGACGAGAAGGCGGTGATTCCGGACGCGACTCAAAAAATCGACCTCACCCAGGAAGAAACACGCGAAAAAGCCCGCCGCCGATTGCAGAAAAAGCTCGCCGGCGATCTCGACATGATCGTTCTAATGGCACTGCGCAAGGAGCCGTCGCGCCGCTACGCTTCCGTCGAGCAGTTTTCCGAGGATATCCGCCGCTACCTCGCAGGCCGGCCCGTCATCGCGCGCAGCGATACCTTCGGTTACCGGGCCGCCCGATTTGTCCGCCGCAACGCGGTGTCCGTGGCTGCGGCCTCAATCGCTGCCTTGACTCTGTTCGGTGCGACGATCTTCGAACAGCGGTCGGCCGCCCGCGCCGCGCAAAGAGACAGTATCGCCGAAGCACGTCTTAACGTCGTCGAAGCCGAATTCCTCCAGCAGCAGCGTGACCTCATGGATGCGTATTTCCGCCTGGCTGAATCGCAAAGCCCCCCTGCCGCGCTCGAGACATATCGGACCGCACTGGCTTCGGCCCGGGATTTCGAACGCAATCATCCTGGTCTCCCGGTGGCCTCACGCAGTGTGGCCCGGGCTGCGATCCGCGTCGGTGAGCTTGCCCCCGAAGAAGCTTTCGATCGCTTCACGGAGGCGCAGTCCCGATTGGAACCCGTCGCGGAAGCAAATCCAAACGACTACTTTGCTGCGCTAGCCGGGCTAGGCCGCGCCCAGTTCGCAGGTCACGACCTGTTGGGAGCTTTGGCCAGTTTCAGCAGGGCGCTGCAAATCGCCGAAGCTCAGGGAAACCGGAGCAACATGGCATCCTCCAATTTTTGGGTCGGAACAGTCCTGGCCATCAACGGGGAAACGGAAGCCGGCGCGACGAAACTGCGCAAGGCGTTCGAGCTGTATCGCGATCTGACGGGCAGTCAGGTTAAGAATGTCGAAGACTCGCCCGCCGGGTACCGCAGCGCGTTGGCGGATTTGGCCGCCCAAGCCCCGCCTGGCCTTCGCCAGGCCATCGAGACTCTGTTGCACCAGTCCGGTTAGTGTTCCTCCCAACCCTTGCTCCCGCTCATCACGCGCGGTATTATTCTTAGACTAATGAGAGCTAGGCTATTCGTTCTGTTCACCTTACTGCTCCCGATCGCGCTCATCGGCGTCTTTGCGCAGCAACCTCCCGCGCAACCCGCCGGGCGGGGACAGGCGCAAGGAAAGCAGGGCGGAGCCGCCTTTGGACGAGGAGCCACGCCAACATTCCCCGGACCACCCGCGGGTATGCAGGCGCTTCCCCTGGATTTGTTTTCGTCCAAGAATTTCTATAAAGATCAGAAACTGTGGTCGGACCAGCGCTATTTCCGGTGCAACACCCCACGCCAGCTCACCGATATCTGGACCTCGCGCCGTATTGGCGATAAGCCTCCAACATCCGCCGCGTGGAGCGACTGTAGCATCGATTATCCGCGGGACAAGATTGTCAGTCCTTATCCCTATAAAACCGCCAAGGAACATTACGCTGCCTTGTTGGCGGCCGCCAAGGCTAAGGGCGGCCCGACGGTTTATACCAAGGCAACCACGCCCGACTGGGATGGATACTATACCCGGGATCAGCAAGCGGATCACGGAGCCGAGTGGATTTGGGGGACCGTCAACCAGGTTCCCACCATACTTTCGTTGCTCACTCCGGAATATCAAAAGCGCATGGTCCAGATAAATTATCACGAGGCCGTCGATAATGCGCCGCAATGGGAAGCCTCCTTCTGTTATCCGGAAGGCTTCATGCGCTGGTGGGCTCAGGCCTCGCAAGGCGGAAATTTCCAACTGACGATGACCCCGTGGAACGTCCAATTCCTGTCGGGCATCGCGGCCAACTTCCTGCGCCAGGTCTTGATCGGAAAAGAGCATGTTCAGAAGGTCCCGCAGTGGTATGGCGAGACGATTGGATTCTGGGATGGGACCACTTTGATCACCTGGACCGCTAATGTTCAGGGCTGGACTCTGTCGCACTCGATGTTCGAATTTAGCGACAAGATGGAGACCGTAGAAACCTTCAAGCCGGTGGTCGACGCGAGCGGCAAATTCACGGGACTGGATCACGAAACGGTATTTTACGATCCCCTGGCTTTCGTGCAGCCGCTGCGTGCCACCTATCGTTATGCGCGGCGCGCGACTCCCGATAACCCCACCCAGCGATACACCTACATCGAGTGTTTAAGCAATCTCCGGAACACCGATGGCAGACCGACACAACTGACCAAGGCCGACCCCCGATATATTGACTACTACGGTCGTCCGTGGGCACAGAACTGGGAAAAGTATTTCGAAGTCGGCTGGGATAAGCCCCAGGAAACGTTACCTCAAGATATTCTCGACCTTTTCAAATAGAGTAAAAAGGGAATCATGAAAAAACAATTTATTAACTGGATGATTGCGGGACTCCTCGCATTTGCTACGGTGTGCGTCACGCCGGCGTTGGCGCACCATTCGTTCGCCATGTACGATCAAACTAAAACCACCGTATTAACCGGGGTGGCTTACCAGTTCGTGGCGCAGGCCAACCATGCCGAGATCCATTTCTATGTGGTCGGAGCCGACGGCAAACTAGTCAAGGACAAAGACGGGAAGAACGCCGATTGGGGTGTAGAGATGGCGGGCGCAGCGGCCGTGGCGGCGCAGGGTATTACAGCGGATTCGTTCAAGGTGGGTACCATCTTCAGCGTCAAGCTGAATCCTCTGCGGGATGGCAGTAATTTTGGATCGCGCGTCGGTGCCATCGCCAAATGCCCCTGGAAAACGCCACCCGAGCCCGGCAAGACCTGCGACACCGTGAAAGGCAGCGAGCTTCTCGGCGGGACCACGTTCTAGGTATGTCTCAAAGACGTGGCACGTAGATGGTAAAGCAATTTGCCGAGTGGCTCTCGACGACATCTCCGAGCATCTTTATACAGAACCATAACGGTTGGGTGATTCCAACCATTCAGTCCATTCACATTATTGGCATCGCCGCGGTCTTTGGATCCGTGTTCATGATCTATCTCCGCATGCTGGGCTGGGCCGGCCTGGATCAAACCCTGCGGCAAACCACCAGCCGATACGGACCTTGGTTGACCGGCGGACTGTGGTTGATGCTCGTGACCGGACTCTTGATGGTCATCGGCGAGCCTGTACGCGAACTGGTCACGTTCTCGTTTTGGTTGAAAATGCTTCTCGTGGCTGTCAGCACCGTGATCGCCACTATCTTCCAGATTTCACTTCGTAAAAATGAGCGGCGGTGGGAGGAAGTACTTGTCAAACGCCGATCCATTCAGGGAATGGCAATACTGACGTTTTTGATCTGGGTGGGCATCATTATCCTAGGACGCCTGATCGCCTACGACCATATCTGGGGTTCCTGGTCGCCAGCAACGAAGGCCTGATGCTAGTCGATATTAACGCTCTTCTAAAATCGCTCGAAGCTTCCGGACTGGCCACCAAAATTCGCGATTCGGTCTTTTTGTTTCCCATGATCGAATCGACTCACGTCATTGGACTGGCCCTGGTCTTCGGCACCATTGCGATCATCGACCTCCGCTTGTTGGGCATCGCCTCAACCCAGCGATCATTCCAGCGAATGGCGTCCGACATCCTGAAGTGGACCTGGGGGGCCTTCGCGTTGACGGCCCTGACCGGATCGCTGATGTTCATCACCAACGCGTCCGTGTACTATCACAACTTTTATTTCCGGACAAAGATGCTGCTGCTCGCGCTCACGGGAATCAACATGCTCTTCTTTGAGCTGACGGCCGGACGGACGATCCATAAGTGGGATCAGGCTCCCTCGGCCCCCCGTGCGGGCAAAGCTGTGGCAGCCCTGTCACTCGCCATGTGGATTGGAATTATTTGCGTGGGCCGTTTGATCGGCTTCACAACCACTCGAGCCGCAGCGGCGCCGCCGCCTCCGCCCGGCGTCAGTTTCGACGACTTTCTTCAAGGTACACCTAACAACGGTAGCGGAAACCCGGCAACGCCTCCTCACTAAGATCCAGTAGCAGCCCGGCCCTTTTGACCCGTTTTATTTCTTCGCTATACTTGAGGAAATCTTTAAGATGAAAGGAGAACAGGCATGAGCACCGAACGCTCGAACCCGCCAGCGTTGGCAATATGGTTCTTGCAGCGACTGTACCCGGAATGGAATAGGGACGCCATTACCGGGGACCTGCTTGAGAGATTCCGCGAGGGGCGCTCCCGCGGCTGGTTCTGGCGTCAAGCTCTGGTCGCGATCCTGGTGGGTTCTGCACGCCAATGGAGACTGCCCTCTGCGGAGATCTGCTTCGCTGCAGCAGGCACGGCTTTGATCTGGTGTGTTCCCCTGGGGGCGGATCTTCCCAATCGACGCAATAACCGCCCCATCCATGAATTGGAGCGCACGCTTTCTATGGTCCGGCGCCCTCGAGATCACGACGGCGATGACGATTCTGCCGTTCTTCGCCGTCTTGTTTAGTCGCTGGAGAACGTTTGCCTGGGCCAATCTGCTCCGCGCTTTCTTCATCTCGGCGATGCTGATCACGGTCGCTGACTTGGGGGCAATCTGGTTGAGTAGCTGGTCGCAAGCCGCGTGGGTGGTGCCGATGATGTTGGGGTGGATCTTTGCCGCGCTTCTGATCTCGGCGCGGCTTGCTCGCCGATTCCCTGGTACCAGACGTTCTACTGGTTGACCCATCCAGACCATAAATAATCGGCTTGGTTTGTGCGTGGGCACGGTGTTATCACGCACGGGAAGATAGCGCGCCGCCTCAACCAGGGCCGCCAGGCCGGCCTCAGCGGACCATCGGCAATCTAGCCGATCTTCTGCTGAACCTCGACCGCGTCCATGGAAGCTCTCGCATGGATCGCGTTTTCTTCGACCGCCGTAGTGCTGCCAAACTGGGTCTGCCACGCCCGCAGCCCGTTCGCATTGGTGCTCCATTAAGCTCGAGAGTGACATCGCTCTTCACGCGATCCCCAATCCAGACCGTCAACGAAAATCGCTTCACGCCCCTTGACTCTTCGCCTCTTCTTCGCTACCATTGTGACAGGCGAATATCAGGAGAAACAGGAGGCAAAAATGACCCCCTCCGTCAAAGTCGGAACCGCAGGCTGGTCGTATCCACACTGGAATGGGCTGGTCTACCCCAAGGCGCATGCGCCCGGATTCCATCCGTTAGAGCTACTCGCAAAACAGCTCGACTGCGTGGAGATTAACAGCTCGTTTTATCAACCACTCAAGCCAGAAGTCGTCAAGCTATGGATCAAGAAAGTAGAAGCCTATCCGGAGTTCACCTTCACGGCTAAGCTCCATCAGGATTTCACGCACAAACGAGTGCTGGACCCATCCAGCATCGCGCTTTTCAAGGAAGGGTTGTGGCCACTGTTACGAGCCAAGAAACTTGGCGCCCTGCTGATGCAATTTCCCTGGTCGTTCCGTTTCACGGCAGAGAATCGGGAGTTCTTCATCGACCTCCGCAGGGCCTTCCACGAGTTTCCGCTGGTAGCAGAGATGCGCCACAGCAGCTGGATGGCGGAGGAGGCCATCGGCACCTTCCTTGACTACCGGGTGGGGTTCT
>Ga0105240_10011393_pt1 | contig 12387 bp, 5 predicted proteins | sample KBSC54metaG_FD_80426 | JGI IMG/M metagenome (GOLD analysis project Ga0105240, IMG submission 80426) | Corn rhizosphere microbial communities from Kellogg Biological Station, Michigan, USA - KBS C5-4 metaG | ecosystem: Host-associated > Plants > Roots > Rhizosphere > Soil | place: Michigan, USA... | reverse complement strand
GTTATTGACGCGCTCGATGCGAAGCATGTTGTTTGAAGTAGGTCCAAACGACCCGCTCACGTTTTTACTGGTGTCCGTGTTGCTGTTGGTTGTGGCATTGGCCGCAAGCTACTGGCCAGCTCATGCCGCGGCGAAGGTCGATCCCATGGTGGCGTTGCGTTACGAGTGAGAACTGAATTATGAGCAGCCTACTGCAAGACCTGAGATATGCGCTCCGTCAGTTGCGCAGGAGTCCGGGGTTCACGGCTGTTGCCGTGATCACGCTGGGGCTCGGCATCGGCGCGAACACTGCGATATTCAGTGTCGTTGAAGGCGTGGTCCTCGCTCCGCTCCATTATTTCCAACCGGACCGCCTCGTCAGGGTGTGGGAAAACAATCCACGCTTTCCGCGCGTGTGGAGTTCGTATCCAAATTTTCAGGATTGGCAACGCAATGCTCGTTCCTTTGAGCAGATGGCGGCGTTTCGGAAGCAAGCGGTTGATTTAACATCCCCGGGTACGCCTTCGCACCTCAATTCCAAACAAATCTCATCGGGCTTCTTCAGCACTCTGGGTGCGGGACTTGCGCTCGGACGAGAATTCTCCCCGCAGGAAAACGAGCACGGCGGCGCGCCGGTGGCTGTGATTAGCAATCAGTTGTGGAGGGAGCGGTTCGCCGGCAGCGCTGAAGTACTGCGCAAGACCGTGACCGTGGACGGGGTCAATTACTCAATTGTGGGAGTTGCCCCGCAGAACTTTCGTATCGAAGACGAGGCCGATGTCTATACGCCACTCGGGCAACTCGATCCGCTTGTTCTAAAAAATCGGGGAAGTCACGATGGGCTTTTCACCATCGCTCGTCTGAAACCTGGAGTGGGCATTTCTCAAAGTCAGGCGGAGATGAGCACAGTCCAGAACGGTCTGGACCATCTCTATCCAGACGATAACCGCGATCTCGGAATTTACGTTGAGCCTCTGAAGCAGGCCATCGTCGGCGACGCGGGTCAAATCCTGGCACTGCTGTTGGGCGCGGTTGGACTGCTTTTGTTGATCGCCTGTGCGAATATCGCCAATCTTCTGCTGGCCCGTTCAGCGGCGCGGAATCGAGAGTTTGCAATTCGTGCGGCACTGGGGGCGAATCGAGCCCGCGTGGCAAGGCAACTGTTGACCGAAAGCGTGGTTCTTTCCTTAGCAGGGGCCTGCGTCGGGACTTTGATTGCTTTGTTCGGGACCAAGTCCATTTTATCGGCGCTCCCGGGAATCTTGCCTCGCATGGATGAGATCTCGGTAAATGCTCCTGTTCTCTTTTACACATTGGCGGTCTCGATAGCGGTTGGGATTCTCTTTGGCCTCGCGCCCGCTGTGAAAACCTGGAGCGCCGCCCCGCATACATCGCTGAAGGAAGGTGGCCATGGTTCTACCACGGCCCATCGTCGGGCGCAGAGCAGCTTCGGGGTCATCCAGGTGGCATTGACGCTCGTGCTGCTGGTGGGAGCAGGCCTTCTGTTCCGCACAATACTCCATTTATCGAATGTTAATCCCGGCTTCCAGACACAGAATATCGTCACCTTCAAAGTCGGGATCTCGCATTCGCTGACGAAGACTCCGGCCGGCACTCGCACCGCTTACCGACAATTAATTGAGCGCATTCGTCGGATTCCCGGAGTGCAGGCGGCAGATTTCACGACTGCCATTCCGCTGACTGGACAAGGCGGTTATTTGCCGTTCTGGCTGGACTCGAAGAAACCCGAATCACTGCAAGGAGCACCGCGGCTGCAATGGTTCCTCACCGGAACTGACTATCTGCGCGTCATGGGGATTCCACTGTTGCAAGGGCGTTTCGTTGATGAGAACGACACCACCACCTCGCCATGTGTCGCCGTGATCGACAGCAATTTCGCGAATAAATTCTTTCCCGGCGGAAAACCTATCGGTCACACGATTACCGCCGGATTCGCCGCCTTCGGCCCTTGCGCAATTGTCGGCGTCGTAAATCACGTGAAGGATGCGGGGCTGAACGACGCAGATGTGGCCAACCAGTACCAGACGTACTATTCGCTATATGCGGTCCCGGATCAGTGGGTACCGATTAATTACCCCGACGCACGCGTGATGGTTCGTACGCCGATCGATTCAGCGGCGCTCATTCCTGCCGTTAAAGCAACGATCTATCAGGCTGCCAGCGATCAGCCAATTTATGACGTCCAAACTATGCAGCAGATCGTCACGGATTCGATGTCTGAGCAGCGTTTCCCCATGATTCTTTTGGGAGCATTCGCTGGCTTGGCGTTGCTGCTCGCGGCGGTCGGAATCTACGGGACGATTTCGTATTCCATCACGCAACGCGTGCAGGAAATCGGCATTCGCATGGCTCTCGGGGCTGATAAAGCAAGTGTTCTTCGTCTGTTTATTGGGCAAGAGCTGAAATTGGGTTTCGTTGGTATTGCGCTCGGCGCGATTGGCGCATTGTTACTGACGCGAATGCTTTCCAGTTATTCTCATTTGCTTTATGGAGTGAGACCGACGGACCCGTTGACCTTTGCAGCGGTGTCGATCCTTCTAATTAGCGTGATCGCTGGTGCGTGCTATATCCCCGCGCACAGTGCGGCGAAGGTCGATCCCATGGTGGCGTTGCGGTACGAATGAGGAACATATGAACGGTTTTCTTCAGGATGTTCGTTACGCGTGGCGCGGCTTGCGGCGAAAGCCTGGCTTTGCGCTGCTGGCGATTTTGATCCTAGCTCTCGGTTGTGGCGCAGCCACGATCATGTTCACGGTAATTGACAACGTCCTGCTGAAACCTTTGGCATACCCGGATTCCGACAGTTTGGTCGTGGTGCATATTCGAGCCGAAAAGTTCGGCGACGTGTGGGGTTTTTCGTATCCCGACTTCCTCGATTGCCTGCACGAGACCCGCTCGTTTGAACGTGTCGCTTCATGGACCTACAGTGGCGGAACGGTGAGCTCGCCGGGCGAACCGCAGTATGTCACCGGACGCCGAATCTCGGCGGACCTGTTCCCAGTCTTGCAACTGCCCTTATTAAAAGGACGCTCGTTCGAAGCAGCGGAGGACCAACTCGGCGCAGCCCCGGTTGCAATCATCAGCGCACGATTGTGGCAGCAGCGTTACGGGGCTGGTCCCGGTGCCGTGGGCAAGCAACTCCTTTACGATGGCGCCGCTTACACAATTGTTGGAATCGCGCCGCCCGGGTTTCAACTGGACGGTGACGCAGATGTGTTCACGCCTCTTGGACAGAACAACGACCTCAGGATGCGATGGCGCGGTGCGCGCTTCCTTCATGTGGTCGCGCGAATGCGGCATGGCATGACTCTGGCACTAGCCCAAAGTGAACTCGAGGTGCTGAGCCAGCGGCTTGCGAAGGAGTACCCGGCCGACGATGGAGGCACCACTCTGGTGCCGCATTTGCTTCAGTCGGAACTTGTGCACGAGGTCAGGCCTACGCTATGGCTCCTTCTGGGCGCAGTCGGTGTTGTACTGCTCATTGGCTGCGTGAACGTCGCCAGCCTTTTTTTGACGCGTGTCATTTCGCGTCAACACGAATTCGGGTTGCGGCTCGCGCTCGGTGCGCAACGAGGACGTTTGCTACGCCAGTGCTTGACGGAAAGTGGCGCGCTTGGAATTTGCGGCGGCGCGCTTGGATTGTTACTGGCAATCGTTGGGACGCGACCATTCATCCGCCTCTGGCCTGACGGCCTGCCGCGCGCCAGTGAAATCCACACAGATTGGCGCGTTCTGGTTTTCGCAATCACCACCTCTATTTTGACCGGACTTATCTTCGGCTTGATACCGGCTTTACGGGCGAACCGCGGCGCAATTGAACAGACACTCCGTTCTCAAACGCGCACCATCGCGGGAACCGCCCGCAGGCCGTTGAGTGGCTTTGTCATTTGCCAGATCGCGCTTGCACTTGTACTGCTGAGCGTCGCCGGAATCCTGGGGCGAACGCTTTTGCATCTTTCCTCCCTGAATCCAGGGATCGACATCCATAACGTTCTGACCGCGCATGTGGCTGTGTCTCCCCCGGTTCTCGAAGACCCTGCGAAGGCGCGAGCGGATTGGCAACAGTTACTCGATGACGTAAAGCGCATTCCCGCAGTCAAATCCGCCGCGCTCACGGACATCGTGCCCATGCGCGAAGGCGAGAACGTCTTAGGGTACTCGACGACAGCCGCGATTCCCTCTCCCAATGAGTTACCTCAGGCGCTGGCATCCGCCGTGAGTCCGGATTACATGACCGTGATGCGGCTGCCGCTCTTAAGCGGCCGATTCTTTGACGAAAACGATAAGCTCAGCACGACTCAAGTCGTTGTCATTGATGAAAATTTGGCGCGGCACACGTTTGGCGACGAAGACCCGGTTGGAAAACTTCTTTGGATTCCTGCGATGGGCAAGAAGCCTATACAAGTTGTCGGTGTTGTCGGGCACGTTCGGAACTGGGGACTTGCAGGCGATGATATCTCAAGGATTCAGGACCAAATCTATTACCCACTTGCCCAGGTCCCGGACAAGTTGGTTCGCTTCTTTTCGTCCATCATTTCCATTGTCATACGTACCAAGATTCCGCCACTGAATATGGTTCAAGTCCTGCAGAGACAGGTGCGCGGCGCCACCGGCGATCAGACATTCTACGAAGTGCAGACGATGAAACAACTAGTAAGCGCCTCGCTTGCGCAGCAACGATTCCTGCTTCTTCTGTTTGGAATTTTCTCCGGGTTGGCACTGTTGCTCGCGTGTGTCGGAATTTACAGCGTGATTGCCTATCTCACTAATCAGCGCGTGCCTGAATTCGGAGTACGCATTGCTGTCGGGGCGAATTCAGCGGACATTCTGAGACTTGTGCTCCGCGAAAGCCTGACGATGATTTTCGCCGGCATCGCTATTGGAGTTTTAAGTTCGATTGGGACGGAGCGTGTGCTGCAACGTTTGGTGCCGGTTGCTCAGGCACCGCTGATCTCCACGTTCGCTCTGGTTTTACCGGCTGTCATCGGGGTGGCACTCTTCGCGAGCTACATCCCCGCCCGCCGCGCGGCCAAGGTCGATCCCATGGTGGCGTTGCGGTACGAATGAGGAACATATGAACGGACTACTTCAAGATGTTCGCTTTGCATTGCGCCAGTTGCGCAAGAGTCCGGCGTTCATTGCGATTGCCGTGTTCACGCTTGCCCTCGGAATCGGCGCGAACACGGCCGTGTTCAGCGTCATGAACGCGGCGCTGCTGCGCTCACTGCCAGTGCGCGACCCCGAGCGACTCTATTATTTGCAGATTGAAAGCGGCAATCAGCCGTCCGGCGCCAGCAACACCGGGAACGACAATACTTCGTTTTCGGAGCCAGTTTTTGAGGCGCTGCGGCAGCGGCACGATGTGTTTGACGATCTGATCGCCTATGTCCCATTGGCGTTGGACAAAGTTGCCGTGCGTTATGGTGATACTCCGGAAGAAGCCGCGGGTTACGAAGTCAGTGGGAACTTCTTCTCCGGCTTGACCGCGCAGATTGTCCGCGGCCGGGGTCTAACGATACAGGACGAAAAAGACCACACACAAGTCGTCGTGATCAGTGATTGGTACTGGAATCGGCGTTTCGACCGCAGTCCCGCCGTTCTCGGTAGCACTCTCTACGTCAAAGGCGTTGCATTCACGATCGTAGGAATTACCGCGCCTCGCTTCAATGGTCCAGGCGGCGCAACCATCAGTGATTTTTGGATTCCTCTCCAGGTTCGTCCGGAACTGAATGCGTGGGGCATTCCGGCGGAATTCAACACGCTTTACGGGACGCCAAAATGGTGGTGCCTGATGCTCATTGCGCGGTTGCGCGCAGGCGTCGCACCCACACAGGCGCAGATCGCCTTGCAATCGACCTTCTTCGAAGCCGCGAAAATCGGCGTCGGCAATATCGATTCCAAGCAGTGGAAGCCACTGTTGGATTTCAACCCGGCAAAGGGACTCCACGGCGGGCAGCAGTACCGTGATCAAGTGCGTATTTTGATGGAGCTGGTCTTACTGGTCTTGCTGATTGCGTGCACCAACGTCGCCTTGATGTTAATTGCACGCAACGAAGCGCGGCAGCGCGAATTTAGTGTGAAGATGGCGATCGGCGCCGGCAAGCAGCATGTATTGCGGCAATTACTGACCGAAAGTTCGCTGCTGGTCCTGGCTGGAGCTGCTCTGGGCTGGGTGTTTGCCATCTTTGCTACACAGGCGCTCGCTTCGTGGGCACAAATCGAAAGCGGTCTCGATCCCGACCGCAACGTGCTGTTATTTACGCTCTGCACATCGCTCCTTGTGGCCCTTGCGTTTGGGTTGGCGCCCATGTGGATTGCGTTGCGCGCGCCAATTTCGGGCGTTCTCAAAAGCACATCCGGGGGCATGGGCCAATCCCGCGAGCGCGCACTTGGCGGCCGGGTCTTGATGTCATCGCAAGTGGCCATTTGTCTTCTGCTGCTGGTTGCCGCTGGTCTGTTGTTGCGCACCCTGCGTAGATACCAAACCGAGGATCTGGGAATGAGAGCGGACCGCCTGCTAGTCTTTGGAGTCACCCCCCAACGCGCGCGCACGGCGCAACAGACTTACGCTTTCTACCGCGATGTCGTTGACCGTATTCGCGTCCTGCCGGGCGTAGAAGGCGTCACGGTCATGGAAAACCGACTGGGATCGGGATGGAGTGATAACAACGATGTAGTGCTGGACGGGCTCGACCTTCAATCCAAATATGGATCCGATGGATTGATCCGCAGCAACACGGTCGGACCGGATTATTTCGGGGTGCTTGGCATCCCGCTCCTGCAGGGCCGCGACATCTCCGACGCGGATACGCCAGCGTCCCCGCTCGTCGTTGTCGTTAATGAAACCTTTGTAAAGCGGTTCCTGAAGAATACCAATCCATTGGGCCATAAGCTCAATCGCGATTTCACCGTCGTAGGCGTGGCGAAGGACAGCAAATACACCGGCGTGTCGGAGTCCCCCACTCCCATGGTTTATTACGTAAGTTTCCAGGGCCTTCGCGCTGGACAAACAATGCATGTTGAGATTCGCTACGACGGGGCACCCGGCAACCTGCTGCCGACCGTCGCAAGAGTCATCCATGAAATCGATCCCGATGTTCCGCTGCAAAATCCGGCAACTCAAGAGGCGGAGTTTGAGTTTTCCTATGCGCAACCGGCGATGTTCGCGCGTCTCGGCGGCTTTTTCGGCGCCTTGGCGGCACTGCTGGTAGCAACCGGCCTTTACGGCACATTGGCATACCGCACTAACCGCCGCACGGCGGAAATCGGCATGAGAATGGCGCTGGGCGCACAGCGACAGCAAGTCCTCTGGTTAATCATGCGCGAAAGCCTGCTGATCAGTTCCATCGGCGTCGCCGTGGGTCTGCCGCTGGCTCTCGCCTGCTCGCGCTTTCTGGATTTCATGCTGTACCAGTTGTCGCCATTCGATCCGCTCAGCTTCGTTCTGGCCCTGTGCTCGATCGCGCTAGTGGGAAGTATTGCTGCATTTGTTCCCGCATGGCGCGCGGCCAAACTGGATCCCATGGTGGCGTTGCGTTACGAATGAGGAGGCAAGATGACTGCGATAGTTCAGCATATCCGTTTCACGCTGCGGCAGTTGAGAAAGGATCCCGGCTTCACTGCAGTTGCAGTCATCACCCTGGCGCTTGGAATTGGCGCCAACACCGCGATCTTCAGCGTGATATACGCGTCGCTGCTCGCGCCCATGCCTTATCCGGATGCTGATCGGCTAGTGATGGTGTGGTCGAAGATTGCTCAAGGACGCAATTCGGTTTCAGCCGGCGACTACCTCGATTGGAAGCGCCAGAACAAGACTTTTGAGGACATCGAAGCGTGGACTGGCAATCAATTCAATCTGGCCACGCCTGAGCAGCCGGAGATGGTGCAGGCGAGAGTGGTAAGTCCCGGCTACTACCACATGCAGGGCTTCAGATTTTCCATGGGGCGCGATTTTGTCAACGACGAAAGTATTCCGGGAAAAGACCACGTCGCGATCCTGACTCACAAAACGTGGGAACGACTCGGTTCCAACCCGAAGATCATTGGAACTCCAATTCGCCTCAATAACGAGCTTTATACCGTAGTCGGAGTGTTTGCTCCTGGGCTGGCTGACCGCCTCACCGGAGGCGACGTCAGCGTGCCGCTGGCCTTCAGGCCGCAGCAACTGAACCATGACTTTCACTCACTGCTGGTGATGGGGAAACTGAAACCAGGGGTAACGCTGGCGCAGGCGCAGGCTGACATGCAGACCGTCACCGATCACATTGCGCAGGAGTTTCCAAAATCTAATAAAGGATGGGGCGCCAGCGTTGAGCCGCTGCACCTCGATTTCATTCCACCGGGTCTCATCAGAAACTTGTGGCTTTTAATGGCCGCAGTAATTTTCGTTCTGCTGATTGCATGCGTGAACGTCGCGAATCTGTTGCTGGCCCGCGGCCTCTCGCGGACCAAAGAAGTGGCGGTTCGTTCCTCTTTGGGCGCAACCCGACGCCACATCTTTGCTCAATTTCTTACCGAAAGCTTGATTATGGCGACGGTTGGCGGGGCTGTAGGCGTCGGCCTGGGTGTGGTGATGTTGAGAGTTCTAATGGCTAACATGCCATTCGATCTACCTTCCGAGGCAGACATAAGGCTCAGCATTCCGGTCCTGCTCTTTACACTGGTCGCAACTACGGTAGCAGGGATTTTGTTTGGGTACGCTCCGGCGTGGAGCGCATCTCGTGTGGATCCCAATGAGGCGCTCAAGGAAAGTGGACGCGCCGGCACCGGTGCGGGCAAGTACCGTCTGCGCAGAATCCTGGTGATTTCGGAGTTCGCGCTGGCGCTTACGCTGCTGGCCGCTTGCGGGCTGGCCATGCATAGCTTATGGAATGTCAGCCGGATAGATCTCGGTATCCGGAGAGACCACCTCTTAACCTTTTTTCTTCCTGCGTCGGAAAAGCGCTTTGCTCATCCCGAAGGAATCGATCCGTATTTCCGGCAAATTCTGGAGAAGATCCAGGCAGTTCCTGGCATCGTGAACGCAACTGTTTCTACCGGCGGCCCGCTGCAGGGGACGTTTGGAGGAATGTATTTCAGCGTCTCCGGACAACCGGTCAGCGATCCTTCTTTACGGCCGAGTTCACCGTTTCAGATGGTCTCACCAGGCTATTACGCGACTTACGGAATTCGAGTGGTGCGCGGGCGCAGCTTCACCGATCAGGACTCCGCGACGTCCACTCCAGTCGCGATGGTGAATGAGAATTTCGTGCGCCGCTACTTGCCCGGCGTGGATCCCCTCACTCAAACCGTCTCCGTGGATCAATTGATTCCTGGCGAGACCCGCGTCGGCGCCACCATCGCGTGGCGGATTGTTGGAGTCTTCCACAACGTGCGGGTTAATGGTCTGCGCAACGATGACGATCCGGAAATAGACGTGCCTTTCTGGCAAAGCCCATGGCCACAGGCAGGCATTGCGGTGCGCACTACTGGCGACCCAGAGACGATGACCAAAAGCATCGCAGCCGCGATTCACTCTGTAGACCCCGAGCTGCCGTTGGCTAACGTCATCACCATGGACCAACTTCTCAACCGCGCGCTGCTCGGCGATCAATTCATCGCCAGCCTGTTTGGCACTTTTGCGGTGGTGGCTCTGTTGCTGGCTGGGGTCGGGATTTATGGGGTGATGGCGTTCGGCGTAACCCAACGCACGCATGAGATCGGTTTGCGCATGGCCCTGGGCGCGGATAAGCAACAAGTTCTGGGATTGGTTTTGCGCGAGGGATTCTCTTTGGCCCTGGGCGGTCTTGGTTTAGGACTGGTGGGCGCGATGATTCTCGGACGGGCGATGCAAAGCACGTTGTACGGAGTCGGTACTGTCGATTTCGGACCATTTGCTGTCGTGGCGGTGTTCCTGCTCGCGGCGGCAATGATTGCCTGTTACTTCCCGGCGCGTAGAGCGGCGAGGGTCGATCCCATGGTGGCGTTGCGGTATGAGTGAGGCACAGCTATGAACAGACTCCTGCAAGATTTGCGCTACGCGCTGCGGCAGTTGAGGAAGAGCCCCGGGTTCACCGCGGTCGCGGTGGTCACCCTTGCGCTCGGTATCGGCGCAAACACGGCGGTGTTTTCTGCGATCGATGCAATCCTTCTGAAACCGCTGCCGTTTCCGCATGGCGACGAACTCATGCTGGCGCGGCAATACCTATCAACGGAAAAAAGCACTTCGCCATTTGTTGCGCCGGTGCGGCTGGAAGATTGGAACCGAATGAATTCCACGTTCCAGGCACTCACCGGTTATGACAAGGAGGATGTTTCAGAGACATCCGGGGAACTGCCGGAAAAGACAACCCGAGCGGGCGTAGCTCCGCGGTTCTTGCAGGTTTGGGGCATTGCGCCAATGCTCGGCAGGGATTTCGCGCCTGAAGAGGAACACTTTGGCGGTCCGACCGTGGTGCTCATCAGCGAGCGGCTCTGGCGAAATCATTTTCATAGCGACCCCAATGTAATCGGCAAAAAACTGTGGTTCGGAAAAAATGCGAACGCTGTGGTTGGCGTGATGCCCGAATCATTTCTGTTCCCGGACAAAGATGTAGATGTATGGATGCCAGTGCCCCCGGATGCGCCGTACGCAAACGACCGCAACTCGACCTGGTACACGGTCGTGGGGCGGCTGAAGCCGGGCATCAGTGTTGAACAAGCGCAGGCGAATCTTTCGACGGTGCAGACTCAACTCGGCAAGCAGTTCCCTCAAACCGACGCCAAACTGGCGGTTGAGATTACGCCGCTAAAAGAAAATACGGTCGGCGGAGCGCGGCGTTCTCTCTGGGTTCTCTATGGTTCAGTGACGCTGCTGCTTCTAATTGCGTGCACAAACATCGCTGCGCTGCTTCTTGCTCGAACGACGGACCGCGAACACGGCATTTTCGTCCGCTTCTCTTTGGGTGCGTCGCGGCGCAGGTTAATCGCGCAACTGCTGACCGAAATGTTCGTGCTCGCATTCATCGGCGCGGTCGCAGGGGTGGGATCGGCCGGCGCAGGCACGAAAGCATTTCGGATGTTGGCGCCTGATCTCCCACGCGTCCAGGAGATCACGATTGACTGGAAAATCCTGAGCTATGCGCTGATTTCTTCAGTAGTCGTAACGCTGCTGTGCGGCATTCTGCCAGCAATGCGCAGCACGCGAAAAGAAATTGGCCGAGGCTTGGCGAGCGGCGGTCGAACCCAAGTTGGGCTCCGCGGCCCTTTGCAGTGGATTCTGGTCGCCGTACAAGTAGCATTGGCCGTTACGTTGCTTACGGGAGCGGGCTTACTGTTGCGCAGCTTGCAGGAACTGGCGCGTGTCTCGCCTGGTTTCGATCCCAACCACGTTCTTACTTTGCACATCAGCGCAGGCTGGGGAGAGACGGCAGACATGAAAGCGCTGACCCAGAAGATAAACCGAATTCTCGATGGACTCCGCGCCGTGCCCGGAGTTGAAGGCGCGGCGACTTCTCTCTTCTTGCCCGGTGTAGTCGGTCAACAACCATCCGATGCCGAAGTGAAGATTTTGGAAGGCGAGCAAGACCCGAACCGCAAAGTTGTTGCCAATCCGAGATTCATTTCGACCGGTTATTTCGGGGTGACGCGAATTCCTTTATTGGCCGGCGAGACCTGCCATGACGAGCCAAATACGGTAGTCGTGAACCGCAGCTTTGCCAACAGTTATTTCCGCTCAAGCTCTCCCTTCGGTCACCACTTGAATTACAACATTTCTGCCAATTTCCCTTTACAGGGCGAAATCCGAGGAATTGTTGCCGATGCTCGCGAGGACGGCATCAACAGTCAGCCAGTGCCGACGGTGTATTGGTGCATGAGCGCGCCGGTTCCTGATCCTTATTATCTGCTCCGCACGCGAGGCGAACCGCTTGCAATGAGCGAGACCATTCGCCGCACCATCCGGCAGCTCGAACCGAACAAGTCGGTCTTCGACATCGAGCCGTTGACGGAGCATTTGAGCGAATCTTTCGCTGAAGACAGATTACGGACCATGCTGCTGAGCTTCTTTGGCTTAACAGCCGTCTCGCTTGCTTGCCTGGGAATTTACGGCACGCTCAGCTACTTCGTGAACATTCGCCGGCGCGAGGTAGGAGTTCGGCTTGCGCTCGGAGCTCTGCGACAACAGATTGCTTCACGCTTCTTATTTGAAGGATTGCGCGCTGCCGCGATTGGCTGTGCCTTTGGTCTGGCGCTGGCGGCCGCTTCAAGCCGACTGCTCTCGGGAATGCTCTACGGGGTGTCGAGCCTGGACGCGGTCACGTTTGGGGGAGTGATGGTGTTGGTTTTGGGAGTCGCGGCGCTTTCGACGTTTATACCCGCGGCCCATGCTGCCCGTACCGATCCGATGCAGGTGCTGAGGGAGGAATAGCT
>Ga0105240_10011388_pt1 | contig 12388 bp, 8 predicted proteins | sample KBSC54metaG_FD_80426 | JGI IMG/M metagenome (GOLD analysis project Ga0105240, IMG submission 80426) | Corn rhizosphere microbial communities from Kellogg Biological Station, Michigan, USA - KBS C5-4 metaG | ecosystem: Host-associated > Plants > Roots > Rhizosphere > Soil | place: Michigan, USA... | reverse complement strand
TGTGGATGTCTGCAAAGACGGTGTACTGGTCGTCGAGGTCGAAGTCGCTGTCAACGTCGTCGCGGCCGCTGTGGTGCCGCTGCCGTTCCAGGTCATGGATTTCCCCGGCGGGACCAGCAGCGTACGCAACGTGCTGCCCATCCCCGTCACGGGTCCGAGGCCGATCATGTTGCCGAGAAGCGAGTCATAGAGCACGTAGTTGACGCCTGCCATGTCGCTGAATCTCGACTGCGGTATCGGGTAAAAGCCGGCCGCGTTCAGGGCGCCGAAGTCATAGACCAGCATGACGCGGCCGCCGTTGAGCGCATAGCTGTGAATCGCGCTCACGAGCGTGTCGTCGGCGGTGGTATGGATCTGATCGGGCAAGATCAGTCCTCTGTACTGCTGAGGCAACGATGCGACCGTCTGCTCGAATGCAGTGTCGTTGATCAGCGTGATTTGCACGCCGTCTTCGGATGCCGCATCGAGCCATGCGGACACTCGAGGATCGGGCAGCGCAAAGTTGTCGGGCAATAGCAGCAGCAATTGATTCGTTGCTGCATTGGCGAAGCCGGCTGGAACCAGCAAGCAGAGCGCGAGTGCGTACAGCACGCGCCGGATGAAGACCGATATGCTGAACATGAACATCTCCTTGACTAGTTCGACCAATTGCCATCCCGCCTGAGGTGCTGAGTGTGCGGCCGGGGAATACTTGCGGTGATTCACCTTCGAAACCCTGCGCGGCCATCAACGTACCGATTCACGCCGGGCCAGCTCGCGCAGTAGCTGTACAAGCCCAGCAGGAGGCCGAGCAGCAGCGGGGCCCCCAGGACAAAAAAGCAGAGCGGAACAAAAAGCAACGACCCGTAAAAGACGATGCTGGCGTGAAGCGCAAGAAAAAAAGGCGCGATCGCAATGAAGTAGCCGACGATCAAGAGCGTCGCGAGCGTCTTTTGCGTCAGCGTGAAATTCAGCGTGTAATACGTCAGCGACATCGTGATGGGAATGATCTTTATTCCGATCATTTGCGTCAGGACCATCTCGCGCATATGTTCTTGCGCGGAGTACGGAAAGCTGTTCGAAGACGGCAGGAAGTACATGCAAACGGCGAACTGGACAGCCGCGAGCGCGCGTACGAGGTAGGCGATGGGAAGCCATCGTTCCTTGTGCACGAAGGTCGCCCCGAACGCGCCCATGCAGGCGAGCGCCGTGACGAACAAGAGCAGTTTCCCGGGGTAGCGACCGGCCCATTGCAGCACGACCGCGGGCGAGGCAAGCCAGGCACCTTCGTCGCGAATGTCGGCGATCTTCATAGGTACGTTGACCCAGCGGCTCGCATACGCGAAGGCGGTGGACCAATACTGCAGGACCGACCGCCACGTGTAAGCCAGCACGACATACGACGCGGGCAACAGCAACAGCGACGACATCAACCAATGCCGCGGCGACGCAAGGGCGCTCACGGAACGATCGTATTCGCTGCTGCCTTCGAATGACTTCATGGCTGCGCTCACCAGGAATGGAACAGGCTGATTTCAAAACCGCGCCGACTGTAGTACGGGTTGTGATAAGCGTTGAACTCGAGTTGCGCACCCCACGTCTTGGTGATCCAGTAGCGCCAATGCACGTCGATTTCGTTACTGCGAAAGTCCACGATCTGGTTGCCCGCGCCGATGGCTTGATAGGCCTCACGCCCGAACGAGCCGCGGATACCGAGAACGCTTTTGCCGATCGTGCCGTACGAAGCGGCGGCGTAGTAGGCGGGCGCCTTGACGGAGCCAGGCGCATCGACGTTGTAGTTCATGCCGATCTCGCCGATCAGCTTCGGCGTTGCGTACCAGATGACGCCGGCGTGATAGAGCTGATCTCGATGCCCGCTGCGATTCCATGCGTAGCCCGCACCCAGCGATAGCACCAGGTTGCGTTGCGGCAGCACTTTCCTGTTCAGCGACAGGTCGACACGCTCGCTCGGCAAGATCGTGCCCGACGTCGTGCCGGAAAAGCCGATTGCGCCAAACCAGTCCGCATCGAAATCGCGCACGTAATTGACGGCGCCGAACGTCGTACTTTGACCAAAGCGGCGCAACTGGGACAGCTCGCCGGTGACTGTCTGGGTGCCGAATTGATGCAGCCCCCGCAAGCGGACGCCATACCAATCCCCGTAATTGTTGGTGACGTACGCCCTCGAGTAGCCGAGGTCCAATTCGGAACGGCTCGCGCTCGGCGGCGCGACGTGCTCGGCGACGGCATTGGATAGTTCTCCCTCGCTCGGCCGGTTCGGCACATCCGCGAGCACTGGCGGAGATGCGCCGTTGCTCGCAGCGGAAGCGGCCTTGTCTTTGGCCAACGCATCCGCGGCCTGCTGCTCGAGAGACTGCGCACATGTCATCGATGACGCCGTGAGGAAAAACACAGCGGCGACTGCGTCCCGCACGCGCCCCGATCCGGTCGATTTCGTTTTTCTTAGTTGCATTCCCGCCCCCCGCCGCCTGAAACATCGAACGCCGTGCTCGCTATACTCGCTTCGTCGAACCGGCCGGTCCGTTCTGCAATCAATTGGCCGAAAACACAGACGCCGCCTCGAATGCCGATCTCGGAGGCGCATACGCTGACGGCGTTGTCGGCGCGACCGATCCAGGCGCGATCGATCCATAGCGGACCGTCGACACTGAGCACACCGTCCACTACGCAGTCGCGGCGCAGCCGTGCTTCGCGCCGGGCAAACACGGCGCCGCGCACCATGGCGCCGGCACCTACTTCGATGGTGCCTGCCTTGATGCTCCCTCGAACGAGGCTCGACTCGCCGATATGGAGCGATCCGTTGACGACCAGATCGGCCTCCACGAGCGCGTGGGCGGGCAATCGCAGATTGCCGAAAACCAAATAGCGTGACGTGCCGGCGCGGTGCTGAATCCCAGCCAGCAGGCGGGTCATCGAGACGGCATCGAGTTGGTCCGCGCGATGCTCGGCTGGCGGATCGCGCGGCGCACCGAAGATGATCGGCATCCCGTGCAAATGCCGAAAACGGCAGGCGCTGCGCACTCGCATCGTCGATGCCGCGACGACGCCTATGAAATCCTCGCGATCGGAATCGATGTGCGGTAGGTACATCCTGCCTTCGGTGCACGATGTCAACCGCGATGCATCGATCGGCAAGTCTTCGTCGATCGCCAATGGTGCGACATCGCGCGACGCGCACAACTCCGCGATCAGCGGAATGAACGGCAAAACGAACAAGCCGGCGAGAAGCAGTACAAAAAGAATCGCGCTCACCGCTCACCTCGCTTTGGAAGGTTTGCGGAAGCGCTCGGTCTTATCCCATCGCAGTTCGCGCTTGAACAGCGCGTCCAGCACGAGCCCCGACAGCGCCGAGAGCACACATGCAATGGTCACGCCGAATCCGATCACGTTGAGCGGCATCAACCGGAGTCGTGTCGAATGACCGTCGAGACGCGTCGCCACGACAATTTCAAAAAAAACGCCGAAGTTTCCGAACGTATTGAACGTGAACAGCGCGAGTAGCCACGCCAGCGACGACGCGAACGACATTTGTTCGGCGCCGAGCAGATAGATGAAGATTGCATCGACCCAGCCGACGAGCAGCATGGCGGGCATCGCGTACACGCCCAGCAGTAGCGCGCCATCGATTCGGCGCAGGAGAGGCACGGCGGGATTGAGAAGCAAAGGACCGAGGCAGCGAAACATCGTCTGGTTGTGCCCCTTCGCCCAACGCTTCAGTTGGCGGGCGCGCACATCCCATCGTTCCGGCACTTCCTCGTAGCATTCGGCGTGGTTCAAATAGACCGTCTGCCATCCGGCCAGCAACAGCCGGTACGTCATGTCGGTGTCTTCCGCCAGTGTGTCGTCGCGCCATCCCCCCACCTCTTCGAGGGCGCTTTTGCGCAATCCGCCGACCGTCCCACCATATTGCGGGACCAGCTCGAGATTCATTCTCGCTTGCTGATTGACCTGATAGCCTCCGGCCCGCTCGAGATCGAGCAGCCGCGTCAGCAAATTGCGGTTCGCGTTGTGGGGGACGACACGGCCCATGACCGCGCCCACCTCCGGATCGAAAAACGGAGCGACCAGTTCCTTCAAAAGCCCCGGTCTTGGCAGATAGTCGGCATCGAAGACGATCAGGATATCGCCGTTCATGAAACGGAGCGCGTCCTTCAGTGCGGCGGCTTTGCCCCCCTTCCCGTCGACGCGATGAAACGGGCGAATCAAGTCCGGAGCCCGCGCCTGTACTTCGTCTATCAACGCGCGCGTGTTGTCGGTGGAGCGGTCGTTGACCGGAACGATCGTCAACCGGTCGCGCGGATAGGTCGTCTTGAGCAGCGCTTCGAGGCAATCGACAATGACGGATTCCTCGTTGTGAGCGGCCACGAATACGGTCAGCGCCGGCCAGGGCCCGTTGACGATCGAACGGTAAATGGCGCTTTGCCGCGTGAACAGCCGGTTCAGGCTGAATACGTAGTGACGCACGGTATAGACGATCAACAACAGCACCACCAGCACCAGAATGGCGTCCGCCGATACGACCCATACCCCGCGGACGCCATTTCCGGATTCGGGCGGCGAGGGAGGCTTGAATGATGGCGTGTCCGGAGACAATTGCAGCTGCCCTTCGTCCACGGTCGATATATCGTTAGCCGCGATCTCGACCATGGCACCGCGATGGGGGCTGGCCGATGAGTGCGGGCGCTCGCCGGTTTGCGCTGTGACCAATTGAAGGCGATGCTGCACGAGAGCGGGAGCGACAGGCTCCGAATGCGCGTGCAGATGAACCGGGAGCGATAAGGCAGACGCCAGCGCCACGTTGATCGACAGGCGGCACACGGCATCGAGACCCCGGATGCGGTTCCCCCGGCACCGGCTGTACCAGCAGGCGCCCCGGTGAAACTTCGACGACCCATCGCTCTCGATCATGACAGTTTCGCTCGCTTTGAGCGCCGCGATTAGGCGGAGCGCAGAGCATGCAGTCCCAAGGCAATAGGGTTCGAGGGCGGACTCAGCGAGCTCATGACGCTCTGTACCGCCGAGGGCCTGGCTGGCAGGGTCAGCAAGGCGTCGACGATTCTTTCGCTCGCGTGGCCGTCTCCATAGGGGTTCGTCGCATGCGCCATCGCGTCGTACTGAGTGCGATCGTCGAGCAGGCTGCTGACCTCGGCGACGACGCGCTCCGTCTGCGTGCCGACGAGCCGCGCCGTGCCGGCCTCGACGGCTTCGGGGCGCTCGGTCGTTTCGCGCGTGACGAGTACCGGCTTGCCGAGCGCCGGGGCTTCTTCCTGGATGCCGCCGGAATCCGTGATGATGAGGTGGGCGCGCGACATCAGAAAGACGAATGGCAGGTAGTCCTGCGGCTCGATCAGGAACACGTTCGAGACGCCGTGCAGTATGGCGTGCACGGGTTCCTGCACCTTGGGGTTCAAATGGACGGGATAGACGAGTTGAACGTCGTCGTACTTGAGCGCGATCTGACGCAGCGCCTCGCAAAAATGCTTGAACGGTTCGCCGAAGCTTTCGCGTCGATGTCCTGTCACGAGAATCAGGCGGCGGCCGGGATCGAGAAACGGATAGCGCGACGCCACCCGTTCGACGAGTTCCCTGTCATGCTCGAGCTTGTCCGTGATCTGCAGCAGCGCGTCGATCACGGTATTGCCCGTCATCACGACATGCGATGCTGGCGCGCCTTCGCTGAACAGGTTGTGTTTCGCGTGCTCCGTCGGGGCGAACAGCCATGACGCCACGGCATCGGTCACGCGCCGATTCAGTTCCTCGGGCCACGGCGACCAGATGTTGCCCGTGCGCAAGCCCGCCTCCACGTGACCAACGGGAATGTAACGATAGAAGGCGGCCAGGCTTGCAGCGAGGGTCGTCGTCGTATCGCCGTGAACGAGGACGACATCCGGCTTCCATTGGTCATAAATGGCGCCGATCGACTGCAGGATATCGGAGGTGAGGGCGCCAAGGGTTTGACCGTCGCGCATCAGATTCAGATCGAAGTCCGGCACGATCTCGAACAGCTGGAGCACCTGATCCAACATTTGCCGGTGCTGAGCCGTTACGCACACTTTTGCTTCGACACCGCACTGCGCCGCCAAAACGCGCACGAGCGGCGCCATCTTGATTGCTTCCGGGCGCGTGCCGAATACCGTCAATACCTTGTCCATTTCCGTCCTCGTTTGGCGTATTGCGGCTGATAAAAGCGGACGGTTGGCGTGCCGAAACAGTTTATGCATGCCGGCATATATCGACCGCCGCAAACTGGGGTATCGCTCCTCTCGACTCAGGCCGAAACAGCGAAAGACGGGAAATGCCGAGAAAAAGAAAGACCCGAAATTCGAGTAGGACATCGATGCTCGCGCGACCGACGGTATCGATAACGCATATCTCTCTCCTTCCCCGTGAGACGTAGGTCAGAACGGTGGCGGGATTGGGTTGGCCGGTAATTCACATACCGCGGCATCGAGGTGCAATCGCCGATTCACAGGTTTAACTGAAATTAGTTATTTCCTCTGAATCCAGCCGAGGGCGCATCGTTGTTAGGCAGGAGTCTACTTAGTCGGAATCGAACCTTGTGTAAGATACCCAACACTCGGACGAGGAAAACGCTGCATCGCAGCGTTTTCTTAAAGCAGATCAATAATGCGGCTTATCCGTTCTAGTAATCCGACGAATCGGATATTTATCGGACTTTTAATTTAAGATTGCCGTTTAAACTGATCTTTGGCGGTCGCACCGCGAGATATATTCAGCGACTCGTATTGGCGGGTTCGCGGTGGGCTTCCTGCCGCTTGTTGGTCGGCGCGAAGAGGGTGCTTCGCTGAATCCAGACGCGGCGGAATTGCTCGACTTCACGTTCCTCCGAGAACACGGTCGATGAAGGCTTGACCAGATCGTGCCGCGATACGATGCCGACGAGACGAAGCGATTTTTCGTCTTCGACCACCGGCACGCGTACAAGGCCGGTAATCGCGAGGCGAGCGGCCACGTTCCTGCAGGTCTCGCCCGGCAGCGCGATCTCGGGCCGTTCACGCGCGAAGAAGCTGCCGATCGGCTTCTCGGATTGACCCGGTGCGATTCGATCGAGCAGCACGCGATCGACCATGCCCAGGAGCGTCCCCGAGGCGACCACGGGGTACGCGCGATACTTCTGAGTCGGCCCGAAGTAGCGGTGCAGGACATCGGCCAATGTTGTGCTCGCATCGATCGTTTCGACGGCGCGGGTCATGACTTCCTCGACGTAATGTCGTTCGAGCGGATCGATGCTGTATTCGCGATAGATGTGATACCCGCGGCGGGCAATCTTCTCCGTCAAGATCGAGCGGCGCATGAGCAGGACGGTAAAGCCGTAGGCCACCGCGGCGGCGGCGAGCAGCGGCAGCAGCGCGTTCGCATCGCCCGTGAGCTCGAACGCGAAGATGGCTGCCATCACGGGCGCGCGCATCATGCCGCCGAGCGCCGCGGCCATGAAGATGAGCGGCCAGACAGCGGGGTCGCCGCCGGGCATATACGGGCCGACTATCGCGCCGACGCCCGCGCCCATCATCAGCAACGGTGCGAGGACGCCGCCCGAGGTGCCCGAAGCGAGCGCAATGACCCAGATGATGGCTTTGACGAGGACGATGGCGATCACGGCGTGGATGGCCAGATGATTTTGCAGCAGGTCGCCGATGACGTCGTATCCGACACCGAGCGTGCGCGGCTGGAAATAGCCGCCGATACCGACCGCGATCGCACCCAGTGCGGGCCACCACATCCAATGGATGGGAAGTTTGCCGAACAGATCTTCGACTTTATAGAGCCAGGTCGACAACCCCCACGACAACGCGCCGGCGATGAGTCCCGCGGCGGCCGACGAGAGCAGGCCGATCGGGCCGAGCGGTAATGTCTGGAGCGGAAACAACGGGCCGGTGCCGAGCAGCAGCGGCCGCGTGAAGCCGGCCACGGCACATGCGATGGCGACCGGCAAGAGGCTGCGAGGGCGCAGCTCGAACAGCAGCAGTTCGATGGCGAGCAGCACCGCGGCGACGGGGGTGCCGAATACGGCCGTCATGCCGGCCACCGCGCCCGCCACGAGCAGCGCCTTGCGTTCGGCGCTCGACAGATGGAAGTATTGCGCCACCAGCGAACCGATCGCACCGCCGGTCATGATGATCGGGCCCTCGGCGCCGAATGGGCCGCCGCTGCCGATTGCGATAGCCGAAGCAAGGGGCTTCAGCACGGCCACTTTCGGCGACATCTTGCTCTTGCCGAAGAGGATGGCTTCGATGGCTTCGGGGATGCCGTGCCCACGAATCTGCTCGGACCCGAACCGTGCGATGAGGCCGACCAGCAGTCCGCCGACGACCGGTGCCGCAATGACGAACAGACCCAGCGTATTGCCGGCAGGAGACAGATTCGCCGTCGAAATCGTCTGGAAAAAGAAGAGATTCGAAAAGAAGCGAATCAAATGCAGCAAAAAGTCGGCGGCGACGGTGCTCAGCACGCCGCCAACGGCGGCAATCGCGCTGATGCGCAGCAGTCTTACATCGGTTGCGAAATCGCCTTTGTGCTCGCTCATGGTTCCTTTGCCTGTACCGCGGATCGGTCGCGTAAAGGGCGTATTTATATCATAACGTGATGCAATATGCCGCACATGGAGACGGCCGGTCGCCAATCAGCCCTCCGCGACCATCTCCACGATCGTTGCCAGCAGCCCCTTCACGACGGCCGGCAGGCGCCTTTCGCGCATCGTCGTTACTTGCAGCATGCGCTGGTTCAATACCGGTTCGTCGATCGGCCGCGAAACGAGCGAAGCTCTGCTCCTCACGCCTTTGAGCGCGATGGCGCTCCCCAGCGTGACCGCACCGGCAAGGACCGCGAACATATGCAAAGCCGCCGAGTTATTGCTGCTCAGTACCGGTTCGATCCGAATGCCACGCATGGAACACGCCAGGTCGAACAGCTGCCGCACCGTGGTTCCGCGTTCGAGCAGTGCGACGGGGTATCCCTGAAGTTCGGCGAGCGTCAGCGATGAATGTGCCGCAAGCGGATGGCGAGGCTCGAGCAGCGCGCACACGGGCACCTGCGCCGAATAGACGATGTTCAGCGCCGACGTGCTACCGCTCGAAAAAGCAATGCCGATATCGGCCTCGCCGACCGCGACCCAATGCTCCACTTGTGCGGGTGTTCCCGAGCGTAGCGCGTAGCGTGCGTTCGGCGCCGCCTCGCGATGACGCGCAAGTGCGGCGGGCAGCAGCGAACGCGTGAAGCCTTCCGTGCAAGCAATTCGCACGAGTTTGCCGCCACCCGCCTCGCCCGCCGAAATCTCGCCGAGCACCGCATCGGCTTCCAGTAGCGTTCTGCGCGCGTGCTCGGCCAGCAACTCGCCGGCTTCCGTCAGCACCATGCCGCGCGGCATGCGTTCGAAGAGCGGGGCACCGACATCATGTTCGAGCTTGCTGATCTGCCGGCTGATCGCGGACACCGCCACATGCAGATTGTCCGACGCGGCCGCGAGCGAGCCCGTACCGGCGACCTCGACGAAGTAGCGAAGCGCGATTCCGTGCAGCATGGCTTGGGTCCCCGTTGCGTTGCCTTTTCGGCAACTGTAGTCGACAAATTTGAGATTGTTGCGAATTTTTGGCGTTTTTAACCTTGCGCTATCAACTCGGAATCCCTTTTCCCATCGCGCTGATTGGCCACGGAGGTCATTTGACTACAAGCCACACCCCACGGAACGTCCGTCAGGAGGCGATCGACGACGCGTTCGCGGTCTACGATTCGGGTCAGCTGCTCGACGAGCTTACGCGCCGTGTCGGATTTCGGACCGAGAGCCAGAACCCGGCGAGAGCGGATGAATTGCGCGCCTATCTGACCGACGAGATGACGCCAGCGCTCGAGCGTCTCGGCTTTAGCTGCCGAGTGGCCGAAAACCCCGTGGCCGCGAGCGCGCCGTTTCTGATCGCCGAACGAATCGAGGATGCGGCGCTGCCGACTGTGCTGCTATACGGCCACGGCGATGTCGTGCGCGGTTACGACGAGCAATGGCGCGCGGGCCTGGCCCCATGGCAAGTGACCGTGGAAGGCGACCGCTGGTACGGCCGTGGCACGGCGGACAACAAGGGCCAGCACACGATCAACTTTGCGGCGCTTGCCGTGGTGCTCGCTGCGCGCGACGGCAAGCTCGGCTACAACGTGAAGATCATCTTCGAAACAGGCGAGGAGATTGGCTCGCCGGGGCTCGGGGAATTCTGCGCGCAAGAGCGTGCCGCACTCGCGGCCGACGTCTTCATCGCATCCGACGGCCCGCGCGTGAGTGCCGAGCGCCCGACTGTGTTTCTCGGTTCGCGCGGCGGAATCAACTTCGATCTGACGGTCGACTTGCGCGAAGGCGCACACCACTCGGGCAACTGGGGCGGTGTACTGCGCAATCCCGCCATTGTGCTCGCGCATGCCATCGCGAGCCTCGTCGACAAGCGCGGCGCGATCGTCGTCGAGGGGCTCCGCCCGCCGCCCGTACCCGATGCCGTGCATCGCGCGCTCGCCGACATCGAGCTCGGCGGCGATGACGATGGACCGCGGATCGATCCGGACTGGGGCGAACCGGGGCTGACGCCGACCGAGCGCGTCATCGCGTGGAATGCGCTCGAGGTCCTGGCCTTCAAGGCCGGCAATCCGGATGCGCCCGTCAATGCAATCCCGCCCGTTGCTCGCGCGACCTGTCAATTGCGCTATGTGGTCGGCACCGACAGTGCCAATGCGGCCCGCTCTCTCGAGGCGCATTTCGCGCGCCATGGTTTTCCGGAGGTAAAGGTATCGGTCGAGCGGATTGCGGCCGCGACACGGCTCGATCCGGACGATCCGTGGGTCGATTGGGTGCTTTCGTCGATGTGGGTCACGGCCGGCAAGAAACCCGCGCTGCTGCCGAACCTTGGCGGCACCGTGCCGAACGACGTTTTCGCCGACACGCTCGGCTTGCCGACGCTCTGGATACCGCATTCGTATCCCGCGTGCGCACAGCATGCGCCGAACGAGCATCTGCTCGGCTCGGTCGCGCGCGAGGCGCTGGGCGTGATGGCCGGCGTCTGGTGGGACCTCGGCGACGATGCGAAGCGCATCGTCGAGCTTCGTGCATCGTCGGTCAACCATCGAGTGTCGGCATGAGTCACTATCCCGTTTCTTCTCCGGCCTTGCGCAAGCCATTGACCCTGACGCAAATCGTCGTTGCGACGTCGGCCGGCAATGCGCTCGAATGGTTCGATATCGCAATCTATGCGTTCTTTGCGATCTATATCGGCAAGAACTTTTTCCCGACGACGAATGAAACGGCCTCGATGTTGTTGACGTTCGGTTCCTTCGGCGCGTCTTATCTCGTGCGCCCGATCGGTGGCATCGTGTTGGGCGCTTATGCCGACAAGCGTGGCCGCAAAGCGGCACTGATGGCCTCGGTGGGCCTGATGATGGTGGGGACCGCAATCGTCGCGCTGATCCCCGGTTACGATCGGATCGGTCTGGCCGCGCCTCTCGGTGTATTCGCGGCGAGACTCATCCAGGGGTTTTCGGCAGGCGGCGAGTTTGGCGCATCGACGGCGATGCTCGTCGAGCATGCGCCGCACCGGCGTGGCTTTCTTGCAAGCTGGCAATTCGCCACGCAGGGTCTCGCGACGCTGCTCGCCGCCACGTTCGGTTTTGCGCTCGCCCGGCTGCTGCCGCATGCCGAGCTCGAATCATGGGGTTGGCGGGTTCCGTTTTTCTTCGGGCTTCTCATTGGGCCGCTCGGGCTTTATCTGCGCCGCTTCCTCGAAGACGCGCCCGCTTTTACCGAGGCCGCACGCACGCAGACACCGGTGCGCGACGTGATCATGCGGCAAAAGGGGATGGTGCTCATCGCGGCCGGCGCGCTGGCCGTCTCGACTTCGGTCAACTATTTGCTGCAATACCTGCCGACGTTTGCGATCCGCCAACTGCACATGCCCGCGTCGACGGGTTTCGCCGCGACGATGATGGGCGGCATCATTCTGACCTGCGTTACGCCGCTGGCAGGGCATGTGTCGGACCGGATCGGCAGGCTCAAGCAGATGGTGACGGTTGGAATCGTGCTCGTCGTGACCGTTTATCCCGCATTCTCGTATGCGGTCGAGCATGGATCCGCGGTCGCGCTGTTTGGGCTCGTCATCTGGCTCGCACTGTTGAAGTCGATCTATTTCGGCGCGCTGCCGGCGTTGATGTCGGAGATTTTTCCGGCAGCGACGCGCTCGACGGGCATGTCGATCGGCTACAACATCGGTGTGACCGTGTTCGGCGGCTTCACGCCTGCGATCGTCACGTGGCTCGTCAGTGCGACGGCGAACCGCGGTGCGCCGGGCTTCTATCTGATGGCGACCGCGATGATCAGTCTTGCTGCGCTCGCATCGGTGAGCCG
>Ga0105240_10011387_pt1 | contig 12389 bp, 10 predicted proteins | sample KBSC54metaG_FD_80426 | JGI IMG/M metagenome (GOLD analysis project Ga0105240, IMG submission 80426) | Corn rhizosphere microbial communities from Kellogg Biological Station, Michigan, USA - KBS C5-4 metaG | ecosystem: Host-associated > Plants > Roots > Rhizosphere > Soil | place: Michigan, USA... | reverse complement strand
TGGCCCTTGTAGATCCAGGTCGCGCCGCGCTTCGTGTAGGCGTTGATCCGGCCGTTGCCGAAGTTCCCGACCAGCAGGTCGTTGCTGAACACCGAGAAGTCGGCCGGCGCGAGCGCCAGCCCCCACGGGGCGTTCAGCGGTGCGTTCTTCTTGCCGCTGTTCACGACGCGGGCGACGAGCTGGCCGTCGGTCGTGAACTCGTCGACGTACGCCTGCCCGGGGACCGGCACGTCGTCCTTCGCCGCCGCATCCTGCTTCGCGAACGTGACGAAGATGTCGCTGCCGAGCGCCTGGATGCCGAACGGGGCGAAGCCCTTCGGCACCTTCGCGTCCTTGAATCCGCCGGGCGTCGTGATCAGCTTGAACGACGCGTCGAAGACGTCGACACGCCCGTTGTGGAAGTCGCTCGCGAACAGGCGGTCGTTTGCGATGGCCAGGCCCTTGTAGATCGCTCCGCCGGCGGAGCGATCGGCGCCGACGAGTGCGGTCGTGGTGTTCACCGCCGGGGACCAGCCGAGCACGGTGCCGCCCTCGGTCGCGAACAGGAAGCGTGCGGCGCCGCTCTTGCCGCCCTGAGTGACGGCGAAGTCGGTGCTCTTGCCGTTGAAGACGGTGCCCGTCGGGCCGCCCGCGACGTTTACGGTGAGCGCCGCCTTCGAGCCGACGCCGCTGTAGAGCGTCGACGTGTTCGTGCCGTTGTTGGACGCCCACCAGGGCGTCGTCGGGCCTGCGGTCAGGCCCCAGCCGTTCACCAGCTTGCCGTCGGTGGCCGGCGCAGGAGTCGCGGCGCCGTCCGAGACGAGCGCATGCACCGAAAAGATGTCGTCTGTCGCCTTGGCGCCGGCGCTTCCCGCCAGAACGGCGAACGCAGCAACCGACGCGAGCGCCAGAGCGACCGCGATGGAGTTCTTCTTCATGCCAACCCTTCTTTCTCTTTTTCTTTGATGTGTACGGCGGCAGTACGCGCGCGGAGGGTCAGGCGGATTGCAGCGCGGATCACATCCGGCACGATCGCAATGCTGCGCGTGTGCCAACCGTGTTGATCGTCGATGACGATGCGAAGTACCGCAGCGCGCTCACTGCGTTCCTCAACGCGTCGTTCGATCTCGACGTGATCGCGGACACGGGCAGCGGCGAGGAGGCGGTCGCGCTCGCCGGGCACCTGCGTCCCGATGCGGTAGTCGTCGACATCGCGATGCCCGTCGTGAACGGCGTCGAGGTGGCCGAACGCCTGCGCGCCGTCCTGCCGGAGCTCGCGATCGTGCTCGTCACCGGCAACGTGCGCGGCGTCGACCCGGAACGGGTGCAGGCGCTCGGCAAGGCGACGCTGGTCCCGAAGGGCGATCCGCTCCCCGTCGAGAACGCGCTGCGAACCATGTCTCGCCGCCCCTCCTAGCCGCCGCAGCCGAGGCCGCTCCGGCCACGGTCCGTGGTCAGACCAGAGCGGAAGAACTGCGACAACCCGTCCACGGGAGCCGGAAACCCGCGGAACGAAGCCATGGGCCACCCGCGCGGACGGGCCGCTCGGAGCCCGATTGTTGGTCAGACCAGAGCGCGGCGCCGCTAGGCGTCGAGGGCCATCGGCGCGTCCTCGAGGCTCTCGACCGCGGCCGCGGCGTGCTCCGCCATCGCGACGAGCACGTCGAGCTCCTCGTCCGAGGGACGGCGGCCGCTGCGCGGCTCGCCGACCGAGAAGATCCCGAGCAGCGAGCCGTCGGACCCGTAGAACGGGACGAAGAGCTCGTCCTCCGGATGCCACAGCCACGGGTCGTCGCCGTGCGCGGCGCCGACGACGACACGATTCCCTTCGAGCGCCGTCCAGTCGAACTCGCCGGCGCGGATGTGGTAGGCGCCGCGGCGATGGAAGCGCGCGTCGAGCAGCGGCGCCCACTCTTCCCAACTGTTCACGCTGTTGAGCAGCGCGACGCGAACCTCGTCGCTGCCGTGGACGGTGACGACGTCGAACAGGTCGGTGCCCGGCCGGCGAAGGTTGACGACGACCGTGTTGAGCCCGAGCGAGTCGGACACCGTCCGAGCGATCGCGTCGAGGACGCTCGACAGCGAACCTGCGCGGCGGACGAGTCGCGTGACGTCGAGGAGGCCGCGCAGGCTCGCAATCGTCGACAAGCGCGGCTCGACCGGCGTGCTCCTCGCGGGCGCGCGGTGCACGTCTGCGTCGCTCGACGTGACGACCTCGACAAGCGCTTCCACGACTGCGGGATCGAACTGCGACCCTGAGTTGCCGCGGAGCTCGCGCACCGCCTCCTCGACCGGAAGAGCCGGGCAGTAGGGGCGCTCGGAGAGCATCGCATCGAACGCGTCGCAGGCGGCGACGACACGTGCAGCGAGGGGGATGTGCTCGCCCGAGAGGCCGTCCGGATACCCGAGGCCGTCCCACCGCTCGTGCGTCGAGCGGACGATCGCGCCCACCGGCTCGAGTGTCGGCACGGAGCACAGCAAACGCTCGCCGACGACCGTGTGCGTCCTCATCAAGCGCCACTCGTCCTCGTCGAGCGGCCCGGGCTTGCCGAGGACGAGGTCCGGGATCGCGACCTTGCCGATGTCGTGCAGCTCCGCCGCGAGCACGACGACGTCCACCTCGTTGACCGACATGCCGAGCGCGAGGGCGACGGTACGCGAGAGCACGGAGACAGCCGTCGAATGGTTGTGCAGGTCGGGCCGCTGCTCCTGGACGACCGCGAGCAGGAGATCGCGCATCTGAAGCCGCGTCGAGCGTCTGTCGCGATCCTTCCGCTCGTACATCCGGCGGTCCGCGAGCGCGAGCGCCTCGCTGGACGTCTCCGCTTCATGCGGGAGCAGCGCGACGCCGTACGAGCAGCCGACCGTGCCCGCCTCGTGCGCCTCCCCGAGCGCCGCCTCGAGCTCGGGCAGCAAGCCGTCGAGCTCGTGCGGCTCGCCCGCGACGAGCGCGCAGAACTCGTCGCCGCCGAGGCGGTAGGCGGTGCCGCGGTCGCGCACCGCGTGCTCGAGCCGGCGGGCGAGCTGCGCGAGCAACCGGTCGCCTTCGAGGTGCCCGAACGTGTCGTTGTAGTGCTTGAAGCCGTTGAGATCGAACAGCACCAGCGCCGCGGGCGCCTCCACCGACGCCACGGCGACCATGCGGTCGAGGTTCTCGATGAGCAGGCGCCGGTTGCCGAGCTGCGTGAGGTCGTCCGTCAGCGCCTGCGTGCGGGTTGCTTCGAGACGGCCCTCGAGAGCCACCGCGTGCGCCATGCGCAGCAGGGCGCACACGAGCGTCGCCGTTGCGAGCGCCGCGGCTGCGCCGCCGATCCTCCCGGTGCCGGCGACCAGCATCACGACGGCGACGCCTGCGGATGGAACCGCGAGCACGAGCCGCCGCATGCCGCGCGGCGGTGCTGCAGCCTCGGCGGGCGGCGGCTCCCACGCCGCGGCCGCGAGCATGAGCATCCCGGCGGCCCACGCGACGTCGATCACCTGCCCCGCCGTCCATTGCGTGGTCACGTAGTCGACGTCGCCGATGCCGAAGACGACGAGGCCGCCGCCGAGCAGCAGCCACGTGCGAGCCGGGCGCCCTCCCGTCAGGACGACCGCGCCGCCGAGCAGCGCCAGGAGGATGACGTCGCCGAGCGGATACGCAAGCTTCAGCGCGACGGAGATCGAGCCGCCCGTCGCAGCATCCACCACCGGCCGGAACGCGAATGCGGCGCCGAGCGCCGTCGTCGCGAGCGCGGCCACGAGCCCGTCGAGCCACAGGCCCGCGTCGAGCGCGACGACCCGCCGTCGCACGAGCATCGCGATCGTCGCGTACGCGCCCGGGTACAGGGCGAGCCAGAAGGGGTCTGCCGCCGAGGGCGTCCCGACGTGGCCGTTCGAGACCATGAGCGCCGCGTCGACGACGAAGCCGAACGAGTAGAAGAGCATGCCGGCCGCGAGCGGCAGCCAGATGCGGCGCTCGCCCGGGACGAACGTCCGCCGGATGATGAGCGCGGTCGCGCCGAAGGACGCGACGTTCGTCAGGTTCAGCCCCGCGAGGTGCGGCGCGCCCCCGAAGAAGAGCCAGCTCAAGGCATGCACGGCCACGAGCGCGCCGAAGCCGCCAGTCGCAGCCGAGACCCACCCGCCGCGCCGCATCCCCTTGGTTTCGGCGTTTCAGGGCATCCGGACCTCCCCCATATCGGTGACTTCCGGCAGGATGCGGCTCGATGTGGGACCCCACTCCCGACCAGGAGGCCGCCGCCGCGCTCGGCGAGACGCTGCGCGGGCTCGGCTACGACGAGGAGGCGATCGAGGACCGGCTCGGCGAGGAAGCCGTCGCGGCGGAGGCCGGCGAGGCGCTCGTGCACGCACTCCGGCTCGACGACGACGAGCTCGGGGACGCGATCCGGCTGCTGCTCCTCGCGCGGCCGGTCGCGCGATCGTCGTTCGCCGCGTCGGCGGAGCTCGTCCGGCTCGGGCTCGCCACCGTGGAGGGCTCGCTTCTCGTCCCGCGCGCGCGCATCGTCCCGACCGAGAGCGTGTACCTCACGTTCGACACGTTCTCGAACGGCGACGACGATCCGCCCGGCTGGGTGGCGAGCTTCACCCCGACCGCGTACTGGCTCGCGTCGCTGACGCCGCGCCGCCGGGTGCGCCGCGCCCTCGACATCGGGACGGGGAACGGTGTGCATGCGCTGCTCGCCGCGGCTCACGCGGACGAGGTGATCGCGACGGACGTCAACCCGCGTGCGCTCGCGTTCACCCGGATCAGCGCTGCGCTCAACGGCCTGGACAATGTCGAGACGCGCCTCGGCAGCCTCTTCGAGCCCGTCGCCGGCGAGACGTTCGGGCTCATCACGTGCAACGCGCCGTACGTGATCTCGCCGAAGGCTCGCTGGCAGTACCGCGACGCAGGGTTCCCGGGCGACGACTTCTCGCGGCTGGTCGTCACGAGCGCCGCCGCGCACCTCGAGGACGACGGCTTCGCATCCGTGCTCGTCAGCTGGCTCGCGGCGTCGGAGGACGATCCCGACGAGCATGTCCACGAGTGGCTCGAAGGGAACGGGTGCGACGCATGGATCATCGGACTCGCAGGCTCGGACCCGGTCGACCACGCAGCGGGCTGGAACGATCACTTGAGCGCCGATCCGGACGCGTATGCCGCGGAGATCGACGAGTGGACGTCCTATTTCGAAGCGCTCGGCGCGGGCTGGATCTCCGAAGGAGGCGTCGTGATGCACAAGCGCGCCGGCGATCGCCACATCGTGCGCGCGGACGGCGTCGACGAGGACGAGCTCGAATTCGCGAGCGACCAGATCGACCGCGTGTTCACCGCGCTCGCCGCGATCGCACGCGACGGCGACGCGGTGCTCGACGGACGGCTGCGACTCGTCGAGGAGACACGGTTCGACCAGGAGCTCGACCGGACAGGCACCGTCACGTCGACACTGCTCGTGCTCGACGAAGGGACGTGCACCGACTGGGAGCTCACCGTCGAGGAGGCCGACGTGCTCGTCGCCCTCGACGGCGCGACGACGCTCGACCAGGCGGTCGCCCGCGTCGCCCGCCGCGAAGACCTGTCGAAGCGCGAGGCCGCGGAGCTGCGCCGCGACATCCGCGACCTTGCGCGCGACCTGCTCGAGGTCGGCGCGCTGGAGCTCACCTGACGACGTCGGATCTCTTCGACGAGCATCCCCGAGCTGCGTCGTGCGAGACGCAGCTCCGCCAGTTCGGCGGCGTGCGCAGCTTCTCCGGCCCGATCGCGACCGTTCGCTGTCGCGAGGACAACGTGCTGCTGCGGGGGCAGGTCTCGGAGCCCGGCGGCGGCCGTGTGCTCGTCGTCGACGGCGGCGGCTCGTTCGCCTGCGCGCTGCTCGGCGACAACATCGCGGAGATCGCCGTGCGGAACGGCTGGGCCGGAATCGTCGTCAACGGCTGTGTGCGGGACGTCGTCGCGCTCGCCGAGCTGCCGATCGGGATCAAGGCGCTCGGCACGAACCCGCGGCCGAGCGGCAAGGCCGGCGGCGGCGAGACCGGCGTCCCGGTGACGTTCGGCGGCGCGGAGTTCGCACCCGGCTCGATCCTCCACGCCGACGACGACGGCGTGATCGTGCTGTCGCCGTGACGTGGCTCGCCGCCCCGCTCGCGATCGCGACCGCGGTCTCGACCATGCTCGGCGGTCTCGTCGCCTTTCGGCTGCGCAAGGAGCTGGCCACCGTCATCGCGTTCACCGGCGGCATCGTCGTCGCGGTCGCGCTCTTCGACGTCCTGCCGGAGGCGCTCGACCTGATCGACTCGCCGCGACGCGTGATGACGGTCGTCGGCGCCGGGTTCGTCGGCTTCTTCCTCGTGGAGCGCATGCTCGTGCTCCACCACCGAGACGAGCCCGAGCAGGCGCGTGCGCACGCGCGCGTCGGCGCGCTCGGCGCGGCGGGGCTCTCACTCCACAGCTTCCTCGACGGCCTCGGCATCGGCCTCGCCCTCCACGTGAACACCGCGACCGGGCTGCTCGTCTTCCTCGCCGTGGTCAGCCACGACTTCGCCGACGGGATGAACACGGTCAGCTTCGTGCTGCGACAGAGCGACGACGGGCGAAGTGCGCTGCGGTGGCTCGCGATCGACGCGACCGCCCCACTGGTCGGGGCGATCGTCGGCATGTCGCTCGGGATCTCCGACCACGGCCTCGGCTACGTGCTCGCCGCGTACGCCGGGTTCTTCCTGTTCCTCGGTGCGACCGACCTGCTGCCCGAGGCGCACAGCCACCCGTCGTGGCGTCGTGTGCTGCTCACGATCGCCGGCTTTGCCGCGACGTTCGTCGTCGCGTATGCCGCCTCGCGCTAGGAACGCGAGCCGAGCGTCACGTGCACCGTCTTCGACGAGCCGTTCCGCCTGATCGTCAGCGTCAGCGCGTCACCCGGCTTGTCACCCGCGATGATCGCGCGGATCTGCGCCGAGCTCGTGATCTGCGTCGCGCCGACGGCGGTGATCACGTCGCCTTCCTTCAGGCCTGCGTCGTCGGCGGCGCTGCCGCTCTTCACGCTCGCGATGCGCACGCCGTTCGCGGTGTCGGCCGGTGTCACGCCGAGGAGCGCGTGCTGCGCCTTGCCGCTCGAGATCAGTTGCGACGCGATCGACTTGACCGTGTTCGACGGGACCGCGAACCCGACGCCGTCGTTGCCGCCGCCTTCGCTCTGGATCTGCGACGTGATGCCGATCACCTCACCGTGGAGGTCGAGGAGCGGGCCGCCGGAGTTGCCGTGGTTGATCGCGGCGTCGGTCTGGAGCGCGCCTTCGATCGGCGTGTCGTCGGGTGACGAGATTTCGCGGCCGACGGCGCTGATGATCCCGCTCGTCACGGTGCCGTCGAGGCCGAACGGATTGCCGATTGCGACCACGCCGTCACCGACGGCGACCTTCGAGCTGTCGGCGAGCGTCAGCGGGTTGAGCTTCGAGGACGGTGCGTTCACGTGCAGCACGGCGACGTCGGTCGCGGAGTCGGAGCCCACGACGGTCGCGGTGTAGGTCGAACCGTCGGAGAACTTCACCTTGACGGTGCTCGCACCCGAGATGACGTGCTGGTTCGTGACGATGTCGCCCTTCGTGTCGTAGACGAAGCCGGTCCCTTCGGCGGACTGGCTGCCGCTGTTGCCGAACGGGAACGACTGACCGCCGCCCGAGCTCGTCGCGTCGACTTCCACGACGCTCTTCGTCGCGTCCTTCGCAACCTGGCCGACGCTCAGGTCGGCATTGGCGACGTTCGCGCCGGTGGCGGGGCTCGTGACGGTGGTGGTCTTCACCGAGCCACCGCCGTCGGAAACCGTGGCGATCGCGGCGCCTGCGCCACCGCCGATGACGGCGGCCGCGGCGACCATGGCGACGATCCGGTTACTGGGCATCTCGAAAGTCCTTTCGTTCGCGAGTTCTCCTCCAGGATTCCCCGCGTCGCTATGTCGTCGCTGAGGACGAGCTAAGAAGTTCCTGAGAAGGCAGAGTGCCCGAACATGCTCGCGCCACCGCCCGCCCTCCGCCACGCGGACTTCCGCCGCCTCTGGATCTCGATCGTCTGCTCGGGCCTGGCGATGCAGATGGCCCAGGTCGCGATCGGCTGGCAGGTGTACTCGATCCGCCACAACGCGTTCGACCTCGGCCTTATCGGCCTCGCCGAGTTCGCGCCGGTGCCGCTGCTCGCGCTGCCCGCCGGCCAGCTCGCCGACCGCCTGCCGCGAGTCGGCCTGGTGATCGTGACGAGCCTCGGCGACGCGGCCGTTGCTGCGCTGCTGCTCGTCGTCACGCTCCACGGAGCGCACGAGCTCTGGCAGTTCGTCGCGCTCGCAGCGCTGACCGGGACGATCGGCGCGCTTGGGAGCCCGGCCCAGCGGTCACTGACGCCCGAGCTCGTCCCGGAGGACCTGTTGACCGGCGCACTCGCCCTGCGCTCGATCGGCGGGCAGGCGGCGACGATCGGCGGCCCGGCGCTCGGCGGGTTCCTCTTCGCGGTGCGACCGGAGGCGGTGTACGTCGCCGCCGGGACGATGCTGCTGCTCTCGGCGGTCGTGCTCCTGCCGGTGACGCGGCCCGCAGCGCTCCCCGCCGGCGAGACGGCCGACCTTCGCACGCTCACCGCAGGCGTGCGCTTCATCCGCGGCACGCCGGTGATCCTCGGCGCGATCACGCTCGACCTGTTCGCGGTGTTGTTCGGCGGCGCCGTCGCGCTGCTGCCGCTCTTCGCGAAGTCGATCCTTCACACGGGCCCGTTCGGGCTCGGCGTGCTGCGCAGCATGGTCGCCGTCGGCGCCCTCGCCGCGGGCTTCAGGCTCGCGCGCAAGCCGCTCGGTGGACGTGCGGGCCGGACGCTGCTGCTCGTCGTCGGGGCCTTCGGCGCGAGCATGGTCGTGTTCGGGCTCTCGCGGTGGTTCTGGCTGTCTGCGGCCGCGCTCGCCGTGAGCGGGTTCGCCGACATGTACTCGATGAACATCCGCTCGACGACGGTCGCCCTCGCGACGCCGAACCGGTTGCGCGGCCGCGTGAACGCCGTCGAGAATGTCTTCATCGGCGCGTCGAACGAGCTCGGTGCGTTCGAGTCGGGCGCCGCCGCCGCGCTGCTCGGAGCGACGCCGGCGGTGGTTGCAGGTGGGGCGCTGACGATCGTCCTGGCGCTCGTCTGGCCGCGGCTGTTCCCCGACCTCGCCGCGGTCGACCGGCTGTCAGCCGCCGGTCTTCGAGAAGTGCTGCCAGTCGGGCGAGACGGTCCAGCGGCCGCCCCAGAGCCAGCCGACTGACGCGAACGCGCGCACGAGCAGGCCGCCGGCGACGGCCATGCCGCGGCGGTAGCGCGAGCGCTCGACGTACGCCCGGCCGGCGGGCGGCAGCACTCGACCTCCCTCGAGGTACGGGTTCTCGACCGTGTTCACGTCGATCGCCTCGCCGTACGCGTGCACCGACCATCGCTTCGGCCCCGGCGCGACGGCGTACCGGCAGTTGAACGCGGACGTGTTGTCGGCCGCCATCGACCGGTCGTCGCTCCCGCCGTAACGCCCGACCGGCTGCATGCGATGGATCGGGAAGCGCGCGGCGTAGAGGCGGCGGAACACGAGCTCGACATCGGGCACGACACGGCGGTTGACCACCAGGCTGCCGGTGTGCGCGCGACCGTCGAAGCCGATATAGGTGACCGTCACCGTGCGCAGGCCGGACGGCCCGACCGGGCAGCCCGCATGCCAGGAGCGGCCGAGCTCGGCTGCGGTGACCGGTGCGACGTGCGCGTGGAAGGGCGGGAGCCCGGGCATGCTTCCCGGCATGATCGCGCACTGCGCGCAGGTGATCCACGTCAGGGCAGCCGCCCCGGCGACGACGTACGCCGTCGTCACGCTCACGTCGTGCGGCACACAGGTTGCAGGGCCGTGGCGTGCGCGCGTCGGACGCAACGGCCTGTCGTCACATCACCGCGAGGGCGACGGAACGACACCGCTCGGCACGTACCGCATCGGGCCGATCGTCTACGGGCTCGACCGCGACCCGGGTGTGCGCTTCCGCTACCACCGCCTGACCTGCGGCGACTGGTGGGACGAGGACTCGCGCTCGCCGACCTACAACGAGTTCCAGCACGTCGCGTGCGGCACGCAGCCCGCATTCGGAGCTGGGAGCGAAGCGCTCTGGCGCGCAACCGTCGCCTACCGCCTCTTCGCCGTGCTCGAGTACAACACCGCGCGCATTCCCGGGCGCGGCTCCGCGATGTTCCTCCACGTGGACACCGGCCACGCGACGAACGGCTGCGTGTCGCTGCCGCGGGCGGAGCTCGTCCGCCTGTTGCGCTGGCTCAGGGCCGGCGCGACGATCACCATCACTGCATAATTCTCAGGCTCCTGTATAGTACGCAGCAATGCTCGCTGCCGCCATCCTGGGCTGCGCCGGCTACGTCGGCCAGGAGACGCTCGACCGGGTGCTCGCACACCCCGGCCTGGAGCCGATCGCCCTCGGCTCGGACACGCTCGCCGGCAGGCCGGCGGCCGCGCTCGATCCGCGCCTGAACGGCTCGCTGCCTGCGTTCACGACGAACGCCGAGGCGGCCGCCGCCGGCGCCGACGTCCTCTTCCTCGCCCTCGACGGCGACCAGGCCGCCGCCTTCGACCCGCCGTCCGGCGCGGTCGTCGTCGACCTCTCCGGCGCACACCGGCTCGCCGACCCCGATCTCGCCCTCGCCTGGTACGGCGCGGCTCCCGGCGCGTGGAGCTACGGGCTGCCCGAGCTCTACCCGCCGGCGGGCGAACTGATCGCGAATCCCGGCTGCTACGCGACCGCGGCCCTGCTCGCGCTCGGGCCGCTCGCCGGGGAGATCGGCAACGTCGTGGTCGACGCGAAGTCCGGCGTGTCCGGCGCGGGCAAGGCGCTGAAGCAGTCCTCGCACGCCGGGTTCGTGCTCGAGAACCTCTCGCCGTATGCCGTCGGCGCACACCGCCACTCGCCCGAGATCGCGCAGCAGCTCGGCATACCCGTGTGCTTCGTGCCGCACCTCCTCCCCGTGCGCCGCGGCCTGCTCGCGACCTGCTACATCCAGACGGACGCCGACGTGCGCGACCTGCTCCTGGAGGCCTACGCGGGGTCACCGGTCGTGCGCGTTCTTCCCGAGGGAACGACGCCGGAGCTGGCGCGCGTGCAGTCCACCGACGGCGCGGAGATCGGCGTCTTCACGGACGGCGCGACCGGGACGGCGATCGTGATCTGCGCACTCGACAACCTCGGCAAGGGCGCCGCCGGCCAGGCGGTGCAGAACGCGAACATCGCGCTCGGGCTCGACGAGACCGCCGGGCTGAGGCTGCACGGGGTGCTCGTATGAGCGTCACCGCCGCGCAGGGATTCGTCGCCGCAGGCGTGCGCGCAGGCATCCGCCGCGACCGCAAGGACGTGGCGCTGCTGCGCGCCTCGACACCCGCGACCGGCGCGGCGATGTGGACACAGAACCGCGTGCAGGCTGCGCCGGTCATCGTGTCGAAGGCGAACCTCGAGCTCGCGCAGCCGCAGGCCGTCGTCGTCAACTCGGGCGTCGCGAACGCCGCCACCGGCGCCCAGGGGATCGCCGACGCGATCGCGACGGCGGAGCACGCGGCCCAGGCGCTCGGCCTCGCGCCCGAAGACGTGCTCGTCCTGTCGACCGGCGTGATCGGCGCGCCGCTGCCGCTCGAGCGCGTGTGCGCGGGGATCGACGCCGCCGCCGCAGCGCTGTCGACGGGCGGCGGGGCCGACGCGGCCGAGGCGATCCTGACCACCGACACGCGCGCGAAGGAGACGGTGTTCCGCGGCTCCGGCTTCGTCGTCGGCGGGATGGCGAAGGGCTCCGGGATGATCCACCCCAACCTGGCGACGATGCTCGCGGTCGTCACGACCGACTACCCGCTCGAGCCCGGTGAGGCGATCGGCTTCCTCCGGCCCGCGGTGGACGCTTCGTTCAACTCGATCACGGTCGACGGCGAATGCTCGACGAACGACGCGGTCGTCCTCCTCGCGTCGGGAGCGGCCGCGGTCGAGCGCACGCCCGCGACGGATGCCGAGCTCGCGCTCGCGGTCCGCACCGTCTGCGCCGAGCTCGCGCAGCAGATCGTCGCGGACGGCGAAGGCGCGACGATGCTGGCGGAGATTGCGGTGAGCGGTGCGGCGAGCGAGCCGGAAGCGCGCGCGATCGCGCAGCGGATCGCGACCTCGCCGCTCGTGAAGACGGCGCTCTTCGGCCGCGACGCGAACTGGGGACGCGTGCTTGCCGCTGCAGGCTCGGCGCCGTTCAACGGTGGGTACGCACAGCTCGACCCCGCGCGCGTCTCGCTCTCGTACAACGGCACGCCCGTGCTCGTCGGCGGCGCGCCGCAGGACGCCGAGCCGCCGGTCGACGGCGGCGTCTGCACGATCGAGCTCGATCTCGGCCTCGGCGACGGCAGCGCCGG
>Ga0105240_10011386_pt1 | contig 12390 bp, 10 predicted proteins | sample KBSC54metaG_FD_80426 | JGI IMG/M metagenome (GOLD analysis project Ga0105240, IMG submission 80426) | Corn rhizosphere microbial communities from Kellogg Biological Station, Michigan, USA - KBS C5-4 metaG | ecosystem: Host-associated > Plants > Roots > Rhizosphere > Soil | place: Michigan, USA... | reverse complement strand
GAACTGATAGAGCAGGTTGTCGTCGAAGCTCGTGACGCCGGGCTGCGCTTCCGCCGGCGTGAGGAGCGCCCAGCTGTCGAGCACCAACGCGATGCGATCCGGCGACGAGCCCGGAAACGCGTAGACGTCGGTCATGTCCATCGACGGATTCAGCTCGACGTCAGCGGTGTCCTGGTGATCCGACGCCAGTGAGCGCTTGACGAGCAATCCGGTTGCCGTGACCACCACGGCCAGGACCGCGATCCACGCGCGCGATCGGGCTCTGATGTTGTTGTGCCAGTGCATGGCTGCCTCCCAACGGGTGAGAACGCGTCGCAATTGCGACCAGGGCATCGGGCGATACCTGGCTCTCTACGTCGGGATCTCGGGATTGGATCTGTTCAGGAATAGCGAACAGGAGCTTCGGCGCATCGGGCATGCGCGTCGGTGCGGACCTTCGTTTCAGTCGCTCTTGCCCGCGGCACCGACCAGGAACGGGGTGGTGGTCGGCTGTGCAGATCCGCCCGCCGGCTCGCTGGTCACGGCGATCGCGGCAAGTGAATCGGGGGCGAGCGCGTACGTCGCGCGCACGATCGCCGAGCCGGAGTCGGAGGGCGTGAAGGTGCCCGCACTCACCTTCTTCTGGTCGCGAGTCACGAGCCAGAGCTGGTACGTGCGTCCCGGCGTCGTGGGCGGAAGATTGTAGGCGACGAACGTCCACCGATTCGCGGGCTGATCCCAGAACATGCGCCCGTACGGCTGGCGCGCGTTCGTGGCGCCCGCATCCATCACGCGCACGCCCGGGCCCGTGAGCCCATCGAGGATCGCCTTCTGGTCCGCGAGACGCCGCTCGAGCACGCCCGTGCTGTCGCGCAGCGCGGCTCGCGCTGCGGAAAGCTGCTGGATGGTCGAGCGGAGGCTGACGTCGTACGCGATGGCACCGATCGCGAGGAGCAGCGCCGCGGCTGCGAGCCAGCGCGCGATCGTCGGGCGCGCGGAGCCGCGCTCGCGCGCGCCGGCGGACTGCGGAGCCGGCGCAGACGCTCGTTCGCGGATCGGAGTGACGCCGGTGCGATCCTCGATCGCGCGCCCGAGCAGCCGCGCACGCATGGCGGCTTCGCGCTCCGCCGGCATCTTGCGCTCCGGGAGCGACTTTCCGATCGATGCGGCGGCGTCGCGCAGCGCGGCGAGCTCGCGCCTGCACTCGTCGCACGTCGTCAGATGGCGATCGAGCTCGGCGCGCTCCGCCGGCGAGAGCGCGTCGAGCGCGTCCAGCGCGAGCATCTCGCGCACGAGGTCGTGGCCGGTGGGATCGCTCATCGCGGCTCCTCCCGGTGCTGGGCGAGTGGCGCTCGCAGCTTCTCGAGCGCGAGACGCGCGCGCGTCTTGACGGTGCCGAGCGGCAGCGACGTGCGCGCCGCGATCTCGCTCTGGCTCAGCCCTCCGAAATACGCGAGCTCGATCACTTCGCGCTGCTCGGGCGGAAGCTTCTCCAGCGCCGATGCGACATCCCGCGCACGCTCCGACGCCTCTGCCTGCTGCTGCGGATTCGCGCTGGTGGCTCTGGAGCCCGCTACTCCGCCGCTGCCATCCGATGATGGGACGACGACATCCAGCGGCTCTTCGGCGCGACGCCGGCGCGCGCGCTGGCGATCGAGCGCGCGGCTTCGCGCGATCGTCGACAGCCACGAGGAGACGGCGCCGCGAGAGGGATCGTACCGGCCAGCCTCCCGCCACGCCTGCCAGAACGTCTCTTCCACCGCATCCTCCGCATCGTCCGCCTGCCCGAGCAAATAGTACGCGATCGTGTGCACGGTCGTCGCCCACCGATCGTACAACACGCCGAGCGCGTGCTCGTCGCCAGCCGCCATACGGGCGACGAGTGCGACATCGGAGTCAGAGTCGATCGGCACGAGCGTCTGGAGAAGGTACGCTCATCGAGGGCGAAGCGGATTCATCGTGCTGTGGAATCTAGGATGTCGAGGGTACGATGCCAGCCCGAAGGCGCACTTCTCGTCTCGCGCCCACGCGATTAGAGGAGCGGCGCGATCAGGTTCGCAGCCCATTCGGCGATGTGAACGATCCAGGAGCGCCGGCGGAACGTCGCGAGATCGATCTCCGTCGCGAAACCGAGGTCCTCCATGAACAATGCGGCCATGCGCTGCCCGAACTCGGTGTCGAGCACCATCAGCGTCGCCTCATCGTTCAGGGAAAGCGACCGGTTGTCGAAGTTCATCGTGCCGATGCTCGACCAGCAGCCGTCGACGACGAAGGTCTTTGCGTGGAGGGTCGATGCGGCGTACTCATAGACGCGCACTCCGGCCGAGAGCAGGGCGTCGTAGCGGTGGCGCGCCGCCAGTCGGGTGATGGCGACGTCCGTGCTCGCGCCTCCAACGAGGATTCGGACGTCCACGCCCCGCCGCGCGGCATCCGCCACCAATTCGGTGAAGCTTCGATCCGGTGCGAAGTAGGCGTTGGTGACGTACAGCGATCTGCGTGCGCCCGCGATGGACATCCCGAGGAAACGCTCCGCCGACGTGCTGCCGAGCGTCGGCTCGGTTGCGAGCAGGGCTGCGGCGTGCACGCCCGCGCTCTGCTCGTGCGCAACGGCGCGACCGCTCACGAGCGCGCCCGTCGCCTCGGTCCATGCCGCGACGAAGGCAGCCTGCAGCTGCCGAACGGCCGGCCCTTCAAAGCGAACGTTGGTGTCCCGCCACTGGCCCCTGGTGCGCCCATTGCCGAGCCACTTGTCGTCGAAGCCGAAGCCGCCCGTCCACCCGATGCGTGCGTCGACGACGATTCCTCGAATGTGCGCCCGATTCTGCACGACCCAGAGATTTCGAAAGCGAAGCGAGCGAAACGCGACCGCTCGCACACCGGCTTCGCGCAAGGCAGCCCAGTACGAGCGCGGCAGGGCGGACGCTCCGAACGCATCGTAGAGGAAGAGAATGGTCACCCCCGCTCGTGCGCGCTCGGTGAGCACGCTGGCCAGTTTGTCGGCGACGCGACCCGGGCCCATGTAGTACAGCTGCAACGTGATCGACCGCTCCGCCGACTCCAGATCGGACCACAGCCGATCGAAGGTGCCGTCGCCGTTCAGCGCGAGCTCGACGCGATTACCCGGGACGAGGGTACAATCGGTGAGCATCGCGACCGTCAGCGGAAACTCCGGTTCGGTTGGCGCAACCGGCATCCCGTCCGCGCCAACCCCCCGAACCCGGCGCATGACGGTGCCGCGCGTCACGAAGAGAAAGCCGATCAGGGCGGCGAGGACGACGACTGTGACGAATCCCCAGCGGACCACGATGATGATCATTGCCCCATCCCCGGTTGAGCGCGTTGCGCTACGCGTCCGGTCTGCGCATGTTCTGCGCGCCTACTTCGAGAGGATTGAATGAAACACCCAGCCACCATCGCCCTGCTGCTCGCGTTTTCGGCGTCGACGCTTCGAGCGCAGAGCTCCGCCGATCAATCGGTTGGAACGGCGCGCGCACTCTGGCAGCAGCTGAGCGGCTACGTCACGCAGGCCGCAGAAGACATGCCCGATGCCAAGTACAGCTACAAGCCCACCCCGGATGTTCGCTCGTTCGGCGAGCTGATCGCGCACGTCGCGGGCTCACAGTACATGTTCTGCGCCGCGGCTACTGGCGACAGCGCACGCGCTGAGGATGACATCGAGAAGAAGAAGATGACGGCCAAGTCGGATCTGGTGGCCGCGATGCGCGCATCGAATGCGTATTGCGCGCGCGCGTATCAGCAGACCGACGATGCGTCCGCCGGCAAGGTGAAGCTGTTCGGGCAGGAGCGGACTCGCCTCTACGCGCTCATGATCAACGCGACGCACGACGCGGAGCACTACGGCAATCTCGTGACGTATCTGCGCATGAACGGAATGGTGCCGCCGTCGAGCAAACGGCAGTGACGTGAGCGTCAGGCGGCTTCGCGGTTCACGCGAAGCCGCCTGCGTGCCGACTCGAGAATGCCCACGCCAACGAGGTTCGCGAGCACGATCACGAGCGAGATCTTGGCCGCGAACACCGCGACGCTCTCCACCTTGATGATGGGGAACACCGCGAGCACCACGTAGAGCACCGTCATCGCGAGTCCCGAGGCGGACGCCACGCGCAGCCAGAGCGGCGGTCGTGGGGCCACGCCGCGCAAACCGAAGAGCGGAATCGCGAACATGACCACGTAGGTCAGCGCGTAGAACATTCCGCTCGCATTGAAGAGCAGCTGGAACGCCTCGGCCTGCCCCACGCCGACGAGGCTCAGAAGCGCGATCGCGAACGCGCACACGCCGACGAGCACGATCGAGTTCACCGGCGTGCGATACTTCGCGTGCAGGCGGCTGAACCACGGCGGCAGCAGCCGGTCCCACCCCGCCACCATCGGAAGCCGCGCGACCGCCGTGAAGGCGACGTTCGTCTGCGCCACGCGCATGGCCAGCGTCAACAGAATTGCGATAGTGACGAGCTGCCCGGCAATGCCGAGCGGGCCGAACCCGGCGCGCAGCACCTGCGGGAGCGGGCCGACGAGATCGATCTGATCCGCCGGGATGTACGCGACGACGGTGCTCGTGCCCAGCACGAACATGAGCGCGATGATCGGCGCGGCAATGAGTACGGAGCGCCGCACGGACCGCGCGGGCGCTCGGGTCTCTCCCGCGAGGATCGCGACGTACTCGAACCCGCCGAGCGCGCCGAAGCCCATCTTCCCGAGGATGTTGAGGTCGAGCAGCGAGAACGATGGGACGGTGGTGCGAAATGGGTGATACTCGCGCAGATGGCCCGTCGACAACCCGATCAGGGGCATGATGAGCAGCGCGCTGAACACGACGAGCATCACGATGCCGCCCACGTTGTGCACCCATTTGCCCACCGACAATCCGATCACCGACGCCAGAATCATCAGCATGAGAAGCACCGCCGTCGCGAGCGCGACGAACCAGCTGCTCGTGGTCATCCAGGATGCGCCCGGGCCGAGCGCGTAGGAGAGGTAGGTGGCGCACTCGAGCCCGATCTCCGACGTGTGCACGATCACGTAGAGCCAGAGATTCCACGCCAGCAGGAAGCCGATCGTGCCGTTGAAGCCGAGCTTCGCCCACTGGTAGAGTCCACCTTCCAGGGGCATCAGCCGGCTGAGATACATCACCACGGCGGCGGATGGCAGGTAGAACAGCACGAGTGCCAGCAGCCAGAAGATGACGTGCGATGGCCCGAGCTTTCCCGCCACGCCGATCCACGACAGGCCGACGATGAAGAGAATCTGCGTGAGTACGAGATCCCGAACGCCGAGCTCCTTCCTGAGCGAGGCACTGTGCGCCTCGACCCGCGCCTCTGCCTGCGCGAGCTCGGTGGTTGCGAGCGCGGGCGCCGTTGCGGGCTCCGTCATCGGTGTGTGTGCGCGAGAATGTGCCAGTAGCGCGCCCACGCCTCGAGCCCCTCGTGCAGTCGATGCACGCGGAAGAATTCATTGGGCGCGTGGTAGTCCTCGTCCGCGGTGGAGAAGGAGAAGAACACGGTGTCCAATCCCATGTGGCGCTGGAAGAGCTCCGAGATCGGAACCGTGCCACCCATGCGCACGATCAGCGGATGCACACCGTACACGGCGTGCAGCGCGGCATCGGCGGCTTCGAGCGCGAAGTGTCCGGCCTCGATGTGCGCCGCGCGCGTGCCGTGATCGTCGGCCGCGATCGAGAGACGGGTCCCCGGCGGCACGTGGCTCTCGAGGTGTCGCGCGACGAGCTCGATGATCTCTGCCGGATCCTGATCGGGCACGAGGCGGCAGGTGATCTTCGCGTGCGCTTCGGAGGGGATCACCGTCTTCTGCCCCGGTCCGGTATAGCCGCCCCACATTCCGTTGACCTCGAGCGTGGGTCGCGTCCACTGCCGTTCGAGCGTGGTGTATCCGGGCTCGCCGAAGGCCGCGGGCGCGCCCACCTGCGCGAGATACTTCGTCTCATCGAAGGGAAGGGCAGCGATCGCCGCGCGCTCGGCCGGCGCGAGCTCGCGCACACGATCGTAAAAGCCCGCCACCGCGACGCGCCCATTCGGCTCGTGCAGCGATGAGATCAGCGATGCCATCGCGTGCAGCGGATTGGCGACACCGCCGCCGTGCCGTCCCGAGTGGAGATCCTTGCCCGCGGCGGTGAGCGTGAGCTCGAGCCCGATCAGTCCGCGGCTCGATACCGTGAGCGATGGCTCGTCGATGCGCCACATCGCGCCGTCGGCGGAGAGCACGACATCGGCCGCCAGCAGCGCGGTGTTGTCGCGGATGAAGGCGTCGAGATGCGCGCTGCCGATCTCTTCTTCGCCCTCGAACATGCACTTCACGTTGATCGGGAGCGCGCCGAGCACCGCGAAGAACGCCTCGGCGACCTTGATCGGGACGAGCATCGGTCCCTTGTCGTCGGACACGCCGCGTGCGTACAGCCGCCCATCGCGAATGGTCGGAGTGAACGGTGGGCTCGTCCATTTCTCTAGCGGATCCGCCGGCTGCACGTCGTAGTGACCGTACACGAGCACCGTCATCCTGCCCGGTGCGCCGAGCCACTCACCGTATACCACCGGATTGCCGCCGGTGGGAATGGTGCGCACGGTGAACGGTCCGGCGGCTTCGAGCGCCTGCGCCACCCAGCTCGCGGCCGCGCGCATGTCGCTCTCGTGCGCCGGATCCGTGCTCACGCTCGGAATCGCGGCGAACTCGATGAGCTCCGCGAGGATGCGCTCGTGACGCGACGCGAGATGCTCGAGGACCGCGTGCATCGACGTCACTTGCCGCCGTCTACCGAAAGCACCTGTCCCGTGATCCATCGCGCGTAGTCCGACGCGAAGAAGAGCACCGCATGCGCGATGTCGTCCGGAGAGCCGAGGCGCTTGAGGGCGATGCTCTCGACGAGCGCATGCTGGCCCTCGGCGCCGTAGGACTCCCACTGGCGCTCCGTGGCGGGATTGGAGCGCACGAATCCCGGCGCGACGTTGTTGACGGTGATGCCCCACCGTCCCAGCTCGTGCGCGAGCTGCCGCGTGAGCCCGATCTGCGCCGCCTTCGCCGACGCGTACGCCTGAATGCCCGTGAGACTGATCCCGAGCCCCGCACCGCTCGAGATGTTGATGATGCTTCCGCTCCGCGCGGCCTTCATGCTCGGCGCGACCGCCTGCGAGAGAAAGAACGCGCCGCTCACGTTCACGTCGAAGATCGCCTGCCACTCCTGCGGCGACACATCCTCGAGCGGACGGCCCACCTGCCCGAGCACGCCGCCGGCGTTGTTGACGAGGATGTCGATGCGTCCCGTCGCGGACATCACATCGTCCGCGAGCTCGAGCGCTGCCATCTTGTCGCTCACGTCGATCCTGCGCGTCACACACGCGCCGCCCGCGATCTCGCAGAGTCGCTGCGTCTCCGGAAGCTCGGCCTCGAGAAGATCGCAGGCCCAGACGCGAGCTCCGAGTCGGGCGAATGCCACGGCGATGGCGCGGCCGAAGCCGTGTGCCGCGCCGGTGACGATGGCGGACTTGCCGCGGAAGTCGATGTTCATCGACGCGTCGTTTTCGGGATGATCGCCGCGAGCGCGTCGAGTGTGTCGAGCGACTGCGCCCGCGCTCCGTTCTCGACTTCGTGAATCAGCTCGACGAGCCGGGCCGTGAGCGGCGCCTTGACGCCCGCCTGCTCGCCGAGGGCGACGATGATCCCGAGCTGCGCATCCACCTCGGTTCTGCGCTTGCGCACCGCGAGATCGCGCCAGATCCCGCTGTGCGTTTTCACCGATTTTCGATTGTGCGCCACGAGCTGATCGAGCGAGCGTTCCGCGGCGCCGGCGGGCGCATCCGGGAGGTACGAGGCCGGATCGAAGCCGTCGAATCCGGCGGGAGTGACGCCGCGCGCCTGCGCCACCGCGAGAATCTCCCGCGCGAGCGCGATGTAGAGCTCGCGGTATTCGGGCATCGCGAGCGCGTCGGCGATCGACTCGTTGGTGAGCGCCGTCGCGAACAGCATCGCGCCGTAAGCCTCCTTCCCCCAGAGATACCCCCAGATGTTCGGCGTCACGATCGCGCGTGCATCGAAGTCGAGCCACGCCGCGCGAATCGCTTCTGCGCGCGGCGTGACGCGTCCGTCGATCTCTCCCACCACCACCGCGCCGTGGCCGCCGTAGAGAATCACGCCCGGCTCCATGTAGTCCGCGCCGAAATTCACGAACGCTCCGACCGTTCGCTCGGCACCCACCACATCCGCGATGGCCAGCTCGTTCAATCCGTTCTGCGCGGACACCACGCAGCCGTGGGCGCTCAGATGAGGACGCAGCGCGCGCGCGGCGCTCTCTGTGTGATGAGCCTTGGTCGCGAGGACGATCGTGTCCCACTCGCCGTGCAGGGAGTCGGGCGTGAAGGCGGGCACTCGCACGCTGAAGTCCGCGATGGGTCCGGTGATGTGAAGGCCGGTATCGTGAATGGCCCGCACGTGCTCCGGCACGTTGTCGACGAGCGTGATGTCGTGGCCGGCGCGCGCGAGATGCGCTCCCAGCGTTCCGCCGATCGCGCCCGCACCCCAGATGAGAGATCGCATGGTGAACGGCGCCCGGGCTACGCGTTGCCCCAGGAGCCATCCAGCACGCTCCTGGTTTCCTCGACCGCAGTCTTCCAGATCGCGAGCATGTCCTCGTCGGGCCGCTGGGCGAAGCCGCCGAAATTCCCGTCGCCGAGGTAGGCGCGCAGCGCGACGGGATCGAGCGCGCGAACCTTGTCGTGATCGACCATGGCCCGCTGCTCTGCCGGAAGCTCGACGTCCGGCAATCTCGTCCACGGGAAGTTCTCCATCCACGATCCGTGAGAGGCGACCGGGTCTATCGCCTGCACCTTCGCCCACGTTCGCGGCGCGTTCCACCAGTTGTAGAAGATCACGCGACAGTCGGGGTGATCCACCATCCACTCCGGCACGTACTGCTGCACCGCGCCGTTCCCGCCGTGCCCATTCACGATCAGGATGCGCCGGAATCCACTGTGCGCCATGCCGTCCAGGATGTCCCGTACGACGTTGAGGTGTGTCTTCACGCGCAGCGAGATCGAGCCCGGGAACTCGCGGAAGTAGGGCGTCACGCCGTACGGCAGCACGGGAAACACCGGCACGCCCAGCGGCTCCGCCGCCTCGGCGGCCACGCGCTCGGGAAGGATGCAGTCGACCGTGAGGCGAAGCCGGCTGTGCTGCTCGGTGCTGCCGAGCGGGAGCACGGCGCGGTCATCGCGTGCGAGATACGCCTCTACCTGCATCCAGTTCATGTCGCTGATTCGCACGGCCGGCTCTACTCCGATGACGGGTCCGCGACAACATACGCTCTCGCACCGCCGGTGGCACTACACTCGAGCGTACGAGATGCTGGCGCCGGGTTGGTGCAGAGCGCATCCTCCTGCCTGGTCCGGCCTCACGCGCATCGACAATCGCTCCCCATCTTCATTCATGCCTCGTCACGCCCTCATGCTCCGGCTTCGCGCGCACGCGCGCATCGCGATGCTCGCCATCATCCCGGCATTCGCGTGCACCTCGCGCGCGCACACGCCCACCCTTGCCGGAGACTGGGACGCCTACATCGCACTCGGCTCCGCGGACCGGGGCGGCTTCGAGGGCTGGCGGCGCATGGGATTCGCGCACTTCGACGCGAACGATTCGAGTGCCTTCGGGTCCATCCGCCGGCGCACCGGCGAGCCGATTCTCGACGTGAAGCACGTCGTCGCGCGTGCGGACTCCGTGGTGTTCGCCAACGACAGCCAGTCGCTGGCGGCGGCGTGGCACGGCGACACGCTCGCGGGTGAGCTGTTCGCGGCGGGCAAGCCGGCCGGCCGGCGCATCCGCCTGGTGCGTCGGGCCGCGCCGTTCACCATCGAGCAGCCGTACGCGCTCTGGCCCGGCGCCGTGTCGGATTCGCAGTATGCCGTGACCGAGGACACGCTCGTGTTCATGCGCACGCGGGACGGTGCGCGCCTCGCATCGTACGTCGCGCGACCGGTGGGGAAGGGGCCGTTCGGCGTCGTGCTGCAGCGCACGCCGTACACGCGCATTCTCCATCCCGCCGGTCGATACTGGGCATCGCGCGGCTACATCTTCGTCGCGCAGCACGTGCGCGGCCGGGATGTGTCCGATGGGAACGACTTCGGTGACTACGACACGGACGTGAACGATGGGTACGACGCGGTCGAATGGGCGGCGCGCTTGCCCGGAGCGAATGGACGCGTCGGGCTGATCGGACATTCGGACGAGGGACGACTCGCGTGGTACGCGGCGGTGAGCGCGCCGCCGCACCTCGCGGCGATCGCGCCGTCGGCAGCGACGAGCGATCCGTGGCGCATCGTGCCCTACGAGGACATGGTCTTCTCGCCGATCAACGTGGACTGGGCGTGCCTGATGCGCGCACGCACGCTGCAGAACACCGCCGAGCTCGATATCGGGCCCGCGCTCGAGCATCTGCCGCTGAGCGACCTCCCGCAGCGACTCGGCTGCGGCGACGTGCCGCTCTGGGATCGCTGGATCGCCCATCCCACGCTCGATGCGTATTGGCGCGCGCACGCGGTGACGACGAACATCGCGAAGGTGAAGGCGCCGGTGCTGCAGATCTCCGGCTGGTACGATGATTCGCGCGGGCCGATCGACTACACGAACGCGCTGCTCGCCGTGCGCGGACATCCGTTCGTGCGGCTCGTGATGGGTCCCGGCGCGCACAAGGGAGTCGACTACGTCGCGGGCGAGTTCGGACCGCAGTCGCGCGTCGAGACACGTCGCCTTCAGCTCCGCTGGTTCGACCACTACCTGCTCGGGAAAAACAATGGCGTCGACCGCGAGAAGCCTGTGGACATCTTCGTCTTCGGCGACAACGCGTGGCGCAAGGAGGATGCGTGGCCGCTCGCGCGCGCGATCCCGACGAAGTGGTACATGTCATCGTCAGGGCACGCGAACACCAGCGCGGGCGACGGCGTGCTCGACACGCTGCCGCCGAGCGGTGCCGCGGTGGACACGTTCACCTACGATCCCGCGAAGCCGACGCCGTTCCTGATCGATTCGCGCGAGCTCGAGACGTCGCTGAACGAGGACTACACGGCGGTCAACGCGTCGCGTCGCGACGAGCTGGTATTCACCTCCAAGCCGCTCGCGAAAACGGTCGAGGTGACGGGCCCGATGTCGGCATCGCTATGGGCCGCCACCGACGCGAAGGACACGGACTGGATCGTGATGCTGCTCGATGTGTTCCCCGACGGTCATGCGCAGCGCGTGCAGGATGGCATCGCGCGGGCGCGCTTTCGAAAGGGATTCGACAAGGAGGTGCTGCTCACGCCGGGCAGCGTGGAGCGCTACGACATCGACCTGTGGTTCACGTCGCGCGTGTTCGAGCCGGGGCATCGGATTCGCGTGAGCGTGTCGTCCGCGCTCTTCCCCAAGTACGACCGGAATCTGAACACGGGCGGAAACAACGAGCGCGACAGCACGTTCGTGGTGGCGCATCAAAGGCTCGTGCACGATGCGGCGCATCCGAGTCATGTGGTGTTGCCGGTAGTGCCGAGGTGATGGGCGACGACGTCGCAGGTTCGCAATCGCTATCGGCTCATGGTACACACGCTCCGATACCAGACCAGATCGTCGCATGGAATACGGTACTCCCGTGCGAGCTTCCAACGGCGCTCGCACCGACGATGATTCCTGCATCGTTGATGTCCATGGCACGCGCGATCGTTGCCGTGCCGGTGAGAGACGGGAGCATGACGAACGTCGTGCCATCCCACACCCATGCGCCGGTGTCTGACCCACCTACGATGCGGCCGCACGCATCGATGCCGGTGACCGCGTTCGCGCCACCCACGTCCACCGGAGCGACAGTGACGTCGTAGCCTCCGCTGGCGCGCGGTGTCCAGCGCACGGGATGACTTCCGGCGAAACCGGAGATGATGCCGCTGTCGTTGATGTTCGACGCGATTTGTGTGGTCGCACCGGGCGCCAGCGGAAGGATCTGCGGGATGCCACCCGACCACACGACTGCCTCGAAACGTGTCGTCTGGGTTTTCCCCTTTCCGGGAATGGTCTCAAGCACGCGCCCAACGATCACTCCATTGTCGTTGATGCTCTGAGCTATCACCTGGTCGGCGGCGTAAGCGGTGGTGGGCGTCTGGAGCCGGACTGGGATAGCCGTTGGAGAGTCCCACTCGATCGCGAAGACGGCGGACCCAAGCGTATTTCCCACCATGACCCGCGCCTCGTTCATGCCACGGACGAGGGTGCACGTTGCGCAGACGCCCGCAGGAGCCGCGACCGTGATGCTGGTCCACGGCGCGCCACCGCTCGTGCTCAGAATTGCCGTCCCCTGGCCACCCCCGGCATCGGCGTTCCTGTTTCCGCCCTGCACGTGCCCATTGTCGATGGCGGAAAATGCGGCGG